>Ga0302314_10015467_pt1 | contig 12955 bp, 10 predicted proteins | sample III_Palsa_N2_3_FD_200533 | JGI IMG/M metagenome (GOLD analysis project Ga0302314, IMG submission 200533) | Peat permafrost microbial communities from Stordalen Mire near Abisko, Sweden - III_Palsa_N2_3 | ecosystem: Environmental > Terrestrial > Soil > Palsa > Peat permafrost | place: Sweden...
GTGGTCGCCTATTCGGAGAAATATCTGGTCGGCGTCTGGATCGGGCGGCCGGACGGGCGGCCGATGGCGGGCCTGTCGGGCGCGACCAGCGCCGCCCTGGTCGCCCACGACATATTGATCGACCTGCACGGCGCGGACAGCGACGGCCTGGCCGACGGTGAGTTCCGGCCGCCGCTGGGCCTCAAGCCCGCTACGCTGTGCGCCGCCACCGGCAAGCCCAGCGACGGCCGTTGCGACCATGTGCTGAGTGAGTTCATGCCCAACTCGCCGACGCCCAACTCGCTCCAGACGGTCGCATTGACGCCCGCGCCGGCCGCGGCGCATCTGCGGATCGCCACGCCGAACAACCATTCGACCTTCATCCGCAATCCGGAGATGCCGGCGGCTTTGGCCTTCCTGCCGTTGCGCGTCATGCCGGACCCCGGTGTTGCCCAGGTGGTCTGGTATGTCGACGGCCGGCCGTTCCAGCTCGCCAATGCCGATGAGACCGCCCGCTGGCCGCTCTCCGCCGGCCGCCACACTATCCAGGCGCGCACGCCGTTCGGCGAGACACGCTCCGCCGAGATCGAGGTCACGGTGCGGGACTAGGATCGGCGTCCGGCAAGAAATGTTATTCGCGTTTGCAAAATTTCCTATTGCCTTGTGAGAGGCGAATCTGTATTTCCGTTATAGCAGATTTCCTATTGTTATATAAGAAATCTCTTGATGACCCGCCCGTTGGCCGGGCTCGCCCTGAGAACGGAATGACGATGAGGACGCCAATTCGTTGTCGGTCCTGAAGGACCTTTTTGAAAACGACGTTTCGCTAATTCTATCAAACAATTCGGCCGCCTGTCATGACCGGCCGAAAGAGAGGCTCTCAATGTTTCGCGCCCAACGAATCCTTGATAACAGATGCAACTACTATTATAAAGGACGAGGCCAGCTTGCCGTCCAGGCAGCGGCCGGCGCGTTGCTGATCGGGCTGGGCATATCTGCCCAAGGCGCGCGGGCCGATACGCCGCCGCCCGGCGGTGGAAGCGGGGCCGAGCAGGCGGCCCAAGGACCGGAGGAAATCGTGGTGACCGCCCGTCAACGCAAGGAAAAGGCGCAGGACGTGCCGATTCCCCTGACCGTGCTGGGTGGCGCGGCGCTGGCGGCCAGCGGCGATGTCCGCATGGAGGATATCCAGCAGCGCCTGCCCGACATGAACGTGGCCTTCCTCAATCCGCGGCAGAACTCGATCGCGGTGCGCGGCCTGGGCAATAACCCGGCCAATGACGGTCTTGAAGCCTCGACCGGCATTTTCCTCGACGGCGTCTATCTCGGCCGTCCGGGCATGGCCATTCTGGACTTCAACGATATCGACCAGATCGAATATCTGCGCGGGCCGCAGGGCACGCTGTTCGGCAAGAACACGACCGCCGGCGCGCTCAACATCACCACAAAATTGCCGAGCTATACTTTCGGCGGCTCCGCCGAGATCACGCTCGGCAACTATAACAACCAGCAATATCTGGCGACCGTGACCGGGCCGCTGGTCGACAACGTGCTGGCGGCGCGTTTCTCGGTCTACGACCACACCCGCGACGGGTTTGTCCGGAACCTCGCCACCGGCGGCTGGAACAACGATATCGGACGTCAGGGCGCCCGCCTCGGCTTCCTGCTCGACGCCAACGACGACCTGAGCTTCCGCCTGACTGCCGACTATAACAAATCGCACGAAAGCCCCGCCTCCACGTTCGACGACGCGCCGCCGAACGCCACCCTGTCCTCGTTCTACCAGACGCTGACAAAGGCCGGCTTCCCGGTCATCCCGGCCCCGACCAATATTTATGAGACCAACATCAACGACCTGCAGACCATCTCGGCCCAACAGGGCGGGATCACGCTGCAGGGCGATTGGACACTGCCAGGCGACTATAAGCTGACTTCGATTACCGGCGGTCGGTTCTGGAATTTCTCTCCCCATAACGACGCCGACGCCACCAACCTGCCGTTGCTGGAAGCCGGCGTGCAGGACCACGATCAGCAGTTCAGCCAGGAACTGCGCGTAGCGTCGCCGGTCGGGGATTCGCCGATCGATTACACGGCCGGCCTCTATTATTTCTGGCAGGGACAGAAGACCAACCAGTACAGCACCTATAGCAGCGATCCGGCGACCGGCCTAGCGTTCGGGCCGCAGTTCCTCGGCAAGACGCAGTCGGTCGAGGCGCGCCTGCGCACGCACAGCTACGCCGCCTTCGCCCAGGGCAACTGGCATATCCAGGATGACCTGACGCTGACCGTCGGCCTGCGCAACACGCTCGAACAGAAGACGATGGCGCTCTACCGGAACCTGGACCACACGGTTCTCAACCCGCTGGTTCCGAATATCGACTCCACCGGCGTCAGCCCGAAGAACAACAACCTGTCCGAGACGGTGGCGCTCGCCTGGCAGTGGCAACCCAACATCAACCTCTATGCATCCTATGCTCATGGCGCCAAGGCCGGCGCGACCAACAACTCGCCGCCGCCCAGCGTTCCGCTCGATAAAGCACCGCTGATCGTCTATCCGGAAAAGGCCGACGATGTCGAAATCGGTGCGAAGACGGAGCTGTTCGACCGGCAACTGGTCCTCAATATCGACGCCTTCTATGCCCTGGTCCGCAATTACCAGGCGACCAGCTTTTACCTCGATCCGAGCAATCCGGCGGAGGCCGGATCGATCCTGACCAATGTCGGCGCGGTGCGGACGCGCGGCGCCGAGGTCGAGGCCACCATCCGGCCGCTGGAGGGGCTCACCCTCAACGCGACCGGCTCCTATGACAATGCCAGCTATCAGTCTTTCCGCGCCGGACCGTGCGCCGTGGAATACGGGCTGCCCGGCACGGCCACCTGCGATCTGACCGGACGGCCGGTGGTCGGCGCGCCGCGCTGGATATTGGGCCTGAACGGAACCTATGAGTTCCCGATCACCGACGACATCCAGGGCTACACGATCGCCGAGGTCAACTGGCGCTCGGCCTTCTACAGCGTCATCGATGATAGCGCCTACAGCAAGATCGGCAATTACGGGCTGGTCAATCTGAAGGTCGGGGCAAAGTTCTACGATCAGAAGCTGGACGTCTCGTTCTGGACCAAGAATCTGGGCGACAGGTCCTATTTCCAGACTCTGAGCATCTCCTCGACCCGCGGCGCCTATTTCGGCTACCCCGGCGACCCGCTGACCTTCGGCGCCACCATCCGGGTGGCAATGTGACCGAACGAAAGGGCGCCCGTCAGCAGCGGGCGCCCCATGCCCAAACCATTTTTCCGGAGACTTTCAAGATGCGCGTTTCCATCGCCGCACTGCTCTCGGCCACCGCCCTGATCGCTGTCCCAACCCTGGCGGACAATATTCCCGCCAAGCCGCCGAACACGAAAGACGGCAAACCCTATTCGGAACCGACCGGCAAGACCATCCCGCTGCGCGTGCTGTGGGGCGATGCCCATCTGCATACCGTTTTCTCATTCGATGCCGGCCTGTTCGGCACGAAGCTGACGCCCGACGACGCGTTCCGCTTTGCCCGCGGCGACGAGGTGGTCTCGACCACCGGCGTGCCGGCCAAGCTGCGCCACCCGCTCGACTTCCTGGTGGTCACCGACCATTCCAACTATCTGGGCCTGCCGGTGGCGCTGCGCGAAAACGATCCGGCGATCACGTCGAACCCGACCGGCAAACGCTGGGCGGAGGCACTCCATGAAGGCGGCGAGAAAGCGCTGTCGCTATTTTCCGAAATCGCCGCCAGCATCGGCGACAACAAGAACGCGATGGACACCCAGGGGCTGCTGAAATCGACCTGGGCCAAGTCGGTCGCGGCAGCGGAGAAATATAACGAACCCGGCCGCTTCACCGCCTTCATCGGCTTCGAATGGACGTCGGCGCCCGGCGGCAACAACCTGCACCATAACGTCATCTTCCGCGACGCGGCCGACAAGGCGCTGCAGGTGATCCCGCTGACCACCTTCGACAGCGAGGACCCCGAGAAATTATGGGCCTATCTGGCCGACTACGAGCAGAAGACCGGCGGCCAGGCGCTGTCGATCCCGCATAATTCGAACCTGTCGGGCGGACTGATGTTCGCCGACAAGACCTTCGGCGGGAAACCGTTCGACAAGCCCTATGCCGAGGCCCGCGCGAAGTGGGAGCCGGTGGCCGAGATCACCCAGACCAAGGGCGACAGCGAGACCGATCCGTCGGTGTCGCCGGACGACGAATTCGCCAATTTCGAACGCTGGGACAAGACCAATATCGGCGGCACCCAGGATGATACGCCGGAACAGCAGCCGCATAACTATCTGCGCCCTGCCCTCACCCGCGGCCTGAAGTTCGAGCAGGATCTGGGCGCCAACCCCTACAAATACGGCTTCATCGGCTCATCAGACAATCATACCGCGCTCTCCACCGTTGCGGCCGACAATTTCTTCGGCGTCAGCCCCTCGGGCGAGCCGGGCATCGGCCGGATGACGGCGCCGCCGCTCGTGATCACCAAAGGGCACAAGCCGCTGCCGCCGCCAGCGGAAATGGTCTCGTCGGGCCTGGCCGCGGTGTGGGCGGCCGAGAATACGCGGGAATCGATCTTCGATGCGATCCGCCGCCGCGAGACCTATGCCACCACCGGCACCCGGATCACCGTGCGCATTTTCGCCGGCTGGGACTTCAAGCCGGGCGACGCCCAGCGTTCCGACTTTGCCGAATATGGTTACGCACACGGCGTGCCGATGGGCGGCGACCTGTCGGGCGCCCATGCCGGCCAGAAGCCGACGCTGGTCATCCAGGCGGCCAAGGACCCGGACGGGGCCAACCTGGACCGCGTCCAGGTGATCAAGGGCTGGGTCGATGCGCAGGGCCAGACCCATGAGAAGATCTTCGACGTCGCCTGGTCCGGCGAGCGCAAGCCCGGCGCCGACGGCAAGCTGCCGCTGGTCGGCAGCACGGTCGATATCCCCAGCGCCACCTACGCCAACAGCATCGGCGCCCCGGTGCTCGACATCGCCTGGACCGATCCGACCTTCAGCGCGGCCGAGCGCGCCTATTACTATGTCCGCGTCATCGAAATACCGACGCCACGCTGGACCACCATCGATGCCAAGCGCTTCGGCTCGACACTGCCGACGACGGTGCCGCCGGCCATCACCCAGCGCGCCTACACCTCGCCCATCTGGTACGCGCCGTCGGGCGCATGACCGCGGCAACAGGGAGACGATAATGAACACGGGACTGAAATCCGCATTGCTGCTGACCGCGATCAGCGTCGCGACGATCCATACCGGCCGGGCGGACACGATCGCGGCCAAGCCGCCCAACACCAAGGACGGCCAGCCTTACTCGATCCCGACGGCCAAGACGCACCCGATCCGGGTCTTCTGGGGCGACGCCCATCTCCACACCGAATTCTCCTTCGATGCCGGTCTGATGGGGACGCGCCTGACACCCGAGGACGCCTTCCGCTTCGCCCGCGGCGAGGAGGTGGTCTCGACCACCGGCGTGCCGGCCAAGCTTCGCCACCCGCTCGACTTCCTGGTCGTCACCGATCACTCGAACTATCTCGGCCTACCGGTTGCGCTTAGGGAAGGCGATCCGGCGATCGTCGCCGACCCGGCCGGCAAGAAGCTCTATGATGGCTTCAAACAGGGCGGCGAGGCGGGTTTCAAGCTGTTCGCCGACCTAGCCGGCAGCCTGTCCAGCAACACGCCGCTGCTCGATACCGCCCCCCTGCTGAAAAGCACTTGGGCCAAGTCGGTCGCGGCGGCCGAGAAGTACAACGAGCCCGGCCGCTTCACCGCCTTCATCGGCTTTGAATGGACCTCGATGCCGGGCGGCAACAACCTGCATCACAACGTCATCTTCCGCGATTCCGGCGAGAAGGCACTGCAGGTCCTGCCGCTCACCACGTTCGACAGCGAGGACCCGGAAAAGCTCTGGGCCTATCTGGCGGCTTACGAGAAGAAGACCGGCGGTCAGGCGATCTCGATCCCGCACAACTCAAACCTGTCGGGCGGGCTGATGTTCGCCGACAAGACCTTCGGCGGGAAACCGTTCGACAAGGCCTATGCCGAGGCGCGGGCGAAATGGGAGCCGGTGGCCGAGATCACCCAGACCAAGGGCGACAGCGAGACCGATCCGTCGGTGTCCCCGGACGACGAATTCGCCAATTTCGAACGCTGGGACAAGACCAACATCGCCGGCTCCCAGGACGACAAGCCGGAGGACCAGCCGCACAATTATCTGCGCCCTGCCCTGACGCGCGGGCTGAGATTCGAGCAGGAACTGGGCGCCAACCCATACAAATACGGCCTGATCGGCAGTTCCGATAACCACACGGCGCTGTCGATGGTCGCCGCCGACAATTTCTTCGGCGCCTTGCCCGATGCCGAACCCAGCCCGACGCGACTGAACCACGCACCGCTGCTGGTCACCAAGGGCCGCAAGCCGTTGCCGCCGCCGTCCGAAATGGCCTCCTCGGGCCTGGCCGCTGTGTGGGCAACCGAAAACACCCGTGAATCGCTCTTCGACGCGATCCGCCGCCGTGAGGTTTATGCCACGACCGGTACCCGCATCACCGTCCGCCTGTTCGCCGGCTGGGACTTCAAGCAGGGCGACGCAGAGCGCTCCGACTTCGCCGATTACGGCTATGCCCACGGCGTGCCGATGGGTGGAGATCTCTCCGGCGCACATGCGGGGCAGAAGCCGACCCTGGTTATCCAGGCAGCCAAAGACCCGGACGGCGCCAATCTCGACCGCGTCCAGGTGATCAAAGGCTGGGTCGACGCCCAAGGTCAAACCCACGAGAAGATTTTCGACGTCGCCTGGTCGGGCGACCGCAAGGCCGGGGCGGACGGCAAGCTGCCGCTGGTCGGCAGCACGGTGGACGTGGACAACGCCACCTACAGCAACAGCATCGGTGCGCCCGTGCTCGACACGGCCTGGACCGACCCGACCTTCAACCCCGCGGAGCGTGCTTATTACTATATACGCGTCATCGAAATCCCGACCCCGCGCTGGACGACGATCGACAGCAAGCGGTTCGGCGTGGCGCTCTTGAAAACGGTGCCGCCCGCGGTCACCCAGCGAGCCTACAGCTCGCCTGTCTGGTATGCGCCTTCAGGAACATGAAATGACACGCCAGACCGAGAAAAAGAGCCGCGTCCGCACCCTGCTGCGCGAGCCGCTGCTCCAGTTCACCGTGCTGGGCGGGGCGCTGTTCCTGGCCTGGCCGCTGATCCAGGATAAGGTAGCGCCGCCGCAGAACCGCATCGTCATCACCGCCCAGCAGATGCAGCGGGCGACAGATTATTTCTATCAGACCCATCTGCGCGCGCCCGACCCCGACGAGCTGCAGCCGCTGATCGAAGATGAAATCCAGACCGAGGTCGAATTCCGCGAGGGGTTGGCGCTGGGGCTGGACCGCGACGACGAAATCATCCGCCGCCGGATCAAGCAGAAGCTCGATTTCATGACCGAGGACGTCATCGAACAGGCCAAGCCCAGCGACGCGGTGCTGCAAACCTATCTGGACGGTCATCGCGACCGGTTCGGCGCCGGGCCGCGGATCGTCTTCAGCCAGATCTTCCTCGACCCCAGCCGTCACGGCGATCATCTCGCCGCCGATGGGGCCAAGCTGCTGGCCCGGCTCAATGCCGGCGACGGACGGCTGGATTACGGTGTCGACAGCGACACGCTGCCGGTGCCAAACGACTTCGAGGCGACGGCGCTGCCCGATGTCGCCGCGATGCTCGGCACCGAGTTCGCCGCCGCCCTGCCGGCGCAGCCGGTCGGCCATTGGGTGGGGCCGATCCACTCCGGCTACGGGATGCATCTGGTGCTGGTGCGCGAGATCAAACCCGGCAAGCCGCCGGAACTGGCCGAGGTGCGCGACCAGGTGCTGCGCGAATACCAGGCCGACCGCCGCGCCGAGATCAATCAGGAAGCCTATCAAAAAATGCGCGCCAAATACGCCATCTCGATCCAGCTGCCGCCGCCGGCCGCGCCGGACCGGTATAAGCCGGCCAATGCGGCGACGGTCGGCATGGCTGACGACGGGGTACCAAAATGACCTCGGCCGTGCATCGCCGCCAGAGCAGAGGCCGCGCGACGCGCGGCTGGTGGGAAACGCTTCGCTATCCCACCCTACTGTTTATCGCGCTTCTCTGGCCTGCACTCGCCCAAGCCCATGAGGCCCGGCCGGGATATCTCGAACTGAAAGAAACGGCGCAAGGCCAGTACGACGTGCTGTGGAAACAGCCGGCGAACGGGGACTATGCGCTGCGCATGAGCCCGGTCTTCCCGGACGGCTGCACGCTCTCCGGGGCCGATAACCGCAAGCTGCTCCCCGGCGCGATGCTGACGCGCTTCCGCCTTACCTGCGCGGACGGGCTGGACGGCAAGCCGATCGCCATCGACGGCCTGGAGATGACCCTGACCGACGTGCTGGTCCGGCTGCACAAGCTGGACGGGCGCGAGGAGACCCATCTCGCCCGTGCGACCGACACAACAGTCACGATCGGCGGCGGAGGCGGCGGCTGGGCCCGGGCGGGGACCTATCTGCGGCTGGGTATCCAGCATATCGCATTGGGGATCGACCACCTGCTGTTCGTGCTCGGGCTGCTGCTGATCGTCCGCGACCGCTGGACCTTGCTGAAAACGATCAGCGCCTTCACCTTGGCGCATAGCTTGACCCTGGCCGCCGCGACCTTCGGCATCGCCAACGTGCCGGGCCAGCCGCTCAACGCCGCGATCGCGCTGTCGATCCTGTTCCTGGGCGTCGAGGTCGTGCGTTCGAACCGGGGCGAGGACAGCCTCACGGCGCGCAAGCCCTGGCTGGTGGCCTTCGCCTTCGGGCTGCTGCACGGCTTCGGCTTCGCCACCGGGCTGACCGCGATGGGCCTGCCGCGCGCCGAGATTCCGCAGGCGCTGCTGCTGTTCAATATCGGCGTCGAGATTGGGCAGCTGGCCTTCGTCGCCATCATCCTGGGGCTGGAGCGCGCCTTCCGCCAGATGGAGATCACCTGGCCGCGCCCGGTCGCCGCCCTGCCCGCCTTCGTTGTCGGCGTGGCCGGTGCGTTCTGGACCTGGCAGCGCCTGGCGGTCTTTTTCGGAGGCGCGGCATGAGGATCAGGCACCTGCCGTTGGCACTGGCCATTATCCTTACGGCAGCGCCGGCCGAGGCGCATATCAGGCAGGGCGAGGCGACCGGCTTCCTGAGCGGTCTCGCCCATCCCGTCTCGGGCCTGGACCATATCATTGCCATGGTCGCGGTCGGACTGTGGGGCGCTCAACTCGGCGCGCCGGCGATCTGGCTGCTGCCGGTCACCTTCCCGATGGTAATGGCGTTCGGCGGCTTTCTCGGACTGATCGGCATCCCGCTGCCGGGGGTCGAGATCGGCATTGCACTGTCGGGCGTGCTGCTGGGCGCGGTGGTGCTGCTCGAACTCAAGGCGCCGCTCTATCTGGCGGCGGCATTGGTTGGTGTATTCGGCCTCTATCACGGCCATGCCCACGGCGCCGAACTGCCGCCCGGCGAGGACGGGCTGCTCTATAGCCTGGGCTTCGTGCTGGCGACCGGTGCGTTGCATGCCGCCGGCATCGCGATTGGCACCGTCCATCGCTGGCCCTGGGGCCGCGCCGCGCTGCGCCTGGCCGGGGCCGGCATTTCGCTCGGCGGCATTTCATTCCTATGGGCCGCTTTGTGAGGCGGTCGATCGCGCGGTTCGCCGCGCTGTTGGCGCTCGCACCGGTGCCGGCATCGGCGCATCTGGTGTCGACCGGCTTCGGGCCGGTGACCGATGGCGCCTGGCATTTCGCGCTCAGCCCGGAGCAGTTCCTGCCGATGGCGGCCTTGGCCCTGCTGGCCGGGCTGCGCGGCCCGGTCCATGCACGCCGGGTCATGTTCATCCTGCCGGTGGCCTGGCTGGCGGCGGTTCTGGCCAATGCCGCCCTGCCGGCCGGCTGGGGCACGATCGCGATGGCCGGCGCCTTCCTGCTGACCGGCGGCCTGCTGGCGGCTGACATCAAATTATCGCCGACCGTCATCGCCGCCCTAGCCGTTCTTCTGGGCGCGCTCAGCGGCGGCGCCTATGCCGCCGACGATACGTCCCTGCTCGGTGCGCTAGGGGCAGCCACGACGATCTTCGTTCTCCTGGCGCTGGTATCATCGGCGGTGCTGTCGCTGCGCGGCGGCTGGGGCGTGATCGCGGTGCGTGTACTCGGCAGCTGGACGGCGGCGACCGGCCTGCTCCTCGTCGGCTGGACGCTGCACGGCCGATCATGACCGTGCTGGCCATATCGAACGTCCGCTACACCTATCCCGGGCGTTTGCCGATCTCTTTCCCCGATTGCGTGCTGGAGGCTGGCGCGGTGGCGGCCTTGGTCGGCCCGTCGGGCAGCGGCAAATCCACTCTGCTGATGCTGATCGCCGGCCTGCTCAAGTTGCAAACCGGCCATATCGAGGTTGCCGGCAAGGCGGTGGAGACCGGCCCCGGCGCGGCTGGCGACCGGCTACGCAGCCGATCGATCGGCATGGTGCTGCAATCCTTCCAGCTGCTGCCGCGGCTGACCATCCTGGAAAATCTTACCGTCGCGCAATTCCTGGCCGGACGTCCGGCGGATCACACGCTGGCGCTGGACGCGCTCGAAGCGCTCGGGATCGCCGATCTCGCCCATGAGATACCCGGCCGACTGTCGCGCGGCCAGGTTCAGCGCGCATCGATCGCACGCGCCGTCGTCAACCGGCCTGACCTGATCCTGGCGGATGAGCCGACATCGAGCCTCGACGACGCGGCGGCGGACGGCGCGCTCGACCTGCTGATCGGCGAAAGCCGCAAACGCGGGGCGGCCTTGCTGATCGCCACCCATGACAGCCGGGTGAAACGCCATGTGCCGACGATCGTCGCGCTGGCAACCGGGAAGGCCAAGTGAATCTCGTCTCCCTGTCTTTGGCGGGCCTGCGCGGCAATCGCCTGACCCATCTGTTGAACAGCGTGTTGCTAGGCTTGGGGCTGGGGACCATCACCTTGATGCTGCTGGTTTCCGGCGCGATCGGCGACCGTCTGACGCGTGACGCGCACGGCATCGACCTCGTCGTCGGCGCCAAGGGCAGTCCGCTCCAGCTCGTCCTCTCAACCGTGTTCCAGGCCGACATCCCGACCGGCAACATCCCGCTGGCCGAGTTGGACACGCTGCTGCACAACCCGATGATCGACCATGGCGCGCCGCTGGCGCTGGGCGATGCGGTCAAGGGCTTCCGCATCGTCGGCACCACACCGGATTACCTCGATTTCTATGGCGCGAAGCTGGCCCAGGGCCAGATCTGGCAGCAGCCGATGGATGCCGTGCTGGGCGCAACCGTGGCGGTCAGGCTGGGACTGAACACCGGCGACAGTTTCGTCGGCGCCCATGGCGTGGCCGGAAACGGCGAGATGCATGAAGGTTCGCCATACCATGTCACCGGGATTCTCGCGCCCACCGGCAGCGTCGTTGACCGGCTGGTGCTGACGCCGGTCGAGAGCGTCTGGCTGGTGCATGAGCATCATCATCGGCAGGATCCCGATGCCGGGCACGATGTCACCGCCGTCCTGCTCCATGCCAAGACGCCGCTGGCGATCGTGACCCTGCCTTTCCAGATCAACAGCCAGACCAACTACCAGGCCGCCGTCCCCAGCATCGAGGCGGCGCGGCTGTTCTCGACGCTGGGCTTCGGGCTGGCCACGGTGCGCGCCTTCGCCGGGATCCTGATTGTCTCTGCTGGGCTCGGCATGCTGATCGCGCTGACCACGCGGCTGCGCGAGCGGCGGCGCGAACTGGCGATGCTGCGGCTGCTCGGCGCCACGCCGCGCCAGCTGTTTGTCATGGTCGTTATCGAAGCGCTGCTGCTGGCCGGCCTCGGCGCCATACTGGGCCTGGCGTTCGGCCATCTGGCGGCTTGGGCGATGGAGGCTTTGCTGCCCGCCGGCGACGCCATGACCGTGATGGACCTGCATGCGCGCGCCTCGGAATGGCTGATCCCGGCGCTCGCCCTGGGCGTCGGGCTGATTGCCGCTATAATTCCCGCCATTGCCGCATATCGTACCGATGTTGCCGCCGCGCTTGCCGGCAGCCATGATTGATCCAGGAGTCTGGAAAATGCGTCGCCTGATCTTGCTCGCCGCCGCCTTTCTCATCTGCCTCCCTGCCTGGGCGGCCGATCCGGAGGTGCCATGGGGGCCCCTGCGCGACGCCACGCAGAAGACCGTCGACAACAAGCCGGTGATGGAGTTCGAGCCCGAAGCGGTGGCGCTGAATGGCAAGCAGGTAACGATTCACGGGTGGATCACGCCGTTCAACCTGGGCGACGGCGATACCGTAACCAGCTTCCTGCTGACCGGAACGCCGGGCACCTGCCCGTTCTGCTCCGGTGCGCAACCGCAGGATTTCGTCCTGGTTTCGGCATCCGAGCCGATCCCCGTCGATATCACCGCCGAGCTGGTGCTGACCGGGAAGTTCGAAGTCAACCAGGACGATCCGACTGGCTTCTACTACCGCCTGCGCGACGCCAAACGGAAATGAGCCGGGTCATGCCGGCGCGGACGCTTGAAATCCCGCTGCCATCGAAAGCGTACGATGTGCCTGCATCAGGTGCAGGCGCTCGACCATTTTACCATCGACCCGAATGGCGCCTTTGTTCGCGTTCTCTTGTGTGCCAAACGCGGCAATTACACGTTCGGCCCAGGCGATTGCCGTGGCGTCCGGACTGAAAACAGCATTGCAGATCTCGATCTGGTTGGGATGGATGAGCGTCTTGCCGTCGAAGCCGAATTCGACAGCCTGCCTGCACTGTTCTTCGAGACCGGCCGCGTCGTCCAATGCGTTGTAAACGCCGTCGAGGATCACGAGGCCGTAAGCCCGGGCCGCAGCAACCGCCATGCCCAGCATGCCTAAAAACGGCAACCGCGTTGTGCCGGGCGACGCCCCCAATTC
>Ga0302314_10015470_pt1 | contig 12954 bp, 11 predicted proteins | sample III_Palsa_N2_3_FD_200533 | JGI IMG/M metagenome (GOLD analysis project Ga0302314, IMG submission 200533) | Peat permafrost microbial communities from Stordalen Mire near Abisko, Sweden - III_Palsa_N2_3 | ecosystem: Environmental > Terrestrial > Soil > Palsa > Peat permafrost | place: Sweden...
CGCGTTGACGCTGCTCGGCACGGCGCCGATCTTCGTGCACGACAATTCGGGCAACAACACCATCATCGGCAATGCGGGCGCGAACATCATCGAGGTTTCGGGCGGCACCGACGTCGTCAATGGCGGCGGCGGGAACGACCGCCTGATCGTCGATTACGCCGCGGCCACCGCCACCATCACCGGCACGATCGGCGGCATCACGGACGGCGGCACCAACTCGGTCACCTTCACGCATGTCAGGAACGAAACGATCCTGACCGGCAGCGGCAACGATACGATCACGGCGGGCAACGGCAGCAACGTCATCGAAACCGGGCTCGGCAACGATACGATCACCTCCGGCACGGGCAAGAATTCCATCCAGGGCGGCTCCGGCAACGACACCATAACCGCGGGCAATTCCATCGCCGGCAACGGGATCGATCACATCAATGGCGATCAAGGCAACGACACGCTCACCGGCGGCTCGGGATACAATTATCTCGACGGCTCGTCGGGAAACGACACGCTCAATGGCGGGGCGGGCATCAGCCTGCTGGCCGGCGGCTCGGGCAACAACATCCTGAACGGCGGAACCGGCGACAGCTCGGCCGACTATTTCGACAGCACGGTAGGCGTCACGGTCAGCCTGGCGCTTGCGACCGCCCAGCACGTCAGCGCGCTGCAAACCGACACGTTGAACTCCATCGAGAACCTGATCGGCTCTTCCTACAACGACACACTGACCGCGAGCACGTCCGGGGCCAACGTGCTCACGGGCGGCGCCGGCGCGGATCATCTGATCGCCGGCGGCGGTCACGACACTTTCAACTATACGCAAGTCCAGGATTCGACCTCGACGACTTACGACACGATCACCGGCTTCAACGCGGCGCTCGACAAATTCCAGCTTTGGTTCGCGGTCGGGGGAATCGATAAAGAGGTCGCAAGCGGCTATCTGTCGGCCTCGACCCTCGACGCCAACCTGGCTACCGCGATCGGCGTGCATCAGCTCGCCGCGCACGATGCCGTCCTTTTCGCGCCCACATCCGGCACGCTCAAGGGCGACACCTTCCTCATCGTCGATGCCAACGGCCATGCCGGCTATCAGGCCGGCCAGGATCTGGTGATCGAGCTGGCGCATGGGGCTCATGAGTTGAGCCTGAGCGCCTCGGACTTCATCGTCTGAAATCCCGCAGATCCGGATTATTCCTCGCCCGCTTCGATCATTCTGCGGACGAAGGGGTGAAAATGCCCCTCGTAGCGCTCGCGCACTTCGCGAAGCTTCCAGTCGGATCTCGCCAGAATTTTCCGGCAGTGGGGCGAACCGCAAGAACAACGATCCTGGTCCCAAATATATTCGTCGTCCTCGAAATTCCAGGTTCCCTGGTCCAGGGTGATTTCCCGGCCCGCCGGGATGTCCTGTTTTGCCGAGAGCGTGACCTCGTCCTCCAGCCAGCTGTTGGCGTCGCAGGAATGATTCAAATTCTCGTCCAGGCTCGGCCGCGGGTCGCTTTTCAGCAGGGCCAGATACATGTCGTCGCCCACTTTCCAGACCGAGCGTTCACGGTACAGCTCCGAGGCCACGTCCTCGCCCGATATCGCCAGCCCGCCGAACTCCATCAGTTTCTCGCCGCGCGCGAGCGGCGCGGCGGCGAAGACTCCGACACCGTGAATTCGCGAATTGCCCGGCACCAGCTTGGAACTGATCCAGGAGCGCGGAAGATATTTTCTCATGGCGCGAGGACCCGCAGTTGCGCGAATGGAAGGCGCCACTGTACGGCGCAAGATGGCGCGCCCGGAGAGATTCGAACTCCCGACCCCCAGATTCGTAGTCTGGTGCTCTATCCAGCTGAGCTACGGGCGCGCGGGGCGCAGAACCTATGCAGGCGCGGCGGCGATATCAAGCGCGGTGTCGGCCGGCGGATCGATCGCCAAACCGGCTGTCCGAACGCTGTGTCCGCGACCTCGACTTGGCGGATCGCGCGCGCCTCCAAGCCGCTGTTCCGGCCGGGAAAATTTCCCCAACATGCCGCATCGCACGCCCTTGTCGCGGTCGCGCCCCCTGTTTAAGACTGCTTGCCGTCCTGGACGCCCCTTTTGGCTGGAATGGGCGGGCAATGCGGCGGGCGCACCGTCGGAGCGGAGAACAATGAAATGACGGGATTTTCGGCAGCGGGATCGCGGCGGTCTCTGGCCATGCTCGGCCTGGTGGCGGCCATGGGCCTGACGCTCGGCGCCTGCGGCAGCATCGACGACGCGTTGTTCGGCAATTCCGGGCCGGATCAGAGTGCGGCGCCGGCACCGGCGCCTCAACAGCCCTCCGGCACGCCGGGCACCCTGCCGTCCATCATGCCATCCGACACCGAAAGCCAGCCCGCGCCCCAGCCTTCATCCGGCGACACCTCCGGCGGCATGGCGGGAACGCTGCCCAGCGAGGCGCAGCCGCCGACATCCGCCGGCGGCACGGTCTCGACCTCGGCCAGCATCGCGCCGGTGACCATCGAGCCCGGCAGCGACACCGGCACCGTCGTCAGCCACACCATCTCGAGCCTGCGCGGCGAACTTTCCAGCCTGCAGGACAAGATCGTGGCCAGCGCCCAGCAACTGGCCCAATTGCGCGGCGCCGGCGCCCAATCGGCGACCGACTATCACGAATCCAAGGCCCACATCACCACGCGGCTGCAGATCGGCACCACGCGCGGCAATCCCGAACTCGTGGCCGAATGGAATACCGCGCAGAGCGCGCTCGACGCGCTGACCACCAACATCAATTCGCTCAACGCGCTGGGCACGCAGATTGCCGACGAGTCCTCGCGCGCCCATTACGTGCTCGACACGGTGCAGGCGACGTTCAACGTCTCGGGCGCGGTGGATGAGGATCACAGCCAGCTCAAGACGCTGCAGGACGAGACCAGCCAGACCATCGTTTTGATCGACCGGCTGATGATGGAAGTCGCCGACGACGTGCAGCGCCAGACCTCTTATGTCGCCAATGAGCGCGCCAACCTCACCACGCTGGCCGCGGCGATCAAGAATGGCGAACTCTACGGCGCCGAACTGGGCAGCGGCATGATCGCGAGCGCGGCGGCGCCGAGCTATGGCGCGCCGGCGGGCGGGGCGGCGCTGGTCACCATCCGCTTCGATCATCCCGACGTTTCCTATCAGCAGATCCTCTACACCGCGCTCGCCCAGGCGCTGCAGACGCGCCCCGGCGCGAGCTTCGACGTGCTCGCGGTTTCGCCGACGCGCGGCACCGCGGCGGCCGTGCAGCTCGCCCAGACCGAGGCGCAACATCACGCGCAGGACGTGATGCGCTCGATGACCGACATGGGCGTGCCGGCGACGCGGCTGGCCGTCTCCTCGACCACCGATCCCTCGATCGGAGCGAGCGAAGTGCGGGTTTATGTACGCTGAGCCTTCGTACGGGCTTTAACGAACAACTCCGAAATGTCATCCCGGACGGCGCGATAGCGCCGATCCGGGACCCATCACGCAAGCGACCTGGTGGATCCCGGCTCTGCGCGATGCAAACGTATCGCTTGGCCGGGATGACAGCTGCATTGAAACTCAGCTCGCTCCATTCTTCCTCATCCACACCAGCATCTGCTGCCACGCGTCCTTCGCGTCCGCTTCGTTGTAGGACGGGCGGTAGTCGGCGAAGAAGCCGTGCTGGGCGTCCATGAAGACTTCGAGCCGGCAGTCGCGTTTGCCTGCCACCGCCAGCGCCGCGCGCATGTCTTCGACGTCCGACACCGGGATGTTCTTGTCGAGCCCGCCATAGAAGCCCAGCACTGGCGCGTGAAAATCCTTCACGAGGTCGAGCGGGTAGAGCGGGCGCAGCGGATTGGCCGGCAGCGGCCCACGCAATTGGCCGTAGAACGCGACGCCCGCTTTGAGCGCCGGATTGTGCGCGGCGTAAAGCCAGACGACACGCCCGCCCCAGCAGAAGCCGGTGATGCCGAGCCTGGCGGTATCGGCGCCGTCGCCGCTGGCGAATTTCACGCTCGAATCGAGATCGGACATCACTTCGGCGTCGGGCACTTTCGATACGATGTCGGTGAACAATCCCTGCAGATGATCCATGTCGTATTTGCCGGGATCGCCGTAGCGTGCGTAGAGCGACGGCGCGATGGCGTAATAGCCCTTGTGCGCGAAGCGCCGGCAGATGTCCTTGATGTGCTCATGCACGCCGAACACCTCCTGCACCACCAGGATGGTCGGCAGATTGGCATTGCCCGAAGGCTTGGCGCGGTAGGCCGGGATCTTGCCGTCCGAAACCGGCACGCTCACCTCGCCAGCATCGAGGCCGGTTGCATCGGTCAGGATCGTCGCCGCGTTGAGCGGACCGGTGGCGAGCGTGAAGCCGGCGACGAGACCGGTGGCCGCGAAAGTACGCCGCGAGATCGGCCACGCCTCGAATTCCTTGTCCATCATGTTCCTCCCAGGAATTGCGCCTTGTAGCTGCGCGTCTGCCCCAGCGACTCCGCCTCGTAAACGCCGCGCGCGATGGCGCGGGTCAGGCAATCCGCCGCGATGCTGCCCAGTCGCAGGACGTCGCGCGGCCTGGGCTCGGAAATCGCGCGTTTTCCGGTCGACATCGCGAACACAATGTCGCCGTCGAACGGCGTATGGACGGGGCGCAAGGCGCGCGCGAAGCCGTCGCTTGCCATGATCGCGACGCGCTTCAATTCCACGCGCGTCAGCATCGCATCGGTCGCGACGATGGCGATGGTCGTGTTGGTCAAGGGCCGCGGCGCGCCTTTCATGTCGGGCGGCAAATCGAGATCGATGCCGGCAAAATCCGCGCGCGGCCGGCGCCCGCCGAATTCGCCGTCCTGCTCGAACGGGAACGCCCAGAACGCGTCCGTACCCGGGATGAGCGGCGAACCCACCGCGTTCACCACCACGATGGCGCCGATGGTAAAGCCGTCTTGCGTCACCGCGGAGGCGCTGCCGAGACCGCCCTTGTAGGTGCCGGCCGTGGCGCCGAAACCGGCCCCGGCATTGCCGAGCGCGAAGTCGAGCGACGCATTGTGCGCGGCCTGGCGGCCGAGTGCGCGATAGGGCGGCGTCTCGCCCCAATTCTTGTCGCCGCCGTTCGCGAGATCGAAAACGATGGCGCCCGGCACGACGGGAACCGCGGGCGCGCCGGGCGCGAGACGAAGGCCCTGGTCCTGCGCCGACAGAAACCCGATCACGCCGCCGGGCGCATCGAGCCCGAACACCGAGCCGCCCGACAGCACGATGGCGTGCACCCCATCGACCAGCGAAACCGGATCGAGCGCTTCGATATCGCGTGTGCCCGGCGCGCCGCCGCGCATGTCCACGGCGGCGGGCGACGGCGCGTCCGCCAGCAGCACGGTGACGCCGGTCCGCACCCGCGCATCCTCGGCCTGGCCGATCTTGAGACCGGCGACATCGGTGATGAGGTTTCTGGGTCCGGGTCGTGCCGTCACGCTATTTTTCATCCTCAATTGGGGCTGTCATCCCCGGCACGCGAGCATATCATGCTCGCGTGGGAAAGGGATTCAGGCTGACGGGCTTTCACGCCGGCAAAATCTGGTTTCCTTCTACTCTGAGGAACGTTGTGTTGTGTTGGAACCCAATGCGATTGTCATCCCGGCCAAGCGATGCGCGAGCATCGCGCCGAGCCGGGACCCATCGCGACACCGTCCCGATGGGTCCCGGCTCTCGCTGCGCTCGGCCGGGATGACAATCTTGGATTATTGGAAAGAACATTCATGAAATCGGCAAATCTCTTCGCAACGTTCGCCGCCCTTCTGTTTTTCGCGGCCCCCGCCAGCGCCGAACAGCCCGCCAAGCATCATATGATCGCGGCGGCCAATCCTTACGCGTCGCAGGCCGGGCTCGACATGATGCGGGCCGGCGGCTCGGCGGTGGATGCGGCGATCGCGGCGCAGATGGTGCTGACCCTGGTCGAGCCGGAATCGTCAGGGATAGGCGGCGGCGCCTTCATGATGCTCTACGATCCGGCGAAGAAGCATGTGACCAGCTTCGACGGCCGCGAGATCGCGCCGGCTTCCGCCACGCCCACCATGTTCGAGGATGCGAGCGGCAAGCCGCGCGCGCATATGGACGCGATCCCCGGCGGGCTTTCGGTCGGCGTGCCCGGCGTGGTCGCGATGCTGGAGTTGGCGCACAAGAAATACGGCCGCCTGCCCTGGGCGAAACTGTTCCAGCCCGCGATCAAGCTGGCCGCCGACGGATTTCCCGTCGGGCGCAAGCTCGCCGCCACCTTGCGCGCCTATCCCGAGATGGCGCAGATGCCCGACATCAAGCGCTATTTCTATCACCCCGACGGCACGCCGCTGGCGCAGGGCGAGACCCTCAAGAATCCCGAACTGGCGACGACGTTGCGCGCCATCGCGAAGGATGGATCGAAGGCGTTCTATTCCGGCGCCGTGGCGCAGGCGATTGTCGATGCGGTCCAGCACGCGCCGATCAATCCGGCCGGCATGCAGCTTTCCGATCTCGCCGCCTACCAGGCCAAGGAGCGCGCGCCGGTCTGCGGCACCTATCGCATCTACCGGCTATGCTCGATGGGCCCGCCGAGCTCGGGCGGAATCTCGGTGCTTCAAATCTTGGGCATGCTGGAGCGCTTTCCTTCCAGCCAATTGCAGCCCGACACGCTTTCCGAAGTGCATCTGTTCTCGGAGGCGAGCCGGCTCGCTTTCGCCGACCGCGCCAAATACATCGCCGATTCGGACGTCGTGTCGGTGCCGATCGACGGCTTGCTCGACCGCGGCTATCTGCATCAACGCGCCATGCTGATCGATCCGGCGCACGACATGGGGACGGCCTCGGCCGGCGATCCGCCGACGAAGCACGCGGACTATGCGCCGCAGCGCACCAAGCAGCTTCCCGGCACCAGCCATCTGTCGGTGGTCGACGACCGCGGCGAGGTCGTCTCGATGACCACCACGGTCGAATTCGTGTTTGGCGCGGAGATCATGGCCAAGGGCTTCTTCCTCAACAACCAGCTCACCGATTTCTCCTTCGAGGCGGTGCGCGACGGCAAGCCGGTGGCCAATGCGCCGGCGCCCGGCAAGCGGCCGATGAGCGCGATGGCGCCGACCATCGCTTTCACCCGCGACGGCAAATTCGCCTTCGCGCTCGGCTCGCCCGGCGGCCCGGCGATCATTCCCTATGTCGCCGAGACGCTGGTGGCGATGATCGACGGCAAGCTCGATCCGCAGGCGGCATCCGCGTTGCCGCATCACGTGAACCCGAACGGCCCGACCATTCTGGAGAGCGGCACGTCGATTGAAACGCTCGGACCGCAACTGACCGCGATGGGCCATCAGGTGATCAGCCGGCCGCTCGAAAGCGGCTTGCACATCATCGAGCGCGTCAAAGGCGGCTATATCGGCGGCGCCGATCCCAGGCGCGACGGCGACGTGAAGGGCGATTGAGCGGATCCTCGGCCGGCCTGCGATTCGCCGTCTGCGCATTTTGGAATTTTGTGTCGCGCGGAAATTCAACCTGAGGTTGACAGCGTGACGCTGCTGGGCTAGTTTCGCCTTATCCCCCGAATCAGGTCCAAATCGCTCCGTTCAATCTGCAAATTGTCATCCCGGCCGAGCGCAGCGAGAGCCGGGACCCATCGGGACGGGGTCGAAATGGGTCCCGGCTCTGCGCGATGCTGACGCATCGCTCGGCCGGGATGACAAACGAGTTTGATTCAAAGAGAGCTCGAAACACTAGCGCCGCGCCACCGCGAACAGGCGCTGGAAGGGATAAAGCGTCTTGCCGCTTTCGCGCCTGGGATAAGCGGCGGCGACGCGCCTTTTGTATTCGGCGAGAAACGCTTCGCGTTCCGCGCCCTCGAGCGCGGCGGCGAAGGGGCGCAATCCCGTGCCGCTCATCCAGCGATAGACGGCGTCCTCGCCGTCCAGCACCTGGACGTAGCGCGTCTCCCAGATGTCGAGGGCGCGGGCATGCGGCTCGAGGATCGCGAAATAGGCTTGCGGCTCCAACACGTTCCACCAGTCGCGCACGTTCTTGAGCTTGGCGGCCCACGGCCCGCCATCCGCGACCTCGCGGATCAGCACATGGCAGGCTTCCGTGAAATTGCGCGGCACCTGAAACGCGAATGCGCCGTCCGGCGAAAGCTGCGCCATCAAGCGCGGCAGAAGCGATTCATGATCGGGGACCCATTGCAGCGTCGCGTTGGAGAAGATCACGTCGCAAGGCGCGTCCGGCTTCCACTGCGCGACATCGGCCTCGGTCCAGCGCGCCTTCACGCCGGAAGCGCGCGCTTCGGCGAGCATCTGCTGCGAATTGTCGATGCCTTCGAGATTCGCGTCGGGCCAGCGCGCCGCGAGCAGCGCGGTGGAATTGCCTGGTCCGCAGCCGAGGTCGGCAACATGCCTGGGATTTTCTACCGGCACGCGGGCGAGCAGTTCGGCGGCCGGGCGCGTGCGCTCGGCGGCGAAGCCCAGATAGATTTTCGGATCCCACGCCATCTCTAGCCCTCCGTTCGATCGGGAATATCGACGCGCAATTTCGTGCCGGTGGAATCGCTGGAGACCAGCGCGATGTCGCCGCCATGGGCGCGCGCCAGGTCGCGGGCGATGGCCAGGCCCAGCCCCGATCCGCCCTTGCGCGCCGAGCCGGCGAAAGGCTGGAACAGACGCGGGCGGATGGAAGGCGCGATTCCGGGGCCGTTATCGGACACCTCGATCAGCACATGCCGGCCCTGTCGCTCGGCGCCGGCGCGGATTTCGCCGGGCGCACCGGCCGCGGCCAGCGCCTCGGCGGCATTGCGGATGAGATTGAGCAGGATGCGGTAGAGCTGTTCGGGATCGGCGTCGATCTCAAGCTGCGGATCGACGGTGCTGACGAACCGCGCCTCCGGCGCCTGCGCCGCGACCGCGGCTTCGCCGGCTTCGTCGATCAACGGTGCAAGCTTGATGCGCCGGCGTTGCGGCGGATGCTCGTCGGCGCGGCCGTAGCGCAAGGTCGCGGTCGCCAGCGCCACCGCGTGATCGAGCGAGGAGACCAGCCGCGGCACCAGTCGCTGCACCACCGGATCGTCGAGTTTCGCGAGACGGTCCGAGGCGAGCTGCGCGCTCGACAGGATGTTACGCAGATCGTGCTGGATCTTGGCGACCGCCGCGCCCAATGCCGCGAGCCGGCCCTTCTGCTGCAGGAAGCCGTAGAGGTCGCGCTGCAGCACCGCGAGCTCGCGCTCGGCGACGCCGATCTCGTCGCGCCGCGCGGAAGGCGCGATGATGCGCCCGGGATCCTCGGGATTTTCGCGGAACGCGATCATGGCGCGGGTCAATTGCGCCATCGGGCGCACCAGCACGAGATAGAGACTCGCGAACACCAAAATCGCGGTGGCGAGCGAGATCAGCAAGGCGAGCAGGAAAGCTCGGCGCGCGAAGGAGAGCAATTGGCGATGGATCGGCCGCTCGCCGACGATCACTTCGATGGTCTCGGCGCCGGTGATCCGCGTGGCCGAGATGACGCGCAGGACGCGGTCGCCTCCCTCGAACAGGCAGTCGAGCGCGTTGGCCATCTGGGCGAACAGATTGTCGCGGCGCAGATCGAAAACCAGGTCGATATGGCTGGGCATCGCCTCGGGCAGGAAGAGCTCGCGCTGCTCGGGGCGCTTGAGCATCACGGCGCTGGCGCCGGCGCGGGTCAGCATCTGGCGCTGCAAGCCGATGGAGAATTTCTCGCGGTCGAGCTCGGTCAAGGGCAGGATCGCGACCTCGGCGGTCTCGATATGGTTCTCGAGCAGGCTCCTGTGGTAGCGCGCGATGGAGGGCACGAAGATGACGATCTGGGTGATCATCACATAGAACAGGGTCAGCAGCAGAAGCCGCCCGGAAAGGCTGTGGGCGACCAGCCTCCAGGCGTCTTTCGCGATCGCGCCAAGCCGTCCCGCCATCCCCATGGCTTACCGCATCAAGGAATTAAGGCAAGCAAACGGCGGCCCGCGTTAAGAGGGCAACGTTGACAGGGCGGCAGCCCCTCACTAGAAGCCGGGCTCCTTTCGGGCCTTTTCGCCGGAGACCGCCATGAAACGCCCCTATCAGCCGAGCAAGATCGTGCGCAAGCGCCGCCACGGCTTCCGCTCGCGCATGGCGACGGCGGGAGGCCGCAAGGTCCTCGCGCGCCGGCGCGCGCATGGCCGCAAGAAGCTCTCGGCCTGAGGCTTTGTCCGCGCCGGTCCTGGATCGTCTCAAAATCCGTCCCGATTTCCTGCGCGCGGCGAAGGGCATCCGCCGCTCCACTGCCGGCCTGACCCTGGAATTCTGCCCTACCCCCGAAATCGCCGCCCGTCCGGGCCACATCAGGGTCGGCTTCACCGCCAGCCGAAAGGTCGGCGGCGCGGTGGAGCGCAACCGCGCCAAGCGGCGTTTGCGGGCCGCGGCTGCGGCGCTCCTTCCCCTTTATGGCAAGGTGGGCAATGACTATGTTCTGGTCGCGCGGATAGCGACGCTGACCAGGCCGTTCGACGGTTTGCTCGACGATCTCAAGACCGCGCTTTCGGCCGCCCATGCGCGCGCCGCCGGCCAGACGAAAGCGAAACCGTGACCGAGCATGAGACGCGCCCGTCCAAGATCGCGGCAGGCCTGCTGATCGCGCCGATCCGTTTCTACAAGAGGTTCCTGTCGCCGATGTTGCCGCCCGCCTGCCGCTTCACGCCGACCTGCTCGGTCTATGCCATGGAGGCGATCCGCACCCATGGCGCGGCCAGGGGTGCCTTGCTCGCGGCCAGGCGGCTGCTGCGCTGCCATCCCATCACCTGGCTCGGCGGTTCGTCGGGCTTCGATCCCGTTCCGCCCAAATAGCAAGTAGAGCAGTAGAGAGCCATGAACGAAAACCGCAATCTGCTGCTCGCCGTGCTGCTGTCGGCCGCTGTTCTGCTCGGCTGGGAATTCTTCGTCGCGAGCCCGCAACTGAAGACCCAGCAGGCCCAACAGGCTCAGCAGGCGCTTCTCGCCCATCAGGAGAAGAAGCAATCCGCCGCCAACATGGCGGCGCCGCAGGCACAAGCCGCCGCCGCCCATATGAATCGCGATCAGGCGCTCAAGCTCGGCGGCGCGCGCATCGCCATCGACACGCCGACAGTGGACGGTTCGCTGCTTTTGAAGGGCGCGCGCTTCGACGATCTGCGCCTCAAGCATTATCGCGAGACCGTCGATCCCAAGAGCCCGGAGATCGTGCTCTTGTCGCCGGAGAGCACGAGCTATCCCTATTTCGCGGTGTTCGGCTGGACGGCCGACCCGGCGGCGCATCTGAAGGTTCCCGACGACGCGACGCCATGGAAAGAAACCGCCGGCACGGTGCTTTCGCCGGGCCATCCCGTCACGCTGCGCTGGGACAACGGCCAGGGCCTGGTCTTCACCCGCAGCATCGCGGTGGACAGCCAATATTTGTTCACCGTCAACGACAGCGTGAGCAACAAGACCGCGGTCAAGGTCACGCTCTATCCCTATGCCTATGTCGCGCGCGACGGCGTTCCGGCCTCGACGCATTATTCGGCGCTGCATGAAGGTTTCGTCGGAATCGTCAATGGCGATCTCAACGATCCCAGCTATGACGACGTCAAGCCCGAAAGCCCGGCGGTTTCGCTCCATTCGACCGGCGGCTGGGTCGGCATCACCGACAAATATTGGATGGCGGCCGTCGTTCCGCCGCAGAACCAGACCTTCGACGGCGCCTATCGCGCCTCTCAGCCTGCCGGCATCAAGACTTACCAGGCCGATTACCGATTGAACCCGATGAGCATCGCGCCGGGCGCGAGCGCCGCGGTTTCGCAGCGCCTGTTCGCCGGCGCCAAGCTCTACAGCATCCTGGAGGATTACGAGAACCGGCTCGGCATCCCGCGTTTCCGCTACGCCATCGACTGGGGCTGGTTCTTCTTCTTCACCAAGCCGATGTTCCTGCTGCTGCACCTGTTCAACGGCTATATCGGCAATTTCGGCATCGCCATCCTGTTGCTCACCGTGGTCATCCGGCTGCTGTTCTTCCCGATCGCGAACGCCCAGTTCAAGACGATGAGCCGGACCAAGAAGCTGCAGCCGCAGGTGGAAGCTCTCAAGACGCGTTTCGCCGACGACCGCGTGCGCCAGCAGCAGGAGATGATGGAGCTCTACAAGCGCGAGAAGGTGAATCCGGTCTCGGGCTGCCTGCCGGTGGTGATCCAGATCCCGGTGTTCTTCTCGCTCTACAAGGTGCTGATCGTCACCATCGAGATGCGCCACGCGCCGTTCTTCGGCTGGATTCACGATCTCTCCGCGCCCGATCCGACCTCGATCCTCAATCTGTTCGGGCTATTGCCCTACGATCCGCATCTTTATCTGCCGAGCTTTCTGGCCTTCGCTTCCATCGGCATCTGGCCGATCCTGATGGGCGGGACGCAATGGCTGCAGATGAAAATGAACCCCGCGCCCGCCGACCCGGTTCAGGCGCGCATGTTCGCCTTCATGCCGATCGTTTTCACCATGATGCTGGCGCAGTTCCCGGTGGGATTGGTGATCTATTACACCTGGAGCAACCTGCTCTCGCTCGCCCAGCAATATTTCATCATGCGCCGGCAGGGCGTGGAGATTCACCTGTTCAACAATCTGAAAATCCCAGCGCTGGCGCAACGGCTGGCGCGTCCGAAGCCCAAGTCTGAAGCGGGGGAATAAACTGGCCACCGCGCAGGATCCCGACTTCGCCCGCAAGCTGTTCGCGGGCGAATGCGATTTCGTGGCCGGCGCCGACAACACCGAAGCGTTGCCGCAGCCGAGCCTGCCGGAAGTCGCCTTCGCCGGACGCTCCAATGCCGGCAAGTCGAGCCTGATCAACGCGCTGACCGGCCGAAATGCGCTCGCCCGCGTCTCCAACACGCCGGGGCGCACGCGGCAGATCAATTTTTTCGATCTCGGCCATGCGCTGATGCTGGCCGATCTGCCGGGCTATGGCTATGCGCGCGCCTCCAAGGAGATG
>Ga0302314_10015475_pt1 | contig 12952 bp, 14 predicted proteins | sample III_Palsa_N2_3_FD_200533 | JGI IMG/M metagenome (GOLD analysis project Ga0302314, IMG submission 200533) | Peat permafrost microbial communities from Stordalen Mire near Abisko, Sweden - III_Palsa_N2_3 | ecosystem: Environmental > Terrestrial > Soil > Palsa > Peat permafrost | place: Sweden...
ATGGCGCGCAGCTCTTCGACCAGCCGCTCGAGCGTCCGCACCACCCCGTTCACCTGCGGCGCCCAGGCGTCGGTCACCAGCAGGATGCGCTGGGCGAGGGGAGGGATGTCGGATGTTTCGGACATGGCGGCGGGAGATTCCACCAACGCGGTGTCCCGCGCAACGGGAAGGCCTCGGCAAGCGGCGGGTTGCACGAACGCCGGTGGCGATTATTCCTACTCGGGAAAGTTAGGAACCTCCACGCGCATCACCTCGAAGGGTCAGGTGACCATCCCGGCGGCTATTCGTGAACGCGCCGGGCTGCCGCCGAACACCGAAGTCGAATTTCAGTTTGACGGTGACACCGTGCGTTTGCTGAAGGCGAAGCCCGGCAAGAAACCAGGCCGGGGTGCGCGCGTGGTGGCGCACTTGCGCGCGCATCGCGGGGGGTTGACCATGAGCACCGACGAAATCATGGCCCTGACGCGCGGCGATTAGGTGGCGAGTGTTGCTCGACGCGCTTTCCCCCGGAAGCTCACGGCGGGCGTGGTCTCAGGCCGCGATCGCCGATAGTTCCGCGGCTTGAAATCCGCCGCCGTTGACGAGCATGGCGTCCGACCGCGCGTGGCGCTATCTTCAGAGCATGCACTACCACCACATAGCGTTATCCGTCGCGTTATCCGTCGCCATCTGGGTCAGCCTCTTCGCCAGCACGGTCGGCGCCTATATCGCGATCTTCGCCGGCGTCCGGAGCGCCAAACATCCTCAGGCGCGGCGTTTCGACTTCGCCGCGAGCGCCCGGCGCATTCGAACCATGCCCATTCCGGCGCGGAACGATGGCTAAGGGCCGGGCTTCCGCGTGAGGGGAACGCGGTTTGTATGGCTGACGCTCGCCATGGTCACCGTGGCGTTCGCGGTTTTGATTGCACCGCGCGTTCTGGGGTCATGGGCGATCGCACACGCTTGTTCGCGGAACATTCACGACTGCCCCTGAATTTCAAACTGAGACACTGCCCCCAACTTCGCGGCGTTGCACAATCGCGCCAGAAGCTCTATCTAGGTCGGTTCCACCCGAAGAGAGACTCGAATGGCGCGCGTCACCGTCGAAGACTGCATTGAGAAGATCCCCAATCGCTTCGGCCTCGTGCTGATGTCGGCGCATCGGGCGCGGGCCATTTCGGCCGGCGGCCAGATTCTGGTCGATCGCGACAATGACAAGAACCCGGTCGTCGCCCTGCGCGAAGTCGCCGACGACGTGGTGGACCCGGACGAGCTGAAGGAAGCGCTGATCGCCACGCTGCAACGCGTCGACGAGCATTCCGAGGCCGAGGAAGAAGCCGAGACCCTGGCGCTGCTGGCCGATCCCTCGCACATGCAGATGAGCGAGCAGGAACTGGTCCGCGCCCTGCAGAGCGACCGCGACGGCGGTCAGGAGGAGCGATACTGAGCCCGGAAGGCGCCGAACCGCTTCTCGCTCAGACGACCCTCTCGGCCGCCCCCCTGGCGGCCGTTCCGAACCCGGCCGTCCCGCTTCCGGACGCCCCGCAACCCCCACCGCTCGCCCGCGCTTCGGTCGCCCCGACCGGGCCGCGCAAATTCCTGCGCCAGTACGAACTGATCGACCGGGTCAAGGCCTACGACCCCACCGCCGACGAGGCGCTGCTCAACCGCGCCTATGTCTACGCCGTCCGCATGCACGGCTCCCAGACCCGCGCCTCCGGCGATCCCTACTTCGCCCACCCGATCGAGGTGGCCGGCATCCTCACCGACTATCGGATGGACACGGCGACCATCGTCACCGCGCTGCTGCACGATGTTATCGAGGACACCGAGGTCACCCGCGAGGAGATGGCCCGGGTGTTCGGCGAGGAGATCGCCGAGCTGGTCGAGGGCGTCACCAAGCTGTCGCGGCTGGCCTTCGGCGCTGAATACAAGCGCCAGGCCGAGAACCTGCGCAAATTCATCCTGGCGATCTCGCGCGACGTCCGCGTGCTGCTGGTCAAGCTCGCCGACCGGCTGCACAACATGCGCACGCTGCATTTCATCAAGAACGCCGCCAAGCGCGAGCGGATCGCCCGCGAGACGCTGGAGATCTACGCCCCGCTGGCGCGCTCGATCGGCTGTCACCGCATCTGCATCGAGCTCGAGGAGCTGGCGTTCCAGCACCTGAACCCGGTCGCCCGCACGGCCATCGTGCGGCGCCTGGACACGCTGCGCACCGGCCAGGGCGAGGCGGTGGCGCTGGTCAGCCGCGAGGTCTCGGAAAAGCTCGAAGAGGCCGGCGTCTCCGCCCGGGTGTTCGGGCGCGAGAAGCATCCCTATTCGATCTGGCGCAAGCTGCAGCGCAAGTCGATCGGCTTCTCCCAGCTCTCCGACGTCTTCGCCTTCCGCGTCATAGTCCCGGCCGAGTCCGACTGCTACCGCGCCCTGGGCGTCATCCACCGGGCCTGGCCGTGCGTGCCGGAGCGGTTCAAAGACTTCATCTCGACGCCGAAGCGCAACAACTACCGCTCGATCCACACCACCGTGGTTGGCCCGCGCGGCATGCGCATCGAGATGCAGATCCGCACCGAGGCCATGGACCTGGTGGCCGAGGAGGGCGTCGCCGCCCACTGGCGCTACAAGGACCAGAGCTACGGCTTCGACCCCGAAGCCGCCGAGGCGGCCGGCGGGCGCGATCCGCTCGCCAACCTGCGCCAGCTGGTCCAGGTGCTGGAGCACGGCGGCGATAGCGAGGAGCTGGTCGAGCACGCCAAGCTGGAGATGTTCCTCGACCAGGTGTTCGTCTTCACCCCGAAGGGCCGCCTGATCAGCCTGCCGCGCGGCGCCATGCCGCTCGACTTCGCCTATGCCGTCCACACCGATGTCGGCGACACCTGCGTCGGCGTTAAGGTCAACGGCGAGCTGCGGCCGCTGCGCACCGAGCTAACCAACGGCGACGTGGTCGAGGTGGTGCGGGGCCCGAAGTCGCAGGCGCCGGCCGATTGGCGCTCGATCACGGTCACCGGCCGCGCCCGCTCCGCCATCCGCCGCCACATCCGCCAGGCCGAGAAGGAGGAGTTCGCCCGCCTCGGCCGCGCCTCGCTGGAGCGCACGATGGAACGCGCCGGCAAGGGCCGCGCCGACGTCTCGCTGCGTCCCGCGATGGAGCGCTTCGCCGTCGCCTCGGAGGCTGAACTCTATGATGCGGTCGGCCGTGGCCGCGTGACGCCCGCCCAGGTGCTGGAGGCCGTGTTCCCGGGCCTCAAGGAAACCGAGCGCGCCGCCGCCACCGAGCGGCGCCGGATCGAGGAGGGTCCCACCGCCCGCTTCTACGTCACCGGCGGCGGCCTCTCGCCCGCCGTGTCACTGAGCTTCGACCCCTGCTGCAAGCCGCTGCCCGGCGACCGCATCGTCGGCATCGTCACCTCGGCCAAGGGGCTGATGGTGCACGCCATCGACTGCCATGAACTGGCCAAGTACGAGGACCGCGAGGAACTGTGGCGCGACCTGCAATGGACGCCCGAGGCCGAGCGCGACACCCTGTCGCTCGCGAGCCTGCAGGCCACCATCCTCGATGCGCCCGGCGTGCTCGGCCAAGTCTGCGCCATCATCGGCGAAGCCGGCGGCAACATCGTCGGCCTCTCCATGCATCATCGCCACACGTCCTTCTTCGACGTCGCCATCGACATCGAGGTGAAGAACGCCCGCCACCTCACCAACATCGCCGCCGCGCTGCGCGCCTGCCCCTCGGTGGAAACGGTGGAACGCGCGCGGGGCTGACGCCGCGCCCAATCGCGTAAGAAGAAAGCCGGCAGGGGCGCCTCGTGATCTCGATATTACTAGAGCCTCGGCGCGTCCCGGACGCTTCCGGTGCGTCCGTCACCACGCCAGATCCACCAGGCGCCCCTGCCGACAGTCCAGCCTCCCATGGGACAGTGGGAGGCTGGCGCGCGGGCGGCGGGAGAGCCCCGCCCGCGAACTTCAGACGCTGCCGCGCCTCAGCCGCAGCGGCGCTCGGCGGCGCGCGGGGCGGAGAAGTCGGCGAGGCGGCGCGCTTCGTTGGTCGAGGTCGACGCGCCGCTCATCGGCGCTTCCTCCAGCGAGACGGTCTTGAACGGGCTCACCACCAGGCGGGCGTTTTCGCCGGGACGCAGGTCGCGTGAGACCGAGTAGTCGCCGAAATCCTCGATCAGCTTCACCACCTGGCCGCTGCCAAGCACGTTCTCGATGAAAATCAGGGTGGTCATGGCTTTCTGCGCTTTCGAGGAACGGATCAGGCCGCGTTCGCGCGGCCGGGAGTAGGGGTGGGCGGCGAGACCAGCCGCGCGCGCCTATCGCCCGGCGGCTCACCATCGATCGGGCGGCGCAGGGCGTAGAGGTGCGAGGCGACGCGGACGTAGGGGATCGCGCTGGACGGATTGAACAGGCCCCGGCCGGGCGAGCGCTCCAACACGCCGCGCAGGGTGGGATGGCGCAGCACGGCGAGCGCCCGGTTGAAGGCCGAATGGCGCAGCGGCTCGGCGTGCAGGAACAACGCTGGCCGCAGTATGCGCTCGGCGACGGCGGCGAGGCAGCGCCCATCGCTCTGCTCGCTGAGCGCGACATCGTCCGGCGCGGCCGCGCTATCGCGACGCGCGGAGGCCGAGAGGTGGTGCGCCGGCGAGCCGCAGCAGCAGATCATCAGATGCGGGCGCCGCTCGAACGCGGCCAGCGTCGCCTCCCACAGCTTGACCTCGGACGGCGCGCCCAGGTCGACTTGGGCCACCTCGATCTCGGTGCGATAGAGGCCGATATCGCGCGCCAGGCGGTCCAGCGCGTCCGGATCTCTATCGGCGGCGATCACTCGGCCCCCGTCCTGGGCGAGCAGCCGGACCACGTCCCGCGCCACCGCGGCGTGGACGCCGGTGACCAGCACGTGAAGCTTTTCCAAGGGCTTGGCGAGCATGTCCGGTTGCGGGGTTGAGCGCTGAAGCAAGGGGCGGGTCAGGCGATCTCGCGCCAGGGAAGCGCCGGGGCAGGGGGCCCGGCGGGTGCGCCCTCGCCGAAGCGGGTGACGATCCGCTCGATCTCCTTGGATGGCATGGACGTGTGCCGGCGGCGCACGGACATCGAAGCGTGGCCCACGCAATACGACCCCACGCCGGTGATCAGTCGCCCGCAGAAGCCGAAATTGTCCTTGTCCGGCTCGCCGATCGGCCAGCGGCAGGCGTGCGAGGTGAGGGTCTGCAGCGTCGCGGTCGCCGCCACCTCGAAGACGAGGTGCGGGACGGGGGGACGAGGCGCCAGTGTGGCGCGAGGCGTCGGCTCGCGGCGTACGCCGCCGGCGGCGGCCCTGATGCGGGTCGCTGGGCGACCGCCCATCAGATTGGGTCTCGCCGGGGTGTCGCGGCCGGCGATGCCCAGCCGATGCACCTTGCCGATCACCGCGCTGCGGGAAACCCCGCCAAGTTGCCGGGCGACCTGGCTGGCGGAGAGGCCCTCGCGCCACATCTTGGTGAGTGCTTCGATACGCTCGTCATTCCAGTCCAAGGAATAGCCCCCGCGTCAGTCCGATGCCGCTCCGATCGGCGAGGCCTCCAGGGAAGGTGGCTCTCAACCGACTGGTCTATTGGCACCGTATTGGCGGGGTCTGGGGCGTGCGATGCAGCATGCTGACGCAGTGCTTAATAACATAGGTTAATGCAACATTAATACAGTATTTTGAAAGTATCCTACAGCTTTCACCTGCGGCGGAAGCGCGCGGCGCCGACGTTCCACCCAGCAAGATTAACCATATCGAGGGTGGTTCGCGCCAAATTTGGGTAGGATAGGTTGAGTTGTGGAAAAAAGGGCATATTTTGCTAATTGTAGGACGTCACCCAACAGCCCGAAACGTGGGCGTAAAGGAGAAGGTTGTTTGCCAGCCTTGCACCCTTGTTAACCACGTTTCTGCACGGTCGGGCCACAGTCAGGACCGCCTCGCTTGTCTATTCGAGACGCCAACTTTGCATTAGGTGACAACAAAAGCGCAGCGTCACGACCGCGTTTCGTTCGAAGCGGGGTATTGATTGCCTTCGCCGAGGCCGCGCGAAGCCTGGGCCTCGACCCGTTCCACATGCTGCGGCGCGCCGGCCTGCCGGTCGCCGCACTCGACCATTCCGACTATCGGATCCCGGCCGATCGGCTGCAGGCATTGCTGGCCGATTGCGCCAAATCCGCGGCAAGCGAAGAGTTCGGATTGCTTGTCGGCGGTGCGTTCAAGCTTTCGATGACCGGGCCGCTCGGCCTTTTGATGCGCGAACAAGCCAATGTCCGCCTGGCGGTCGACGTCCTGTGTCGCTACCTCCGCTATCAGGACGACAACGTCGAGATCCATGCCATCCCGGCGGCCGGCGGTCTGTTGCTCGTCCCGGAGCTGGCGAGCGTCCGCACCCGCGCCAGCCGCCAGATGACCGAATTCACCTTGGCGACGCATGTGCAGATCTTCCGCGGCCTGCTCGGCGCGCACTGGCGACCGGCGCGTATCGCGTTCGCCCATGCCGTGCCGGCGGATCTCGCGCCCTACGAGACGCTGCTGGGCGAGGTCGAATTCGACGCGCCGCGGACGGGTTTTCAGCTCTCGGAAGCCGATCTCGCCACGCCGCTGGGGGACGGCGACCCACGGCTGACAGCCGAAATCGTTCGCGTGATCGTGGCCGGCGGCGCGCCGGCCACAGACACCTTCAGCGAAACGGTGACGACGCTCATTCGTCGCTTGCTGCCGGAGGGAGACTGCGGTGTCGACCGGGTGGCCCAGCATCTGGGCATGGATCGGCGAACGGTGCACCGGCGCCTCGCGACCGAGGGGCAGTCTTTCACCCAATTGCTCGACGGCGCGCGCCGTGAAGTCGCCCTACGGCAGCTCAGCCACGGCGACAGGCCTCTGGGCGAGGTCGCTTCGTTGCTGGGTTTCTCCAGCCCCTCGACCTTCTCTCGCTGGTTCCGTCAGGCCGCCGGGATGCAGCCGAGCGAGTACAGGCGCATGGCCCATGATGTCTGAACCTCGTCGGCGCCCTCGCACAAAGCCTCGGACGTCGCTAAATTATCTCCCATGAGCCCGAGTCCGACACCCCTGCCGCACCGCGCCCGGCGTCTCAGGCTGGGCGTCAACATCGATCACGTCGCCACGATCCGCAACGCGCGCGGCGAGGGCTATCCCGATCCGGCCCGCGCGGCCGAGATCGCCATGGCGGCCGGCGCGGACGGGATCACTGCCCACCTGCGCGAAGACCGCCGGCATATCTCCGACACCGACATCGAGACGCTGGCGGGACTTACCCGCAAGCGCGGCAAGCCGCTCAATTTCGAGATGGCGGTCACGGAGGAGATGGAGGCGATCGCGCTTCGCCATCTACCGCACGCCGCGGCCCTGGTGCCCGAACGGCGCGAGGAGGTGACGACCGAGGGCGGCCTCGACGTGGTCGGGCAACACAACCGCGTCGCCCCTTGCGTCGCCACGCTGAAGGCGGCGGGCGTGCGCGTCTCGCTGTTCATCGAGGCCGACCCGGCCCAGATCCAGGCGGCCGCCAACGTCGGGGCGCAGGTGGTCGAGTTGCACACCGGCGCCTACTGCCTGGCGGTGCGCGAACGCCGTCCGGAGGCGCAGGCGCTGCTCGCGAAGCTTCAAGACGGCGCGCGGCAGGCGGCGGCGCTTGGCCTGGAGGTCCACGCCGGCCACGGCATCGATTACGAGACCGTCGGCGCCATCGCGGCCATTCCCGAATTCGCCGAGCTCAATATCGGTCACTTCCTGATCGGCGAAGCCATCTTCACCGGCCTTGAACCGGCCATCCGCCGGATGCGGGCGCTGATGGACGCGGCGCGCGACGAGGCCGCCGCTTGATCATCGGCCTGGGCTCCGACCTCGCCGACATCCGCCGTATCCAGGCGACGCTGGAGCGCTTCGGCGAGCGCTTCGTCGATCGCATCTTCACCGACGTCGAGCGCGCCCGCTCGGAGCGCAAGGCCGATCGCGCGGCCAGCTACGCCAAGCGGTTCGCGGCCAAGGAGGCCTGCGCCAAGGCGCTCGGCACCGGCATGCGCGCCGGCGTGTTCTGGCGTGACATGGGCGTGGTGAACCTGCGCTCCGGCGCGCCCACCCTGGCGCTCACCGGCGGCGCGGCGCGGCGGCTGGCGGCGCTCACCCCGGCGGGCCTGACGCCGCACATCCACCTCAGCCTCACCGACGACGATCCCTACGCCCTGGCTTTTGTGGTGATAGAAGCGTTGCCGTCGCATGAGCGCGAGTTAACGGGCCAGACGCTTGCCGGGGCTGTATCGAGCGTCTAGCAACGGCGACCGCCGCCAGGCCGAGGCGACTCCTTTCCGAAAGACCGAATGACCGACGTTCCAGCCCCCAGCCGCGGCAAACCCGCCAAGCCCGAGAAGAAGCTCGGTCTGGTCGGCGAATTGGTTGAGATCATCAAGACCGTGGTCTACGCGCTGCTGATCGCCCTGGTGCTGCGGGTGATCCTGTTCCAGCCCTACACCATCCCTTCGGCCTCCGATGAGCCCAACCTCTATCGCGGCGACTACATCATCGTCACCAAGTGGTCGTACGGCTGGAGCAAGAACTCGATCCCGTTCAGCCCGCCGCTGTTCAAGGGCCGTCTCTTCTTCACGCCGCCGCAGCGCGGCGACATCATCGTCTTCAAGCTGCCGTCCAGCGGCCACGTCGATTTCATCAAACGGCTGGTCGGCCTGCCGGGCGACCGGGTCCAGCTCAAGTCCGGTCAGCTCTACATCAACGACAAGCCGCTGGCCGAAAAGCAGCTGGGCATGGGCACGGGCGACCTTCCGGGCGGCCCCGGGCCGGTGAAGTTGCAGCAAGAGACGACCCCCGAGGGTCGGAACTATAAGATTCAGCTTTCGCCAGGCCTGGAGGGCGCCGGCGATACGGGCGTCTACGTCGTACCGCCGCACTGCTACTTCATGATGGGCGATAACCGCGACAACTCGCTCGACAGCCGCTTCGACTCCGGCCTTTCCCCGGACGATCCCAAGCTCGGCGGCTGCGGCTGGGACGCGACGCTCGACCAGAAGCTTCAGCAGGAGCAGGGCGTCGGCTTCGTGCCGGAAGAGAACCTGGTCGGTCGCGCGCGGCTCATTCTGCTATCGTGGAATACGGGCATCGACGAGGAACACCCTTGCTGCGCCAACATCTTCAAACCCTGGACCTGGTTCATCGACGCCCGTCCGAGCCGCTTCTTCAAGGTGCTGCATTGACAGCCGGGGAGGGTGGGGCTGGAGACCTCGGCTAGCAGCATCAACCGCGTAATTATCGTCGCGCTCGTTCTCTCGGGCGCCGCGTTCGCGCTCTTGGTCGTCTGTCGCCTGCTGCTCTTCCAGCCCTTCTCAATGCCTTCGGCTTCGATGCAGCCCACGCTCGAGATAGGCGACTATTTTGTCGTCGAGAAGCCGCCGCTGATCGGCTCGCCACGGCGTGGGGATATCGTGGTCTTCAGGCTGCCCGCGAGCGGCAAGGTTGATTTCGTGAAGCGACTGATCGGCTTGCCGGGCGACCGAGTCCAACTCAAGAGCGGCCAACTCTATATCAATGACAAGGCGGTCGCCGAGACGTCTCTCGGCACGGGCACGGGTGATCTGCCTGCCGGTCCCGGACCGGTGAAGCTGCAGCAAGAAGTCTTGCCGGACGGACGCAGCTACGAAATCGAGCTCTCGACTGGCTTAGAGGCCTTCGGAGACACCGGTGTCTATGTTGTGCCGCCTCATTGCTATTTCATGCTGGGGGACAATCGCGACGACTCGCTCGACAGCCGCTTCGATCCAGGGCTGAGTCCTGGCGACCCCAAGCTGGGCGGCTGCGGTTGGAACGTCGCGCTCGACGACAAGGTCGGCGTGGAGCCGGGCGTTGGGTTCGTGCCGGAAGCCGATCTCGTTGGGAGAGCCCAGTTCGTCGTATTTTCCCTCAGCGGCCGTCCGGGTCGAACTTTCAAGGTGCTGCATTGACCTATCGCCGACATGGATAGGCGCGCCGCCGCCATCGCCGACCTCGAAGGCCGTCTCGGCCACGTCTTCCGCGATCGCGCCCTCCTGGAGCGCGCCCTGACCCACGCCAGCGTCGGCAAGGGCGCGGCGGACAATGAGCGGCTCGAGTTCCTGGGCGACCGGGTGCTGGCGCTGGTGGTCGCCGAAACGCTGCTGGCGCGCGAGCCGGACGCCGAGGCCGGACCGCTCTCCAAGCGCCTGCACCTGCTGGTGAGCCGCGACGCCTGCGCCGAAGTCGGCCGCATGCTCGGCATCGGGCCGGCGCTGCGGCTGCCGGGGGGTGAGACCCGCCGCGGCGCGCGTGACCAGGCGCGCTTCCTCGCCGACGCCTGCGAGGCCCTGATCGGCGCCCTCTACCTCGACGCCGGCATGGACCTGGCCCGCGAGCGGGTGCTGGCCGCCTGGCGCGATATGATCGACAGCCCCCACGACGAGCGCTCGGCCAATCCGAAGTCGCGGCTGCAGGAATGGGCCGTCGCCGCCGGACGGGGCGCGCCGGCCTACCGCCTCATCGACCGCGAAGGTCCCGATCACGCGCCCAGCTTCACGGTCGAGGTCGAGATCGAGGGCGCCGCGGCGCGCGCCAGCGCCGGCTCGCGCCAGGCCGCGGAGAAGGCTGCCGCCCTGGCGCTGCTCGAGCGCGAGGAGCCGCATTCATGACCCACGCCGGTTTCGCCGCCATCATCGGCGCCCCCAACGCCGGCAAGTCGACGCTGGTCAATCGGCTCGTCGGCTCGAAGGTCACCATCGTCACCCAGAAGGCGCAGACCACGCGCTTCCTGGTGCGCGGCGTCGCCATGGCGGGCGAGGCGCAGATCGTGCTGGTCGACACGCCGGGGATCTTCCGCCCGCGCCGGCGGCTCGACCGCGCCATGGTGCGCGCGGCCTGGTCCGGCGCCCACGACGCCGACGCCATCGTCCACCTGGTCGACGCCGAGGCCGAACTCGCGGCGGCGGGCGCCAGCGCCAAGGCCGCCGATCGCCGCTCGGCGGAGGACGTGCGCACCGTCAACGAGGGGCTGAAGACCGCCGCGCGCCCGGCGCTGCTGGCGCTCAACAAGATCGACAAGGTCCGCCGCGACGACCTGCTGGCCCTGACCCAGCGCCTGTTCGACACCGGCGCCTATGCCGAGGTGTTCATGATCTCGGCCCTCGACGGCTCCGGCGTTGACGATTTGAAGCGCCGCCTCGCCGAGCTGATGCCGGAGGGGCCGTGGTTCTACCCCGAGGACCAGACCGCCGACCTGCCGGCGCGCCTGCTCGCCGCCGAGATCACCCGTGAGAAGCTCTATCTACGCGTCCATGAAGAGCTGCCCTACGCCGCCAGCGTCGAGACCACCTCCTTCGAGGAGCACAAGAACGGCGCGGCGCGCATCGAGCAGATCATCTTCGTCGAGCGCGAGAGCCAGCGCGCCATCCTGATCGGCAAGGGCGGCCAGACGCTGAAATGGATTGGCGAGGCCTCCCGCAAGGACCTCGGCGAGATTCTCGGTCGCACCGTCCACCTCTTCCTCACGGTGAAGGTGAAGCAGAACTGGGCCGAGGACCGGGCCAGCTATCGCGACCTTGGGCTGGAGTTCGATGTGTAGTTGGGCGTTGCGCGCCCTCCGTCACTCGCCGCTTCGCGCCGAGCGGCGCCTTCCGCGCTTCACGGGTGAGGAGCGAAGCTGCCCGATCCGGCTCCTCCACCGCGAAGCGGGGGAGGTGGCTCGCCGCGCACAAGCGTGGCGAGCCGGAGGGGGCGCAGCCGCGCGCACCTAGCCCCATGGAATTCGAAGACGACGCCTACGTGCTCTCCGCCCGCCCGTTCGGCGAGGCCGGCGCGATCGTCGAGGTGATCACCCAGCGGCACGGCAAGTACGCGGCCCACGTCGCCGGCGCGGCGTCGCGGCGGATGAAGCCGTTCCTGCAGGCCGGCGCGCGGGTCAGCCTCCGCTACCGCGCCCGCACCTCTGACCAGCTCGGCTCAGCGACCCTGGAGCCGGTCGGGGAGGGGCCTTCGGCGCTGTTCGACGACGCCCTGGCGCTGGCCGGCCTCTCGGCCGCCGCCGCCGTGGCCGCCGGCGCCCTGCCGGAGCGCGAGCCGCATCCCGGCGCCTTCCTCGGCCTCGAGGCCTTCATCGCCGCGCTTGCCGCGCCCGACATCTGGCCGGCGGTCTATGTGCGCTTCGAGGCCGGCCTGCTCACCGACCTCGGATTCGCCCTCGATCTCTCGCGCTGCGCCGTCACCGGCTCGCCCGACGAACTGATCTACGTCAGCCCGCGCACCGGCCGCGCGGTCAGCGCCGGGGCGGGCGCCCCTTACAAGGACCGCCTGCTGGCCCTGCCCCCGTTCCTGCTCTCGTCCCAGGGCGGCCTCGGCCCCGGCGACATCGCCGCCGGCCTCGCCATCACCGCCCATTTCCTCCAGCGCTTCGTCTTCGCCCCCCTCAACCGCCCGCTGCCGCCGGCGCGCATGTGGCTGACGGATCGGCTCGCCGAGGCGGGACGGCTCTGACGCTGGTCCCTGGACAGACGCCCTGAGTCAGGCGATGCGGAAGCATGGACGACGCCGCCCTTCCGCCCGAGCCGCCTCCCGAAGATGGGGGCAACGCCGGTCGCATTCTCGATGAGCCGCTGACGGAGGCGCTGTCGCGCCGCTACCTGGCCTACGCGCTCTCCACCATCACCCAGCGGGCGCTCCCCGACGTGCGCGACGGCCTGAAGCCGGTGCACCGGCGGCTGATGTACGCCATGCGGCTGCTGCGGCTCGATCCCGAGACCTCGGCGAAGAAGTCCGCCCGCGTGGTCGGCGACGTGATCGGCAAGTACCACCCGCACGGCGACGTCGCGGTCTATGACGCCCTCGTTCGCCTCGCCCAGGACTTCGCCCAGCGCTATCCGCTGATCGATGGCCAGGGCAACTTCGGCAACATCGACGGCGATAACGCCGCGGCCATGCGCTACACCGAATGCCGGCTCACCC
>Ga0302314_10015477_pt1 | contig 12952 bp, 12 predicted proteins | sample III_Palsa_N2_3_FD_200533 | JGI IMG/M metagenome (GOLD analysis project Ga0302314, IMG submission 200533) | Peat permafrost microbial communities from Stordalen Mire near Abisko, Sweden - III_Palsa_N2_3 | ecosystem: Environmental > Terrestrial > Soil > Palsa > Peat permafrost | place: Sweden...
GGCCCGGGACGGCCAGATAGGTCAGGCTCGCCGTGTGGTACCGGAACTCGCCGCTGGAGACCGTGGCGCCGAGCACGGCCGCCAGGATGAGGCTCCAGACGCCGCCGGCTGTGATCGCGGCCTGCCCAGCGTAGCTGGTGAGCGGGGCCGGGCCGCCGGACGTGCCCGCCCGCGCCGCCTCGATCACCGTGAACAGCGCTGTGAGCAGGAGCGCGGCCGCCAGCAGCCCGTACGGCAGCCGGGTGCTTGTCAGCTTGAGCAGCTCGATGCGGGTGAGCCGGGCCAGCGAGACGCGGCGCACCGTGGGTTGCGTTTGGACAGCGAGCGTGGTCATCACGCGGCCTCCCGGGTGAGGTGGAAGAAGGCGGTTTCCAGGTCGGTGCCGCCGGCGGTCAGCTCCGCCACCGGCGCCTGCACGACCAGGCGGCCGTGGTGGACGATCACGGCCGAGTCGATGGTCTGCGCGACCTCGGCCAGCATGTGGCTGGAGATCAGCACGGTGCCGCCCTCGGCCGCGAAGTCGCGCAGCAGGCCGCGCAGCCAGCGGATGCCCTCGGGGTCGAGGCCGTTGGCGGGCTCGTCGAGGATCAGCAGCCCCGGGTCGGCCAGGAGCGCGGTGGCCAGGCCAAGCCGCTGCCGCATGCCGAGCGAGAATCCGCCGACCCGGCGGTCCGCCGCGTCCGCCAGCCCGACGAGGTGTAGGACGTCGTCGACCCGCGACGGGTCGGCGTCGGCCGACAGGGCCTGGATGCGCAGCTGGGCCCGCGCGGTGCGGCCGGGATGGAAGCCGGCCTCGAGCACCGCGCCGACCTGGTGCAGCGGCTCGGCCAGCTCGGTGTACCGGCGGCCGTTGATGGTGGCGCTCCCAGCGTCCGGGGTGACCAGGCCGAGGAGCATGCGCAGGGTGGTCGTCTTGCCCGCCCCGTTCGGGCCGAGGAAGCCGGTGATGGTTCCCGGCTGGACCTCGAAGCTGAGGTTGTCGACCGCGGTGACCGGTCCGTATCGCTTGACCAGCCTCTGAATCTGAATAGGTGCCATGCCTCCAGCCTCGGGGCCAGACCGGTTCCTGTCGTCGGGCCGGCGGGCAGCACCCGATAGTCCCGTGGTGGTAGTCGGGCGCCGGAAAATCAACCCCAGGACGACGCGCCCTTGGCAGGCCTGCCGGTAGCGTCGCAGTCACGATGACGACGACGGGGACGACCATGACGGCGCGGCAGTGGGCGACCGACGCCGCGCTCGCCGTGCTCGCGACCGGGGCCGACCTCGCCCTTGCCCTGTCCGGCCATCAGTGGCATGGGCAGGCAAGCCCCCGGCCCGGCGTCTTCGCGATCGTCTTGCTGATCGTTGGCGGTGTGGCGCTGCTGGCCCGGCGCCGTTACCCGCGGGCGGTACTCGCCGTGGTCCTGGCGCTAACGCTCGGGGCAACCGCCCTGGGCGCCGCCAGCGCGTGGCTGGCGTTGCTGGTCGCGTTCTTCACTGCGGTCCTTCGCGGGCACCGGGTCACCGCGATCGCCTCGCTGGTGGTCGGCTATGTCGTGTCTGTATTCGGCGCCACCCTGGAGTTCGACCTGCTGCTGGCGGCCGGCCTGGTGACCCTGCTGTCGGTGGCCGAGTTGACCCGGGCCCGCAACGCCCGCGCGGCGGCCGACCGCCGGGGCCGCGCCGAGGCAACCGCCCGGCTGGCCAGTGACGAGCGGCTGGCGATCGCGCGGGACCTGCACGACGTGGTGGCGCACAGCATCTCGGTGATCAACGTGCAGGCCAACACGGCGCTGCACCTGATGGACCGGCAGCCGGAGCGGGCCCACGAGGCGCTCACCGCCATCCGTGACGTCAGCGGCCAGGCCCTGGGCGAGCTCGCCACGGTGCTCGGCGCGCTGCGGGCCGGAGACCATGCCGCCGGGGGAGCGCCGCTGGCCCCGGTGCCCGGGGTGGCCCGGCTGGATGAGCTGGCGGCGCGGGCCCGGTCGGCCGGCTTCGCGGTGTCGGTCACCGCGCACGGCCCGGTGCGCCCGCTGCCCGCCGGGGTGGACGCCGCCGCCTACCGCATCGTCCAGGAAGCGCTGACCAACGCGGTCCGCCACTCGGCCGGTCGCTCGGCCACCGTCCAGCTTCGGTACGGCCCGGCCGACCTGGAGATCGAGGTAGCCGACGACGGGACCAGCGCAGCCCCCGCCCTCGACAAAGGCGACCCCGACGCCGCCCCGCCGAAACTCGCGAACCGCACCGGCAACGGTCTGCGGGGGATGGCCGAGCGGGCCCGCGCGCTCGGCGGCTCGCTCGACGCGGGCCCCCGTCCGGGCGGCGGATTCCGCGTGCTGGCCCGGCTGCCCGCGTGACCGCGATCCGAGTTGCCCTGGCCGACGACCAGGAGCTGGTCCGTTCGGGGTTCGCGGCCCTGTTGGGCGCCGAGGACGACATCTGCGTGGTCGGTCTGGCGGGTGACGGCTTCGGCGCGGTCGCGCTCGCCCGCGAGCAGCACCCCGACGTGATCTTGATGGACATCCGGATGCCCGGCCTCGACGGCATCGCCGCGACCAGGGAGATCGCCCGCGACCCGGCCCTGGCGGGCGTGCACGTGCTCATCCTGACCACGTTCGGTCTTGATGAGTACATCTTCGACGCGCTGCGGGCCGGGGCGGCCGGTTTCCTGGTCAAAGACACCGACGCGGCCGAACTGATCCGGGCCGTCCGGGTGATCGCCGCGGGCGAAGGACTGCTGTCACCCGGCGTCACCCGTCGGCTGATCGCCGAGTTCGCGGCCCGCGCCCGTTCGCCGCAGCCGGCCCGCCTCCTGGACGAGCTCACCGCCCGCGAGCGCGAAGTCGTCGGCCTGGTCGCCGCCGGGCTGTCCAACGACGACATCGCCCGGCGCCTGTACGTCAGCCAGTCCACGGTGAAAACCCACGTCGCCCGCGCCATGCTCAAGCTCGCCGCCCGTGACCGCGCCCAGCTGGTGGTGGCCGCCTACGAGTCCGGCCTGGCCCGCCCCGGCTGGTCCGGCGCCCCATAGTCAAACCCGCAGCCCCGTCATCTCGAACGGACCGTGCCCTCCGCGCCCACCGCCGGCTTCGGCGCCCACTACGAGCCGGCGGGCATGGCAGAAGCCTGTGCTAGCCGACGACCAGCGACGCCTGCACCTGTCCCGGCCGGACGACCGCCACCGCGAGCACGCTGGCGCCGGGATGCCAGGACGCGAGCTGTACCATGCCCGGGAAGATGAACTCGGCCACCATGCTGTCGCCGACGGTCGGCCAGCCGAAGTCGACGACGGTGTCGCCGCCGACTGCGGTTCCCGGCAGGGTCGTCAGTCGGCCCTCAGCCGCCGACGCGACCTCGAGTCGGGTGGACGGCCCGTCGGCCTGGTCGGACATGACCTGGAGGGCAAGCAAACCTCCACTCGGGCTGAACGCGGCGCCTTCCGCGAAACTCCCCGCGGGCAGCTCGACCGCGGACCGCCGCCCGGTGGCCAGGTCGAGCAGCTGGACGTGGCACGTCGCCGCGCACGGTGGCGTCCATGCGATCTCGGCCGAGCTCGCCGCGATGACCGCGTCGAACGTGCGGCTGACCTTTTGATCAGCCGGGTCCCAGAGCCTGTCAGCCTGCGGCCCCGTCCCCTGATTGACCGGCGCCAGGAGCAAGCCGCGATCGGTCGCCTGGTAGATCGCGTACCCGGTCGGCAGCCGGACCGGTGCCCCCAGCGGTGCCCCGCTCACGCTGACCTCCCGCGCCGTCCGCGCGACGGTTTCCGGTTCGGCCGACGGCGGATAGCTGGTCAGCCACACCGCGCCCGCGGTAGCTGCGGGCGTCACCTGGTTCGCGGCGCCGATCCGGGTCGCCGACCGCGCGCCGTCGGCCAGGAACCAGACCGGCAGCGGCGGCACGGTGAGATCGCCGCCGATGGTCTCGCCCCCGGAACCGGCCCGCACCACCCACCCCCCGTCGGCTCGCGTGAACTGGTACCCGGCGCTGTCCGTCGGCAGCCCGCCGATCGGCGTAGAAAGACCAGTGGCAGGGGAGAACCAAACCGGCTGCGTTCCCGCGACCGGAAGCCGCAGGCTGCCCGCCCACGGCAGGACAGCCCCGCCGATCCCATCCAGTTCGGCCGCCCTGGCGCTGACGGTCGTCGAAGGATCGGCGGCGGCCGAATGCGGATGCCGCGCGCGCCCGAGGTAGACGAGGCCCGCGACCGCCACCAAGGCGACCGCCCCGATCACCGCGAGCCTGCGGGGCCACCGGCTCGGCTCCCGGTCCCCGCCCTGGCTGAGGATGTCCTCCACCGCCGCACCCCCAAAGAGCACGCTGACCCGTCGACCACCACGATACGTGCCGTTTGCCTGCGTCTACAGGGCCCGTGCCTTCCCTGTTCGCAGCGGCTACTCCGCCGTGCCGGTGCTGGACGCGCCGACCGTGACGGCAGTAATCGCGTGGCCGCCGCACAGCCGGTCCAAAGCCGTCGCCGACCTCGTCCAGATTGCCACACGCCTCAAGTCGATAAAGAAGGCCCGCTTTGAGCCGAAACCCCACCGAGGCCTACGTCGCGTACCTAACCTCAGAACGCGAGCCCCGCAACCCAGTAGAAGACGCCCTCCGCGCCCGGTCCCCTCCGACGCCCCGACGCGGGCGCCGGCTGTAGGTCCGCAGCGACTGGCCGAGTAGAACGAGCGAGTTGGCATGACATCCTCGAACCACGGCGCCGCCGACCCGTCGCTTGAGTCCCTCATCGAGCGCAGCGCGGAACTGAAGGGCGCCTTGGTGGACTTCGCGTGCGGTCCGCGACTCGAACGGCACCTGGCACGGTTCATGCAGAAGTCCGTAGGCACCGGCGACGTGCTGGACGAGGGTGACGCGGCCGGCCTCGTCGACCGGTTCGCGCTCCAGCACCGCCTGCCGAACGGGAAGACCGTCATCGATCAGTTCCTGGCCAGCAGGGCGGACCTGAGCGCGGCCGACCGCGACATGATGCGCGGCTGGCGCGACCCGGTCGAGGGGGTGTTCGAGTTCCGCGGCAGGGACCAGACCGCGGTCGTCTTGCTGAACCTGCTGGATGACCTGGAGTACCGCACGTACTCCAACATGGGCCCAGCCGCCTTCCGCCAGCTGCCGAAGGGCGGGTTTCTCTTCGCCCGCCTGGTGCCGATCGGCCCGGTGGCGGGAGCGTGGCTGGTCTCGGGGTACCTGACGGCCTTCCCCAAGTCGGCCGCGGCGCAGGTCGCGCAGACTGCGCTTCAGCTGGCGACGGCAGCGCCCGAGCTGGTCTTCCGCAACCCGGAGAAGATCGAGCAGGGCTGGCAGCAGATGCGGGACGACCGGGCCGCGTTCATCGAGTTCTTCGGCAGCGACGAGCTGGTGCTATCGCCGGCTGAGGCGGCGGAACGGCTCGACGCGTACTACCGGCACCGACGGCAAGCCGTGCTCACCGCGCAGCCCGAGCGGCGGAAGCGGCGGCGCGGCCCCGGCCCGGAACTGCCCCCCGTCGAATGGCCCGCCGAGCTTGCCGAAGCCGACACCATCGGCCTCATCTACGACGAGATCGACGGCCTCAACTTCTACAACGACTACGGGATGCTCCGCGAGCTGTTCGCCGATCCGGCCCTGGCGGCGGACAAGCGGCACACGGACGTGCTGCGCGGATACCTCGAGTCGGATTCCGTCGGCCCGCTGCCGTTCCGCCGCCTGGCTGCCGCCCATGCCGAGACGGCCGACGCGGTCTTCCGCAAGGTCCTGCGGAAGCCCGGCTTCATCTGGGCCGACCACGGCGAAGCACTGCTGCGACGCCGGAAGCCCTGGTACTACGATCACGAGCCGCGTCCGGGCGTCTCCGTGATCGGTTCCCGCCTCCAAGAGCTCGCCGACCTCCGATAACGCGGACAGCGTGACGCCGATTCCGCAGTTGAGCACGAGGGGGCGGCGGCCCGCCCTCATCGTCAACCCGGTGTACAAGCCGGTGCGGGACCTGCCGGGCGGCGCGGTCGAGGCGAATGAGTCCCCGCACGCCGCGTGCCGCCGCGAGGTAGCCGAGGAACTCGGCCGTCCGCCGAACTTACAGCTGGTACGACTGAGTGATATGGAAACTTGCCTGCTGCTGGTGCACAGCCCGTTGGTCGGAGCCAGTACCTGGGAACCGGTCGCGGAGAGCCTCGCCGACGACGGGTAAGCGGGGAATCCTGCCTCGGCAGACGAGCAGGACGCCCGGGCATCTCCATCACCTCCTATGTCGGCCGCTGATGACCGCAACGGACCCGATATGACCGATGATGCACCGTAATCGATCTGACGACGAGAAGGGTGGACGGTCCTCACTCCGGTACGACAGGCAGCCCGGCACGCGAGCTACTGGCAGGAGCGTCAGTAGCGCCTGACGGCACGCGGCGGGAGAGAGCTCAGCGGCGGGTGGCCTGGCGACTGGCGCGGGTGTAGTCGCGGACGCGCGAGGCTATACGCCTGGACGAGTACGCCGCCGACCGCTACGCCCAAGCGCTAAAAGAGGTACCAAGGCTGACCGGAGAGAGCCCCGACGACCGCCGCATACGCGAGGTCCTCCACCTTGGCCTCACCCGCTGGCTGCCGATGCTGCTCGACCGCAAGGACCGACTGAGCATGGCCTGCGGCCTCGAGGTGCGGGTCCCCTTCACCGATCACCGCCTGGTCGAGTACGTCTGGAACGTCCCCTGGTCCATGAAGGAAGCCGGTGGAATCGAGAAGGGCCTGCTCCGCACCGCCGCGGCCTGCCTCCCGCCGGATCTGCTGAACCGTCGCAAGAGCATGTACCCCGGCGCGGCCGACCAGGCCTACGAGCGGGCGATCGACGCCCAGCTACGCGACCTGCTGCAAAAGCCGAGCGCGCCGCTGTTCGACCTCATCGACCACAACCAGCTCACCGAAGCGTACGCACGCGACCCGCGCCTGACCGGCTTCATGGCGATCCAGCCCAGCAGCACGACCCCCGTCGCGTTCATGCTCGACATCAACCGATGGCTCGACCGCTCCGGCGTCACCATCCGTCTGGACAGTTAACCCACCCCGCACAACCCCAAGTCAAAACCACAAATCCTCATCTCGAACGGTCCGTTCCTCGGCCCCCACCGCCAGCGCACCCTTCGACCCCGGCCAACAAAATCCCGGGCTGGCCTTCACCGCCATCCCGGGATTCTGGCTCGCAGAGCGAGCTATTACGGTTGCCGCTGCTGCTCGCGGGTGACCTCCGCGCTGACCAGCTTCTCTATCCGGTCAGCGACTAGCCCGCCGATAGCGATCCCGGCGCCGATGCAGCCGACCGACAGCACGGTGGTCAGCCACACGACGGTGTTCACCGGCAGGATGACGGCGATAGTGACCCGGGCTGCGCAGTCGGCCAGAAACGCGCCGGCCCAGATGACCGAGAAGCGGGCCTCAAGCTGGCGGAACCGGGCCGAGTTATCCAGAAGCCGGCCGAAGGCGGCTTCCTTGGCCGCGTTGCCCCGGGTGACGAACGGCCGCATGCCCGCAGTCATCAGCGGCCGACGGGCCAGCACCGAGGCCAGGATCGCGAGCGCGAGAATCGAGGTGACCGCCCCGTCCTTCGCGAGCATGAACCGCGGGTTGCCGGACCAGAAGCTGATCGCGAGGCTGACCGCGTTGACGGTCAGCACCACCAGGGCGAGGCCGTCCAGCTTCTGGCCGCGGACCAGTGCGACCACGGTGCGCAGCAGCGGCAGGGCGCTGCTGATCACCAGCGCGGCGAACAGGTCGCAGCCAGCTGCGCGGGCCACATAGTAGGAGCCGACCGGGACGGCAACGTCGAGGACGAGGTTGCGCAGGCCGGCCCGGGCCGGGTTGGCCGGCCGGGCGGGAGCGTCGCTGAGGATAGGAGCGCGGGTCGCTGTGGTAGCCATACCTCTACCCTGGCCCGCGGCCCCGCTCCCGCGGCAGTGCCGTCCCTCAAGGACCGCCCGGGACAAATGTCACGGCCCCCGCTATGAAGACGCCGACGGTAAGGAAAGTGTATCCGTTAGGTAAGCCTCTGGCGCTGCATAGCGGACTCAACTCGAGTATTATTTCTATTGTAAGAGATCCTAGATGATCATCATCGAACGGGGTGGAAATGGACGGGCAGCCGGGGGAGGAGGGCGAGGACCAGAACCGCCATTCCGAGCCGCCGCCCCCCGCCAACGGCACCCCGGTCCCGGATCCGGCCCCACCAGCTCCGGATCCTCGGCTGGCCGCATTCTCCCAGGACGCCTCGCGGAACGCCCTAGCGCCTTCTGGCGCGCTGGCCCTGCTCATCGACGAGCTAACCGGGCCAGAGCGGCGCTGCCCAGGAGCTACCGGCGATGAGAAGATCGGCCTGCTGCGGGCGTTTGCGGCGGTCGAGTCGTGGGCCGCAAGCGGCAAGCTGGGTGTGATCAGGGACATCATGCGCGACGAGGGGACTCCGTCCCCTGGCAGCGATCACGGCGACCTGCCGGAGACCTGGTCCCGGTCGCTCCGCTACGAATTGTCGGGCGCGCTCGCCTGCTCCACCCAGTCGGCCGAGAACATCGCGCAGCTCGCCTGGCAGCTGGGCGCCCGGCTGCCCCGCATCGGTGCCCGGCTCGAAGACGGCACCCTCACCCAGCCCAAGGCCAGGGTCATCGCCGACACATTCAGCCAGCTGACGGACCCCGACGCGGCCGCCGCAGAAGCCATGATCGCCGATCAATTGGCGGACAAGACCTATACCCAGGTGCTTCGCCTGGCCGAGCAGGCGGCCCTCACGGTGGACCCGAAGTTGGCCGAGCGATGGCGCGAGCACGCGCAGAAGAATTACGCGCGCGTCACCTTCTTCCGCGAGCAGGCCGGCACTGCCGGCCTATCCGGCCGCGACCTGCCCCCCGACGAGGCCCTCGCCGCGATGGCCAACGTCAACGTCCGCGCCGAGGAATACAAAGAATCAGAGGCGTTCGACGACGCGCCGATGGACGTGCTGCGCGCCCACGCTTACCTCGACCTCATCAACGGCGTATCGGCCGCCGAGCGGATCGCGCTCGCCGACACCTGCCCCTGCACCGAGTGCGACGGCAGCTGCACCCCCGACGACGACGACCCCGAACCCGACGCCGGTGACGACGACACTGGCGACGACAACCCCGGCGAACCTGGCCCCGGCGGTGGCGGCCCGGGCGGTTCCGAGCCCCCGTCCGGCGCGCCGTCGACCGGCCCCGCGCGGGAGCGCCGCCCGGCCGATCTGATCGTGCCGCTGGCGACGCTCCTCGGCCTAGCCGAACGGCCCGGCGAGATCCACGGCTTCGGCCTCCTCGACCCCGCGCTGGCGCGGGACCTGGCCACCGCCGCGGCCGCCAGCCCTCGGACCGAGGTATGCGTGACCGTCACCAGCCCCGAGGGATACGCGATCGGCCACGGCTGCGCCCGCCCGGCCCGGTCATCACGCCCGCCCGACCCCGCCGCATCCCCGATCGCGCTGCCCGCCCGGCTGAACCTGACAATCCCCGCCACCATGCTGCCCAGCCTGTCCGGTCACGCCGGTCCCTGGTCGTTCACCCCGCGTGGCAGACCGGAGGCTGAGGACGACTTCGGCACCGGGACACTCACCTTGCCGGGCGGCCGCGAGTTCACCGTGCGCCTGGAGTCGGTGCCGGTCTTCGAATGCGACCACAGGTATGAGACGCACGGCTACCAGCCGAGCGACCGACTCCGGCATCTAGTCCAGATCAGAGACGGGACCTGCACGTTCCCGCCCTGCAACCGACACGCCCGTGACTCGGACTTTGAACATGCGCTGCCCTATGACAAAGGCGGGAAAACCTGCGCGTGCAACGCGGGCGCCCGCAGCCGGGCCTGTCACCAGGTAAAACAGTCACCCGGCTGGAACGTCACCCAGCCCAAGCCCGGCTGGCACCGATGGGAGACCCCGGCCGGCCGCGTCTACGAACAAGAGCCAAAGCGCTACCCCGCCTGAACCCGCGCTCCGGTCCGGCCCGTTCTATCCAACGACCAGCGACGCCTGCTCCTGCCCGGACCGGACGACCGCCTCCGCCAGCCCGGGCGCACCGGGATGCCACGCCGTCAGTTGCACCGTGGCCGGGAAAATGAACTCCGAGACCAGACTGTCCCCGCTGGTTGGCCAGCCGAAGTCGACGACGGTATCGCCGCTGATCGTAGTTCCCGGCAGTGCCGTCAGCCGACCGCTGCCCACAGACGCGACCTCGAGTTGCACGGACGTCTCGCTGCCGTCGTCGGTCATCACCTGGAGCGCGAGCAAATCCCCGGTCGGGCTGAACGCGGCACTGGCTGCGAAACCCCCGGCGGGCAGTCTGACCACGGTCTGCCTGCCAGTTACCAGGTCCAGCAGCTGGACTCGGCACATTCCAGCGCACGCCGGCATCCAGGCGATCTGGGTCGGGCTCGCCGCGATCACCGCGTCGAACGTGCGGCTGGCCTCCGGGTCGGACGGGTTCCAGAGTTTGTCGGCCTGAGACCCTGACTGCTGGCTGGCCGGCTGCAGTAGCAGGCCGCGGTCGGTCGCCCGGTAGATCGCATACCCAGCTGGAAGCCTGACCGGCGCCCCCATCGGCACCCCATCCACGCTGACCTCCCGCGCCGTCCGCACCGACGTATCTGGATCGGCCGTCGCCGGATAACTGGTCAGCCACACCGCGCCGACGGTGGCGGCAGGCGTGACCTGATTCGCCGTCCCCACCCGGGTCGCCGACTCCGCGCCATCGGCCAGGAACCACACCGGCAACGACGGCACCGCTGCATCGCCGCTTGCAAGCTCGCCACCAGAACCAGCCCGCACCACCCACCCCCCGGGTGCCCGGGTGAACTGGTACCCAGCGCTATCCGGCGGCAGCCCGCCAATCGGCGCGGAACGCCCCGTCGCGGGGGAGTACCAAGCCGGCTGTGTCCCCGCGACCGGAAGCCGCAGGCTGCCATTCCATGGCAGGTCGGCCCCGCCGACCCCTCCCGGTTCACCTGCGTTGGCGCTGTCGGTCGGCGAGGGAGCAGCGGCGGGTGAAAGCCGGTTGTGCTCGAGGCCGAAGTAGACGATGCTCACAACCGCCACGAGCAGAACTACGCCGATCACCGCGAGCCGACGTGGCCACTGGCTGGGCTCACGGCCCCCGCCCTGGCTCAGGATGTCCTCCATCGCCGCACCCCCGAGACCACGCTAACCCACCGGCCACCACGATACGTCGCCCCGCCCCGCACAGCAGGTTGGCGATCCATGCCGGTCCGCCTGTATGGGCCATCCGCAACTCACCGGCGCGGGACACCAGCCTGCTGATCATCACCTACGACGAGCACGGCGGCTTCTACGACTGGGCCGTACCGCCCGCGACCACCCCGCCCGACGACGGCAGCCCCGGCACCTACAACCAATGGGGCTTCACCTTCGCCCAACCGCACCCCGGCACCGACGCGCCCACCAGACTGAACTACCCGGCTCCACCGACCCTCCGCGCCGCGATCGACCCGCAAACGGCACAAGCTAGCCCCAGCGAACCCATCCCGGACTCGGGCAGCCTCCCCGGCTTCCTGCAAATCCTGCTGAAGACCGACCTCGAACTGTCCACGACACCCCAAGAACGAGACGAAGCGCAGGCCAGGCACGCAGCGGTAATGAGGTGCCCCGAACTTTCCGGACAGGGATCCAATAGGATCTTTCTGGAAAGGAAAGGGAAGGGATCCCCTGCCAAAGGGCAAGACCTATTCTCCTGAGTTCAAGGAGCAAGCCGCCAAGCGGTTGTCGATAACTCGCTGCCCATCGCGCAGGTTGCGCGAGAGCTGGGTATCAACGATACTACGCTCGGATTCTGGGTTAAGGCTTACCGGAAGAAGCGGCGCGAATCCTAATGAAGACGCAGAAAGTGAAGCGTGGCAAGCCGCCGAGAGCTGCCCGTGAGGCCAGGCCCAGGAGCTCGTTTGCCGAAGCACGGGCACGGCAGATCTCACGACCCCGGTACACCTGCCATCGGTGACATGGTGGTTTCGACCAGTTCCGCGAGGAATTCACGCGTCTGGGGGTCGACCGCGTAGATGACGGTCCCCACCATTCCTCGGGTCAGCAGGACCTTGTAGATGTTCCGGATGTGCCGTTCATACTGCAGGTCAGTAACCGACCGCTTCTTGAATTCTGGGTCCTTATTGGCGTCCCTGACGGTGACCGTCCGGCCGTGGCGGGCGATCAGGTCCGGACCGATGATCACACCCGACCAGTCGTACTCGAACCCCTGGGCGGTATACACGCAGCCGACTTGGTCGAAGCCACCCTCCATGGTCGCCCACAGCGGCTGGGCGGAGCCGTGCCGACGGCCCGGTCACCCTTCAGATTCCACGGCTTCGCCCAGTCGCCTATGCGTACATCACTCACCAGCCGGCCATCGCGGTCTGGATTGCTCCAGGGCCAGCAGTATCCGGCCGACATTCGGGCCGAATAGCCTTGCGTCATCTTGCCCCGCAGGATGCTGTCCATCTCCCACGGGGAATCGGCCACCATGACCTCGAAGTGGTCGTCGCCAGCCCACGTCTCGGGGCCATCGGCTTCCAGGCCGAGCAAGCGCAGTACCCATTGCTCGTATCGTCGGCTGCCGCCGCACCGGAACTGGTCGTTGAGCTGAACGTGGCGGACGCGGAACCCCAACGACGACGCGTACGACTTGATGCCCTCCACCGTTCCGACCTCCCCCGGCTTCACGACCTGGTGCTCGTCGAGCAGGAAGACCGGTACCCGGGCGGCGGCGATGAGCTCATCGATCTGGCTACGCCCGGTTCTGTGCGCGGCACTGGTGTAGCGGTTAGTGGATGTCTCCCGGATGCGGTGGGCCTCATCGCAGATCAGCACTTCGATGCCGTTCTTCTGGGCGTCCATGAAGCTGTTGGAGTACTTGAATAGTTCCTTGATGCGTGAGGAGCCGCGGCCCGCCACTCGCCGCAGCGTCTGGGTGAAGGACCGGGAGCCAGTGGCGTGCAG
>Ga0302314_10015478_pt1 | contig 12952 bp, 11 predicted proteins | sample III_Palsa_N2_3_FD_200533 | JGI IMG/M metagenome (GOLD analysis project Ga0302314, IMG submission 200533) | Peat permafrost microbial communities from Stordalen Mire near Abisko, Sweden - III_Palsa_N2_3 | ecosystem: Environmental > Terrestrial > Soil > Palsa > Peat permafrost | place: Sweden...
CAAGTAAATCGACCCTGTTGCCGGGCACGCTCGTCATCGTCGCGACACCGATCGGCAATTTGGGCGACATGACCCGGCGCGCCGTCGACAGCCTGACCGATGCGGCGGTCATCGCCTGCGAGGATACAAGGGTGACGGCAAAGCTGCTGGCGGCTTACGGCATCCGCACGCCGATGCTGGCCTATCACGAACACAATGCCGCCCGGGTCCGGCCGCTTCTGATCGAGCGGTTGAAACTGGGGCAGATCGTGGCGTTGGTGTCCGACGCCGGCACGCCGCTGATCTCAGACCCTGGCTATAAGCTGGTCGAGGCGGCGATCACCGAGGACATCCCGGTCACCGCCGCCCCCGGCGCCTCGGCGCTGCTGACGGCGTTGGTGCTGTCCGGTCTGCCCAGCGACCGTTTCCTGTTCGCCGGTTTCCTGCCGCCCAAGAGCGCGGCGCGGCGTATGGAAATCAAGGCGCTGTCGGCGGTTCAGGCGACACTGATCTTCTATGAAGGGCCGTCGCGTGTGGCGAAGCTGCTGGGCGATCTGCTGGCGGTACTGGGTCCAAGACCGGCAGCGGTCGCGCGCGAGCTGACCAAGCGGTTCGAGGAGGTCCGTCGCGGCGCACTCGATGATCTGGCCGCCCATTACGCCGCCGCGCCGCAGCCGAAGGGGGAGATCGTCATCCTGGTCGGCCCGCCGGGAGCTAACGTGGTCGAGGCTTCGGAAAGCGACATCGATACGGCATTGACCGCCGCGCTGGCCCGCCATTCGGTACGCGAAGCGGCGGCGCTGGTTGCGGCGGAAACCGGCCTGCCGCGCCGCGCCGTCTATGCCCGCGCCTTGAAGCTGCGCGACACGACCGATGGCTGATCGCAAGCGCAATGCGCTGGCCGGCCGCCGCGCGGCCTATCACCGTGGCCATGCCGGCGAGCGGCTGGCGGCGCTCAGGCTGTGGCTCACCGGCTATCGCATTCTCGCCCGGCGCTATCGTACCAAGGTGGGCGAGATCGACCTGATCGCGCGGCGGGGCGATGTCGTGGCCTTCGTCGAGGTCAAACGGCGAGACGCGTTGGCAACGGGGCTGGAGGCGGTGACGCCGCAGGCGCGAATCCGCATTCGGCGGGCTGCCGAACTCTACCTGCGACGCAATCCCGCCCTTGCCGAACGCGCCTTGCGCTTCGACGTGATGGTGATTACCCCGTGGGCTTGGCCCCGGCATATTGTCGATGCGTGGCGGGATTATTAGAATCATTCGGGTCGCTGAGATATCGGCCCTAATGCGGACGGCATCTGTGGAGAGAGCGTGACGATGCGCCGGGCTGAGATACTGAATGCGCTGGAGGCTGTCGGACGCCAGCCGGACGACATGATCGACCTTGCCGAGGTCGCGCTGCTGCTGGCCGCGCTGGATTATCCCGAAGCCGACCTTGCGCCCTACCGCCGGCACCTGGCGGCGCTGGCCTCCAACCTGGCCGACATGGCGGCGCAGGAGAAGGAAACGCTGGACGGGCGGGTCGCCGCGCTGACCCAGGTGGTCGCCGAACAGCACGGCTATGCCGGCGACCGGCGCACCTATGACGATCTGCAGAACGCCAACCTGATCCGGGTCATCGACCGGCGCAAAGGCCTGCCGGTGGCCCTCGGCATCCTCTATATCCACGCGGCGCGGGCCCAGGGCTGGCGCGCGTCCGGCATCAACTTCCCCGGCCATTTCCTGATCTCCGTCGAGGACGACGAGGAGCGTGTGATCCTCGACCCGTTCGAGGGCGGGATGCAGGTCGATCTGGCCCGGCTGCAGCTGATGCTGAAGACCGCGCTCGGCGCCGACGCCGAGCTCCAGCCGGAATATTATGCCTCGATGACCAATCGCGGCGTGCTGCTCAGGCTCCAGAACAACATCAAGAAGCGGGTGCTGGACAGCGGCGACAACCAGCGCGGCGCCGCCGTGATCGAGGGCATGCTGACCATCGCGCCCGAACTGCCCGACCTGTGGCGCGAGGCGGCGGAACTGCGCGCCGAGATCGGCGAGATGCGCTCGGCGCTCCAGGCGCTGGACCGGCTGCTGCTGTTGGCCGACGACACCCAGCGCAGCGAAGCAATGGCGCTCCGCCGCACGATCGCGACACGGATCAACTGACTTCCCGGACATAAGGCAAAACAAATGGCCCTCAATATCGCGTTCCAGATGGACCCGCTGGAAACGATCAATATCGACACCGACTCCAGTTTCATGATGGCGCTGGAGGCGTTGAAGCGCGGGCATCGGCTGTTTCACTACCTGCCCAAACAGTTGGTGCTGGACGGCAACAAGCTCAGCGCGGTGGTGCGGCCCTTTACCGTCCGGCGCGAACGCGGCGACCATTTCACCGCCGGAGCGCCGGAGCGGATCGACCTCGGCAAGCTGGACCTCGTGATGATGCGCCAGGATCCGCCCTTCGACATGGCCTATATCACCGCGACCCACCTGCTGCAGCATATCCAGCCGGGCACGCTGGTGCTGAACGACCCGGCCTCGGTCCGCAATGCGCCGGAGAAATTGTTCGTCACCCATTTCCCCGACCTGATGCCGCCGACGCTGATCACCAGCGACAAGGCGGCGATCCTGGAGTTCCGGGCGCGCCACCAGGACATCATCGTCAAGCCGCTGTTCGGCAATGGCGGGTCCGGGGTGTTCCACGTGACGCCGCAGGATGAAAATCTCGGTGCGCTGCTGGAGACCTTCACCCTGCTCTACCGTGAGCCTGTGATCGTCCAACGCTACCTCCCGGAAATCCGCCAGGGCGACAAGCGCATCATCCTGATCGAGGGCGAGGCGGTGGGCGCCGTGTCGCGCGTGCCGCAGCAAGGCGAGGCCCGCGCCAACTTCCACGCCGGCGGCGCCGCCCAGGCGACACAGCTGACCCAGCGCGAGCAGGATATCTGCGCCGCCATCGGCCCGACCTTGCGCGAGCAGGGCCTGGTCTTCGTCGGCATCGACGTGATCGGCGACTACATGACCGAAATCAACGTCACCTCTCCCACCGGCATCCAGGAAATCAACCGGCTCAACGGCGTGGCCCTGGAATCGACCCTGTGGGACGCGATCGAAGGGCGGCTGGGGCTGCGGTAGTCCTTTACGACGTCATTGCGAGAAGCGGAGCGACGAAGCAATCCAGGCTCGTTAGCCCTACACCGAGCCGGTGATTCTGGATTGCTTCGCTTCGTTCGCAATGACGGGGGGATGTTGGCAGGCGCCCGAGCCTACTTATACGCCACCGCCGCGCTCGACGGCCCTGCCAGCTTCATGATCTTGAACTCGCGGAAGCCGGCTTCGCGGCACCAGCCGGCGAAGTCGGCGCCGGTATAGTCGAAGGCGTCGCCGAACTCGATCAGCATGTTGAGCGACATCAGCAGGCCGAAGGCGTTGTCGCGGCGAGCGTCGTCGATCAGGGATTCGATGGCGATGAAGGCCCCGCCGGCCGGCAGGGCCTCGTAGGCCTTGCGGATCAGGAGCTTTTTGTTCTCCAGGTTCCAGTCATGCAGGATCATCCCCATCGTGACGATGTCCGCCTTGGGCAGCGGGTCGGCGAAGAAATCGCCGCCGACGGCGGTCACCTGGGCACCGAGCCCCATCCGCGCAATCCGCCGCTCGGCGATGGGAACCACCGCCGGCAGATCGAAGCTGGTGCAGCGCATGTGCGGATTGGCCTCCGCGATGAAACATGACAGCTGCGCCGTCGCGCCGCCGACATCCAATAGCGTCTTCGCGCCCGAGAAATCGAACGTCTCGGCGAGCAGCTTGATATTGCCGGCCGAGATGCCGGACATGGCGTTCATGAACTGCTCGAGCCGCTCGGGCTCGGCATAGAGCTTGGCGAACATCGGCTCGCCGGTATGCTTGATCTCGTTCTGCGGCGAGCCGGTCTTGAGCGCCTCGGTCAGGTCGGCCCAGAAGCGATAGAGGCGGGCATTCGCCATCTCCAACATGCCGCCGACATAGGCCGGGCTCGCCCGGTCGAGGAAAAGGGCGGTGTCCGGCGTATTGGCGTAGCATGCCTGCGGCCCGTCTCCTTCACGGGCCAGCAGGCCCAGCGCCACCAGGGCATCGGGAAAATCGGGGATGGCGCGGTTGCTGAGGCCGAGCGCCGCGCCGATCTCGAGGCCGGTCAGCGCCCCCTTGGCCAGAGTGGTGAACAGGCCAAGTTCGACGGCGGACAGCAGGGTCTTCGAGGCGAAGAAACCCATGCCGACCTGCAATATGTGCGACGGATCAGGTTCGGCCATCGGTTGCTCCGGATGATGAAGGTTCAGGCCCCCAAAATCCGGGATTCAGCAGGACATGCAAGCGAAATAGGGTGACAGTTGCAATAGAGGCGTGACGCCTGTAACGCCGCCTGTTTCCTGTCCGCCGCGGTGACCGGCAAGCGGTGCCGTGGCACTTGTAAGCCTTGGCCGAAATCATTTCCCCGGCGGAACGACGGTCTGAATAGTCGTGCCTGTTTCGTCCGGTATGTAATGAATGTCCGTATCGACCAGCATGCCGCAGGCATTCAGTGTCCAGGTTTCCCGCCAGGGTCGCCCGCCATTCTTTTGGAACTTGGCGCGCGGATTCGGCGGCCCTTCGAAATCATCGAACAGTGTGTCGATAACCCGGACCTCTTTGCACTGGCCGATCTTTCTGAGCACGCCCATATAGGCGTACCGCATCGAATCCTTGGCCAGAAGCGGGTCGGCATGAGATGTCCCCGGCAGGCCGACGATGCTTTTCAGCTGCCCCTTGTCGGATAGGGTCAGGATGTTCTCGACCTTGCGCTTGCCGCAGCCGGAAACGGTGATCGCTTCCTTGAGAAGACCGGAGGAGAGATTGCCGTTGGCATCCACGCCGAGAGGGCCAAAGCTGCCATAAAATTCCGGCGGCTCCACCGACTCCGCGCTGCCGCTGTCGCACCCCTGAAGCGTCTTGAAGGCCTCAACCGCGGTGGCGCTCGCCGCCTGGCGATGCTCGGGCTTGTTCACGAACGCCACAATAGCTGGGCCGGTGGGGTCCGCATCCACCACGGGCGCGGACAATCCCAGCACCAGGGACAGCAACAGGGTCACGCGCGTATCTATCCTGGTCATAGGCGCGCTTCCCCTGTCTGTTACTTGCGGATTTCAGACCTGCATCGTCTTCGACCAGTGCATCCTACTTCCCATCCACCGTAATCGCCAGCACGGCGTCGCCATGGTGCGGCGAGGACAGGGCCGAATTGCCGGCATTGAGAAACAGCGTGCCGCCGGCGACGATCTGGGGCGATCCGTCCAGGTTGCCGCCAAAGGCCTTCACGCCGTTGACCGCATCCCAGCTCTGCACGTCGTCGAAATCCCACAGGATCTTGCCGGTCGCGGTGTCATAGGCGCGCAGGTGGCCGTCCATCGCGCCCGAGAAGGCGACGCCGGGGATCAAGGTCACCGCCGCGGTCTGCTTGTGCAGGCAGCCGGCAGCGCCCCAGCCGCAGGTCTGGGCCGGGGATTCGGTGTGCCAGTCGATCTTGCCGGTCTTCAGCTCGAGGCCGCTGAAGCCGCCCTCCTTGCCCTCGGTCAAAGCGGCGCTGGGCGTGCCGACATAAACCCGGTCCCGGTCGGCCGCCGAGCCCCAGATCGGGTCCGACGACGAGCCCTTGCCGACCACGGCGTGCCACAGGATCTTGCCCTTATTGTCCGGGTCGAAGGCCCAGACCTGGCCGGACTTGGAGCCGGAGACGAGAATGTCCTTGCCGTCCGCCATCGTCTGCAGCAGCGGCGGGCTGGAGAAATCATGGTCCGGCCCCTGCGGCGCCGGGCAGTTGCCGACCGGCTTGCCGTCGCATTTATAGAGCCAGGCGTCGTCCTTCAGCACCTGGCTCGCCCAGACCCGCTTGCCGGTCTTGATGTCGAAGGCAACGACGGCGTCGGTCGCGTCGGTCGGCACCACGGTGTAGCTGTCGCCGGTCGCAGCATAGACGAGGCCGCGCTTCTCATCGACCGTCGGGGCCGACCAGACGCCGGCGCCCGACGGGCCGTACATTTGCGTGCCGGCGTCGTTCTTGCGGGTCGGCTTCACCGCCTCGGCGATGGTGTAGGCTTTCCAGATGACCTTGCCGGTGGCGGCATCGAGCGCGACGATGCTGCCGCGGAACTTGCAGCATTCATAGGACGGGTCGTTGGCGTCGACCTCGTCGGCCGAGGTCACCGGGGCATAGACGACGCCCTTGTCCAAGGTGACCGAGCCGACGACGCGGGCATTGGGGTAATCGTCGATCTTGGTCTCCCACAGCGCCTTGCCGGTGGCGGCGTCGAAGGCATGGACGACGGCACGCTGGTCGCCGAAATAGGCCCCATATTTTCCATCCGCCAGCGCGCCGACCGCGATGCCGTTCCGGATCGGGCCGTCGGCCTGGTAAGACCAGTAGGTGCAGCCGGTTTTGGCGTCGAGGGAGAAGACCTTGCCCATCCGGCTGGTGACGAACAGATGGTCGCCGGCCAGCGTCGGCGAGCCGGTCAGGCCGGGCAGCGCGAAAGCCCATTTGACCTTCAGCCGTGGCAGGTCGGCGGCGGTGAAGCCGGGCTCGGTCTGGAAGCGCGTGTTATGGACGTCGTGGCCCCAGCTTGCCCATTGCTTGGCGTCGGCCGTGATCTGTCCCGGACTCTTGCACATATTGGCGTCCATCGGCGCCTCGGCGTCGACCTCCCGGCCGGTCAGGAAGCGGGCGAGCGAATGGATCTCGTCGGGCGTCAGGCCGGCCGCCTGGTTCATCATCTCGCCCTTGGTCAGCGTGTAGATGATCTCGCTCGGCAGGCGGGTCGAAAGGTAGGCGGTGGCGGGCGCGCGCCCGTCCTTCTGGTCGTGGCAGCCGGAGCAGCGCTCCGCGAACAGGGCTTTGCCCTTGGGGTCGATCGTCGGTGGCGCGGAAAAAGTGGGGAAGCTGGGTTCGCGCACGGCGTTCTGCGCCATCGCATGGGCGGAAACGAGCAGCGTCGCGGCGGTCAGGCACGACGCAAGAATTCTGTTGAGCACGCTGGAACTTCCCTCATGGAGGCCGCGCCGGATGGGTTCGCGCGTTTGGGCGCTGACGAAAGCCTTGTGACCTGACATCTGTCAAGCCGCCCGGGATAGGCGGGGCCGAAATGGCGATTTGCAACCGCCTTCAATGGCCCTATAGCTGAACCATCGTTGGCGGCTGGAGCGTGGCGGGCATGCGTGTATGGATCGGGATCGTTGGTGCTATCGCGCTGGCTATTCTGGTCACGTCCGTCATACGGCCCACGCCGGCCCAGGATGCGGTCGTCAATGTCTATAACTGGAGCGACTATATCGGTCCCGACGTCATCGACGGTTTCACCAAGGAGACAGGGGTCAAGGTCAATTACGACGTCTACGACGCCAACGAGACGCTCGAGGCCAAGCTCGCCGCCGGCCATTCCGGCTACGACATCGTCGTCCCCACCTTCGTGCCCTTCGCCGCCCGTGGCATCCAGGCCGGGCTTTACGCCAAGATCGACAAGAGCAAGCTTAAAAATTACGGCAATCTCGACCCAGCCCTGCTGGCGGCCGAGGCCAAGTTCGATCCGGGCAACGCATACGCCATCCCCTGGATCGCCGGCACGGTCGGGTTGGGCGTCAATGTGAAGAAGGTCCGGTCGCTGTTGCCCGGCCAGGCGCTCGATAGCCTGGCTCTGCTGCTGAAGCCGGAAAATGCCGAGAAGCTCGCCGATTGCGGCATCACCGTGCTGGATTCGCCCAGCGATGTGATCCCGGTGATCCTGCATTATCTCGGCAAGGATAGCGACAGCGAGAAGCCGGAGGATCTACAGGCCGCCACCGATGCCCTGCTCAAGATCCGCCCCTATATCCGCAAGTTCGACAGCTCCGGCTATATCAACGATCTCGCCAATGGCGATGCCTGCCTGTCGCTGGGCTATTCGACCGATGTCGTCATCGCCAGCGTCCGCGCCCGCGACGCCAATAACGGCGTCGAGATTCACTTCTATCAGCCCAAGGAGGGGACGTTGGAATATATCGACTCAATGGCGATCCCGGCCGACGCGCCCCACCCCGAGCTGGCCCTGAAATGGATCGACTATAATCTGCGGCCGGAGGTGATGGCCGGCACCGCCAACACGGTCAATGCGCGCACCGGCGTTAGGGAATCGGCGCCCCTGGTCCGGCCGGAGCTTTTGTCCGATCCCGAAACCTACCCGACGCCGGAGATCGAGAAGACCCTGTTCACCGGGCCGGTCGCGTCGCGCGCCTATGACCGCAAGCGCAGCCGGGCCTGGACCCGGGTGAGGTCGGGATCATGAGTGCCGAGGTCGTCGTCGTCGGCAGCATCGGGATGGACTTGATCTTCCGGGCGCCGCGCCTGCCGCGCGTCGCGGAAACCCTGCTCGGGCGGTCCTTCGGCACCGCGGCCGGCGGCAAAGGCGGCAACCAGGCGGTGGCCGCCGCCCGGCTGGGCGCCAAGGTGGCGATGGTCGCCTGCGTCGGCGACGACGATAACGGCCGAACCTTACGCGCCGGCCTGGAGGGCGACGGCATCGACTGTTCGGCGATGCGGACGATGCAAGACGACCCGACGGGCACGGCCCTGATCCTGGTCGATGACGACGGCAACAATGCGATCGTGATCGTTCCGAGCGCCTATGGCCGACTGTCGCCGGAGATTGTCGCCGAACATAAGGGCCTGCTCGACGCCGCGAAATTCGTCGTCTGCCAGCTGGAAGTCCCAGCCGATACCGTCGCCTGGACGATCAGGCATGCCCACGCCGCCGGGGCGAAGGTCGTGCTCAATCCGGCGCCGGTGTTGGGGGCGCTGCCGGCCGACTGGTTCGGCGCGATCGACTATCTGATCCCGAACGAGGTCGAAGCCGAATATCTGTCCGGCATCGCCGTGACCTCGCTCGACAGCGCCCAGGCGGCGGCCCGGCACCTGCGCGCGGCGGGCGCGGCGAATGTGCTGGTGACGCTCGGGGCCAAAGGCGTCTTCGCCGCGACCGAGGATGGGGTCGAACGGCATTTCCCGGCCACGCCGGTAAAGGCGGTCGATACCACCGCCGCGGGCGATGTCTTCGTAGGCGGTTTTGTCGCATCGCTGGCGGCGGGCGGTTCGGTTGCCGATGCGGTCGGCTTCGGTCAGGCTGCGGCCGCACTCTCGGTAACGCGGCACGGCGCTCAACCTTCGATCCCGCGTTTCGACGAAATCGTCATAAAGGGCGTTTGAACAGGAAATGGCTCCGCTGATCAGGCTCGAAGGACTGACCAAGCGTTTCGGCGAAACCGTCGCCGTCGATGACGTCACGCTCGACATACAAGAGGGCGACCTGTTCGGCCTGCTCGGCGCATCGGGCTCCGGCAAGACGACGCTGCTCAGATTGCTCGGCGGGTTCGAGACGCCGACCAGCGGGCGCGTGCTGATCGACGGCATCGACGTCACCGCCATGCCACCCTATGAGCGGCCGACCAACATGGTGTTCCAGTCCTACGCCCTGTTTCCGCATATGACGGTGGCGAAGAATCTCGCCTTCGGCCTTAAGCAGGAAAAGGTGAAACTGTCGGCCGCCGAGACCGCCGCCCGGGTCGAGGAGGCGCTCGAACTGGTGAAGCTGTCGGGCATGGGCGAGCGCAAGCCGAGCCAGCTGTCTGGCGGCCAGCGCCAGCGCGTGGCGCTCGCCCGCGCCCTCATATTGCGGCCCAAGGTGCTGCTGCTCGACGAGCCGCTGTCGGCGCTCGACAAGAAGCTGCGCGAATACACCCAGTTCGAGCTGATGCGGCTGCAGAACCAGCTCGGCATCACCTTCGTCATGGTGACGCACGACCAGGACGAGGCGATGGCGATGTGCTGCCAGATCGCCATCATGGATGCCGGCCGGGTGGTCGAGATGGGCACGCCGCGCGAAATCTATGAGCGGCCGAAGAGCCGCTTCGTCGCGGACTTCATCGGCGGCGCCAATATCCTGGAAGCCGAGCCCGCCGGGCCCGGTCAGGTGACGCTGACCGGCCTCGGCGTCGGCTGCGCCACCACAGAGACGCTTCCAACCAAAGGGTGGATCGCTCTGAGGCCGGAGCGGATTTCGCTCAGCACCGCTCCCGTCGCGGGTGGCCCGTGGCCCGGCGGCGTGATCGAGGCGATCGCGTTCCACGGCGATTTCCAGTCCTACAAGGTGCGTCTCGATGGCGGGGTCGAGGTTCGGGTCGCGACCGCGAACGTCCCCGGCGATCCCGAACCGGGCGACCGCGCCTATCTGTCCTGGCCGGACGACGCGCCGGTGGTGCTGACCCGTTGAGCACGGAGAAGGCACGGCAGCAGGATGTCCTGGCGCTGCCGTGGTTCTGGCTGTGCCTGTTCGTGCTGGCGCCCTTTCTGATCATCCTCGCCATCAGCATCTCCAGCGCCACCTACGGCGCGCCGCCGGTCGAGCTGTTCATCGACTGGAAGGCCGGGCATGTCGTCTTCAATTTCGATTTCGGCAATTACACGCTGCTGGCCAGCGACAGTCTCTATATCCGCGGGTTCCTGAATTCGATCGGTATCGCCGCCGAAACCACCATACTGTGTCTTCTGGTCGGTTATCCGATGGCCTATGTCATGGCTCGCGCGCCGTCGCGGCTTCAGCCGCTGCTGGTGATGTTGGTGGTGCTGCCGTTCTGGACCTCGTCGCTGATCCGGGTCTATGCCTGGATCGGCATCCTCAAGGAAAACGGGCTGCTCAATGGCTTCCTGATCCATTTAGGGCTGATCAGCGAGCCGCTGGTGATCCTCAACACCCCGATCGCGGTTCAGATCGGCATGGTCTATTCCTACCTGCCGTTCCTGGTGCTGCCGCTGTTTGCCACGCTGCAGAAGCTGGACTGGACGCTGCTGGAGGCGGCGGCCGACCTGGGCGCCAGGCCGTGGCCGGCCTTCTTCCGGGTAACGCTGCCGCTGTCGTGGCCCGGCACCGTGGCCGGGGCGATGCTGGTCTTCGTGCCGGCGAGCGGTGAGTATCTGATCCCGGAACTGCTGGGCTCGGCCAGGCTGCCGATGATCAGCACGGTGCTGTGGACCGAATTCTTCGCCAACCGCGACTGGCCGGTGGCCTCCGCCATCGCGGTCGTGCTGCTGCTGGTGCTGGCGATCCCGCTGTTCCTGGTGCAGGGTCGCCAGGCCGCCGAGGGCCGCATCTGATGCAGGCGGGGCGCAACGCCAGGATTGCCGGTGGGGCGGTGCTGACGCTGGGCTATCTGTTCCTGTTCATCCCGATCCTGTCGGTCGTCGTCTATTCCTTCAACGAATCGCGGCTGGTCACGGTGTGGTCGGGTTTTTCGACCAAATGGTACGGTGAACTGGTGCGTGACGAGCGGGTGCTGGATGCGCTGCGCCTGTCGGTCGGCATCGCGATCACCGCCTCGACCGGGGCTGTGATCATTGGCACCTTGGCCGCCTATGGGCTGACCCGGTTTGGCAAATTCCGCGGACGCTCGCTGCTGTCGGGACTGGTCACCGCGCCGCTGGTCCTGCCCGAGGTGACGACCGGCCTGTCAATGCTGCTGCTGTTCGTGCTGATGGAGAAGCTGACCGGCTGGCCGCAGGGGCGCGGCGCAGTTACCATCGCCATCGCCCATGTCACCTTCGCCGTCGCCTACGCCACGGTGGTGATCCAGGCGCGCATCGCCACTCTCGACCCGTCATTGGAGGAGGCCGCGGCCGATCTCGGCGCCCGGCCGCTCACCGCGTTTTTCTATGTCGTCCTGCCGCTGATCGCGCCGTCACTGGCGGCGGCGTGGCTGCTCAGTTTTTCCTTGAGCCTGGACGATTTCATCATCACCGCCTTCGTCACCGGCCCAGGTGCCACGACCCTGCCGTTGCTGATCTTCTCCAGCGTCAAATTGGGCGTGAATCCGGAGATCAACGCGCTGGGCACGCTGATCATCGCGATGGCTTCCCTGGTGGCGCTGACGGCCACCCTGCTCAGAAGAAGGTCGAGTTCGACTCAATAAGCTCGAACAATCCGTCTGCTCGCGATGCAACAATCTTTCCTTTTGTGAATTAAATCCGTATAGAGTGTTCTTCGCCCAGCCGTCGCCAGGCGCGGCAGCTTACGCAGAGTAGCTTTATGCCGCTGGATCCTGTGCCGTCTCACGATATTTCGGACTCGTCGCTCTATCGCGACCTGCGCCGGCCGCGGGCCCAGTGGAAGGTTTTCGGCGTCACGGCGCTGGTCCTGCTGGTCGTTGTCGCCGCCTTCGTGGCCTATCACCGTTTCGAGGCCGCCGGCCAGGCCGCGCGGATGACGTTCCATATGCCGCCGACGCCGATTACCGCGGTGACGGCGGAGGTGAGGCCGGTCGCCAAGTATCTGTCGGGCATCGGCACGCTGCAGGCCGTCCGCCAGGTGACGGTGGCGCCCGAGGTCGGCGGTATGATCACCCAGATCATGTTCACGCCCGGCGCCACGGTGAATGCCGGCGATCCGCTGGTGCAGCTGAACGATGCGCCCGAGCGCGGGGACCTCGCCGGCTATGAGGCGCAGGCCCGTGTCGCGATCGCCAATCTCGACCGCGACAAGCAGCTGTCGGCGCGCGATTTCCAAAGCAAGATGGTCGTCGACCAGCAGCAGGCGCTGCGCGACCAGGCTGCTGCCGGCATCGCCAAGACCCAGGCGCAGATCGCGCAAAAGCTGATCCGCGCGCCCTTCACCGGACAGCTGGGCGTGCGCCAGGTCAATGTCGGGGGCTATGTGGTCCCGGGCGGCCCGATCGTCACCCTGACCGACCTGTCGCAGCTTTGGGCCAATTTCACCCTGCCGGAACAGGTCGCCGCCCAGATCAAGGTCGGGCAGGCGGCGGAGCTCAAGGCCGATGCCTATCCGGGCCGCGTATTCAAGGCCAAGGTCACCGCGATCGAACCGCAGATCAGCCAGCAGACCCGCACGATCCTGGTTCAGGCCTCGCTCGACAACCCTGACCACGCGCTGCTGCCCGGCAT
>Ga0302314_10015479_pt1 | contig 12951 bp, 11 predicted proteins | sample III_Palsa_N2_3_FD_200533 | JGI IMG/M metagenome (GOLD analysis project Ga0302314, IMG submission 200533) | Peat permafrost microbial communities from Stordalen Mire near Abisko, Sweden - III_Palsa_N2_3 | ecosystem: Environmental > Terrestrial > Soil > Palsa > Peat permafrost | place: Sweden...
CGCCGGGCGCCGTTGCGGCCGAAGCGCCACTGGGGAACATGGATCTCGAGTGCCGCGATCTGCGCCAGCCAGGTCAGCGTCGCGAGATCGTTCACCTGCGGATAGTCGTTGGCATGATCTTTATGCTCGATCGTCCCCCGCTTCACCCACGTCGGGGTCGAGTCGTCCAGGTTCTTTTGGAAGAAGACCATCCCCGGTTCCTTCTCGGTGCCGATTCCGTTGACCCAGCGCTTGCGGGTCGCGGCACGGTCGCGGATGTGCGGCAGCATGACGTCGGCGACCGCGGCGTAGTAGGCGATCACCTCGCCCTTGGTCGTTCCGGTCTCGGGATAGAGAACCTTGTCGAGATGCGTGAGGGTCAGACGGTGACCGTCGACCGACACGACCTGCTCGTCGGTGCGCTTTTTAGCGGCACTCTTGCCCGGAGATGACGTCTTAGCTGCGGCCATACCGTTACTTTTCCCAGGTGTGCAGCGGGTTCGCTACCCCTTGACCCACGAGCTCGGTGGTGGATTCATGGAAGCGTGAGATCAATATGGAAGGGCGCGATCACCTTCGGCCTGGTAAACGTGCCCGTGAAGGTCTACAGCGCGACGGAAGACCACGACGTTTCGCTGCACCAGGTTCACGACAAGGATGGCGGCCGCATCAAATACCAGCGGCGCTGTGAGATCTGCGGCAAGATCGTCGACTTCGAGCACATCGACAAGGCGTTCGACGAGGGTGACCGCACGGTCATCCTCACCGACGAGGACCTGTCGACGTTGCCCGAAGAGCGCAGTCGCGAAATCGAGGTGGTGGAGTTCATCCCGAGCGACCAGCTCGACCCGATCATGTTCGATCGGAGCTATTTCCTGGAGCCGGACTCGAAGTCGCCCAAAGCCTACGCACTGCTTCGGAAGACGCTCCAGCAGACCGACCGGACCGCGATCGTGCACTTCGCCCTTCGGCAGAAGACTCGGCTGGGTGCGCTACGAGTTCACGGCGACGTGCTCCTGCTCCAGTCGCTGCTCTGGGATGACGAGGTGCGGGAGGCGAATTTTCCCAGCCTGTCCGAGGCGGTCAAGGTGACATCGGCGGAACTGAAGATGAGCGAGCAACTCGTCGAGTCGTACTCGACCGACTTCTCGCCGGAGAAGTTCAGCGACGACTACCAGGACGAGCTCCGGCAACTCATCGACGCAAAACTGAAGAAGGGTGACGACGTGTCGACAGCCGAGACTTTTGGTGAGACCGAGTCGACAGATGACGGCGGTGGAGAGGTGCTCGACCTGATGGATGCCCTCCGCCGCAGCGTCGACGCCAGCCGCACGAAGAAGACGACGGCGGCAACCGCCTCGACCGCGTCGAAGACGAAACCGGCGAGCAAGCCGAAGACCTCTGGTGTGTCCGGGCCGAAGAAGCCTCCGCGAGCGAAGGCGGCCAGCCGAGCCTGACCAGCCGGCGCTCTTCGCCGGGATGCGGCTGGTCTTTTCGGCGCCGGTCCCGCAATATGCTCAGTGGGCGGTTATCTCTTGGGCCGCATGCGGCGCCGTCGGCAAAGAGGAGTGGTTGTGGGAAAGTTCGTCTACGGGATGCCGTCGATCGAGGTCGAGTTCGATGACAGGGTGCTCGCTCACCTGAAGGCCGTCATCACCGCCAAGCTCCGTCGCGACGAGAGCTTCACCTTCACCTGGGAAGATCCGTCGGGCGAGCCCACCCACAGTTCGGTCTGGCTCGACCCCGCCATCCCGCTGCAGTTCGAGATCGGTGGCACGCAGGATCCGCCTCTCAATCGTGATTGGCTCGAGGACCTCAGCAGGTCCGCTAACTCCAACGCCGGACTCAAGGTAACTCCTGAGCCCGAAAAATAGCTTCCCCAGCTGCGCTCCATAGACCCGATCGGACAATCTGTCTACCGCTTGGTGCCTCCGGGCCCAGCGGGTTAAGTGGATGAATGGCTTCCAACCAGCACCGTGAGGATGCGGCGGGTCTCCACGACCTCATCACCGGATCATCGACAAGCGAAGCGTGGTTCAACGCCGGCGCGGCCGCGGGAGGGCCGCCGCAGTGGCAGCGGGATGTGATCTCGCGGATCCTCGCCCTGACCTTCGACCAGGAGATCGAATATCTCTCCACGGCCATGCCGGATGGCGAAGACTGGGACATCGTCGCGTTCACCCAGTCCACGGTCGTTCGCGTTCTGGTTGTCAAGAACAACGAGGCGGTATCCCACATCGAGTCCGTCGCGTTTCCGCGGTCGTCACTGGACAGTCTCGAGCTGGTCGAGGTCGCGCCCATCCCGACCGACGGCGATGCGTGGCCAACCCAACTCGGGCTCATCGGCCACTATCGCTCGGCGACGCTGGTTCTTCCGCTCGACAAATTCGCGAGCAGCGACAACCAGCGCGATCTGACCCGTCTCTTGACATCCCTGCTGCAGGACCTGGGCCACTAGTCGGCTCTCGGTGCGCTCGCGCCGCGAGAGCCGACCCGGGTTCAGACCAGCGCGAGCTTGATGAACTCCGCCACTTCGTTTGGCTTCGCGATGAAGGCCACGTGCGACCCGTCGATCGATTGCGTCGTCGCCTTCATGCGGTCGGCCATGAAACGCTCGAGATCCGGTGAGATCGAGTGGTCGTGCTCGGAGACGAGGTACCAGCTCGGAATCGTCTTCCAACCCGCGGCCGACGCGGGCTCCGTGTAGGCGGCGGCGCTCAGGTAGCGCTGCGTGGCCTCGAGTACCGCGGAGGTCTTCTCGTCGAGATCCGCGCAGAATGTCTCCCGGAAATCCTTGGCGACATAGACGTCGGGGCCGCCCGGTGCACCCACCGCGTCGTAGCTCGTGAAGGCGATGTTCTGCCCGAGCAGCGTGACGGGGTACGGCTCCTGGATGGTCTGGAGGCTCTCGCCCTCGTCGAGGCCGAATGCGGCCAGATAAACCAGACCGGTCACATTCGTGAGTTCCGCCGACGCCTGCGTGATCACGGCGCCGCCGTAGGAATGACCCACGAGAACCACGGGTCCCTCGATGGCTGACACGAAAGTCGACAGTGTTTTGGCATCCGTCGTGAGGCTGCGAAGAGGGTTGGCGGGAGCGTGCACGGTGTAACCGGCGCCGTTCAGCTCGGTGATGATGTCGGCGAAGCCCGAGGCATCCGCGAAGGCGCCATGGACGAGAACGACGGTGGGGGAGTTAGCCATTGTGGAGATTCCTTTTCTTCCGGCGAGTGGCCCGATCGGTGGTTTTTCGAGCCACCCCAAGTTGATCGCCGTGGGCGCCACCAGTCATCCTTGGTACGCGACTACCTATGGTGAAAAGTGGACACATGAGCGAAATCCGACAGATGACCTTCAGCCCGCCGGGGGGCGCTGCAGTGAGCGTCGAGACGATGTCGTTCGGACGGCTTCGCGAGCTCGACCGCGGCCGGAGCCAACGTGGGGATTTCTTCGTGGTCGGGCTCGTTGCGGACGGAATCGGCTCCATCGTCGTCGACTATCGAAGATTCGCGCTTGGCCCTCGAAGTGTCGTCTGGATCGGCCCGGGGGTCGTGCACCAGTGGATGGACATCTCCGGGCTGGACGGGGATATCGTGCTGTTCACCCCGACCGCACCGGTCGCGCCATCCGCTCGCATTCTCACCTCGATGCCGGGGATCGGCACGGTGCTCGCCGTCGATGCGCCGGATTGGTCGCTCATCCAGTCAGCGGCAGCCCACCTCCGCAGCGAACTCGCAGCGGAACTGGCGGCCCCGGGCAGTCCACCGGAGATCCTTGGCAGCCTGCTGTCGGCGCTGATCCTCCGCGCCACGCCGGAAGACCAGCTGGCAGCCGCTCGCAATGACATTTTCCAGCGATTCCGTGCGGCAGTGGAGACTGGCCTCAGCAGCAGGCACGACGTCGAGTTCTACGCCGGGCTCCTCGGTTACTCGGCGCGAACGCTTTCGAGGGCGGCAAGGTCCACGACGGGGCAGAGCGCCAAAGCCTATGTGAGCGAGCGCGTCATCCTCGAGGCGAAGCGCCTGCTCGCCCACGAGCAGTGCTCGCTTCGTGAGACGTCATCGCGGCTGGGGTTCAGCGACTCATCCGTCTTCTCGGCGTTCTTCCGCCGGGAGACGGGCATCACACCCGGGGCGTGGCGCGACCAGGTCCTCGGGCCCGATAGATAACGCCGTCTGCCCGCCGCAGGGTTTTCGAGGGACTTATTGGGGCATTCCATGCGGGACGTGCAGCTATTTGCAAGAAACTTGCGTTCATCTCCGGCCAATTGCGTTCGCCGCTGCAGTAGCGTCAAAAGTGATCCGGTTTACCCGAGGCCTGGTCGAGAGTGCTGCGTGTTCAGTCCCGCAGCCGTGTGCTCGTCGATATCCCCCCGTCTCGCAGTGCAAAGGTGGTCCGTGAATTGAAATTCCGTCGTCCTGTTAAATCCGCTCTATTTGTGACCCTCGCCGCGGGTGCGGCGATCGCGCTGATGTCCGCGACAACCAGCGCCGCCGGCGCCTCCTCGCCGAATCCCAATGCGCCGACTCCGGTGCAGGGCGGTGTCAGCGCACAGACGCTGCCGGGCGCGAGTGTCTTCGGCACCACGCCCTCGAGCACTCCCGAGGCGGTGTCTTTCGTGCTTCGCGCGAACAACCAGGCGGAACTTTCGTACTCCGCGACACACGCGCAGTCGCGATTCCTTTCGGTGGCCCAGTTCGCGGGCAAGTACGGCGCAAGCCGGTCCACCATCCAGGGCCTGACCTCCTACCTCGCCGGATTCGGCATCAAGACCACGGTGTATCCGGACAACATCGACGTGGCCACCACGGGTACCGCTGGCGAGTACGACGCAGCGCTCGCGGTCACGCAGCGCGAGTACCACGTGCCTCGGGTGCTCGGGCATGACGGCTCCGCCGGCATCCCGGCGCAGACCGTGCACGCCAACCAGCAGGCACCGAGCCTCCCGTACCGGCTGGCCGGCTCGATCCTCGCCGTTCTCGGGCTCACCAACTACTCGCCGTTCACGAGCCACACCGCGCACGTGACCTCCGCCATCGCAACGCCGAAGGCTGGCAGCTCCGACGCCTGCGTCGCACTGACCGGGCTTTCCAGTGCGTGCAACCTGCCCTCCGACTTCGCCACCAACTACGGCCTGAACGGCCTGTACCAGAAGCACGCGAACGGATCGGGCCGCACGCTAGCGATCGTGACCCTCGCCGCACTGGACACCGGTGCCCCGCAGTACTTCTGGAAGAACATCGCTAAAATCCCGACGACCGGTCGTACCGTGACCGTCACGAACGTCGACGGTGGCCCTGGCGCCCCGAGCGACGCCTCCGGCACGGGCGAGACCGACCTTGACGTTGAGCAGTCGGGCGCGCTCGCTCCCGGCGCCAACGTGATCGTCTACCAGGCGCCGAACACCGATGCCGGATTCGCGGACGCGTTCTTCGATGCGGCCAGCCAGAACACGGCCGACTCGGTGTCGGCCAGCTGGGGCGAGTCCGAGACCTACCTGAAGTCGGCGGTCGCATCGGGCGAGGAGACGGCAGCCTACGAGGCCGCTTACGACGAGGCCTTCGAGGAGTTTGCGGTGCAGGGCCAGTCCGGCTTCCTGTCGTCGGGTGACTCGGGCGCCTACGACGCGACGGATGACCTCGGCACCACCAACCTCGCGGTCGACACCTCGGCCGATAGCCCCTACATCACCTCATCCGGCGGCACGACGCTTCCACTGTCGGACACGCTGACCAGTACCGATGGCACGATCTCCGCACCGATCTCGGTGACGGCGCAGCGCGCATGGGGCTGGGACTACCTGTGGCAGGCCGCCGCAACTGTCGATGGCGTTCCGCTGTCGCAGGCTGCCGAAGCGAATGTTGCGGGTGACGGTGGCGGATTCAGCACGGTCGAGGCGACACCCGCCTACCAGCAGGGCGTCTCGGGGACGCACACCTACAACGCGGTCGAGTACCTGACCCCGACGACGTACACGTCGGTCGGTGGACTCATCGAGCCGACCGAGTGGAACTTCAACCCGACGCCCGCCGTGACTCACGGCTACGGGACGGGACGGGCCGAGCCCGACCTCTCGGCGGACGCCGACCCGATCTCGGGGTACCTGCTGTACGAGCCATCCTTCGCGGGTGTGCAGCAGCCGGTCCTGCAGGGCGGATGGGGCGGCACGAGTTTCGTCGCTCCGCAGCTCAACGGATCTGCCGCGGTCATCGACTCGTATGTCGGACACCGTGTCGGATTCTGGGACCCGGCGCTCTACTCGGCAGCGACCGGCGCGAACTCGCCTGTCACGCCGCTGAACACGGCTGGTACGAGCAACGACAACCTGTTCTACACGGGTCAGCCCGGGGACGTGTACAACCAGGCCACAGGTCTCGGCTACCCGAACCTCACGGCCCTGGCGGGTCACCTGGCCGCCGGGCGCTGATCAGCTACTAGCGCTGAGGGCGCGCCGACCGCAAGTGCGGGCGGCGCGCCCTTGTCGTCTGCAGCCCCATCCGTCCATCCAACCCAACCGACCCACCCAGCGACCGTAAGGTCGGTCGTTCGCACGGCTCGCCGACCCAGCCGGCCCAATCCGGCGGAGTGATGGCGGAATACCGACTTTAGGGTCTGTGTTTGGGGCCTGTGGCGTCGGTCTTAAGGGCTGTGGCGTCGCGCCGGCAGTTGCGTGTCAGTTGCGCAGTTCGAGGTACTTCCGGATGAGCGACTTCGTCGAGGAGTCCTGCGAATCGAGCGCATCCTTGTCGCCGTCGACCGCTGGGGCTACCTGCAGCGCGAGCTGCTTGCCGAGTTCGACACCCCACTGGTCGAACGAGTCGATACCCCAGATGGTGCCCTCGGTGAAGACGATGTGCTCGTACAGGGCGATCAGCTGTCCGACGACGCTCGGCGTCAGGGCCGGCGCCAGGATGGATGCGGTTGGCCGGTTGCCGCTGAACACCCGTGCCGGTACGACCGATTCCTTCGTTCCCTCGGCGCGCACCTCCTCGGCTGTCTTGCCGAACGCGAGCGCCTTTGTCTGCGCAAAGAAGTTCGCCATGAAGAGGGCGTGCACATCCTGTCCCGGCTTCACCGCGTTTCCGTCGCCGGTGTCGTCCTTGAGCGGATGCGCGGGGTTGGCGACCGCGATGAAGTCCGCGGGAATGAGGCGCGTGCCCTGGTGGATGAGCTGGTAGAACGCGTGCTGCCCGTTGGTGCCCGGTTCGCCCCAGAAGATCTCGCCGGTGTCGGTGGTCACGGGCGAACCGTCCCAGCGCACGCTCTTGCCGTTCGATTCCATGGTCAGCTGCTGGAGATAGGCCGGGAAGCGGTGCAGGTACTGCGCGTACGGCAGCACGGCATGGCTCTGCGCGCCGAGGAAGTTGGAATACCAGACGTTCAGGAGGCCCATCAGCACGGGCACGTTCTTCTCGAGCGGCGTGGTGCGCATGTGCTCGTCGATGGCGTGGAAGCCGCCCAGGAAGTCACGCCAGTTGTCCGGGCCGATGGCGATCACGACGGAGGTCCCGATGGCCGAGTCGACCGAGTAGCGGCCGCCCACCCAGTCCCAGAATCCGAACGCGTTCTCCGGGTCGATTCCGAATGCAGCGACCTTGTCGAGAGCGGTCGACACGGCCACAAAGTGCTTGGCGACCGCGTCCTTGCGGGCGTCGTCCGTGTCTTCGATGGCGTCGGAGGCCGCGAGTTCACGCCACAGCCACTCGCGCGCAAGCCGCGCATTCGTGAGTGTCTCGAGCGTGCCGAAGGTCTTCGACGCCACGATGAACAGCGTTGTCGCAGGATCCAGGTCCGCGGTCTTCTCGTAGACGTCAGACGGGTCGATGTTCGAGACGAAGCGGCATTCGAGGCCCGCCTTCACGTAAGGCTTAAGTGCCTCGTAGACCATCACGGGACCGAGATCCGATCCACCGATACCGATGTTCACAACAGTCGTGATGGGCTTGCCGGTCACGCCGGTCCATTCGCCCGACCGCACTTTCTCGGCGAAGCCGTAGACCTTGTCGAGCGTGGCGTGCACCTCGGCGTCGATGTCTTCGCCGTCGACAGTGAAGCCCTTTGGGGGCACCAGTCCGGCACCGTCGGCGGGGCGCCGAAGAGCGGTGTGCAGCACAGCGCGGTCCTCGGTCACGTTGATGTGGGATCCCGCGATCATGGCCTCGTAGCGTCCGGCGACGTCGGCATCCCGCGCCACCTGCAGCAGGGCCGCAAGAATCTCCTCGGTCAGGAGTCCCTTCGACAGGTCGACGGTCAGGTCCGCGGCCTGGAAGGTGTAGCGCTCCGCCCGCGTGGGGTCAGTATCGAACCAACCGCGGAGGTCGGGGGTGAAACCGTCGGCAATGTCGGACAGCTGTTTCCATGCGGTGGTCGACGTGGGATCAACGGGGGCGGATTCGGTCACTGGGTTCTCCTGGGATGCCGGAATGAGGAGGTCCTGCGCCGCGCTGCAGCTGCGACGGGGACCGTCTTCCAGCGTACGGCCGTCGGCTGCATAGTGGGGCGACCGGTGGCGGGCCCGGCGAGACCGGCGGAGCGGACTCCGGAGCCGGTGCGGCAGAATAGAGAGGAACACGGCGTATGCTCCGCCGCGTCGGTGAGGAGGTTGCAGGGATGGACCCCTCATCGCACGGATCCGCCAGCGCCCGGGCTCACCGCATTCTCGAGGCGGATCGTCGCGCCCGCGAGGAATCCCGCATCGTCACGATCCCCAACATCATCTCGGTCGCGCGGCTGGTCATCCTCATGCCGCTCTTCGTCGTCGCCCTGCTGTCCTGGCGCTCGCCGGGATGGGCGCTGATCATCGCGGTCATCCTCGCGCTCACGGACTTCATCGACGGCTACATTGCTCGCAGGTTCCATCAGGTGACCAACCTCGGTCGTGCGCTGGACCCGATCGCCGACCGGGTGAGCCAGGTCGTGGTCTGTGCCACGCTCGTCATCGGCGGCTACCTGCCGGTCTGGATGGCGATCGTTCTCGTCGTCAGCGACCTCATCCTCGGCGTGGCGGCACTGGTTCGCGGGGGCCGACCGATTCCCGTGCGCTGGATCGGCCGCATCCGCACGGCCATCCTCATGGTGGGCCTTCCGCTGGTTCTCCTGGTCGCGGCACTCGCGCCACATAACCATCCGCTCCGCCTCGCCGTGCTGTGGCTGGTTGCCGTGGGAGTCGTGCTGCACGCGATCGCCGACCTCACCTACGCCTGGTCGCTGGTTCGCAACACGGCCAACCTCGTGCGCGACGCGCACCCCGAAGAAGCCTGAGAGATCTGAACAGACCGCCGATTGCGGTGCAAAACTGGTGGGAACAATCGGGACCAAAACGGTGCACCCGGTTGTTGATACCAGTGAGGCCGTGAGGCCCGGGTGCCGCAGCCAGCGGCGTCTCTTCGAAGTAAGGGAAGAAATCCAATGACTACCCACTACAGCAAGACCTCCGAGGCTCTCTCGACGCTCACTCCCGACCAGTTCGCGGTCACGCAGGAGTCAGCGACCGAGCCCGCTTTCACGGGCGAGTACTGGGACAACCACGACGACGGCATCTACGTCGACATCGTCTCCGGTGAGCCCCTGTTCTCGTCGACAGACAAGTTCGAGAGCGGATCGGGATGGCCGAGCTTCACCAGGCCGATCGACCCCGCGAACGTGATCAAGAACGCTGACAACAGCTACGGGATGCGCCGCACCGAGGTGCGCTCGACCGGTGGCGACAGTCACCTCGGTCACCTGTTCGATGACGGCCCCATCGAGGATGGCGGCCTTCGCTACTGCATCAATTCCGCAGCGTTGCGGTTCGTCCCCGTGGACGAGCTCGAGAGCGCTGGCTACGGCGACTACCGCAGCCTGTTCACCAGCCAGGAGGTCTGATAATGGCAACGACAGAAACCGCAATTCTCGCGGGTGGATGTTTTTGGGGAGCGCAGCAGTTGCTGCGTCGGCGTCCCGGAGTGATTTCGACCCGCGTCGGATACTCGGGTGGCGACACCCCCAACGCGACGTATCGCAATCACGGTGATCACGCCGAGGCGGTTGAGATCGTCTTCGACCCGTCGCAGATCTCCTACCGCGACCTGCTCGAGTTCTTCTTCCAGATCCACGACCCGTCGACCAAGAACCGCCAGGGCAACGACGTGGGTCGCAGCTATCGCTCTGCGATCTTCTACACCTCGGAGGAGCAGAAGCAGGTCGCGCTCGACACCATCGCCGACGTCAACGCCTCGGGCCTCTGGCCGGGCAAGGTCGTCACCGAGGTCGAGCCCGCGGGAGCATTCTGGGAGGCCGAGGAGGAGCACCAGGACTACCTCGAGAAAGACCCGTACGGCTACACCTGCCACTACGTCCGTCCGGGCTGGAAGCTCCCGCACCGCGAAGAGCAGCCCGCCTTCTAGGCGGGGGTCGACTCCAGCAGCGCGCGGGCCGTCGTCTCGTCGACGATCAGGTCGGTCATCAGTCCGGCCGCAAGAGCTCCGCGCAACGCAGGCAGCTTCGTCACGCCGGAGATCACGCACACCCGCCTGGCGGCTCGTCGAAGGATGTTGAGCGACGGGCCGCTGCCGCGGTCGTTCATCGGGATGTCGTTGGTGGACCCGTCTTCCCGGTAGAAGACGGTCGCCACGTCGCCGACCACCTTGGACGCGCTCAGTGACCTGTAATCGGACTGTTCCAGATATTCCCCGATGTAGACGCGGCTCGGCACCGACGCGAACGGCGACCCGAGTCCGAACAGTGCGACATCCATTTTTCCCTGCAGGTCGACCACGCGCTTGATCGACCGTTCCCGCCACATGGCGTCCCTGGTCGCCGGCGAATCGAAGAACGTGGGAACGGGGAACTGCTGCACGGTGGCGCCGAAGGCGGTGCCGAAGCGTTGCAGGATCTCGCTCGAGTAATCGATGCCCGTTGACTGCGTGTTTCCCGCGCCGTTCAGCTGGACGATCTGCACATTGGACGTCTCCTTGAAGACCAGGTGCCTGCTGATCGCGCTGATCGTCGAACCCCAGGCGATCCCGAGGGTCATGTTCGAGTCCACGAACTGGCCGAGCAGTCGTGCCGCGGTGATCGCCACTCGTTCGAGGCGGTCGACGTCGCTGATCTGGTTGGCGACCGGCACGATGTGCGAGGTGATGGAGTAGCGCGTGTACAGGTCGCGCTGCAGCCGGTTCGACTGGTCGAGCGGCGATCGCACGTGGATCTCGACGAGTCCGGTCGCGCGCGCGTGGCTCAGCAAACGGGAAACGGATGACCGGGACGTGTGCAGGTCCCGTGCGATCGTCTCCATCGTCTGGTCCTGCAGATAATAGAGCTGAGCCGCACGGAGGGCGTCGAGATTGCGAGGCGGATGCGCCGCTGTCGACTCGGCGGCCGGCGGCGCGAACTGGCTATCGTCGGTGGCTACCACGGTGCACTGCACATATGTTCATCGCCCTTGACCGAATGTGTACATTGACTCAGACTTGCACAGGAGCGTTGCGAATGGCAAGGCCCGTGAATGGAAGGGTCACCAGCACCGTGGCAACCACCAGGCGAACGCCGCAGTCGCGCGAACGAGCGACCGTACAGCAGCTGCGGGAGCGTCCGTCTGCGGACGTGTTGGTCATCGGCGGTGGCATCAACGGCATCTCCACCTTCCGCGACCTCGCGCTGCAGGGCGTCGACGTTGCCCTCGTCGAACGTGGCGACTATCTCTCCGGTGCCTCGAGCGCCTCGTCGCACATGATCCACGGTGGCATCCGCTACCTCGAGAACGGCGAGTTCCGGCTCGTCAACGAGTCGGTCCACGAACGCAACCGGCTCATCAAGAACGCCCCACACTACGTGCGCCCCCTGCAGACGACCATCCCGATCTACTCGACCTTCTCCGGCATCCTCTCGGCTCCCTTCCGTCTGCTCACGCACAAGCAGGGCACGCCCAAGGAACGCGGAGCGCTCCTGATCAAAGTCGGGCTCGTGCTCTACGACTCGTTCTCCCGGGACGGCGGTTCGGTACCCCGCCACCAGTTCCACCGGCGCGCTCGCTCCCTCGAAGAACTGCCGCAGCTGAACCCGACGGTGAAGTACACGGCGACGTACTTCGACGCATCCGTGCACGAGCCCGAGCGGCTCGGCCTTGACGTTCTTGCCGACGGAATTGCCGCCGGTGCCTCCAACGGCGGAGTCGAACCCGCCCGTGCTCGCAGCGCGAACTATGTCGAGGCCGCGGGAGTGACGGATGGCGGAATCCGGCTTCGAGACCGCGAGACCGGCTCCGAATTCGTGTTCACCGCGCGAGTCATCGTCAATGCCTCCGGCCCCTGGACCGATCTCACGAACGTTGAGCTCGGACGCCCGACGAAACTGATGGGCGGCACAAAGGGCTCCCACATCGTGCTCGAGAACGACGAACTGTTTGCCGCCTGCGCCGGCCGTGAGATCTTCTTCGAGAACAGCGACGGCCGCATCGTCCTCATCCAGCCCATCAAGGGCAGGGTCATGGTGGGCACCACCGACCTCGAGGCCGACCCGGGCGAACCGGCGCTCTGCACGGAAGAAGAGGTCGACTACTTCTTCGAGCTCGTGTCTCATGTGTTCCCGCACATCACGGTCGACCGTCCGCAGATCGTCTACCGTTTCTCGGGCATCCGCCCGTTGCCCAAGCACGACGACACCAAGCCCGGCTTCGTGTCCCGCGACTACAACATCGTTCCCGGCACGCTCGCAGCCGACTCCGAAACAGTCGTGCTGAGTCTCGTCGGCGGCAAATGGACCACCTTCCGCGCCCTCGGTGAGCGTCTCGCCGGCGAGGTGCTGAAGCGCATCGGCGTCACTCGCACCGTGTCCACCACGCAGCTCGCGATCGGTGGCGGCGTCGGCTTTCCCACGACGGATGAGGCACGTGCCAGCTGGATCGCCATGCACCGGGACACCCTGCCGGCGGAGCGGGTGGATGTTCTCCTCTCGCGGTACGGCACCCGCGCGGTCAGCGTGATCGACGCCATC
>Ga0302314_10015482_pt1 | contig 12950 bp, 14 predicted proteins | sample III_Palsa_N2_3_FD_200533 | JGI IMG/M metagenome (GOLD analysis project Ga0302314, IMG submission 200533) | Peat permafrost microbial communities from Stordalen Mire near Abisko, Sweden - III_Palsa_N2_3 | ecosystem: Environmental > Terrestrial > Soil > Palsa > Peat permafrost | place: Sweden...
GGCCGCGAGGACAACCAGCTCGAGAACGTGACCATCGCCGCGGCCACCGACGCGCAGACGCTGTACGCCTCCGCCAACACCCGCCGGGACGAGATCAGCACCGGCGAGATCGGCCTGCGCGGCACGTTCGACACCGGCCCGGTCAAGCACACCATCGTCGGTTCGTACGGGGCGTACCAGTCGGTGTCGAAGAACGCGTTCGCGTTCTCGAACTTCAGCGGCGTGCCGGCCGGCACGCTGTACGACACGGCGTTCGTCGCGATCCCCGACGAGACCTACTACACCGGCGGCAGCGACCTCGCGCACCCGCTGACGACGCTGCGCGTGATCACCTCCAGCGAGGCGCTGGCCGACACGCTGTCCTTGGCCGACGACCGCGTGCTGCTGACGCTGGGCGTGCGCCGCCAGCAGATAGAGAGCACCAGCTTCGACTACGGCACCGGCGCCGTCACGACGCCCGCCAGCAAGGGCGCCCGCGTGACGCCGGTGGCCGGCCTCGTCTACAGGCTGGACAAGCAGGTGTCGTTCTACGGCACCTACATCGAAGGCCTGGTCGCGGGCGACGTCGCGCCCGACACCTACTTCGACGCCAACGGCCATCAGCAGGCCACCGCCAACGGCGGCGAGGCGTTCAAGCCCTACCGGACGCGCCAGGGCGAGATCGGCGTGAAGGTCGACACCGGCCGGTACGGCGGCACGGTCAGCGTGTTCACGTCGACCAAGCCCAACTACGGGCTCGACGGCGCGACGTTCGAGCTGCTCAGCAAGCAGCGCAACCGCGGCGCCGAGATCTCGGTCTACGGCGAGGCGCTGCCGGGCGTGCGCGTGCTCGCCGGCGCGAGCTTCCTCGACGCCAGGCTGCAGGGCGACGATGTGATCGGTTCGCCGAGGTCGCAGGCCAACCTGGGCCTCGACGTCGACGTGCCGGGCGTGGAAGGCCTCGCGCTGAACGTCCGCGGCGTGCACACCGCCAGGCAATTCGCCGACGCGGCCAACACCGAGGTGGTGCCGGCATGGACGCGCCTGGACATCGGCGGCCGCTACGCGTTCGATGTCTCCGCGCACGAGATCACGCTGCGCGCCGGCGTCGACAACGTCACCGGCCGCAACTACTGGGCCTCGGCCGGCGGCTACCCGGGCCAGGGCTACCTGACCGTGGGCGCGCCACGCACGTTCGTGGCCTCGGCGACGTTCGCGTACTGAGGTCGCTCGCGTGAACGCGCGTTCGCTGCGGGCCTGGGCCTGGCTGCACAAGTGGAGCAGCCTGGTCAGCACGCTGTTCCTGCTCGTGCTGTGCCTCACGGGCCTGCCGTTGATCTTCCACCACCAGGTCGGACGGTGGCTGGGCACCGAGGTGAGTTCGCCGGCGATGCGCGCCGACGCGCCGTCCCTCACGCTGGACCAGGTGATGGCGGCCGCGAAGACGCGCTTCCCGTCCAAGGTGGGCATGTACGTGTCGCAGGAGCCCGACGACGACGCGATCTGGTACGTGACGATGGGCGACACGCCGACGTCCAGCACCGGCCTGAAGCAGGTGGCCGTCGACGCCCGCACCGGCGCGGTGCTGGCCGAGCACCGCCTCGACACCGGCGTGATGGCGGTGATCCACACGATCCACGTCGAGCTGTTCCTGGGCGAGACGGGCAAGCTGTTCCTCGGCTGCATGGGACTGCTGATGCTCGTAGCCATCGTGTCGGGCGTCGTGCTCTACGCGCCGTTCATGCGCAAGCGGCGCTTCGGCGAGGTGCGGCGCGGGCGCTCGACGCGCGTGAAGTGGCTGGACCTGCACAACCTGCTGGGCATCGTCACGCTGACCTGGGCGGTCGTGGTCGGCGCCACCGGCGTCATCAACACCTGGGCCGATCTCGTGATCACGCACTGGCGCGATGACCAGGTGGCGGGCCTGCTCGCGCGCTACCGCGGCCTGCCGCCCGTGGCGCGGCTCGGGTCGCTCGAGAAGGCGTTCGCCAGCGCGCGCGCGCGCCAGCCGGACATGAAGATCGCCTTCATCGCGTTCCCCGGCACCGCGTTCAGCAGCGAGCACCACTACGGCGTGTTCATGCGCGGGCGCACGCGGCTCACCGAGCGCCTGGTCCGACCGGTCCTGGTGGACGCGGTCACGGGCGAGGTGACGGCCAGCCAGGCGCCGCCGTGGTACATGAACGCGCTGCTGCTGTCGCAACCGCTGCACTTCGGCGACTACGGCGGCGTGATCATGCAATGGCTGTGGGCCGCGCTGGACGTGCTCACCCTCATCGTGCTGGGCAGCGGCTTGACCCTGTGGCTGGACAAGCGCGGCCCGGTGCGCCGGGTGCTGGCGTCCGACCTGCGGAGCGCCGCGCGATGAAGGCGTTCTGGTCGCTGTGGGGCTGGCCGCTGGCGATCGCGATCCTCGGCGCGGTCGGCCTGGTCGGCGGACTCGCCGGCGATGGCGGCTGGGACTGGCTCGCCTGGGTCGGGCTGGGCGTGCCGTGCGTCGCGGCGGCCTGGTTCGGGCTGCGCAGGCGGCCATCGCGCTAGCATGCGGGCATGAGTTCCGCGTCGACCGACACCCGTCCGCCCAAGATCCCCGAGTCCGTCCTCGTCGTCATCCACACGCCGGAGCTGGACGTGCTGCTGATCGAGCGCGCCGACGCCCCGGGCTACTGGCAGAGCGTCACCGGGTCGAAGGACACGCTCGAGGAGTCGCTGGTCGAGACCTGCGTGCGCGAGGTGCGCGAGGAGACGGGCATCGCGATCGGCAGCGCCGCGGTGCCGCCGTCCGCGCTGCGCGACTGCGAACTGGCCAACGTCTACGAGATCTACCCGCGCTGGCGCGCGCGCTACGCGCCGGGGGTGACGCACAACACCGAACACGTGTTCGCACTGGAAGTGCCCGCCGGCACCCCGGTGGCGCTCGCGCCGCGCGAGCACGTGGCGCTGCAGTGGCTGCCGTGGCGCGAGGCGGCCGACGCGTGCTTCTCGCCGTCCAACGCCGAGGCCATCCTGCACCTGCCGCGATGGCTGTCGAAATGACGACCCGGCGCGCCGCGCTCCCCACCCTCGAGCGGCTCACGCCGGCCGAGCGCCGGGGCGGCCGAGCGCGCGCCGGCGAGCGGGCCTTGACGACCGTCATCGTCTTCCAGCGCGGCCGGTGGCATGATGCAGCGGCATGAGGATTGCCCAGTGGATCTCCCGCGAGACATGTTTCGCGGCCTTCGTCCACCTTTTCGCACGCCTTGCCGCGTGAACTTCCTGCCGTGACGATCATGACGTCGGACTTCACCGTCCTGCCTCCCCAGACGGCCACCGCCTCCACGCGGCTGCGCGTGGCCACCTACAACATCCACAAGGGCGTGCGCGGCCTGGGCGCGGCCAAGCGGCTGGAGATCCACAACCTGGTGCTGGGCGTCGAGGCGCTCGACGCCGACCTCGTCTTCCTGCAGGAAGTGCGGCTGCACCACACGCGCGACGCCGCGCGCTTCGACCAGACCATCCTGGGCTGGCCCGACCAGGGCCAGGCCGAGTTCCTGGCGCCCGAGGGCTACAACTCGGCCTATCGCTCCAACGCGTTCACCAAGCACGGAGAGCACGGCAACGCGCTCCTCTCGCGCTGGCCGCTGGGCGACGTCGGGCACCACGACGTGTCCGACCACCGCTTCGAGCAGCGCGGCCTGCTGTACGTGCCGGTCAGCTGGAACGGCACCACGGTCCACGCGATCGTCGCCCACTTCGGGCTGGTGCACTCCAGCCGCATGCGCCAGGCGCAGCGGCTCGCGCAGTACATCGCCAGGGAACTGCCGCCCGACGAGCCCGTGCTCGTCGCCGGCGACTTCAACGACTGGGGCGAGCGCCTGGACGCCCCGATGGCCGCCGCCGGCCTCACGCGGGCGCTGTCCAGCGACAAGCGCGTGCCCAAGCGGCCGACCTTCCCGTCGCGGCTGCCGGTCTTCTCGCTGGACCGGATCTACATGCGCGGCTTCCGCTGCGAAGGCACGATGGTGCCGCGCGGCGGCGGCTGGGCGCGGATGTCCGACCACCTGCCGTACGTCGCCGAGCTTGAGCTAAATTGACGGCCCGCGCATCCGCGCCGTCGTTCATTCAACAGAGGGAGTCCCGCGATTCGCGCCAAGCGTCGTGAACGCGCCAACGCGCGCGCGCCCTGGAGCCTCGGCGTCAAGCCGAAGTTCGAGGGCGGCCATTCGATCGAGCTGCTGCGTGGCGGCGACGACCTGTTCCCGGCGATGGGGACGGCGATCGCGCAGGCGCGCCATACGATCTGGCTGGCCACCTACATCTTCCACGACGACGCCGTCGCGCAGACGCTCGCGCTGCTGCTGGCCGAGGCCGCGCGGCGCGGCGTGCAGGTGCGCGTGGTGGTGGACGGCTTCGGCTCGAAGGGCACGCTGGCGGCGATCCGCGAATGGATGGCGCCCGCGGGCGTCGAGCTGGCCGTGTTCCGGCCGATCGACCGCTGGTGGAGCTACTTCCAGCCCGGACAGGCGCGCCGGCTGCACCAGAAGCTGTGCGTGGTCGACGGCGCGGTGGCCTTCGTCGGCGGCATCAACCTGATCGCAGACCGCAACGACCTGCACCACGGCTGGAGCGATGCGCCTCGGCTCGACTTCGCCTGCCGCGTGCGCGGCGCGGCGGTGGCCGAGGTGGAGCAGTCGGTGCAGGCGATCTGGACGCGCGCGATGCTCGGGCGCGTGTGGCGCGACGAGCTCGCGAGCCTGGTGCGCAGCGCGGCGCCGATGGCGCGCGCGCGGCGGCTCGCCACGCGGCTGCGCATCGTGCGGCCCAAGCGGGTCAATCCGTCCGCCACGCAGCCGCCGGTCAGCCTCGCGTTCGTCGTGCGCGACAACCTGCGCCAGCGCCGCTCGATCGAGCGCGTGTACATGGAGGCGATCCAGCACGCGCGCCGGCGCATCGACCTGGTGACGCCGTACTTCTACCCCGACCGCCACTTCCGCAACGCGCTCGCCGCGGCGGCCGAGCGCGGCGTGAAGGTGCGGCTGCTGTTGCAGGGCAAGATCGACTACCGCATCGCCGGCGTCGCCGCGCGCGTGTTGTACGAGGAGCTGCTGGCCAAGGGCGTGCAGATCTTCGAGTACACGCCGGCCTACCTGCACGCGAAGATGGCCGTCGTCGACGACGACTGGGCCACGCTGGGCAGTTCCAACATCGATCCGCTGTCGCTGCTGCTCAACCTCGAGGCCAACGTCGTCGTGTGCGACGCGCCGTTCGCGCAGCGGGTGTCGGGCGAGCTCGAGATCGCGATGGCCGCGTCCAGCGCCGTGCTCGCGCCGCCCTACGCCAAGGGCTGGTTCGCGGTGGTGCGCCGCACGTTCGTCGCGATGGTCGCGCACTGGTTCCTGCGCATGGCAGGCATCAATGGACGCTATTGATCCGGGCGCGTGCGAGCGCCTCGCGCGGGTCGGGGCCGAAGCGGTTCGGGCCGTGCGTGCCGGGCATCGCGCCGTCCACGGCCAGCAGCAGCAGCGAGCCGACCGCCGGCACGAAGTGGATCAGCGCCCACCAGCCGGAGAAGTTGAAGTCGTGCTGGCGCTTGACCGAGACCGCGATCAGCGGCCACAGGAAGACGACGTTGACGAGCTTGACGGCGGTGTCGTTGTCGACGTCGGCGATGTCCAGCAGCGCGTTGATGACGACGCCCAGCAGCAGCAGCGACAGGACGCCGTGCAGCCAGTAGGTGCGGCGCGGGATGCGGCCGCGCAGGCCCACGTACAGCTGCACGAGCGACATGCGCTGCGGATCGGCGCCGAGCGCCAGCGCGGTGAGCTCGTCGATCGGCAGGCGCGCGGGGCTCGTCTTGGAAGTGGGCTGATCCATGCGGCACAGTATTCCATGCGGGTCGGCCGCCGATGTGACGGCCGGCCCGTCCGCGTGACCGACGCGTCCCGGCCGTTGCTGGCGCGCCGCACCGGCGTGCGATTCCGGACGCCTAGTGGCCACTGACCTGGTCGTTCGGCGCCCGCAAGGCCTTTATTGCCCGGCCGGCGACTTCTACGTCGACCCGTGGCGCAAGGTCGAGCGCGCCGTCATCACGCACGCGCACGCCGACCACGCGCGCGCCGGCCATCGCCGCTACCTGACCGCGCGGCGCGGCGTCGGCGTGCTGCGCGCGCGCCTCGGGCGCGTCGACGTCACCGGCCTCGACTGGGCCGAACCGGTGACCATCGGCGGCGCGCGCGTGAGCCTGCATCCGGCCGGCCACATCCTCGGCTCGGCGCAGGTGCGCATCGAGGTCGGCGGCGAGGTGTGGGTGCTGGCGGGCGACTACTTCGTGTCCACCCGCGGCGACGTCAACCCGACCTGCGAGGCCTTCGAGCCGGTGCGCTGCGACTGCTTCGTCACCGAGGCCACGTTCGGCCTGCCGATCTACCGCTGGCCGCGCCACGCCGACGTGTTCGACGACATGAACCGCTGGTGGCAGGCCAACGCCGCGGCCGGCGAGGCGAGCGTGGTCGGCGCCTACAGCCTGGGCAAGACGCAGCACGTGCTGGCGGGCGTCGCCGCGTCCATCGGGCCGATCCACGTGCATCCGGCCGCCGAGGCCATCAACGCCGCGCATGTCGCCGAGGGCGTCGCGCTGCCGGCGACGCGTCCGTGGAGCGAGCTGGAGGACGCGCGCGCGCTGCGCGGCGCCTTGATCGTCGCGCCACCGAGCGCGCGGGCGCCGTGGCGCTGGCAGCGCGCGGTGCGGGTGCGCGAGTCCTTGGCCAGCGGCTGGATGCAGCAGCACGGCGCGCGCCATCGCGCGGGGCTGGATCGCGGCTTCGTGCTGAGCGACCACGCCGACTGGCCCGGCCTGCTCGCCGCCGTCGACGCGACGCGCTGCACGCGGGTGATCGTCACGCATGGCGACGAGGCGGTGCTGGTGCGGGCGCTGGACGGCAAAGGCCTCGAGTGCGGCACGTTTCGCACGGCCTTCGGCGACGGCAGCATTTGAACAAATGCCACGTTAGGATATCGCTGTCATCCGCCTCGGGAAAAGAAGGCGTGGGGATGCTTCGGGAGCACGCAATTTGACCAGGATCCTGGTAGTCGACGACCTCAAGGACACCACCGAGACGATGGGCCTGCTGTTCGAGACGCTCGGCCACGAGACCCGGGTGGCCGATGACGGGCGGCAGGCGGTGGCCCAGACGACGGCCTTCGAGCCCGAGATCATCTTCATGGACCTCGACATGCCCGTCCTCAACGGCTACGAGGCGGCGCGCGAGATCCGCGCCGCGCCGCTGGGCCGCCAGCCATTCCTGATCGCGCTGACCGCGGCCCACGGCGCGGCCGTCGAGGTCGCCACGCGCGCCGTCGGCTTCGATTTCTACCTGCGCAAGCCCGCCGACACCAACGCGCTGCTGGCGCTGGTGGCCGACCTGTCCACGCGCACCCGGCCGTCGCCCTGAAACGCCGGGCGCATAAGGTTGCGCCGATATCGACAAAGGCGGCGCGCGGATATCGATACCCGTTTGGATTCGTTTTCGCGCCGACGGGGTTTCCCTAACGTCGAGGGGTTGTTCACTACTCAACACCCGTCGTCATGTCCATCGTCGCCCTGGCCGGCAGCCCGTCCGCCAATTCCCGCTCCACGGCGCTGCTGCGCCATGTCCTGGGCTGGTTCGACGATCGCGTCGCGCGCACCGAGATCGTGCTGCGCGACCTGCCGCCCGCGGCGCTGGTGCGCGCCGACTTCGACGACCCCGCGATCCGCCGCGCGCGCGAGCAGGTGGCCGCGGCGCGGCTCGTGGTGATCGCCACGCCCATCTACAAGGCCTCGTTCAGCGGCCTGCTCAAGACCTTCCTCGACCTGCTGCCGCAGGACGCGCTGCGCGGCAAGACCGTGCTGGCGCTGGGCACCGGCGGCAGCCACGCGCACCTGCTCGCGCTCGACTACGCGCTCCAGCCCGTGCTGGCCGCGCTGGGTGCGCGCCACATCCTCGACGCGGTCTACGCCGCCGACGCGCAGTTCACGCCGCATGCCTCGCATGGCCATGTGGCGCACGACGACGTCGTGCGGCGCGTCGAGCGCGCGCTGGCCGACGCGCCGATCGCGCTGCGCGCGCCCGCCGCCGCGCCGGCGATCGCGCTTGCCGCCTGACCCCGAACCACAACGATCCGGAGGAATCCCCATGACCGTCTCCTCGTCCGTCCGTCGCCGGTTCCTGTCCGCGCTGGCGCTTGCCTTGATCGCCGCGGGCGCGCACGCCGACCCCGCGAAGGAACTGCGCATCGGCTACCAGAAGTCGGCCAGCCTGTTCGTGCTGCAAAAGGCGCAGGGCACGCTGGAAAAGCGGCTGGCGCCGCAGGGCGTCGCGGTGAAGTGGGTCGAGTTCCCGGCCGGGCCGCAGTTGCTGGAAGGCCTCAACGTCGGCGCGATCGACGTCGGCTTCGTCGGCGAGGCGCCGCCGATCTTCGCGCAGGCCGCGGGCGCTCGCTTCGTCTACGTCGGCAACGATCCGGCGTCGCCGACCACCGAGGCCATCGTCGTGCCCAAGGAGTCGCCGCTGAAGACGGTGGCCGACTTGAAGGGCAAGCGCATCGCGCTGAACAAGGGCTCGAACGTGCATTACCTGCTCGTCAAGTTGCTCGAGAAGAACGGCCTGAAGTATTCGGACGTCACGCCGGTCTTCCTGCCGCCTGCCGATGCGCGCGCCGCGTTCGAGAAGGGCGCGGTCGACGCCTGGGCCATCTGGGATCCGTTCCTGGCCGCGGCCGAGCGCCAGGCGAATGCGCGCCAGATCGCCGACGGCACCGGTGTCGTCAACAGCTACAGCTATTACCTGGCGCAGACCGACTTCGCGCAGGCCAATCCGCACGTGATCCACGAGCTGTTCGCCAACACGCAGGAGGCCGCGAAGTACGTGCAGGCCGACGTGCCGCGCGCCGCGCAACTGATCGCACCGTTGCAGGGGCTCGATCTCGCCGTCGTCGAGACCAGCCTGAAGCGCTACCGCTACGGCGTCACGCCGCTGACGCCGGCCGTCGCCGCCGAACAGCAGAAGGTCGCCGACACGTTCTACGAGCTCAAGCTGATCCCGAAGCCCGTGCGCATCGCCGATGCGCTGCCGGCGGCCCCGGCGACGGTCGCGGGCAAATGAGGTCGCGTCGATGAATGCGTCCCTGAATCGCCGCGAGGCGCTCGCGCTGCTCGCGGCGGCGGTCGCGGCGACCTCCGCGCGCGCCGGTGCCGACGAGCTGCGCGTCGGCTACCAGAAGTCGTCCGTCAACCTGATGGTGGTGCGCGAGCGCAAGCTGCTCGAGGCAAGGCTGCCAGGCGTGCAGACGAAATGGTTCGAGTTCCCGGCCGGCCCGCAGATCCTCGAGGCGCTGGCCGTCGGCAGCCTAGACTTCGGCTTCACCGGCGACACCCCGCCTGTCTTCGCGCAGGCCGCGGGCAAGGACATCTGGTACGCCGGCCTCGAGCCGCCCAAGCCCGCCAGCTCGGCGATCCTGGTGCCGGCCACCTCCGCCATCCGCACGCTCGCCGACCTGAAGGGCAGGCGCGTCGGCTTCCAGAAGGGCTCCAGCGCGCACTTCCTGGTCGTGCGCGGCGTGGAGAAGGGCGGCCTGCAATGGTCGGACATCACGCCCGTCTACCTCACGCCGTCCGACGGCCGCGCCGCGTTCGAGCGCGGCGCGCTCGACGCCTGGGGCATCTGGGATCCGTACTACGCTGCGGCCGAGATCGACGGCCGCGCCCGCGTGCTGGCTACCGGCGTCGGCCTGACCAGCAACAACAGCTACTACCTCGCGTCGCGCGCGCTCGCGCACGACACGCGCACGCTGAAGGCCTTGTTCGATTCGCTGAGCGAGGCCGACGCGTGGGTCAAGTCCAACCGCAGCGAGACCGCGCACTTCCTGTCGGTGGAGAGCGGCCTGCCGCTGTCAACCACGATCCGCTTCATCGAGCGCCGCACCGCCGGGCCGATCACGCGGCTCATGGACTCCGACATCGCCGACCAGCAGCGCGTGGCCGACGCCTTCTCGAAGCTCGGGCTCATCCCGAAACCCATCCGGGTATCCGACGCGGTACTGAAAGCCTGACCCTTTTCGCCTCTTCGTCCGTCAACGAAAGCCCTCCATGAAGATCCTCTGGTTCATTCCCACCCACGGCGATTCGCGCTACCTCGGCACGTCCAAGGGCGCGCGCCTGACCGACCTCGACTACTTCAAGCAGGTGGCCATCGCCGCCGACACGCTGGGCTACGAAGGCGTGCTGCTGCCCACCGGCCGTTCGTGCGAGGACTCCTGGATGGTCGCGGCCAGCCTCGTCGACGTCACCCAGCGGCTGAAGTTCCTGGTCGCGTTGCGCCCCGGCATCATCCAGCCGGTGCAGACCGCGCGCATGGCGGCCACGCTGGACCGGCTGTCGGGCGGCCGCGTGCTGGTCAACCTCGTCACCGGCGGCGACCCCGACGAACTCGCCGGCGACGGCCTGCACCTGAGCCATGAGGAGCGCTATGAGCTGTCGACCGAGTTCGTGTCGATCTGGCGCGACGTGCTGCGGGCCAGCCACGCGAACGAGGCGATCGACTTCGACGGCAAGCATCTGAAGGTCAAGGGCGCGAAGGTGATCTATCCGCCGGTCACGCAGCCGTACCCGCCGCTGTTCTTCGGCGGATCGTCGGGCCCCGCGCACGACCTCGCGGCCGCGCAGTGCGACACCTACCTCACCTGGGGCGAGCCGCCGGCGGCGGTCGCGGAGAAGGTGCGCGACGTCGGCGGCCGCGCCGGGAAGCTGGGCCGCAGGCTGGAGTTCGGCATCCGCCTGCACGTGATCGTGCGCGAGACCGAGGAGGAGGCCTGGGCCGCCGCCGGCAGGCTGATCTCGCACCTCGACGACGACATCGTCGCCGCGGCGCAGAAGAAGTTCGCCGCGATGGACTCGATCGGCCAGCGCCGCATGGCCGCGCTGCACGGCGGCAGGTTCGACAGGACGAACCCGCGCGCCGGCCTCGAGGTCGCGCCCAACCTGTGGGCGGGCGTCGGCCTCGTGCGCGGCGGCGCCGGCACGGCGCTGGTGGGCGATCCGCAGCAGGTCGCCGACCGCATCCAGGAGTACGCGGACCTCGGCATGGACTACTTCATCCTGTCCGGCTACCCGCATCTCGAGGAGGCCTATCGATTCGCCGAGCTCGTCTTCCCGCTGCTGCCGCTGGCCACGCGCGAGAAGTTGACGACGGGTCCGACGTTGACGGGCCCGTTCGGCGAGATCGTGGCCAACGACATCCGTCCGAAGGCGGCCGCCGACCTGGCCCGCGCCGCGTCCTGACCATGGCCACGACCCGCAGCCGCCTGCGCGGCCTCACGCCATGGATCGTCCCGCTGCTGGCCATCGCCGGCTGGGAGGCGGCGTCGCGTTCGGGCTGGCTCTCCACGCGCATCCTGCCCGAGCCGCTCGCGGTGGCGCAGGCGTTCTGGAGCCTGCTGCAATCGGGCGAGCTGGAGCGCGACGTCGCCATCAGCACCGGCCGCGCGCTGGCCGGACTGGCGATCGGCGGCGGCCTCGGCCTGGTGCTGGGCCTGCTGACGGGGACGTTCAGGACGGCCGAGACGCTGCTCGACACCACGCTGCAGATGGTGCGCAACGTGCCGCCGCTGGCGCTGATCCCGCTGGTGATCCTGTGGTTCGGCATCGACGAATCGGCCAAGCTGTTCCTCGTGGCGATCGGCGTGTTCTTCCCGATCTACCTCAATACATACCACGGTATCAAGTCGGTCGACGCCGGCCTGGTCGAGATGGCGCGCAGCTACGGCCTCAAGGGCTGGGCGCTCTACCGCGAGGTGATCCTCCCGGGCGCGCTGCCGTCCATCCTCGTGGGCCTGCGCTTCTCGCTGGGCCTGATGTGGGTGCTGCTGATCGTGGCCGAGACCATCTCCGCGCAATCGGGCATCGGCTACATGACGATGAACGCGCGCGAGTTCCTGCAGACCGACGTGGTGCTGGTGGGCGTGCTGCTGTACGCGCTGCTGGGCAAGCTGGCCGACCTCGTCGCGCGCGGGCTCGAGCGCCGCTTCCTGCGCTGGAATCCGGCCTACCGGCCGGCGCTCGCGTGACTTCCCGGAGCTTTCGACATGCAACGTGACTGGATCTCCCCGCCGACGAGCGGGCTCGGCGTGAGCCTCGCGGCCCTCGGCAAGCGCTTTGGCGACCGCGACGTGCTGCACGACATCGCGCTCGACGTGGCGCCCGGCGAGTTCGTGGCCATCGTCGGCCGCAGCGGCTGCGGCAAGAGCACGCTGCTGCGGCTGCTGGCGGGGCTCGAGACGCCGACCGCGGGCGCGGTGCGCCTCGGCGGCGCGGCGCAGGCCGAGCATCGCGACGAGGTGCGCATCATGTTCCAGGAGGCGCGGCTGCTGCCCTGGCGCACCGTGCTGCAGAACGTGCAGCTGGGCCTGGACAAGTCCGACGGCGGCGCGCGCGCGCGCGACGCGCTCGCGCAGGTGGGGCTGGCCGATCGCGCCGGCGACTGGCCGGCGGTGCTGTCGGGCGGCCAGCGCCAGCGCGTCGCGCTTGCCCGCGCGCTGGTGCATCGCCCGCGCCTGCTGCTGCTGGACGAGCCGCTCGGTGCGTTGGACGCGCTCACGCGCATCGAGATGCAGCGCCTGATCGAGACGGTGTGGCGCGAGCTGCGCTTCACCGCGGTGCTGGTCACGCACGACGTCGCCGAGGCCGTGGCGCTCGCCGATCGCGTGCTGCTGGTGGAGGACGGCCGCGTCACGCTGGACGAGCCGGTCGCGCTCGCGCGTCCGCGCGCGCATGGGTCGCCGGCGTTCGCGGAACTCGAAGGACGCGTGCTGGCGCGCGTGTTGAAGGAGACGCCGCCCGCCGCCGAAGAGACGCCGCGGCCGCGGCTCGTCGCCTAGGAGTCTGCGCGGCAGAAATAGTGATCCGGGGTAGGACCGATGTGCAGGTCGAAGCCGGATTGCTAGATTTGAGGGCATGA
>Ga0302314_10015483_pt1 | contig 12950 bp, 13 predicted proteins | sample III_Palsa_N2_3_FD_200533 | JGI IMG/M metagenome (GOLD analysis project Ga0302314, IMG submission 200533) | Peat permafrost microbial communities from Stordalen Mire near Abisko, Sweden - III_Palsa_N2_3 | ecosystem: Environmental > Terrestrial > Soil > Palsa > Peat permafrost | place: Sweden...
CCACTAACCACAGGCCGAAACCCATGATCCGTTCGACTTGCATGTGTTAAGCACGCCGCCAGCGTTCGTCCTGAGCCAGGATCAAACTCTCCAAAAAGAAAATTGAAACCCTGGCCAATCATAAAACCCAGACCTATAACGGCCTGCGACGGGAGTCAACAGGCCAGCCTGGATAATCAGCCATATGTTAAAACAAATGGCATCGTAAACAATAAGTTCGACACACTGTTGAGTTCTCAAGAAGCAGACACACACACCGGCAATCTCGCAACTACCGATGAAGTTTTGTTGTTTTTGTCGCTTTCGCAACAAGTGAAACTTTAGCAGGCATTCAGTCAATCTTCCAAATCCATTGTTTTCCGTATATCAACGCACGGCTAACAATCACCAACCCGGCCAAGCCGAGATCAGTGGTATCAGAGGAGTTTGATTGGCTGTGTCGACCTCACGCGACTCCGTGATTACTCTGCGGAGTTCCGTTCTTGGCGACTCGGACTACACTACCCGCCCTGCTACCTGACGTCAATTCAGTTAATAGGGCGGGCCCTGCCGGCTGGCGCGACTAGCGCTGCAGGGTCGGCTTGAGCTGCATGATTGTGTTCAGCAGACCGTTCACAAACTGCGGAGACTCCCCGGTGGACAGCTCCTGGGCCAGGGATACGGCCTCGTCGATCGCCACGACGTCGGGGACGTCGTCGGACCAGATGATCTCGTAGATGCCCAGTCGGACGAGGTTGCGGTCCACCACCGGCATGCGGTCGATGGTCCAGTCCACGGAGTACGTCTCGATCAACGGATCGATCCGGTCGATCTCCTCCATGACCCCCCTGACGAGGGCGATGGTGAAGTCGCCGATGTGCGGGTCGCTGTCCTGCGGGGTCTGCTCCTCGGTGCGGGCGACCCGGTCGGCCAGGACGCGCAACGGGTCGATGCCCCGCAAGTCCCCTTCGTAGAGAACTTCCAGGGCTCGGCGCCGTGCTTTGCTTCGACTACTAGTAGCCATGGTTTCTAGCTGTTGATCCGGCCGAGGTACTTACCGTCGCGGGTATCCACCTTGACCTTTTCGCCGGTGGTGACGAACAGGGGGACCTGAATCTCGTAGCCGGTCTCCAGCGTGGCCGGCTTGGTGCCGCCGGTCGAGCGGTCGCCCTGCAGGCCGGGCTCGGTGTACGTGATGACCAGTTCGACGGCCGCGGCGAGCTCGACGTACAGCGGCACGCCTTCGTGCGTCGCCACCATCGCCTCGGTGTTCTCGAGCATGAAGTTCGCGGCGTCGCCCACGGTCGCGCTCGGCACCTGGAGCTGGTCGTAGGTGTCGTTGTCCATGAAGATGTACTCGGTGCCCTCTTTGTAGAGGTACTGCATCGTCCGCTTGTCGACGTTCGCGGTCTCCACCTTGATGCCGGCGTTGAACGTGCGGTCGACGACCTTGCCGGTCAGGACGTGCTTGAGCTTGGTGCGCACAAAAGCCGGGCCCTTACCTGGCTTGACGTGCTGGAATTCGACGACATTCCACAGCTCGCCGTCGAGGTTGAGCGTCATGCCATTCTTGAGGTCGTTCGTGCTGGCCACGGCTGGGTGACTCCTAAGCGATAGTCAATTTCAATCTTCGACCCTCAAGTCTACCGTCATAAACCGGCCAGAGCGTGCAGGGCCAGGAGGTAGGAGTTGACCCCGAACCCGGCGATGGTGCCGCTCGCGATCGCGGAGATTACGGACGTGTGCCGGAACTGCTCCCGCGCGTGCGGGTTCGAGATGTGCACCTCGATCAGCGGCGCGGTGCGCTGAGCTGCGGCGTCTCGCATCGCGTAGGAGTAGTGCGTGAAAGCCGCGGGATTGATGATCACCGGGATCTTGCCGTCCGCGGCCTCGTGCAGCCAGCGGACCATCTCGGCCTCGTCGTTGGTCTCGCGGACCTCGACCTCGTAGCCGAGTTCCGCGCCGGTCTTTCGGCAGGCCTCCACGAGTCCCGCGTAGGTGGTCGAGCCGTAGACGTCCGGCTCCCGGCTGCCGAGGCGGCCGAGGTTGGGACCGTTGAGCACGAAAACCAGATTGGGAACCGGACTGGGAACCGGATTGGGCACGGGCTGGGTCATCGGGCCACCTCGGCGTAGGCGGCGGCGAGCAGCTGTGGGTCGGGGCCTTCCAGCACCACCGGTTTGGCGAGACCGCCCAGGACGATGAAGCGGAGCATGTCGGCACGGGACTTCTTGTCCACCCGCATCGCGTCGAGCAGCTTCGGCCAGGCCGCCGCGTCGTAGGTCAGCGGCAGGCCGAGGCCGCCGAGTACGTCGTGGTGACGTTGGGCGGTGGCCTCGTCGAGCCGGCCGGCCAGTCGGCCGAGCTCGGCCGCGAAGATCATGCCGACGGAGATCGCCGCGCCGTGCCGCCACTGGTACCGCTCGTTGCGCTCGATGGCGTGGCCGAGGGTGTGGCCGTAGTTGAGGATCTCGCGCTGGCCGGATTCCTTCAGGTCGGCGGACACGACGGTCGCCTTAACCTGGACCGCGCGCTCGATCAGCTCACGGGTATGCGGTCCGTCTGCGACCTTTGCCGCATCCAGGTCCTGCTCGATCAGGTCGAGGATCACCGGGTCGGCGATGAAGCCGCACTTGACCACCTCGGCCAGGCCTGCCACGAACTCGTTGCCCGGCAGGGTCTCCAGCGCGGCCAGGTCGCAGAGCACGCCGGCCGGCGGATGGAACGCGCCGACCAGGTTCTTGCCCTCGGCGGTGTTGATCCCGGTCTTGCCGCCGACCGCCGCGTCCACCATGCCGAGCAGGGTGGTCGGCACCTGGACGACGCGCACTCCGCGCAGCCAGGTCGCGGCGGCGAAGCCGGCCAGGTCGGTGGTGGCGCCGCCGCCGACGCCGACGATCGCGTCGGTCCGGGTGAACCCGGCCTGGCCGAGCACGCTCCACAGGTAGCCCAGGACGGTGAGGGATTTGGCCTCCTCGGCGTCCGGGACCTCAATGGTGATCGCCGTCTGGTAGAGGGCGGCCAGGTCGGCCCGGATCGCCTCGGCCGTCGCGGTCAGCGCCTTCGGGTGGATGATCGCCACCCGGGAGGTCTTGGGGCCGAGCATCTCGGGCAGTTCGCCGAGCAGTCCGGTGCCGATGACGACGTCGTACGGCGACGCGTCACCAGAGCCGCCGACAGTGATGCGCGTATTCGCGGTTGTACTTGTGCCAGTGCCGGTGCTCATCGGGCGGGCAACTCCTTGACGAGGAGGTCGGCGACGTCTTCCGCAGGCTGCGTCCCGGCGTCCACGATTATGGTCGCGACCTCCTCGTACAGCGGCGTGCGCTGCTGGAACAGCTGGTTCAGCTGGGCTCGCACGTTACCCAGCAGCAGTGGCCTCGGCGCGTTCATGCCGACCCGGCGGGCCGCTTCGGTCACGTCGACCCTCAGGTACGCGACGGTGTGTCCGAACAGAGCTGCGCGGGTCTCCGGGCGCATGATCGCGCCGCCGCCGAGCGAGAGCACTCCGGCGTGCGAGGCCAGCGCGGCGCGGACCGCCTCGGCCTCCAACTCGCGGAAATAGGCTTCACCGCGCTCGATGAACAGGTCGGCGATGCTCAGCCCGGTAATCGCCTCGACGTCGTGGTCGGTGTCCCGGAACGCGCAGCCGAGGCGCTCGGCGAGCAGCGGGCCGACGGTGCTCTTGCCCGCGCCGGGCGCGCCGACCAGGACGATCCTCGGCTTTGCGGCGGTCGGCAGCATGGTCATCATCGGAGCACCTCCAGGCCGCGGTCACGTACCTCGGCCAGATACCCCTCGATATTACGTCTGGTCTCGCGGATTGAGTCCCCACCGAATTTCTCCAGCACCGCGTCGGCCAGGATCAGCGCGACCATCGCCTCGGCCACGATGCCGGCGGCCGGCACGGCGCACACGTCGGAGCGCTGGTGGTGGGCGACGGCGGCCTCGCCGGTGGCGGTGTCGATGGTGGCCAGGGCGCGCGGGACGGTCGCGATCGGTTTCATGGCGGCGCGCACCCGCAGCGGCTCGCCGGTGGACATGCCGCCCTCGGTGCCGCCGGACCGCCCGGTCTTGCGGCGCACGCCCGGCCGTCCCGGCTCCATCTCGTCGTGCGCCTCGCTGCCGCGGCCGCGGGCCACCTCGAAGCCGTCGCCGACCTCTACCCCTTTGATCGCGTGGATGCTCATGAGCGCGCCGGCCAGCCGTCCGTCCAGCCGCCGGTCCCAGTGGGTGTGGCTGCCCAGGCCGGGCGGCAGTCCGTAGGCGAGCACCTCGACCACGCCGCCGAGGGTGTCCCCGGACTTGTGGCAGTCGTCGATCTCGGCCACCATCTGCGCGCTGGTCTCGGGGTCGAGGCAGCGGACCGGGTCGGCGTCGAGCCGTTCGAGGTCGGCGGGCAGCGGGAACACGCCCGCCGGGGCGCGGACCGGGCCGAGGGCGATCACGTGCGAGACGATCTCGATCCCGGCGGCCTGGCGCAGGAAGCTGCGGGCGATCTCGCCCAGGGCCACCCGGGCCGCGGTCTCCCGGGCGCTGGCCCGCTCCAGCACCGGGCGGGCGTCATCGAACCCGTACTTCTGCATGCCGGCCAGGTCGGCGTGGCCGGGCCGGGGGCGGGTGAGCGGTCCGCCGCGGGCCTGGCTCGCTCCGGCGGCGGCCGCCGCGACGGTGCCGGCCTCGGCGCCCGGCTCGAACTCGTCGAGCGCGCCGAGGTCCCCGGCGGAGCCCTCGGCCGGGTCCGCGGCCATCACCGACTGCCACTTGGGCCACTCGCTGTTGCCGATCCGGATCGCGATCGGCCCGCCCTGGGTCAGGCCGTGCCTGATCCCGCCGAGCAACTCCAGCTCGTCCTGCTCGAACTTCATCCGCGCGCCGCGGCCGTAGCCGAGCCGGCGGCGGGCCAGCGCGGCGGCGACCGCCTTGCTGGAGGTCTCGACCCCGGCCGGGAGCCCTTCGAGCACCGCCACCAGGCCCGGACCGTGGGATTCGCCTGCGGTAAGCCAACGCAACATACCCCGATCATCCCACGCTCGGGCGGCGCCCGGTCACGGTTGTCCAGCATTGCGGTTTGTTTGATCGCGGTGGGACACTTTCGGCGACAATGGACACGATCGAGGAGCGCGAAGATGGCCAGTGGCATGGGGATGGGGCCGGGACCCGGACAAGGTTCCTGGCCACCGGTGCCGCAGCCGCCGCAGAACCCCGGTCCGCAATACCCGCAGCCCGGACAGCAGTACCCGGGTCAGCAGCCGGGAGTGGGCGGCCAGGGCCGGTATTCGAGCGGGGCCGCGTACCCGGTCGCCGAGACGTTCGACGGGGTCAACCCGGACGGCACGCCCCGGATCGTCCGTCCGCAGCTGGACCCGCGCGAGCTGCCCGCCCTGCAGGCGTACCTCACCCAGGCCCCGGTGGTGCTGGCCGCGCCGGGCAACGCCCAGGACGAGCTGGTGCCCAGCGCGGGCGCGGCCATTCCGCGCTCGTTCCACAGTGACGGCGTGTGGGTGTGGCCGGCCGCGGTCGGTTACTACTTGGTGCGGTACCAGCTGCCGCCGAGCGACCCGTTCCTCGCGCACATCCGCTCTCGCAACTATCGGCTGGCCTTCGTCCCGCAGGAGACGCGGACGGCCGTGGCCACCGAGCTGATGGCGATCCTGAACGCGCCGCCGAGCCCGCCGGTGCCGCCGACGCCATTGGCGCCCCCAGTTCAGGCTGCGGTGGTTCCGTCGGTTCCGTTGGTTCCGCAAGCTCCGCCCACGCTGCCGGTGCAGGCGCAGCTGCCAGCCCCTCCCCCACCGCTGGCCCTGGCGTCGGCGTCGGCCGAGTCCCCAGTTCAGTCCGCAGCCCTCGCGTCGGCGCCAGTTCTGGCACCGGCCGCTCCCCCATTGCCGCAGGTCAGCGCGGAAAGCGCGCTATCGCAGGCGGACGCGCCGACCACTATTGCCGAGTTGGCCGGTCCAGCTGATTCTGCCGGATCTTCCGGTCCGACGATGGTGTTCAGCGCGGCCGAGGCGATGGCCCAGTGGTCCTCACTCGACTCCTCGCTGCCGCAGGCCGCCCCGCCGCTGATCCTGTCCCGGTTCAGCACGCTCTTCAGCGCTGCCGGGAACAAGCACGCCGCGTGGGTCTCCGAGCAGCTTGAGGCCTTCACCTCCTACATGCCGACCGGCGACTGGTCCGTGGACCACACGACCCGCCGCTACACCCAGTCCGACCGCTCGTTCACCGTGGACGGCCTCGGCACCCTCTCCCCGGAAGGGGTCTGGACCTGGGCCTGGTCGGAGTTCGGCGGCTGGGACAAGGACTCCGGCATCCTCGACCAGTCCCGCGTGCTGCGCTCCCTGGCCCAGCAGCAGGGAATCGACGAGCTGTCCACCGGCGCGCTCGACCTGACCACCGTGACCGACGCCGAAGACCCGGCCGCCGCGGCCGAGATGCTGGCCTGGACCGCGATGGGCCTGCTCGGCGCCCGCGGCTACATCGGTCACAGCTCGAAGAACGGCGGCCGGATCTACTACCTGGTCACCGACGCCATGGTGCCGAAGGCCGAAGTCTCGCTGGTCACGATCCCCAAGCACCTGTTCGAGGGCACCGCGACCTTCGGCGAGAACGCCGTGGAATGCGTGATCGGATACGCCGAACATCACTCCTGGGAGTGGACCCGCACGGCAGACGGCATTGCGGTCACGGCGCCCGGCGTGGGGTCCTTCGCGGCCGAGATCGTCGACAATCAACTGGTCGGGCTTTCGCTACACGTCTGAGCGATACATCTGAGCGGTGGTAAGGGCCCTGTCCCGAGGCAGCCTGAGCTCGCGGGCCAGTGCCGCGCCATGCCACGAAGCCGTTGGGACGCACCAGCAGAGGGCCATAACGACACGAGGGATAGAGTTGCGGCGAGCACCACACGGCAGCCACTTTGCCGATCAGGGGAATCATTTGTTCACGAGGGATCACAATCATGACTTCCAACTCATTCACCGCCCATCCGGAGTCGATACGCCAGCTCGGCGGACAGTTTTGCGCCGCGTCGCAAGGGCTGACCGGCCCGGCCTCCGACTTCACAGGCTCCGCACTTGAGGTCGGGGAGGCTTTCGGCCTACTAGGGGCGTGCGACGACGCCATGGAGAAGTACATATCGATGGCCCAGTCGACGCAGTCCTCGCTGGACAAGCTCATCTCGGTGCTTCAGCAGGCAGGCGAGATACTGCAGCAGCAGGGCACGAATTACGAGCTGGTGGACAACGCGGTCGCTGAAAAAGCCGGCCAGATACAGTCCGAGACGGCGGCGTAGCCGTGAACTTCAACGAGGACGTCGTCCATGTCCTGCAGATGATCGGCGCCCCGCTGCCCGGGGGCGACTCGCAGCAGTTGAACAACCTGGCCGATAGTTGGAACGCCATGGCCACCGACTTGGACATGAAGAACAGTACGCTGAACGCGGCGGTCGACTCGGTGTCGCCGGATCAGTGGCAGGGCGATGCGTGCAGCGCGTTCATGCAGCAGTGGAAGAACCTGCAAAGTGCGATGACCAAGGGTGCTGAGAACTTCCGGAACGTCGCGAAGTGCCTGCAGGGTTACGCGCAGAAGGTCGACTCGATAAACGAGCAGATCGTCAGCATCGCAGAGCAGATCATCGCGGTGACGGCGGCCGGCGCGGCTTTGTCGCTCGTCACGTTCGGCGGATCGGACGCCGCGGCGGCAGCGACGGATGCCGTCGAGGCCTCACGGATATTCGAGCTCATCGCCGACTTCATCGAAGCCGCCAAGGACGCCGCGGAGGCAGTCCAGGAATTCCTCGGAATATCCGACGAGCTCGCCGAGGCCATCATGGATTTCGCCAAGAACTTCGGCACCAACTTCGTCGCCGACTTCGGCTCGGACGTACTCAGCCAGGGATTGTCCGGCAACGGCATCAGCTGGGGGAAGGACTTCGAGGACGCGACCGTGGACGCGGGCGGCAGCGCTCTGCTCCTTGGCGGACTGACCAATGAGGTGAACCCGCTGGTCTCCGGTGCCGCTTCCAACATGGTCGGCTCATTTCTCCAGGACAGGCTCGTCGACGGCGACTCATGGAGTGCCACTTTGGAGAACGTGGCCACCAGCGGAGCCACCGGTGCGGCGGGAACTTACCTGGGATCGGAAGGCGGCGACGTTCCAGAGGCGACCGAGCCCGAGAAGATAGGCATCAATACTCTCGTCTACACCGGCGGGGATATCGCCGAGAACGACGTCAACGGCCTCGGCGGTCGGATCAGCAGTATCCTGGGCGGGCTTTCCACCAGCGGAGACCAGATGCCCACCGTGACATCGCCGAGTGAGCCGGGAATCTCGACTTGAGCCTGCACCCCCTGTTCCAGTCCGGCAACGCGCGCAACTACAACGCGGACGGTTCGGCTCGCTACGCCGCGCACGACCACAACAGGCGCCCAACCGACTGGCGGCTGGCCCACAAAGCTGAACGGGAGCCGTTCGAGGCTGCGGCGAGCAAGAACTCGTACGTGCTCAACCCATTCCTCAACGATGCCCGCAGCCGGCTCGGTGATCTGCGGATTCCCCGGGATGGTGACGGGCGCCTTGCCACGGCCGAAATCTGCCGGAGGGTACCCACGTTCCCACGGCACACTCGACAGACGAGCATCTACTGGAGCTACGGCTGCGCAGCGATGATCCGCTCCCTCGATTTGCTACCGGCTATTGATGTGCTACCCGCGCCGATGCAGTGGCAGTATCCGCCTGGAGTGGGCTACTCGTGCCCGTCGTCCCAGATCAACCCTGACAGCGGAAGGCCACGCAATTTGCCCTCGGGTGAACCGCTCTATCCTGTGTTTTCTCCTGAGCGCCCCGACCTGCCGTACTTCCAGCCACTGGCCACCCACCCTGAAGTCGCCATCAAGCTCCTCTCCCCCGCTGTCCTCGAACTCACCGCACAAGCCGAAGCCGCTTGGTGGTGTGAGAACCGCTTCCTCTTCGTCTGGGTGCACCACGACTTGGCCCGAATGGCCCGGCCGGCCCTCGCCGACTTCGCACAACGCATACTCGCAGCGCTGCTCGAAGCGAAAGGCTAGACCAGCGCGGAGCGCATGGCGGCGAGCAGGTCTGTCCGTGTGATGGAAGTAGCTTCAGCGGGGAGCAGCCCAGAGGTCATCAGCTCGACCTGAAGCGCCGCCTGGTGCACCAATAGATCCTGTCCGCCGAGCACCGTTGCGCCGCGAGCGGACCACGCTGCGGCGAGCACGGTGGGCCAAGGGTGGTAGAGCACGTCGAAGAGCGTGCCGACCTGACTCGGCAGCCGATCGGCCAACTCGTCGGCAGCGCCGCTCGGGGTGGTGTTGACGACGAGGTCCTGAACGAGCGCCTCGGCGCCCGCCGACCAGGGTCGTACTCGCAGGTCAATGTGGTACAGCTCGGCGACCGGTTCGAGTTCGGCCGCTCGGGCGGGGGAACGCAGGTAGATCGACACCGGGCCGGTGACGAGAGTCGCGAGCGCTGCGAGCGCCGATGCCGCGGTCGCGCCGCCGCCGAGTACCGCCGCCGACTCGGCCTTGGTCACGCCGTGTTCGGCCAGGGCCGCGACCAGACCGGGCACGTCGGTGTTCTCGCCGTGCAGGTCGCCGTTCGGCTGGACCAGGACGGTGTTGACCGCGTCCACGGCTCGGGCCGTCTCGCCGACCTGCGCCAGCATTGGCCGGATGGCCCGCTTGAGCGGCATGGTCAGGGACAGTCCGGCCCAGGCCGCCAGGTCGAGTCCGGCGACGAACCCGGGGAGCTTCTCCTCGGTCACGTCGAAGGCGTCGTAGGTCCAGCCGGTCAGACCGAGCCGCCGGTAGGCGGCCCGGTGCAGCACCGGGGAGAGCGAGTGCGCGATCGGGGAACCGAGCACCGCGGCGCGGCGGGTCAGGGTCATCGGGTCCTATCCCTGGTCATGTCCCGCGCGTCAGCCTCCGCCGCACTGGGTCGGGTACTGCCTGCCCAAGGCCGCCCAGCCCGCGTTGCTCGACGCGTACTGGGTGTTCGTGCTGCTGACGGCGCAGAAGTACAGGTAGTCGTTCGCGGTCGGGTTCGCGGCCGCCGTCAACGCGGGCAGGTCCGGGTTGCCGATCGGGCTCGGGGGCAGGCCGACGATCAGGTGGGTGTTGTACGGGTTGCCCGAGTCCTCAAGGTCCGACTCGGTCGGCACGGTCACCGTGTTGCCCAGGCCGTAGAGCGTCACCGTGTCGAAGCCCAGGTGGGAGAAACCCGCCGTGTCCTTCAACCGGTTGAACACCACCTGGGCGATGTTGCCCAGGTCGGTCGGGCTGGCGGCCTCGGCCTGCGCCATCGAGGCGATGATCAGCAGGTTGTACTCGGTGGTGTGCAGGGCGGTGGCCCGGGCCGCGAGGTTGACCTGGGTGAAGACGGCCATCTGGTCGGCGACCATCTTCGTCAGCAGCGCCTGGGGAGTGCTGAAGGCGCTCAGGTTGTACTGTTCGGAGGCGATGAAGCCCTCGATCGGCGCGTACGGGTATTTCGCGCCCGCCTTCGCGGTGTCCCAGGTGGGCAGGCCGATCTTGCCGCTGTTCATCGCGGCGGTGATGGCCGCGGCGCTCCAGCCCTTCTTGGCCTCCAGGACCGCGAAGACCTGCTCGGCGCGCTCGCCGCCGTAGGTGCTCATCAGGCCCTTGGTATCGACGCTGGTGGGGTTGAGCAGCAGCGTCACCGCGGCGGCGGCGCTGATCTTCTCCGGCAGCAGGTAGGTGTTGGCCTCGATCTGCGAGCACTGCGGGTTGTTGGCGCAGGCTGTGACGAAGGCGGCCTGGCTCTCGACGACGTCGGCCTTGTAGAGGATCCCGCCTATCGCGGTGCCGCCGGAGCCTGCCGGGATGACGACGTCGATGTACGAGGAGTTGGTGGTGGCGGTGTAGTCCGCCGGTCCGGTGTGCTTCTTCTGGTACCACTGGTAGGCCTCGTAGCCACCTATACCGAAGCCGCCGGCGAGCACCGCGAAGGCGATCAGGACCGCGAGGCAGTTGCGGCCGCGCTTGGGCTGCTTGGGGCGGCCAGGGCGTCCGCCGCCGCCGCTGTTTCCGCCGTCGTCGCCGTCACCGCCGTCCTCGTCGTCGATGAGCCGGAAGCGGTCCTGCTCTTCCTGCTCGTAGCGGGACGCGCCGCCGCGGCGGCGGGTGCGGGGGGCGTCGTCCTCGTCGCCGCGGACGTACAGGTCGCGCGCGTCGAGGTCCGGGTCCTGCGCGGCCCGGCGGCGTCCGCCGGCGGTGGTCGTCCGCGGGTCCTCGCGGTAGGGGTCGCGGTCGTACGACTCGCGCTCGTATGGCTGGCGCTCGTACGGCGGGGGGTCGTAGGCCTGGGGGTCGGCGGCGCGGCGGTCGTAGGACGGGCGCTCGAACTGACCGGTCGACTGGCGCTCGAACTGACCGGTCTGACCGCTGTCGTAGCGGTCGGAGGAGTCGTACAGGTCGCGGCCGTAGGAGCTGCGGTCCGACTGCGGGTCCGCGACGTACGGGGAGCGGCCGGCCTGGGGCCGTCCGGAGGGCTGGGGCTGCTGCGGGCGGCGCGGCGGGGCCGAGGAGGAGGGCGGGTATCCGCCGCCGGTGGCGTAGGGGTCCGCGCCGGGGCCGGCCGGGTACTGGCCGGTCGGGTACGAGCCGGAGTCGCCGCCGTACGGGCCCTGGGCGTAAGGGTCCTGGCTGCCGGGGCCGCTCTGGCCGCCCTGGCCGCTGTACAGGTCCTGCGGGCGCTGGGGGCGGGTGCGCGGGTCGGGGCGCTGGGGCGGCGCGGGCGCGGGCTGGGGCTGGGCGCCGGCGCGGCGCCTGCCGCGCCCGGTCTCCGCGGGTCCGGTCTCGGGTCTGGCGTAGGGGTCCTCGCCGTAGACCCCCGATCCGCCCTGGGGCCAGTTCTCACTCACGGCTTCGACTCCTCTGCTGGGGCCGGGGCAGTGGTTCCGCGCCCGTCTGTTATCGCGCTGCCGGGCGGGCGTCCGCTGGCCCGTTCGGCATCGAGCGCGTTCTGCAAGATCACCACTGCGGCGGCCTGATCGATCACCGCACGGCCCTTGCGCGCGCGTACACCTGACTCGCGTAGTTCACGGGTTGCAGTCACGGTTGTCAACCGCTCGTCGACCAGGCGGACCGGAATGGGGTGGATTGTCCGGGCAAGTTCCGTGGCGAAAGCCCTGGCTTTCACCGCCGCCGCGCCCTCCGCGCCGGAGAGCGACCGGGGCAGGCCCACGACCGCCTCGACGACCCCGTATTCGCCCGCGAGGACGCCGAGGCGGGCGAGGTCGCCCCTGCCCGCCGCGACGGTCTCCAGCGGGGTCGCCAACAGGCCGTCCCGGTCGCACACGGCGACGCCGATCCGTACCGCGCCGACATCGACGCCGAGTCGTGTACCCGGTCTCACTACAGCTGCTCCAAATCTCCGTCAGGCGGCCGCGATCTGCTCCGCCTGGCGCTGTACCGCCGCCAGGGCCTGGTCGATTGCACCCACGTCGGTGCCGCCGCCCTGTGCGACGTCGTCCTTCCCACCCCCGCCGCCGCCAAGCATTGTTGCGGCCGTCTTAGCGAGGGCGCCCGCCTTCAGGCCGCGCTCACGAGCGGGCTCGTTGGTCGCGACGACCACGACCGGGCGGTCTCCGGCGACCCCGGCCACGGCGACCACGGTGGGCCGCGAGCCGAGCCTTGCCCGGACGTCCAGAGCGAGTGTACGCAGGTCGTCCGCTTTGGCGCCGTCTGGTGCGCGGTGCGCGATATAGGCGACGCCGTGGAGGTCGAGGGGGTTCCCGGCCAGCTCGGCGGCGACCACGAGCAGCTGGCCGACCTTGAGCCCGGCGATCTCCTTCTCGGCCTCCTTGAGCCGGCCGAGGATGCCGTTGATCCGTTCGGGCAGTTCCTCGGGGCGGGCCTTGACCGCCTCGGAGATCTGCGCCAGCAGGATGTGCTCGCGGGCCAGGAAGTGGTAGGCGTCCGCGCCGACCAGGG
>Ga0302314_10015484_pt1 | contig 12950 bp, 10 predicted proteins | sample III_Palsa_N2_3_FD_200533 | JGI IMG/M metagenome (GOLD analysis project Ga0302314, IMG submission 200533) | Peat permafrost microbial communities from Stordalen Mire near Abisko, Sweden - III_Palsa_N2_3 | ecosystem: Environmental > Terrestrial > Soil > Palsa > Peat permafrost | place: Sweden...
TGGGCATCGGCATGGTCCTCGCCGCGCCCTCGCTCGGGCGGGCGATCACCGGACCGGCGCTGGCGCTCTGGGCCGACGGGTTCTCGCTGCGCCGCACGCCGATCGCCGTGATCGCCGCTGGCGTCGCGGCCGCCTTTATCGGGCTGGCCCTGACCCACGGCTTCTGGCCGTGGCTGCTGCTGTGGTTCGTCAGCCAGAGCCTGTTCGGCTCGATGAGCCCGCTCGGCGACGTCATCACCCTGCGCCGGGCGCGGACCGAGGGGTTCAACTACGGCTGGCCGCGCGGCATCGGCTCGGCCGGCTATATCTTCGGCAATGTGGCGATGGGCTTCCTGATCGGGTTGGCCTCGCCCGACGTGTTGCTGGTCTGGGTGGTGATCTGGGCGGTGGCCGCCGCCGCGGCCGCGCTTTGGCTGCTGCCGCCCGACCCGGTGCACGAAGGTGGGGCGCGCCTGCCGGCGCGCGAACGGTTCAAGGGCCTGGGCGAACTGGTCGCCGACCCGGTGTTCATGCTGGCGATCGTCTCGACCGGCCTGATCCAGGCCTCGCACGGTTTCTACTACGGCTTCTCCGCCCTGACCTGGAAAGGGCAGGGGCTGCCGTCGGGTCTGGTCGGGGTGCTGTGGGGCGTTGGCGTCGCGGCCGAGGTCGGCTTCCTCTGGTTCATGGAGCCTTGGCGGCGGCGGATCGGGCCCGAGCGGCTGGTGGTGCTGGGCGGCTTCGGCGCGCTGGTGCGCTGGACCTGCCTCGCCATGTCGCCGCCGCTCTGGCTGCTGATCCCGCTGCAGGCGCTACATGCGCTGACCTTCACCGCCACCTTCATGGGCTCGCTGCAGCTGATGGAGCGGCTGGCGCCGGCCAAGAGCGCCTCCAGCGCCCAGACCCTGAACTCGGTGCTTTCTGGCGGCTTGTTGATCGGTCTCGCGACCATGGCGTCGGGTCGGCTGTTCGATGCGGTCGGCGCCCATGGCTATCTGGCGATGAGCGTCATCGCCGCCGCGGGTCTGATCGGCGCATTGTGCCTGACGCCGCTGCAGCGCGCCCGTAAAGCCAAGCTTGCGGCCGATAGCGCTTGACGGGGCGCCCGCGACGCGCGACCCAGCCATCACGAAACCGTGTTCACGAGGGACGATCGCGCCGTGGGTCGCTGGGCCAGGGCATGGGGGTGGCTGAGGGTCGTCGTGCTGTGCGCCGGCATCGTGGTTCTGATCGCGATCGGCTGGAACGACACCGCCAAGCTGCTGCGCTGGCAGCCGCTCGGCATCGACTTCATGCCGATGTGGGCGGCGGCGCACGTCGCGTTCAACCACCCGCATTGGGTCTACGACTTCACCCGCCTGACCCGCTCTCAACAACCGCTGCTGGTCGGCTACCCGTTCCGGGGCCTCAGGCCCTTCGTTTATCCGCCCGCGGCCCTGCTGGTCTTCGCGCCGTTCGGCCAGGCGCCGTTCGTCGCCGCGAACCGGCTCTGGACGGCGCTCGGGCTGGTCGCGATCGTCTGGGTGGTCGGGACGCAACTGAAATCGCAGAAGTTCCTCGCGCTGGCGGTCATGGTGCTCGCGCCAGCCTCGCTGCTGGTGCTGGTGACCGGACAAGTGACCTTCATGATCGCGGCGATGGGTCTGGCCGGACTGCTTTGCCTGAAGACCCGGCCGATCGTGGCCGGATTGCTGTTCGGCGTGGCCGGGGCGGTGAAGCCGCAGGCGATGGTCCTGCTGCCGGTCGCGCTGCTGGCGATCGGCGCCTGGCGGACGATGGCGACGACCGCCTTCGCGGCGGCGCTGGTAGTGGCGGTCTCGGCGCTGGTGTTTGGCGTTCACGCCTGGTTCGACTGGGCCTCGGCGGTGCTGCGGTTCGGGACCATGGTGATGAAGTCGCCGGGTCTGGTGCGGGGCATGATTACGCCGACGGCGCTCGGCATGACCATGGGGCTCGATCCCGGCGCGCTGGACACCTGGCGGCTCGGCTTCGGCCTCGGCGCTCTGGTCATGGTCTGGACCGTGTTCCGCAGCACCGACGATCTAGCCCGGCGGCTGACGGCGCTGTTCGGCGGCGCGATCTTCATCTCGCCCTACGCCATGCACTACGATGCCGGCCTGCTTGCGCCGGCCATCGCGCTGATGCTGACGCGGCGGCTGCAGCCTGGCGCCTGGATCGCCGCGCTGGTGGCGAGCGGCGTACTCTGCTGTGCGGCGATCCCGCACTGGGGGGCGGCGGCGGTGACCGCCTTCATCCTGGCGGTCTCGTTCACGCCGGAGACAGCGTTCGCAGGCCGACTCAGGCTCGCGGACCTTGGCGTGGAGCCGGAGGAGGAACCGGCCAGCACAATTCGCGCGTCATCTTGACGGATCAGACACTTGCGCCAGCGTGCTAGTCTCGCGGCGCGGCATGCAATCGAGGGATTCGCCCTGACGGCCTTGGCCACCACGCAACGGACGACCGGCGAGGCCGCGGCGCAGCCGCGCATCGCCGTGCTCGCGCCCTGCTACAACGAGGCCGCGACCATCGCCAAGGTGGTCGCCGATTTCGCCCGCGCCCTGCCGGAAGCCACCGTCTGGGTGTTCGACAATAACTCCACCGATGACACCGCCGCCCTTGCCGAAGCGGCCGGCGCGGTGGTCCGCCGCGCGTCGCTGCGCGGCAAGGGCAACGTCGTGCGGCGCATGTTCGCCGACGTCGAGGCGGATATCTATGTGCTGGTCGACGGCGATGACACCTACGATGCGAGCGTGGCGCCGATGCTGGTGCGGCGCCTGCTCGACGAGGGGCTGGACATGGTCAGCGCCGCCCGCGTCTCGACCGCGGCCGCGGCCTACCGGGCCGGCCACCGTCTCGGCAACGTGGCGCTGAGCGGGGTGGTGCGGCTGGTGTTCGGCCGCCAGTTCAAGGACATGCTCTCCGGCTACCGCGCCTTCAGCCGCCGCTTCGTGAAGAGCTTTCCGGCGCACTCGGCCGGTTTCGAGATCGAGACCGAACTCACGGTGCACACCTTGCAGATGCGCCTGCCGGCGATCGAGGTCGAGGCAACCTATGGCGCGCGGCCGGACGGCTCGGAGAGCAAGCTCTCCACCTTTCGCGACGGCTGGCGGATCCTGCGGATGATCAGCCTGATGGTGCGTGAGGAGCGGCCGCTGCAGTTCTTCGGCGCCGCCAGCCTGGCATCGGCGGTCGTGGCCGTGCTGCTGACCTGGCCGGTGGTGCTCGACTACCTGCGCACCGGGCTAGTCCCGCGCTATCCGACGCTGATCGTCGCGGTCGGCCTGGCGGTGGTGGCATTGATGTCGCTGGTCTGCGGCCTGATCCTCGACACCGTGGCGCGCGCCCGGCTGGAGCAGCGGCGGCTCGCCTACCTGGCGCTGCCCGGACCGCAGGCGACCTTCGGCGCGTGAGACAGCGCGGCCGACTCCTCACGGTGTCGAACTTCTTCGACACCCACCGCGGCGGGCTGGAGATTGTCGCCGGCCGGCTGGCGCGCGAACTGGCGGTGCGCGGGTTCGAGGTGACCTGGCTCGCCAGCAACGCGACGCCGTCGCCGGCGGTCTGTGCGGGGCAGGGGTTGACGGTCGCAAGCTTCAGCGTCTGGAACATCGCCGAGCGGCGCCTGGGTGTGCCGTGGCCGCTGCTGTCGCCGGCGGCGGTGGCGCGGCTTTGGCGCGAGGTGCGGGCGGCGGACGCGGTGCTGCTGCACGACAGCCTCTACATGACCAGCATCGTCACCTTCCTGGCGGCGAAGGCGAGCCGCACGCCGCTGGCGATTATCCAGCACATCGGCGCCGTGCCCTATCGCAGCCCGTTCCTGCGCGGGCTGATGGCGCTGGCGAACCGGCTGGTGGCGCGACCGCTGCTGAGCGGCGCCAGCGAGGTGGTCTTCATCAGCCAATTCGTCCGCGACTACTTCGGCGCGCTGAAGTTTCGCCAGCCACCGCGGCTGATCTTCAACGGCGTGGACACCGAGGTGTTTCAGCCGGCGAGTGCAGCGGAGCGTGACGTGGCGCGGGCGCGGTTCGACTTCCAGACCACCGAACGCGTCGCCCTGTTCGTCGGACGCTTCGTCGAGAAGAAGGGCGTGGCGTTGCTGGGTGAGACGGCGGCCAAGCGTCCCGACCTGACCTTCGCCTTCGCCGGATGGGGCGTGCTTGACCCGGCCGCCTGGGGCTTACCGAACGTGCGCGTATTCTCGGATCTCGCGGGTCCGGGCCTGGCCGAACTCTACCGCGCCAGCGACGTGTTCGTATTACCGAGCCAGGGCGAAGGCTTCCCGCTGGTGGTGCAGGAGGCCCTGGCGTGCGGCCTGCCAGTGGTCTGCGGCGACGAGAGTACGACCGCCGACGCCGAGGTCGCGCCTTTCCTGATCGGCGTGGACGTGACCGGGACGGCCCAGGATGTCGCGCCTCGGATCGGCGCGGCGCTCGACCAGGCGCTGAGGCAGCCGGCTGACGGCGCGGCGCGGGCGGCGTTCGTGCGGGCGAGGTACGCCTGGTCCGCCGCCGCGGACCGCTACGGCGAACTGCTTGACGGCCTGATCGGCGAGCGGGCAGGAGCCGGCGCATGAGCGGCGCGCCCAACATGAGCTCGGAGACCAACGATCCGGTCCGCCGGCTGAATCCGCGCATGGTCGATTCCGACTGGCTGGTGATGCGCGGCATGGCCCGCGAGATCCGCGCCCTGGCCGCCAAGCTCGGCAAGCCGGGGGCGGTGGTGCTCGATTTCGGCTGCGGGAACATGCCCTATAAGCCGGTGTTCGAAGCCGCCGGCTGCCGCTATCTGGGCGCCGACTTCGAGGGCGCACCCGACTTCCACATCGACGCCGCCGGCCACATCGACGCGCCCGACGCCACCGCCGACATCGTGGTCTCATTCCAGGTGCTGGAGCATGTTCGCGATCTGGAGACCTATTTCGCCGAGGCGCGGCGGGTGCTGAAGCCGGGCGGGGCGATGGTGCTCTCCACCCACGGCGTCTGGCTCTATCATCCGCATCCGGAGGATCACCGGCGCTGGACTCGCGAGGGCTTGGTCGGCGACATGGCGCGCTATGGCTTCGACGTCAGCGAGTGCGCGCCGGTGGTCGGGCCGCTGGGCTGGACGCTGATCCTGCGGCTGACCGGCTACTGCTATGTGCTAAAGCGCGTGCCGCTAGTCGGCGGGCTGATCGCCGGCGCGGTGGCGGTGGTGATGAACGCGAGGGCTTTCGTGGAGGAATGGGTCACGCCAGAATGGATCGTGCGCGACAACGCCTGCGTCTACGTCACGCTTTCGCAGCCAATGGCTGGGCCCGCATGAGGTTGGACCGCATCCCGCGTTACACGATCGTCGGCGCGATCTGCGCGGCGATCTACAACGGCATGATGATCGCCGGCGATGCGTTGGGCGTGCATTACGCGGTCTCCACCGGCGCGGCCTTCGTGATCATCGTGCTGACCGGCTACACCCTGCACTGCCTCTACACCTTCTCCGAAAAGCTCAGTCCGCGCGGCTTCGTGCGTTACACCGCCGCCATGCTGCTGACCCTGCCGGTTTCACTCGGCGGCATGTACCTGCTGCGCGACCTCGCGCACCTGCCGATGTGGTTCGACTCCCCGTTCTTGACCGGCGCGATGTTCTGCTGGAACTTCGTCGTCGCGCACTGGGCCGTGGTCACCCAAGCGATTGGAGTGAAGAAGCCGGGGCTTGAGAAGGCCGCGCCGGACAAGGCGGTGGGATGAGCGTGCGCGATGCGATCGTCGGCCGCGTCCACGCGGTGCTGCACAGCGACGCCGTGTTCCGACGCCGGTTTCCGGACGTGGACGATCGCGTGCGGGAGATTTTCAACCGGGTCAAACCCTACACCATGACCTCGCCGGAACGGGTCATCGGCCTCTGCGACGCGGTTCGCTATGTGGTCGCGAACGGGATCGAGGGCGCGATCGTCGAGTGCGGGGTCTGGCGCGGCGGCAGCAGCATGGCGGCAGCCCTAATGCTGAGCGCCCTCGGCGCCGCCGACCGTGACCTATACCTGTTCGACACCTTCGAGGGCATGTCGGCGCCGGGCGAACTCGATCGCCGCGCCAGCGACGCGGCCGGCGCCGCCGATCTGCTCGCGACTTCGGCCAAGGGCGACAAGGTCTGGGCCTATTCGCCGCTCGACGAGGTGCGCAAGAATCTCGCGTCGACCGGCTATCCGATCGAGCGGATCAGCTTCGTCCAGGGCAAGGTCGAGGACACCATTCCGGGCGGCGCGCCGGACCGGATCGCGCTGCTGCGGCTCGACACCGACTGGTACGAGTCGACCCGGCACGAGCTGGAGCACCTGTTCCCGCGCCTGGCGCCCGGTGGCGTGCTGATCATCGACGACTACGGCGCCTGGGAAGGCGCGCGGCGGGCGGTGGACGAATACATCGGCGCCGGCAAGGTGCAGATCCTGCTGAACCGGATCGATGAGACTGGCCGGGTGGGCGTGAAGCTCTAACGCGTCATCACCTGGCCGCAGTGGAGTTGTGTCAGCAGCTCGCGGAGGGCGTCCAGCCGGGCGGGCGGGCGCCACGGCACGGTGGGGACGCCGTAGGCCAGCGCGCTGCGCGCATTGAAGATCGAGACGCTGTGGGTGGCGCACAGCTGGCGCACCAGCGGCGCGTCCATCTCCACCAGCGCCATCACCTTCGGCCGGTGCTCGAGCAAGGGATCGTTGCGGTTCAGCGTGCCCATGTCGAACAGCAGCTTGCTGTCATGGTCGATCACCACGACGTCGGTGTTGGCGCTCTGGATGGCGGCGCTGGCGGCGGCGAAGGGGGCGACGAAGCGCCAGGCCTGCCAGGCGCGCACCGGCGTCATCACCAGGAGCGATAAGGCGCAGGTGACCACCAATGCGCCGTTGGCGGACGAGCGGCGCTCTGCGGGCAGAGCGTCGGTCAGCTTCGACCACGCCCAGGCTGCCGTAAGGCAGGCCGAACCCAGCAGGCCGTGCATGTAGCGGTAACCCCAGCCGTGGGTCTGGGTCGGCGTCACCACACCCATGACGATCAACGTCAGCAGCACGCCCAGCACCAAGGGCCGGGCCGGTCCGCGATTCCAGATCGACATGATCGCGCCGATCAGGGCCAGCGGGGCGAGCAGCAGGTTCTGCCAGGTGACGAACCGCAGCAGCGACTGGCCCATCGCGCCGATATTGTCGACGTGCAGCGCGTCGAGCACGTCGTCGATCCGATCCATGAAATAGTCCACGCCGGTGGACCCGGTGTCATCGGTGGAGACCCCCGCAAGCCCGGTCGCGATCGGCCACCACTCCAGCCAGAACAGGCCGATCGCGGCGTAGGCGACGATGTAGAGCGCGCCGAGGCCCCACCGCCGGTGGAACAGCAGCCGCAGGATGAACGGCGCAACGAACAGCGGGTGGAATGCCAGCTGGTGGATGCCGGTGGCGAGGAACCCGACCACGATCGCCCCGGCGTGTCCCGCCTTGCCGCCGCGCAGGAACAGCCATAGCCAGGCGAGATTGAACGCCAGATGCGCCGGCATGGCGTAGGCGGTCATCGACATCACGATCAGCTGGGCCGACGTCCCCAGCAGCGCGGCGGCGACCAGCGCTAGGTCCGGCCGCTCCGGCCACAGCCGGCGCGCGACGCCCCAGGTCGCGACCACCGAGAAGGCGCTCAGCAGCGGATTGACCAGGCCATCGGCGTGAGCGAGCCGCGCCAGCGCCCGCATCGCCGCGTTGACCGGCAGGTAGGACGACGCCCAGACGCTGTCCGGCAGCGGCAGCATGTACATCGGCTGCATCGCGGTCGCGTAGGGTCGCCACGCCGCCGGGATAGGCGCCACCAGTCGCCCGCTGGCGAAGATTCTGGCGTCGAAATTGGCCAGGAACTCGTCGAGCGACAGAGTGTAGCCGGCGAACACGACCCAGGCTCCCACGGCGCCGGCGACGAAGGTCAGCGCGGCCAGCGCCAACGGCAACCGCCGTCCCGCCAGCACCTTCGGCCACCTCCCCCGCGCCAGCAGCCGGGGCGGGGCCAAGCCGACGACCAGCGTTGTCGCCAGGACGAAGCCCAGCACCGGCATATCCTGTCGCCAGAAGAAGAAGCGCTCGGCGGTCCAGTTCTGGTTGTCCAGCGAGTCGGTCAGCCAGATCGCCAGGCCGAACACCGCCAGCATCAGCGCCCAGGCCGCCAGGATCAGGGCGAACAGCGGCGGCTGGAAGCGCCGTCGCGCGCCGGTTTCGGCGGGCGGCAACGCGCTGCCGCTCTGTCCCCGCGCTGGATTTGGGCTCAACGAATACCTCTCGAAGCCCCGTTTAGCGGCTCAGAACCAACGCGCCCAGCCGTCTTGCAAGGCTCCGCCGGGGATTCGGCGCTTATCGCGCAACGCGGTAGAGCGATACCGCGTCGGCGCTGCGGACGAGCGTGAGGCTTGGCGGCGTCCACGCCGGGGGCGGTCCAAGCAGCAACACATAGTCGAACCGCGCTCGCCAGTCGGCGAGGTATGGGTACTGGGCAAGGTCGGCCGATGTCGGCGGCTGGTCGAACAGGCAGCGCCATGGCGCCGTCTCGCCGAGCGGCTGGGCAAGCTGGTCGTAGGGCGGCCGCACGATCACCGACTGCTGGCTGGCGTCAGCGAACAGCAATGGCCAGAACGCGTGGCGCTCGATCAGGGCGACGGCGATCAGGTGGTCGTCCATGCGCGAGAAGTTGGGAAGGCCGCGTCCGCGGGTCCCCTCCTGCCCGGACAGGAATTCCGTCTGCGCCGGCAGCACCTTCGCGCCAGGCCGCACATAGGTGAGTTCGGCTCTCAGGTCGGCCAGGTCGCGGGCGCGACCGTCCCAGGCGGCAGCTACCAGCCCCGCGCGACCGACGATCAGGACGCCGAACAGCACGGCGATGGCCGCCCCGGCGCGCGGCGACGGTTGCGGCGCCAGGCCGGCGAAGAGCAGCAGCGCCGCCATCAACGGCAGGCGGCTGTCGACGAACGTGCCACCGGCCGCCGCGAACGGGGCGATCAGGTAAAGTACGCCGAGCACAGCCAGCGCGAGGGTCGCACCCTCGGCGCGCTCGGCCTTGCGCCAAAGCAGCACTGCCAGCCCACAGATAATCGCCGCCGTCGCGGCGGTGACCGCGGTGGCGTAGGTCATGAACGGGATCATCCACTGCACGAGCTTCGCCGCCCAGCGCCAGACCAGGAAGTCGCCGTGCGCGACCGGTCTGTGGGTTGCGACGTAGAGGATCGCCGCGGGTCCGAAAGCGAGGGCGAGCAGCCGCGCTGGGCGAAGGGCGCCGCGCCAGGAGAATCGGCCCTCCCGCCGCTGGCGCCACATCGCCTCGACCTCGGCCGAGCCGATCAGCAGCGCGAAAAAGCCGTATCCCAGCAGGTGGCAGAAGAAGACACAAAGTCCAACCACGGCGCCGAAAAGCGCGGCGGCCGTATCCCAACCGCGCCGGCGCAGCGCGCGCCAGCCGGCGGCGCCGGCCAGGGCGAGCCCCAGCCCGACCAGGAAGTTCATGAACCCCAGGAAGAAAATCCCGTTGAAGGCGATGACTCCGCCGCCCAGCGACCACCAGGTCCAGCGTCCGAACGCCGACCGCGCATAGACCACCGCGCCGGCGACGGACGCCAACAGACTTAGCGCCAGCAGGACGCGGCCACCGACATAGGTGGGCAGCAGCCGCAGCAGCGCCTGCCCGATCGGGTCCAAGCCGACATTGGGCAAAATCGCCCAGTGCGGGGCATACATCGTGGAGAGGATCGGGTCGTCCGGATGGGCGAGCACATAGAAGCGCGCCAGATGGTTCGGATAATCCAGCACCGCCGGCACGTCGACGAGCGCGAACGGCGCGAGGCAGACGGCGACGATGGCCAGCGCCGCCGTCGACCAGGCCCAGGTGCGTCGAACCTTGGCGTCCATCGGTCCCCCGACCGCGAATCGCGGCCCACCCAAGGCTGACCTTATCGACCGGCGTCGAAGAACGCAGCGCGAAGGGCGGCGCCCCGATTAAGAAAGCCTTCGCCATCTTGGCGCAGTCTGCTTTCAGGGCTCCGCCGCGACCGCGACGTGGCCGATCGGGACGAGCGACGCCATCCAGGGACGGCGATGGACCATGGATCGCGTACATGACCGGGCTTGATCAGCTTGCCCGCGGGCAACTCTGGGGTCCGCGCGCTTCCCTTCGAAGGCTCAGCAGCCGGCCGTCGACCCGGTCGGACGCGGGGTCCGGGATCAACAGCCCTGTCGCCCTGACGTGCGTGCTGGTCATCGCGGCATGCCTCAGACTTCTCGCCGCCTTCAACCTGCCCAACATCGTCTGGCCGGATGAGGTGTTCCAGGTGGTCGAGCCCGCGCACCGGCTCGTCTACGGCAACGGGATCGTCGCCTGGGAGCAGGTGGTGGGGATGCGATCATGGCTGTTCCCCGGCGTGATCGCGGTCATGCTCTGGGTTGGCCGGCTGTTCGGCCCCGATCCGGCGCTGGAGATCATTCCGGTCCAACTGTTCATGGTCGCCTGTTCCCTGATTCCCGTGGCCGTGGCCTACCGATGGGGCGAACGGCTGGATGGCGTGCGGGGCGGGGTCATCGTCGGCGGCGTCGTGGCGCTGTGGGTCGATCTGATCTTCTTCGCGCCGCACCCGCTCACCGATGTCATTGCCGGCGACATACTGATGGGCGGCCTCTACGCCGCCTTGCCCCTGACCACGCGCGCAGGGGGCCGCCGGCTGGCGCTTGCTGGCGCGCTGTTCGGCCTGGATTTGGTCCTGCGGATCCAATTGGCGCCGGCGCTGTTGGTGGCGGCGGCTTTCGCTTGCGGTCGCCGGCCGCGGGCGTGGCTTGCGATGATGTCGGGCGGAGCGGTGGTGCTGCTCGCGTCCGGCTGCCTCGACTGGGTCAGCCTCGGATCGCCGTTCCGCTCGACCTGGCTGAACCTCTGGCTCAATACGGCTAAGGGACTCAGCGACTACGCCCCCGCTCCGCCGGCTTTCTATGCGGCTATGGCGATACAGCTTTGGTGGCCCGCTTCGATCGTCATCGTGTGCCTGTTTTATAATGGGCGCAGACGCTTTCCAGGCCTGTTCTGGACCGTGGTCGCCCTGTTCGCCACGCTAACGCTCATTCGGCACAAGGAATGGCGATACTTCTACCCCGCGCTGGCGCCGATATTGACGATCTGCGGGATCGCGACTGTGGACGCCGTCAGGATCGGCGAGACGTACTTCGACCGATTTCGCCTGCCGCCGCGGACGGTCACGTCGGCCGCTCTGGCCATCTGGTCCGCCGTCTCGGTGCTGGTGGCATGCGGGCCGCGGTACGCCAGTAACTGGACCAACGTGCGGGAGACGATCGACGCCTTCGCCCTGGCGTCACGCCAGCCCGGCTTGTGCGGGGTGGGACTCGTCGACGTTTCCTGGGGCTTTACGCCGGGCAGCGCCGCGCTGCCTCCCGGCGTTCCGATCTATGCCAGCAAGGCCTCGGACGTCGGCCGCGACCGCGCGAGCTACAACGTGGCGATCGCCGACGCCGCAGCCCGCCTGCCCAACGATGTCTATCGGCGAACGAGTTGCTTTGAGGGCACCCTGGATGTCACGGGCCGGCCGCGCTCATCGGTTTGCGTCTGGGTCCGCGACGGTGGCTGTACGCCAAGTACGACCGACCTGCCCGTACCTTTTTGGCCGCCATTCTTCGCCGACAGCCAAGGCAAGCCGCGCCTTGACCGAGTCCAGGCTTATTCGCGAACCGTGCCGCCTTAGCGGAGGAGCGAGGCGGTAGCGCCTAACGCCCCTTGTTCGGGTTGATCAGGTATTTCTCGCCGGTGGTCTTCTTGTTGTAGGCGGCCATGAGTTCGGGCTGCAGCGCCTCGGTCAGCGAGATTTCGGCGGTGTAGTGACTGGCGAAGGTGGTCTTCAGTTCGTCGGCGACGCGCTGGCGCAGCCTGGCGCCTTCGGCCGCGCCGACCTTGATCAGGAACGGCGTCAGCAGGAAGCCGCCGAGGCCCCAGGACATGCCGAACGCGCGGTTCAGCTCGGTCGGGCCGGTGTCGAGGCCGCCGTAGATGTAGACCTGCTTGTAGGTGGTCGAGCCATAGCGGCTGTAGGCGCCGCCGGCGCGCTGGTTGGCCGCCACCTCCATGCCGGTCAGGATCTGGCCGGCCAGCTTGCCGCCGCCGATCGCATCGAAGGCGATCGTCGCGCCGGTGGCGACCAGGGCCGCGATCAGGTCTTCCATGAATGTCGGTGTCGAGGAATCGACGACGTACTTGGCGCCAAGGCTCTTCAGCAGCGCCGACTGCTCGACGCTGCGGACGATGTTCACCAGCTCGACGCCGTCCTTCACGCAGATCTTCACCAGCATCTGGCCGAGGTTGGAGGCGGCGGCGGTGTGGACCAGGGCGGTGTGGCCCTCCAGGCGCATGGTCTCGACCATGGCCAGCGCCGTCAGCGGATTGACGAAGCAGGAGGCGGCGTCGCGCGGCGTGGCGTCGGCATGCACCACAAGGGCGTCGGCGGCCTTCACAGTGCGGTACTGGGCGTACATAGCGCCGCCAAGGATGCCGACAGTCTTGCCGAGCAGCGCCTGGGCCGCCGGCGAGGCGCCGGCCGCGATCACCACGCCGCCGCCTTCGTTGCCGACCGGCAGCGACTGGTCGAGCCGTCCGGCGAGCGCGCGCATGATCTGCGGCGGGATTTTCGCGGTGACCACCGCCTCATCGCCGACGCCGGAGACCTTGACGGTCGACAAGTCGGCCGGACCCAGCAGCAGGCCAAGGTCGGAGGGATTGATCGGCGTCGCCTCGACCCGCACCAGAATCTCGTCGGGACCCGGCGCGACGATCGGGACCTGTGCGAGAGTGAGTTCAAGTTCGCCGCTCGCCTTCACCAGCGAACGCAATTGCAGCCCAACGCCTGGATTGCCGTCGGCCATGGTCGTCTCTCCCTTTTTGCTCCCCTCCCCCTTGCGGGGAGGGGCCGGGGGTGGGGGTGTCAGCTCCCTGTCC
>Ga0302314_10015485_pt1 | contig 12950 bp, 11 predicted proteins | sample III_Palsa_N2_3_FD_200533 | JGI IMG/M metagenome (GOLD analysis project Ga0302314, IMG submission 200533) | Peat permafrost microbial communities from Stordalen Mire near Abisko, Sweden - III_Palsa_N2_3 | ecosystem: Environmental > Terrestrial > Soil > Palsa > Peat permafrost | place: Sweden...
TTGCGCCCCGTTCGCTGGCTGGCTGGCCGCCAGACGCGGCTGGATTCGACTGTTGCGCACCGGATTGCTGCTCAGCGTCGCGCTGCTGGTGCTGATCGCATGCGCGCCACGGAATCTGCCTGTGGTCCTCGTCGCCGTCGCACTGCTGGGCCTGACCTATAATGGACTGGCGATCACGACCTTGAACGGCCTTGGCGTCCTGCTCTCCCCCGTCGAAGCGCCCGCCGCGCTTCCCGGCCTAAACGGGGCGGCGTTCGGCCTCGGCGCGGGGTTGGGCATCGGCATCGTCGCGCCTTTCGTCGGGGCGAAGTCACTTGAAGGCTATTCGGCGGCCCTCTGGGTCTCCGTCGGCATCACAGCCCTGGCGCTGTTGGCCAGCACCCTCATCACCCCTCGACCGGATCAGAAGATATGAGCCCCGCCAACATCATCCGCAGGCCGGTCTATTTGGACTGCGACACCGGAATCGATGACTCGCTGGCGATCGGCTACCTGCTTGCGTCGCCGGAGATCGATCTCGTCGGGATCGGGACGGTGAGCGGCAATGTCAGCGCGGCGCGCGCCGCGAGGAATACGTTGGACCTGCTGTCTCTGGCGGGCCGCGATGACATTCCGGTCGCCATCGGCGCGCATGATCCCCTGGCCGGCGTCTTCGACGGGGGCGTTCCCCACATCCACGGTCATAATGGCGTCGGCGACATAGACCTGCCCGCCTCCCCCCGATCGCCGATCGCCGAAGACGCCGCCCACCTGCTGGTGCGGCTGGCGCGCCAGTATCCCGGGCAACTCTCGATCGTCACGGTCGGCCCGGTCACCAACATCGCGGCAGCGCTCGAGTTGGCCCCCGAGCTTCCCAGCCTGGTCTCGGGAATAACGGTGATGGGGGGAGCGGCGCTGGCGCCAGGCAACCTCACCGCGGCGGCGGAGGCCAATATCGGGAACGATCCCGAGGCGGCGGCAAGGATGTTCGAGGCGGCCTGGGATCTGACCCTGGCGCCTTTGGACATCACCTTGGAGAACATCCTCGAGGAGACGGACCGTCAGGCGTTGCTGAATGCGCCGAGCGCCCTGGCGCGCGCCCTCGGCGCGATGCTGGACCTCTATTTCGACTTTTACCTGGAGCTCTACGGTCGCCGCAGCTGCGCGCTGCACGACCCGTTGGCGGCGGCGATCGCGGTCGGAAGCATCAAGCCGTTGCGCGCGCCGGCTGTCCCAATCGTAGTGGATACGACCCAGGGCCCTGGTCGCGGCCAGACCATCTGCGACCTGCGCGGACAGCGTCGCGGTCCGGTCGATCATCCGGGCGTGCGGACGCGCGTCGTGCTCGAAACCGACCGGCCCCTAGGTCCGGACCTAATCCAGCGGCTCCTGGCCTTCGCGCCGGTCGCCGCGGCTCTCTGAATAGAAACCCAGGCCAAAATGCTCATAAACCGTCAGCCGCCTTTCGGCAGACCTGGCCGTTCGGCCAAGGCGACCGAGCGCTTCGTGGCGCAGGCAACGCCCACCCCTTTTGATCCCAAGAGCCGGCGGGAGGCTGGTCGATGAAACTATGGCTGAAGAATCCGCTGGCGATCTTTGGTGATGGCTGCGAGGGCGGACTGGTCATCGACGACGGCGTGGTCGTCGAGGCGGTGCGGGCCGGGGCCACGCCGACCGGCGGCTTTGACGAAGCCATGGACGCGAGCGCCTTCGTCGTCCTGCCGGGGCTCGTCAACACCCACCATCACTTCTATCAGAACATGACGCGCGCCCATCCGGACGCGATCAATCAGTCGTTGTTCGGCTGGCTCAAGTCGCTTTATCCCATCTGGGCCCGGATAACGCCGGAAGCGCTGGAACTGGCTACCGAGCTCGCCCTGACCGAGCTGCTGATGTCGGGCGTGACCACAACCTCGGACCATCACTACCTGTTCCCAAGCGGGATGGACGACGCCATCGACATCCAGGTCGCGGTCGCCCGACGGATGGGGATGCGGGTCACGCTGACCCGCGGCTCGATGAGCCTCTCGACCGAAGACGGCGGACTGCCGCCGCCGTCGGTGGTGCAGCGCGACGATGTCATCCTGGCCGACTGCGAGCGGCTGATCTCGCGGTATCACGAGACCGGACCGGGCGCCTTCGTGCAGATCGCGCTCGCCCCCTGCTCGCCCTTCTCGGTCCGGCCCGAACTGATGCGGGACAGTGCGATCCTGGCCGCGAAGTGCGGATGCCGGCTTCACACCCATCTGGCCGAGACGGCGGACGAGACCGAATTCTGCCTGCACGCCTTCGGTCGGCGGCCGCTGGACCACCTCGAGGAGCTCGGCTGGCTCGGTGAACAGTCATGGCTGGCGCACGGCATCCACTTTGATCCGTCCGAGATCGCCCGGATGGGCCGCAGCGGCATCGGCGTCTGCCACTGCCCCACCTCCAACATGGTGCTCGCCTCCGGCCAGTGCCACACACTGGAGCTTGAGGCCGCCGGCAGCCCGGTCGGGCTGGGCGTCGATGGCTCGGCATCGAACGACGCCGGAAACGGAATGGAGGCGGTGCGGCACGCCCTTCTCCTCAACCGGCTCAGCTACGGCGCCGATCGGGTGACTCACCAGGACGTGCTGCGCTGGGCCACCGAAGGCTCGGCGCGCTGCCTGGGACGCAGCGACATCGGCCATCTTCGGCCGGGCGCGGCGGCGGACCTGGCTCTGTTCCGGGTCGACGACAAGCTGGCCTTCTCAGGCGCCCACGACCCATTGGCGGCGCTCGTTCTTTGCGGCGCGGTGCAAGCGGACCGCGTGATGGTCGGCGGGCGCTGGCTGGTTTGGGACGGGGCGCCGGTCGGCGTCGATCTGGCCCAGATGCGCGCGCGTCACCATCAGCTGGCGATCAGCCTCTACGGCGTATCCTGAGAGCAGGCGGAGCAGCCGATGAATTCCACCGTCAGTGCGGGCCAGCGGGCGATCGAACGCTGCGACAGCCTGGGCGCGCGGCCCTACAGCCAGGCGGCCGACGGCCTCGATCGGCCGTTCCTGTCCGACGCCCACCGCCACGCCATCGAAGCGGTGAGCGGCTGGATGAACGCCGCGGGCCTGCGCACTCATATCGATCCGATTGGCAACCTGATCGGGCGCTCGGACGCCTCGCCCGACGCCCCGACCCTGGTGATCGGCTCGCACATCGATTCGGTGCGCAACGCCGGGCGCTATGACGGTCCCCTGGGCGTCATGATCGGCATCGAGTGCGCCGACGCCCTGTCCAGGCGCTCCACGCCACTGCCTTTCGCCGTCGAGGTCGTCGCCTTCGGCGATGAGGAGGGTTCGCGATTTCCCATCTCGATGATGGGCTCGCGCGCGCTGACCGCGCCCCTGCCCTCCGAATGCCTGGAGTTGAAGGATAGCGCCGGAACGACCGTGCGGCAGGCCCTGACGGCGTTCGGCCTCGATCCCGAGCAGGTGCCCACCGCGGCGCGCAGGCCGGGGCAGGTCATCGCCTATGTCGAACCGCACATCGAACAGGGCCCAGTGCTGGAGGCCTCGGGCCTGTCGATCGGCGTGGTGAGCGGGATCGCCGGGCAGCTGCGCCTGATCGCCCGCTTCTCCGGGACCGCCGGTCACGCCGGCACGACGCCGATGCGGCTGCGGCGCGACGCGCTGGCCGCCGCCGCGGAGGCCATCCTCGCGATCGAGGCCCTTTGCGCCAATGGTCCGGCCGACCTCGTCGGCACCGTCGGTCGGGTCGTGACCTCCACCTCCGCGTTCAATGTGATCGTGGGCGGCGCCGAGATCGGCATCGACATCCGCGCGGCAGTCGACGCGACCCGAGACGCCGCGGCCGACAAGATCCGCGACGCCATCACCGCCATCGCCGCCGAGCGCGGCGTAGACGTGACCATCGAGACCGCCCAGAGCCTGCCCGCCAGTCCGTGCGATCCTCGGCTGGTGGCGCATATGGCCGCCGCCGTTCGTTCGGTCGGTGTCGATCCCCTCACCCTGGTCAGCGGCGCCGGCCACGACGCCATGGTCATGGCCGCTCTCGCCCCCACGGCCATGCTGTTCGTACGCTGCGCTGGAGGGATCAGTCACAATCCGGCGGAGAGCGTCACAGCGGCGGACGCGGACGTCGCCTGCCGCGCCCTGTCCGCCTTCATCGAGCACCTGGCCGAGGACTTCCAATGACTTTCGCCGAGATCAATCCGCCGGCGCGCCTGTTGATGGGACCTGGTCCCGTAAACGCTCACCCGCGGGTGCTGCGCGCCATGTCGGCCCAGCTGCTCGGCCAGTTCGATCCCGAATTCACCGGCTATATGAACGAGACCATGGCGCTCTATCGCCAGGTGTTCCAGACGCAGAACCGCTGGACCTTCCTCATCGACGGCACGGCGAGGGCGGCGATCGAGGCGGCGCTGGTCTCGGTGCTAGAGCCGGGCGATCGGCTGCTGGTCGCCAACATCGGCCGGTTCGGCGGCCTGCTGGAAGAGATCGGCGAGCGATGTGGCGCCGAGGTCGTCTCGATCAAGGCGGACTGGGGCCAGGTTCTGGCGTTCGAGGACCTGAAGGCGGCGATCGAGCGGGTTCGGCCAAAGCTGTTCGCCAGCGTCCATGGCGACACTTCCACCACCATGGCGCAGCCATTGGATGGGATCGGCGAGGTTTGCCGCGCCAACGGTGCGCTCAGCTACATAGACGCGACCGCGACGCTCGGGGGCATGGACGTGGCCGTCGACCGGTGGGGCGCCGACATCGTCACCGCCGGTCTGCAAAAGTGCCTCGGCGGCCCCTCGGGCAGCGCGCCCATCACCATCTCCGACCGGGCGGCGGACGTGATCATGGGCCGGCGCCACATCGAGCGGGGGCTTGGCGCGGAGACGGCCAGCGGACGACGGATCGCCTCCAACTATTTCGATCTCGCCATGCTGATGGATTATTGGTCCGAGCGGCGGCTCAACCACCACACCGAAGCCACCACCATGCTCTATGGCGCGCGGGAGTGCGCCCGGCTCGTTGTCGAGGAGGGGACCCAGGCCCGTTTCGCGCGGCACGCGGCCTGCGGCGCGGCGATGGCCGCCGGCCTGGCGGCGATGGGACTCGAGGTCTATGGGGATCCCGCCTACCGCATGACCAATGTCACGGCCGGGCTGATCCCGGCCGGCGTCGACGAAGCGAGGGTCCGCGCGGCCATGCGGACCGATTTCGGCATCGAGATCGGGACCGCTTTCGGCCCACTTCAAGGCAAGGTCTGGCGCATCGGGGCGATGGGCTACAACGCCACCCGCCCGGCGGTGCTCTCCACCCTGGCCGCGCTTGAGGCGGTGCTGAGGATGCAGGGCTGGAGCGCCGCGCCGGGAGTGGACGCCGCCCAAGCGGTTCTTGCCGAGCGGGATCTGGCATGACCGAGCCCTATCCGCGCGACCTGGCCGGTTACGGCCGGCAAACGCCCGATCCGCAGTGGCCCGGCGGGGCCAGGGTCTGCGTGCAGTTCGTGATCAACTATGAGGAGGGCGCCGAGCGCAGTGTCCTTCACGGCGACGGTGAGTCAGAAGCCTTTCTGTCAGAGATGGTCGGCGCCCAGCCGGTCGTTGGCGCGCGCCACATGGCGATGGAGAGCCTCTACGAATACGGCTCTCGCGCCGGCTTCTGGCGTCTCCATCGGCTGTTCACCGGCCTGGATGTTCCCGTCACAGTGTTTGGCGTCGCCATGGCGATGGAACGCAATCCGGCGGCGGTCGAAGCCATGGTCGAGAGCGGCTGGGAGATCGCCAGCCATGGCTACCGCTGGATCGACTACCAGCATGTTCCCGAGGCGGTCGAGCGCGAGCACATCGCCCGCGCCATCGCGATCCAGCGGCGGCTGACCGGTGAGCGGCCGCTGGGCTGGTACCAGGGCCGAACGAGCCCCAACACCGCACGGCTCGTCGCCGAGGATGGCGGGTTTGTCTACGACGCCGATTCCTATGCCGACGATCTGCCCTACTACGATCGCACGCACGGCCGGGCGCAATTGATCGTCCCCTACACCCTCGACACCAATGATATGCGCTTCGCCGCGCCCCAGGGATTCAATTCGGGCGACCAGTTCTTCGCCTATCTGCGCGACGCGTTCGACGTACTCTACGCCGAAGGCGAGACCGCGCCAAAGATGCTGTCGGTCGGCCTGCATTGCCGGCTCGTCGGCCGGCCAGCCCGCCTGGCGGCGTTGCGCCGGTTCATCGAGCATGTCCGCGCCCACGACCATGTCTGGCTGGCCCGGCGCATCGACGTCGCCCGCCATTGGCTGACAACCCATCCGCCGGAGGAACTGGCGTGAAGATCAACGATCCCACTGTCCTGGCCGAGCTGACCGCAGCCTTTGAGGCCTATGAGCGCGCCCTGATGACCAATGACGTCGAGCAGCTCGATCGGCTGTTCTGGGACGCGCCGCATACCGTCCGCTATGGCGTCGGCGAGAACCTGTACGGCATCGAAGAGATCGCCGCCTTTCGCCGCGCTCGCGCGGGCGGCGCGCCCCAGCGCGTGCTGACGCGCACATCGATCACCAGTTTCGGAGAGGATTTCGGCACGGCCTGCACCGAATACGTCCGCGAGGGCGGAACGGCGATCGGGCGCCAGACCCACACCTGGGTTCGCCTGCCAGAGGGGTGGCGGATCGTAGCCGCCCACGTTTCGCAGATGGCGGGCTTTTCTTGACCCGCCCGACCGCCCTGGAGTCCCGGCCCGTGTTCGCCCCAGATCGGGCGAGCTTCGTCAGGGTCTATGGCCATCTGTTCGAGCACTCGCCCTGGGTGGTCGAGCGCGCGTGGGCGCTAGGCCCGTTCGCCAACGTCGCCGCGCTGCTGGTCGGGTTTCGGCAGGTTATCGAAGCCGCCAGCGACGCCGAACAGCTGGCTCTCGCCAGGGCCCACCCGGAACTGGCCGACCGTCTGGCGATCGCCTCTGGCGGCCTGACCGCCGACTCGGCGTCGGAGCAGGCAGGCGCCGGGCTCGACCGGCTGACCACCAGCCAATACGAGACCTTCTCGGCGCTGAACCGCGACTATCGCGAACGCTTCGGCTTTCCCTTCATCATCTGCGTGCGCCTGCATGACCTGGCCGGCATTGAGGCGGCGATGCGGCGACGGCTGGACAACAGCGCCGAGGCCGAACGGCGCGAGGCCATGACCCAGATCAGTTTGATCGCCGGCCTGCGGCTGGGAGACATCGAGCCGCCGGTGGGCCTGGAACGGCACACGGCGCGTGTGCGTCACGACCTCGAATGCCTGGCCTTCCCCGGCCCCTGGCTGGCGCCGACGACGAGCCCGGCGGGCGACCCGGTGTTCAACGTCATCATCATCGGCGCGGGCCAGTGCGGCCTCGCCGCCGCGTTCGGCCTGATGCGCGAGGGCGTCAGCGACATCCTGGTCCTGGACGAGAACGCGCCAGGCGCCGAAGGGCCATGGTCGACCTATGCCCGGATGGTCACGCTGCGGACGCCCAAGCATCTGACGTCGATCGACTTCGGCATCCCCTCCCTCACCTGCCGCGCCTGGTGGGAGGCGCAGTATGGGCCCAAGAGCTGGGACGCGCTGGGCAAGATCCCGAAGGAGGATTGGATGCGATACCTTTGCTGGTATCGCGACATCCTCGCGATCCCGGTCCGCAACGAGGCGCGGGTCGAGCGGATCGAACCGATCGGCGACGGTCTGCACCGCGTGCATGTGTCCGGCGCGGCGGCGCTCAGCGCCCGCAAGGTGATCCTGGCGACCGGAATCCAGGGCGGCGGCGAGTGGCATACGCCCGCCTTCATCCGCGACGCCCTGCCGTCCGGCCGCTACGCCCACACCGCCGATGCGATCGACTTCAGCCTGTTGAAGGGCAAGCGGATCGGCATTCTCGGCGGCGGCGCCTCGGCGTTCGACAACGCCCAGCACGCGCTGAATTGCGGGGTTGGATCGGTCGACGTGTTCGTGCGCCGGGAGGACCTTCCCCGGGTCAACCCGATCCGGCACCTGGAGCGGTCGGGCATCCTTCGGCATTTTCCGCTGTTGGACGACGCCCGCAAGTACCGGGTGATCGACCACTTCCTGCGCCTGAACCAGCCGCCGACCAACGACACCTTCGACCGCGCGGCCGCCTTTCCCAACTTCTCGCTTCGCCTCGGCGCGGCCTGGCGGGCTGTATTCGAGACCGGCGCCGGCGTTCGGGTCGAGACTGCTGCTGGCGACTTCGAGTTCGACTATCTGATCCTCAGCACGGGCATCCGCAACGATGTGGCGCTGCGGCCGGAACTGAGCGCGGTCAGCGACGACATCGCCCTGTGGCGCGACCGCTATGTCGCTCCGTCCGGCAAGGCCAACGCCGTGATCGACGAGCACCCCTATCTGGGGCCATCGTTCGAACTGACCGGCCGATCGCCCGAGGGTCAGGCCAGGCTGCATGGACTGTTCGTGTTCAACTATTCGGCGCTGGCCAGCCTTGGGCTGTCTGCTTCGGCCCTTTCGGGGCTGAAGACAGCGCTGCCGCGCCTGGTCGCGGGGGTCACCGGCCAGCTGTTCCTGGATCGGCGGGACGCCCTGCTTGAGGCCTACATCCGGTACGATGAAGTGGAGTTCGAGGGCCAATGGCCGGCAAATTAACGACACACGCGCTGGATGTCTCCAGGGGCGCCGGCGCCGCCGGCCTGGAGGTGACCGTGCGCCGGCCCAGCGGCCCGGCGCTGGCCAGCGCGCGGCTGGACGACCATGGCCGCGCCACCCTGCTGGCCGAGGGCCTGGAGCGGGGCCTCTACGAGATCGTGTTCGAGGCGGCGGCCTACCACCGAAGCGCCGGCGTCGTCCTGAGCGAGCCCCCCTTCCTGGATCGGATCACCATCGCCTTCGGCGTCAGCGATCCCGAGGCGCACTACCACGTGCCGCTGCTGCTCAGCCCCTACAGTTACAGCACTTATCGCGGTTCCTGAGCTTCAGAAGGCCGCGACCGCGCCGTCACTGCGGGGATCGGTGGCGCCTTCCAGGCGCCCGTCCGCGTGGCGAACCACCGCGCCGGCATGGCCCATCATCTCGTCGAACGCTTCGACGGTCTCGACCTCATGGCCGGCCGCCCTCAGCGCCTCGACCAGCGCCGGGGCGAAGCGGGCCTCCAGCTTCAGCGTCGTGCTGTCGGCGCCCCAGGTGCGGCCCAGCAGCCATCGGGGCGCCGAAACCGCCGCCTGCAGGTCCTGGCCGAACCGCGCGTAGCGGGTGAAAACCGCCGCCTGGGTCTGCGGCTGGCCCTCGCCCCCCATGGTCCCATAGGCCATCACCCGCCCGTCGCTGAACCGGGCCATGGCCGGGTTGAGAGTGTGGAACGGCCGCGCGCCTGGCCGCAGCCGGTTCCAGCCCTGGCGGACCAACCTGAAACTGGAGCCGCGGTTCTGCCAGGTCACGCCCGTCTCGCCGAGAACCACCCCCGAGCCGAATTCGAAATAGGTGCTCTGGATCATGCTGACCGCCTGGCCGCGGCCGTCGATGACACCAAGCCAGACGGTGTCGCCGCCGGACTCGGCCAGCGGCCAACCCAGGGCGCGGCGCCCATCGATTTCGCTGGCGAGCCGGTCCAACTCGCCCGCGTCGTCCAGGAGGGCCTGGGGATCGACGGTCATGTCGTCAGGCTCGCCGACATGGCGATCGCGAAACCGGAAGGCGCGCTTGGTCGCCTCGACCAGGCCGTGCAGATGCTCGAACCCATCGGCCTCGCCGACCCGGAGCCGGTCGAACAGCGCCAGGATCATCAGGGCGGCGACGCCCTGCGTCGGGGGCGGCATGTTGAACAGGCGCGTGCCGGCGACGTCGACCTGCAACGGGGCGGTCTGGATCGCGTGATGGCGCGCGAGATCCTCGCCCGTGACAGGCGAACCAGCCGCGGCGAGGTCCTTGGCGATCCGCTCCGCCAGCGGGCCGCGATAGAAGCTGTCCAGCCCATCCTCGGCCAAGGCGGTCAAGGTGCGGGCGAGCGCCGGCTGGCGCAATACCGCGCCCGGCTGTGGCGTGCGCCCGTTCGGGAGAAAGACGTCGGCGAAGCCTGGCTGGCCCGCGAGTTCGGCGCGCTTGGCGGCGATGGTGGCGGCGGTCGAGGCGGCGATGGACACCCCCTGCTCGGCGTATTCGATGGCCGCTTTCAACAGACGCGCCAGCGGCAGGGCCTCACGCTCGCCCCTGCGATCCGCCGCCAGTGCGGCTGTCCAGCCGGAGATCGTGCCGGCCACCGTGTTGGCGGCGAGCGGGCCTCGGCGCGGAATCTCGGTCAGTCCGTGACGGGCGTAGAGGTCGAGATCGACCGCAGCACCCGCGCGACCACAGGCGTCGACGCCGATCGGCGCCTGCCCCGGCTCCGCGATCAGCCAGAAGCCGTCGCCGCCGATGCTGTTCATCTGCGGATAGACGACCGCCAGGGTCGCGGCGGTTGCGACCGCGGCCTCGACGGCCGAGCCGCCGTCGCGCAGCACCTCCAGACCCGCCTGGCTGGCTGCGTGATGGGGCGAAGTGACGACGCCACGGAGGCCGCGCGTGGTTTGCAGCATTGAATCCTCTTTAGATGATGGCGGCGCTAGATCGGCGCGTCAGGCGCGCGCGCCACGCCGGTCAGTTCAAGCCAGCGGGCCGCCCGCAACAGGCGGTCCTCCCGCCAGGCGGGCGCGATAAGCTGCACGCCGAGCGGCAGAGCGCCAGCCTCGCTGACCGGCACGGAGATAGCCGGCAGGCCGATGAAGCTGATTGGCTGGGTATACAGGCCGAGGTTGGCGCGCACGGGCACGTCCCGGCCCGCGATGTTGACGATAGACTCGCCGATGCGTGGCGCGGCGCACGGGGTGGCCGGGGACAGCAGCAGGTCGACGCTCTCGAACAGAGCGCGGGCCTCCGCCTGAAACCGGCGCCTCAGCCGCCGGCATTCCACCAGGACCTCCGCGGGCAGCATCAGGCCGGCCAGCAGCCGGTCGCGCGTCGCCGGATCGAAATCGAGCGGGCGTTCGGCCAGACGGCGCCGGTGCAACGCGCCGCCTTCCGCCGCCGTCATGCAGAAGGCCGCTGATCGGGCGGCCTGTGCGCCGGCCAGCTCGACGACAGACACCTTGGCGACGTCGGTGCTCGCGCCGAAAGCGGCGGCGAGGCGATCGACCGCGGCCAACGCCTCGTCGGCGGCGCCTTGCCGGAACCAGCCGCCCAGGATCCCGATCCGCAAGCCGCGTTCAGTTTCGTCGAGCCGAGGCAGAATGGGTTGGTCGTCAGGCGGGAAACAGGCCGGATCGGCCGCGTCCGCCCCCTGCATCACATCGTAGGCGGCCGCCAGGTCGCGGACCGTGCGGGCGAAGGGGCCGACGTGGTCGAGGCTGTCGACAAAGGGAAAGCTGCCGGCCCGGGACAGACGGCCGTAGGTTGGCTTCAGGCCGAAGACCCCGCACAAGGCGGCCGGCACGCGGATCGAGCCGTTGGTGTCCGAGCCCAGGGCGATCGGCACGAGGCCCGCGGCGACCGCCGCCGCCGAACCACCCGACGAGCCGCCGGCGATCCTGGCGGGATCATGAGGGTTGCGCGTGGCTCCGTAGTGGGCGTTCTCGGTGCTGAAACCGTAAGCGAACTCGTCCATGTTCAGTGCGCCGACCAGGATCGCGCCGGCTTCACGCAAGCGCCGGATCAGGGCGCCGTCCGCGGTCGCGGGCGGACGGCCGGCGAGGATTTTCGAGCCGGCCAGCGTCGTCAGGCCCTCGATGTCGAACAGGTTCTTGACCGCGAAAGGCATGCCCGCGAGCGGCCCGACCGACCCGCCGGCGCTCAGGCGGGCGTCAATCGCCGCGGCGTCGGCGCGGGACTGATCGGCGAGGACGGCTGTGAAGGCGTTGAACGCCGGATTCCGCTTCGCGATATCGGACAGGCAGGTCTCAACGACGTGGCTGGCGCTGACCTCGCCGGCGCGAATCCGGGCTGACAGCGCGAACCCGTCGGTTAGGGAATGGGACTTTTCCATCTAGGCCCGAAAGACTTCAGCGGCTTCGGTGGTCTCCAGGGCGCCAGCCGATCGAACGACCGCCACATGCCCCGCGAGAATCTGGAGATTGGCGCTGACGCCCTGCACGCACTCCCGCGGGATGGCCGCGCCGATCAGGGCCCAGGCCGCCGTCCGCACGTCATCAAGCTCATTGCAACTGCTCGTGTCGTCCACGCATCGATCTCCAACCGCCAGCCCGTGATCATACCCGCAAGGGGCGGCGACCGCTACCGACGTCGAAGTAGATGTTACTGGAATCCTTGCGATTTCAGGTGGTGGCGTCGGGCGACGGGGTGTTGTCAGTCCAACGCTAACATCGTGCGAACCGAGGCGCGGATTGCCCTCTGAAGCACGACGAACTATCGTGAGCAACTCCATGTAGACCGATAGAGGATGAGCGCGGAATGCTGCTCGATCGGGACGATTGGTACGGCGTGGCGCACGATCTCGACTGGTCACTGACCTATGTCGAGCATGAAGACGCATTTCCGAATGCCTGGACAGGATCGAACGACATCCCGCGCGAAGCGTGGGGCGCGTGGGAAGAACCATTTCGCGTATCCTACCGCGACTACGTGGCGGTTCAGCGTGAGAAAGAGGCCGGTGTAGCCGGCGTGCGCGATGCGCTCAAACGCTCGCGCGTCTACCAGAATCTACATCCATCATTCGCCGCGGTCTCCCACCTCCACATGGGGGCGACATGCATGGTCGAGCAGATGGCGGTGATGATGCTGGGAAGATTTGCACGTTTTGCTCCCAGCCCGCGATGGCGCAACATTTCCGTGTTCGGCATGCTGGATGAGATCCGCCATGCGCAGCTTGATCTTTTGTTCTCACACGACCTGCTCAAGCACGACCCCCGATTTGATTGGTGTCAAAGGGCTTTTCATACCAATGAATGGGCCATCATCGCCGTCCGCAGCTTCTGCGACGATTGGATGCTGAATGCCAACTGCATAGATTCCGCCCTGGCCGTGCATC
>Ga0302314_10015486_pt1 | contig 12949 bp, 7 predicted proteins | sample III_Palsa_N2_3_FD_200533 | JGI IMG/M metagenome (GOLD analysis project Ga0302314, IMG submission 200533) | Peat permafrost microbial communities from Stordalen Mire near Abisko, Sweden - III_Palsa_N2_3 | ecosystem: Environmental > Terrestrial > Soil > Palsa > Peat permafrost | place: Sweden...
ACTCTCCACCACCGACTACCGCTTCGCCCGCTGCGGCCGCGAGATGTGGGAACGCCCGTCGCCGCTCGCCGGATACTTCACCACCTGCGGCAACCTCAACGGCGACGGCACCTTCGCCTACCGCGCCGCCGGCTTGCCGCTCACCGTCCAGCGCCTGGCGCTGCTCGCCATCGACCACTTCCGCGCGCCGGCCAACCGCCTCTATCCCGGAGGCTCGCTCAACGGCTCCACCTGGGAGGCGCGCCACCAGCTCGCCAGCGTCGTCTACCTGATCCACCTGCCGTTCGTCCTCTTCGCCGTCTGGCTCGGCGGAGGCCTGTGGTGGGTCGCGCGCCGCCTCTTCGGCAACGAAGGCGGCTTCTTCGCTCTCGGCCTCTACTGCTTCTGCCCCGCGGTCGTCTCCATGGCCGTCACGCCCAACAACGACGTCCTCGCAATGTGGGGACTCTACGGCCTGGTCTACGCCGCCATGGGAGTCGCGCACGCCATGCAGGGACCGCGCCGAAAATGGCGCCCGCGCATCGTGCTGCTCACCATCGCGCTCGGATTCACCGCCGCTGCGCATCTGCTCGCCGCGATCCTCGGTTACATCGCAGCGCTCATCTTCATGCTCTATCTCGCGGAACGCCGCCGCAGCTACGTCATGCAGATCCTGATCTTCTCGGCCATCGGCGCAATGTTCATCCTGTTCGCGTTCTACGGATTCCACCTGGCCGCGTTCAGCTATGTCTTCACCGGAGGCGCGGCGCGCTTCTGGTTCTCGCTCGCAGGTCTGCGCAACTTCGTAGTCGGCACGCTGAACTTCCCCATCGTCGTCGCCGCCGCGGTCGCCGCTCTGCTCTACATCGCAGTGCGCCGCAGCCGCTACTTCGGCAACACCGCGCCGCTACTGATGCTGCTCGCGCTCGCCCCGCTCATCACCACGCAGACCCTCTCCGAGCCATTGCTTTGGGCGCTGCCGTTCCTCTTCACCTTCATCGGCGGAGTCTTTGCCGACGCGCTGGAAACACACTACCGCAAGCTCTTCCTCGCGCTCACCGGTCTCATCCTCGCCGCACAGGCGATGGAATGCCTCACCGCACTGCCGCTGCTCGCGCGCTAGCGGACTTACCATGGCCGCCGATAAGTGTTTTTCGTTAAGGGCACGGATTTATCCGTGCCACAAAACGCCGCAAAATCAGAGGGGCTTCAGCCCCTGAGGTCACTGTTGCGTCAGCCGTCGAAGACTTTCAGCAGCATCTTACCGTCCGCCGGACGCCGCCAGCGCAGCCCGCTCCGCCGCCCACGGCTTCATCTCGTACTCCGCCGGCGGAACGCCCTCGGCGAGGTAGCGGACGAAGTAGTCCCAGCGCCGCCGCATGACGTACGGTGACGCGGCCTGGTAGCCGTGCTTCGCGTTCGGAATCATGATCAGGTCGAAGTCCTTGTTCGCCTTGATCAGAGCATCGACCACCAGCAGCGTGTTGTTCGGCGGAACGTTGTCGTCCATCGTTCCGTGCATCAGCAGCAAATGGCCTTTCAGGTTTTTCGCGAAATTCTGGTTCGCCTGGCTGTCGTAGTTCGTGGTTCCATCGGCGTTTCTCTTCAGCAGTCCGAGCCACTTTTCGGCCCAGTCGTCTTCGTACACGCGGTTGTCGTGGTTGCCACTCTCGCTGATGCCGACTTTGAAGAAGTCCGGCGCGTGAAACATCGCCGCCGCCGTCGCCGCGCCGCCGCCCGAGTGCCCGTAGATCCCGACGCGGTCAATATCGATCCACGAATTCTTCGCCGCCAACTCCTTGATTCCGGCGACCTGATCCGGAATCGTGTTGTCCGCCATGTCGCCAAACAGCGCGTCGTGGAAGCTCTTCGATCGTCCAGGAGTTCCCATGCCGTCGATGCACACCACGATGAAGCCGAGCTCCGCCAGCGCCTCAGAATCCTTGTGCGACGCCGAGAAGCCGCGACCGCCGCACGAACCCGTCTGCGGTCCAGGATAGATATGGTCGACGATGGGATACCGCTTCGCCGGATCGAAGTTGGTCGGCTTGAACATAAAGCCGTACAAATCGGTTTTGCCATCGCGCGCCTTCACCGTGATCGGCGTCAGCGGCTTCCAGCCGGTCGCCTGCAGCTTGGCGATGTCCTGCCGCGCAACGTCGACCAACACGTTGCCGTCGTCGTCCCGAACCACAGCGCTCGCAGGCGTTGTCGGAGTCGAAGCCACATCGAGAATGCTGCTCCCGTCAGGCGACATCGTCACCTCGTGGTCAGCATCTTCCGGCGTCAGCAGTTTCATTCCAGTGCCGTCGAAGTTGACGCGATAGAGCGCCGCAAAATAAGGATCGCGACTCGTCTCCTTCCCTTGAGCGAGCAAGTAGATCACGCGCGCCTTCTCATCCACGCGCAGCACCTGGGTCACGTCGCCGTCGCCGTGCGTGATCTGATTCTTCAGCTTGCCCGTGGCCAGGTCGTAGAGATACATCTGGCCCCAGTTGTCGCGCTCGGAGAACCACAGCACCTCGTTCGACCGCGACAGATAGCGCCAGTTCACCGTGCCTTTACCGCTGTCCAGGTCGGTCGCGCTCTCAAAATACGTCGCAGCCGTCTCGCTCATCGCGTCGCGCACATCGCCCTTCTCGGCATCGGCCACGCGCAGCCATTCCTGCTTGTGGTCGCGCGAGGTGGAGACGAACGCGAGATGTGTGCTGTCCTCGCTCCACTGCACGTCGTCCCAGCCGTGTCCGCCTGCGCAGCTCACGTCGTCGCACAAGCTGGAGCGATGCTGGTCCGGCGGCATCTTCAGCCGGACCACCTTGCGCTTGTCCACGTCGATCACCACGCGCTGGATCGTCGCTACAGTGTCGTCGCCCGCCAGTGGATAGTGCCACGTCTCAACCGTCGGATGTCCCACCGCCGTGCTGACCAGAGTCATCTGCTTCACTGCGACCTGATCGAGTTGAAACGTCGCAATCTTCTTCGAGTCGGGCGACCACACCAGGATCGGTTTGCTGCTATGCGTCCATCCCGCGTTGTCCGTCGCGTAGCTGAAACCCTCGACGCCATCCGTGGTCAACTGCGTCAGCTTACCGCTCGCCACATCACGCATCCACAAGTTATCTTGCCGGATGAACGCAGCCTTCTTACCATCCGGAGAAAGGTCGAAAGCTTCCCCGTTGTCGCCCAGATTCGTATCGCCCGCGCCGACGCAAGCGCCCGCGCCGCTGAGGTCACACCGCACCAGCGTCGAGCCGATCGTCAGCAGCACCTTGCTGTCGCCAGCCTCCAGCACGAAGTCGTCAATCGGCAGATGGCCAGCCGCAAGCAGGAAAGGAATCGGGAGTGGAATCTTGGTTGACCGGATACCTTCATTCAGCGCAGCCGCCAACTTGGCGTGGTCGAACGCCGGAGCCTTGGTGCGCTTCGTCGGATCGATCAGCATGATGGTGATGCCGTCGGGTCCGTAATCGCGATACCAGAAGCGCCCGTCGGCCAGCCACACCGGGTCCTTCACCGTGTGGTACACCAGTGGATCGACGTTGTAATTCATAAACTTTTCGGCCTGCGCGTAATCGGCTGCCGTATACGCTCTGCCCGTCTGCGCCGCGCCCACCGCGCTCCAGCAGCACATAGCTGCAGCCGCCCAACAGGCCGCCCAGTTGTTGCTTCGCACCATCTTTACCTCCACGTTCGCGATCGCCTCGCAGCGTTCACCGACGCGCTGAGGCAAGTTTAGCAACCGGATTGAGAAAGCCATCTTTTCTACGGATTGGGAGCGGGTATCGAGACGACCGGGTTCTTCATCAGTTCGACGTATCGCTGCCAACGCTCGGCATTGGTAGGTTGACCGGCTTCGATGCTCGCCTGCATCGCATCCGCGCCAACCGTGTAGGCGAGCATGTACGTGCGAAATTCGTTGAGGTACAGCAGCGTGATTTCCCCATGCTGCATCAGGGTTTCGCGTTCGAGCGCATCGGCGGCGCGCACGAATTCGAGGTTGCCGTCGAGGTAGTCGCGCGCGATCGAGGGCTCGGCAGTGTGCAGTGCTTCGACCAAGTCCTCGATCTGAAATTCGCGTTTGACGTCGAGGTTTTTCAGCCCAGCGAGTGGCACCAGCACGTCGCGCTCGACGCGCAGCCGGTCGTCTGCGAGAAGCATATCTGGCGCATAGCTGGCAGCGGCCTCGGAGACATAGGACTGCGGGCTGAACGTGGGCTGCACGCGAAACTCCTCGCGGTGCAGGCCCTGCGCCACGTCCTGGTCGCGCAGGGAATTGAAGACGTGATGGCCAGGATAGCCTTCGTGGCACGCGAGGTTCAAAATGCGGTCAACGGTGAGCGGGTAGTCCATGTTGAGCTGGATGAGGCTGTGCGCGCGGCCAAGGTAGCGGCTGAAGGCGCTCCACGGCTTGTGCGAAACGTACTCGACATCGACGTGCTCACCCGCGGGCAGCGCGACGTGTTGCACAGTGATGGCACGGCATTGCGCGATGGCGGCGTTGAATACCGCCGGAACACGGCCGGGAGGGACGATGAATTTCGCTTCGAAATGTGCATAGGCGGCGGCGGGATCGGCGGAGTTGCCCAGCAGCTTCGCGAGTTGAGCGCGGATTGCTTTACGGGCCGCCGCGTCGTTGTCAGGAGGAGCGGCCACGCCGAAAAAGATTCGGCTCTCCTCGTCGAACGAACGGTTTTTCCCTTGCAGTTGCTCGCTGCGCAGAACGATGGCATCGGTCTGCGCGAGCAGCATAACCTTGCGCGAGGCTGCAGCCGTGGAGTCTTCAGGCAGATGCGCGATTCGGTCTCGCAGCGCCTGCGCGTCTTGATGGAGCGTAGCAAGCGGCTCCGGGTTGAGTTGGAGTGCCGCAAAGCTGGGATCGGGATCCTCGTTGAAGTCGAGCGAATCAAAGTCGCGCGCCCCGAGCTCAACAACCAGAGCGACGTACTGGTGCGCGAGTGCGTCGACGCTGGGTGGCGCGGGCGTAGATCGGCAGCCCGCGAGGCCACAAAGCACCAGCACTGCCGCGTACGCAGACGCTTTCGCAATTGCGCTCATGGAGAAGCTCCGCAGATTCCTGCTGGATGCACTGCGGCGGTTGGGCATGGCCTCCAGCTTACTCGTAGCGGAGCGACGTCATGGGGGTAACGCGCGCGGCCTCGCGGGCAGGATAGTAGCCGAAAAGAATGCCGACCGCAGCCGAAATTCCGAAGGAGAGCATAATCGCCGGAAGAGAGATGCTGGTCGACCACTGGACGACGGAGCTGATGGACTTGGCCGCGAGAACGCCCGCCAGGATGCCGAGAACTCCGCCGGTCAGGCTGAGCAGAACCGCTTCCATCAGAAACTGCAGCATGACGTCCTCGGACCGCGCACCGACAGCGCGGCGGATGCCAATCTCGCGAGTGCGTTCGGTGACGGAGAGCAGCATGATGTTCATAATCCCAATGCCGCCGACAACCAGCGAAACCGTGGCGACGCCTGCCAGCAGCGCGGCCATGGTGGCGCTGGCGTGATCGAGCGTCTTGGCCAGTTGGTCGAGCGTGACCTTGTCGAGCGAGCTGACGTTGCCGACCACGGCGCGGGCGATGTCGGAGCGCATGCCGCCCTTGGCGAGGCTCTTATGCGCCTCCGTCGCGACCGTAAAGTCGTCTGCCTGCGTGCCGCCTAGCGAGTGCCGTTGACGCAGCAGCGCGGTGATAGAGTGGCTGACCTTGGTGACTTCGCCGGTCGACGCAGTCGAGACGGTCAGCGAGTCCAGGCTGTGGCGATGCATCGCCGATTCGGCGGCGGTGACCGGGACGTAGATGGCGTCGAACTGATCGTCTCCCTGCGCCGCGGGAACCATCCAGCTTGAGCTTGCGATCTCTCCGATCACGGTGAAGGTCTGGCCTTTGGCCTTGACCGTCTTGCCAACGGGATTCTCATCGCCGAAGAGGTGCTGGCTGACGATGTTTCCGAGGACGGCCACGTTCTTGCTGTGGTCTACTTCGCTGCGCGAGAAGAAGCGGCCGTGCGGGAATATCCATGCGCGCCGGATTTTAGGGATGGATGCGCTCTCGCCGTGAAACCGCGTAAACCAGCCGTCGTCGCCAAATTCAACGCGCGCGTTGTCCGCAACGCCGGCCGCGACGTACTGCACGCCGGGAAGCTTGGTCACCGCAGCGGCATCGTCAAGCGACAGCGCGTCCGACGCGCCCAGACCGGCGGCGTTTTCCGGATCGTTCTCCACTTCCTCGACCGGAGGCATATGCACGGACGAGGGGTTGGAGTCGGCGGCGCCGGTGTTCTGCTCTTCGGTTTCACCGTCGCTGGTCCATTGCTGCTTCATCTTGTAGTTGCCGGCAGTGACGAGGATGACGTTCATGCCGGCGGCGCGGACCTGGTCCTCGATGGCGGCCTGTGCGCCCGAGCCTACCGCGATCATCGTGAGCACGGTGGCCACGCCGACGGTGATGCCGGACATGGTAAGGATGGTTTGCAGCTTGTTGCGGAAGAGCGCGCGGACCGCGATGGAGCGGCTTTTGCCCAGAGCGGTGAGTGTGATCATTTGCGCTCCACGGAGATTATTCGAAACGCAGCGCATCGATCGGATTCAGCTTCGAGGCGCGATGTGCGGGATAGAAGCCGAAGAAAACTCCTGTGGCGGCCGCGATCCCGAAGGCCAGCGCGACGGCAGTGAAGGAGACGTTCGCCTGCCACTGCAACGCAAAAGTGATAACCAGCGCAGCACCGAATCCGACAAGGATACCGAGCACGCCGCCAATGACGCCGAGCGTGAGCGCCTCGACCAGAAACTGCATCAGCACATCGCGGGAGCGGGCGCCGACCGCGCGGCGGATGCCAATCTCGCGGGTCCGCTCGGTCACCGAGACGAGCATGATGTTCATGATGCCGATGCCGCCGACGATAAGCGAGATGGTCGCGATGGCGGCCAGCAGCGCGCTCATGGTAGAGCCGGCACGGCTGAGCGTTCCGGACATCTCCTGCAGATTGACCTGATCCATCTGCGGCATGTTGGCGAGAACGAATGCGGCGACGGAAGTGTTAAGGCCCTTGGTGAGCGCCTCGGAAGCCTGAGTCTTCACGGTGAAATCGTCGGGCGTGGCGCCGCCACCCGAGTCCGGACCTTGCAGGCCGCCCAGGGCAGCCGGCCCGACCGTGGGCTTGCCTTGATCGAGATGATGGCGGTCGCGCAGCAGCGGCGCGATGCCGTGGGCAACCTGCGAGGCCTGGCCAGCCTGTTCGGAGGTGACGCTGATGAGTTGCAGATAATTGATGCCGAGCATCTTCTGCAGAGTGGTGTAAGGGACGATGACCATGTTCGACTGGTCCTGATCGTTGGTGCTGAAGACGCCCTTCACCTTCAACTGCTTGCCATGAACGGTAATGGTTTCGCCGTCCGGATTGGCGTCGCCAAACAGAGCGTCGCGCACGCCTGAGCCAATGACCGCGACATCGCTCGCGTCTTCAACGTCGCCCTTCCTGAAGAAGCGGCCCTTGTCGAAGCTCCAGTCGAACATGACGGGAAAGTCGACATCGGCGCCGTAGACTTCGCCATAGTTCCTTTGGCCGCCGTACTCAACCCAGCCGCGCATGCGGACGACGCTGGATACGTGCGAGACGCCCGGAATGCTTGCGATCGCCTGCGCGTCGTCAGGCGTGAGCGTGGTTGCAGTACCCATGCCGGTGGCGATGTTGGACTCCTCGCCACCGCGTGTGAAGTTGCCCGCGCGCACCGTGATCAAGGTCGTCCCGGCAGAGCCGACGTCGGTCGAGACGCGTTGCTGCGCGCCTGTTCCCAGGGCAAACATAGTCAGCACGGCAGCAACACCGATGGTCATGCCCAGCATGGCGAGACCGGTGCGGAGCTTATTCGCCTTCAAGGCCTTGATGGCAATGCGCAGGCTGGTCTTCCACATCACTCGTACCTCAGGGATGCAAGGGGTGCGACGCGGGAGGCTTCGCGCGCCGGGTAGTAACCGAAGAAGATTCCAATGGCCGCCGAAATGCCGAACGACAGGATGATTGAAAGCGGCGAGATGCTGGTCGACCACTGGACTGACCGCGCGATGAAGATAGCCGCGACGACTCCAATGACAATGCCGAGCAGACCTCCGGCGACGCTCAGAATGACCGACTCGAGGATGAACTGCATCAGCACCTCGTGAGCGCGTGCGCCGACTGCACGGCGGATTCCGATCTCGCGCGTGCGCTCGGTGACGGAGAGCATCATGATGTTCATGATGCCGATGCCGCCGACGATCAACGAGACGGTAGCGATGCTCGCAAGCAGGGCCGACATGGTGCGGCTGGATTTGTCGAGGGTCCTGCCCAGCTGATCGAGCGTGACCTTTTCCAGGCCGTTGACGTTGCCGGTGACGGCTGTGGCTACGTCGGGACGCAGGCCGCCGCTGGAGAGCGCTTTAGCGGCCTGGCTGGCCACCGTGAAGTCATCTGGCGCATCGGGGCCGATGTGGTGGCGATTGCGCAGGAGACTGGTAACGATGTTCCCCACCCGGGTGACATCGCCGGTCGACTTGGTAGTGATGGTGATGTCGTTCAGCTTCGATAGATTCAGCAGCGACTGCATCGTCGTAACCGGGATGTACACAGCGTCGAACTGGTCGTCGCCCTCACTGGGCGCGATCATCCAGCTCGAACTCGACACGACGCCGACCACCTTGAAGGGCTGCTTCCACAGCGTGATGGTCTTGCCCACCGGATTGTCCGTGCCGAACAGCTTGGTTGCCGCCACCGAACCGAGTACCACCACCTGATCGTTCTTGCGCTCTTCGCGGGCGGAGAAAAAACCGCCGTGAAGGAAGGTCCAGGAGCGGCGGATGTTGGGCAGAGAGACATCGTCGCCATGCACGCGCGTGAACCAGCGCGTGTCTCCGTTGACGACGTGGATATTCTCGTGAACGCCGCCGCAAACATACTGCACGCCGGGGAGGTTGCGGATGGCATCCGAGTCCGCCATGGTGAGCGTCGCCGCGGCGCCGAGACCGGCTTCGGAGTCGCCCAGTCGACTGCGCGCGGTCGGATGATCGTGCACGGCGAAGGGATCGTCTTCCGGATGGAAGGCCGACAGCACCAGGCGCGGCCTGCCGAACGACTCCGGGGTGCGCACCGCGCCCATCTCGATAGCGTCGTCTGGCGGCTTCTCTTTGCGTGCCTGGTAGTTGCCGGCCGTCACGATCAGCATGTTCATGCCGGCTGCTTTCACCTGATCCTGGATGGCCAGCTGCGCGCCGCTGCCGAGCGAAATCATCGTCAGCACAGTCGCGACGCCGATGGTCATGCCGAGCATCGTCAATCCGGTTTGCAGCTTGTTGCGGCGCAGGGAACGCAGGGCGATGAGCCAGCTTGTGGGCACGGCCATCTATGCAGCTCCTTCGGTGACGGCGGCAAGCTCGGCGGATTCGGCCGCGGCGTGGCGGCGGTTATCGTTGGCGGTGTCGGAGACGATGTTGCCGTCCTTGAAGGTAATGATGCGGGAGCCGTATTGCGCCACTTCCGTCTCGTGGGTGATGAGAACGATGGTGATACCGCGCTCGCGCTGCAGCGATTGAAAGATTTCCATCACTTCGATGCTGGTCTTGCTGTCGAGATTCCCGGTGGGCTCATCGGCCAGAAGGATAGAGGGATTATTGAGCAGCGCGCGGGCGATAGCGACACGCTGCTGCTGGCCTCCGGAGAGTTGATTGGTGTGATGGTCGAAGCGCGATTCGAGGCCAACCGCTGTGAGAGCCGCCATGGCCCGGCTTTTGCGCTCGGCGGCAGAGATGCTGGCAGCGCCGTAGAGCAGCGGCAGTTCGACGTTTTCGAGAGCGGAAGTGCGGGTGAGCAGATTGAAGCCCTGGAAGACGAAGCCAATCTGCTGATTGCGCACCAGCGAGACTTCGTCGTCGCTGAGATGCGAAACGTCTTTGCCCGAGAGGAAGTACTGTCCGCTGGTCGGCTGATCCAGGCATCCCAGGATGTGCATCAGCGTCGACTTGCCGGAACCCGATGGTCCAATCACTGCGACGAACTCGCCCGGTTCGATGTCGAGCGAGATCGAGCGCAGAGCGTGAACCGAATGCTCGCCAACATGGTAGGTCTTCGTAAGGTCGCGTACGGAGATCACTGGAGGCATGGTCTGAGTGTGTTCCCTTCCTGCTGGAGAGTGCCCTTCAATATTCGTGCGTGTTCTTTAAACGATGGCCCGGAGAGAAAAGTCTCCAGGCCATCGTGTCGACGCAAATTTACTTGCTGCCTGCGGCGGTAGTTTTCGGACGAGTCGGCACGGTGGTGATCTTGGCGAACTCGTACATGCTGGCTGCGACGATCTTCTCGGCGCCAGCCATGCCGTCGGACCAGCTCTTTCCTTCGATCGCGTACCATTCGTTCGCAGCGTGGGCCCGTCCACCCGCTCCGGCACGCGCACCCATTCCCATGGGAATGGAGACGGTGCCGATCTTCTGGCCGACCTCGCCATCGCTGAACAGGTAGGAAGGCCAGTAACCTCCGGTGGCCTCTTCCTCGGCGACGCCCATAGCCTTCTGCTCGCCATGCGAGTCGTACATCGCGGCCTGGAACATGGCGCCAGCTGGTCCCCGCAGGCCCAGCATCTCGCCTGCAGCCCGGTGGGCGTTGCTGATATCCGTGTTGGGAGAAGACCCGCGCGACCACGGCACGTCGCCGATCAGCTTGATGTTGACGTCCTTGTAGCCGTTGGCGTCGAGCTGAGCGCGCAGCTTCTTGATCAGGTCGGGACCATCCATCTTCGGAACATAGCGGAAGTTGTGCTTGGAGGTGATCTTGTTGGGCAGGATCGCGCCCGCGCCGCCGGCGTACATGTTGCCGCCCCAGATGCCGTCCAGGTTGAAGCTGGTGCCGAAGCGTCCGTCCTTGAGCACTTCAACCGGATCGTCGGACATGTAGCGAGCCACACCCTGGGCCGCCGCCATCTTGACCAGGTCCATATTCGCGGCGCGCTTCTTCAGCTCGTCCATCTGCTCGGGCGTGGGTTTCTCCATGTTGTCGAAGAAGCCCTTGATGAGTGGGGTGTTCCCGTCAGGCGAAGTCAGCGACGCAAGCATGTGGATGTGGCGCCATGCAGGGCTGTCGGTGGTGCGCTTCATCACGCCGTGGACATCGCTGTCGGTTGGCCCGCGACCCCACGCCTTGCCGCTGGTGGTCAGTTCGACGTAAACGCAGCCTTCAGACGGGCCGCCCGCATAGAGCGCGTCCGCCTCGCTCAACAAGTCGGAGTGATCCTGGATGAACTTGCGCAGGCCAATGTCCATGCGCTCTTCATCGCCCTCGGCGACGAAGATGATGTTGACCGGGAGCTTGCCCATAACCGCCTTGTAATCCATCAAGGCGTTCAGCTCCGCCATCTCAGGCCCTTTGGAGTTTGTAGCTCCGCGGCCGATCAGCACCTTCGAGTACTGCGGCAGATTGGTCTGGCTGCCGGGTATGATCTTGGCGTCGAAAGGAGGAGATATCCAGTTCGTCGGCTGGGTGACGGGCATGGTGTCGTACTGCCAGTAGATGGCGACGGTCTTGGGAGCGCCCTCGTCGCACTTGGCGTAGACGACCGGATTGCCGGGCGAACCGTACTCGGTGATGCCGACGTCGTAGACCCGCGTGGTCTGGCATCCGAGCTTATCGAAGAAGCCTTTCACCATCTCGGCGGACTCTGGGATACCTTCGCCGCTGTTGGAGATGCTGGGCTGCTGAATCCACTTCTGCAGGTTTTCCGTGTCCTGATCGACGTGGCTGTCGATGTAGTCGAAGACCTTGGCCAGGTCCGGCGGCACCTTGCTCATATCGGGCTTGACGCCCGAAGTGCCGTAGGGATTGATGCCCAGCGAGGGCTTTGCATTGCTTGCCGTGCTGGTTGACGACCGGTTACAAGCGACCGGCCCAAGCAACAGACCGAGCAAACAGATGGACACCAATCTCGATTTCATGCTGTTGTTACGCTCCTGGATGTGTTTTTGGGTGAACTGCTCCCGAGGGCGTTCTTGAACAAAGAAGAAGCCTCTATGTGTCTTGCGATGTGAACGAACTCAACCCGTATAGAAAGCCATCCGGGGAAAATGAAGAGAACCGCTACTCAACAGTTGGGCAGAGTCTAGATTTTTACGTGATGTGTTCACAGCGTAGATTCCGTCCTACCTTCTGTCAAGGGACACAGAAATCTAAGGCGGGATATTGGGCCACTTGAGCCGATCGCCTGTGGCTCAAGACTGATTCGTATCGATCAACGTTGCATTTTGAGCCGCGCCGCCCGGTGATGTATGATCTGCCTCACCGCACGCAAGTTCAACCTCTCCGAATGTCCTTCCGGTTTCCGTGGACATTCCTAGCTGCATCTCGAACAGCAATGCCGTACAGGGAGTTCGATGAAGTCTACGTGGATACTGTCGACGATTCTGGCCGTTTGCACGGTCTCAGCGAGTGCGCAAGTTCTTAAGGGCGAACCCTCCCTGCAGGGATACCAGGCACAAACGCAAGGCTTCCTGAGAGCGACGGCTACGGCAAGTAATCCGCTGGAGCAGCGTCTGGATGTGTGGATGACGAAGCCGGGCTCAGCCGTACCCATCAAGGGCTATCAGGTCGAGATGACCAAGAAGCTCCACATGATCATCGTCAGTGACGATTTCAAGACTTTTCTCCACGTCCACCCGAACCTCGAACCGTCGGGCCATTTTGTTCTCACCCAGCAATTTCCAGCCCCTGGTACTTACCTGGTCTACGCGGACACACTGCCCGAGACCATGAACCACCAGGTCTTTCGCTTCAAGCTCGACGTGGGTCACGCTTCGCCTCCATCCGCGCGCAATCTACCCAACACAGGATTGGGTGTGCAGGTAGGCCCTTACGAGGTCGACTTATCCACGGTCCGCGTGCATACCCATCGCATGGAGATGGTCGACATCCAGGTGCTTGAAAATGGGCAGCCCGCTAAAGACCTGCA
>Ga0302314_10015488_pt1 | contig 12948 bp, 12 predicted proteins | sample III_Palsa_N2_3_FD_200533 | JGI IMG/M metagenome (GOLD analysis project Ga0302314, IMG submission 200533) | Peat permafrost microbial communities from Stordalen Mire near Abisko, Sweden - III_Palsa_N2_3 | ecosystem: Environmental > Terrestrial > Soil > Palsa > Peat permafrost | place: Sweden...
CATGCAGACCGGCTGACTGCTGCTTCGAGATCTGGCCGTCCTTGACCTCGTTATGGATGCGGGCATTCTGATTGTTCAACCGGCCGTTGACTTCGGCGCGACGCGGATGATCCTTCTGCCACTGGTCCTCGGCATGGGCGGTGCTGGCACCGGCGATGGTGAAGAGGGCGGCAAGCGCGAGGGTCGGCAGAAACTTGGTCATGTTGCTCTCCTGTCGGGGGCCAAGGCGGCGATGTGACTGTGATTGATGATACCGGGCCATCCGCCACATCATCCCCGCCGGCCGGAAAATTTTTCTCCGCTACAGGGTGCGGTTGAAAAACACCGGCGTTGCCCTGGCCTTCAGCCGGTAGAGCTGGGCCGGGCGATTGCTTGCCGGCCGCTTCTCGCCGGGGACGGGCTCGAGAAAATCCGCCTCGGCGATGCGCTTGCGGAAGGCCGATTTGTCGAGGGCGCGGCCGAGGATCCGCTCATAAACGCGCTGCAGATAGGGCAGGGTGAATTTATCCGGCAGCAGATGCGCCGGCAGGGTCGTGTATTCGACTTTGTTGCGCAGCCGCATGATGGCGGCGGCCAGGATCCGGTCGTGGTCGAAGGCAAGGCCGGTAGCACCGTCGGCCGCGATCCAGGCCATCCTGCCCGGATGCGGCGCCGTCGCCTTGTGTGACAGCAGGGCCATATAGCCGATGCTGACGCTCCAGCCGCGGGGGTCGCGGGCCGGGTCGCCAAAGGCCTGCAACTGCTCCAGATAGGGGGTGGCAATGCCGGTCTTGGCGGTCAGCACGCGGCGGGAAGCTGCCTCCAGATCGGCATCCTCGTCGATATGGACGAAGCCGCCGGGCAGCGCCCAGCGGTCTGCCTGGGGCTCGGCGTCGCGCTGCAAGACCAGCACCTCCAGCCCGGCGGCCCCCAGCGTGAAGATCACCACATCGACCGTCACGACCGGCCGCCCGAATTCGGTCTCCGCCCCGTCAACTGCCATGCCGCCGCTCCTGATACCTGGCGTGATCATAGCGAATTCCAGCTTTGTGAAAATGTTCAACTAACTTAGTTGCGAAATAAAAATAAGTAGCCCATCTCTCTGTCACGGGCGGTGCGAGCCGCCCTGGATGCAAGGAGAGACGGGATGTTCGGGTATCGCTTCATCAAGGCCCAGCCGACCCAATACGTCATGCAATACCGCGGCGGCCGGCCGCGGCGCGAGGGCGCCGGCCTGGCCTTCTTCTATTTCGCGCCGTCGAGCTCGCTCGTGCTGGTGCCGACCGCGAGCGTCAACGAGCCCTTCATCTTCCAGGAGGTCACGCAGGATTTCCAGGAGATCACCATCCAGGGCCAGATCACCTATCGCATCGCCGATCCGCGGCGCACGGCGACGCTGCTGAATTTCGCGCTCGATGCCAGGGGCCGCTACGTCTCCGAGGATCCGGGCAAGCTGTCGCAGCGGCTGGTCGATCAGGTCCAGGTGGCGATGCGGGCCGATCTGCGCTCGATGAGCCTGCACCAGGCGCTGTCCCAGGGCGAGGAACTGGTCGCCCGCGTCGCCGCCGTGCTGACGACCCATCCGACCGTAGAGGCGCTCGGGCTCGAGGTGCTGGGCCTGTCGGTGCTGGCGATCAAGCCCAAGCCGGAGACCGCGCGGGCGCTCGAAGCCGAGGCGCGCGAGGCGCTGCTGCGCCGGGCCGACGAGGCGGTCTATAGTCGACGCAATGCGGCGGTCGAGCAGGAGCGCGGGATCAAGGAAAACGAGCTCAATACCGAGATCGCCATCGAGACCAAACAGCGCCAGATCCAGGAGACCAAGATCGAGGCCGAACGCGCGCTCTGGGTCAAGCGGCGCCAGATCGACAGCGAGGCCATGACCGGCAAGGTGGCACTGGAACAGCAGAACCGTGAGCTGGTGGCGCTGGCATCCGCCAATGCCCGTGAGCAGGCCGATGCCAAGGCCTATGGCATCGCCGCCATCATGGCATCCTTCGCCGGCAGCGACGCCAAGGTGCTGCAGGCCCTGGCCTCGGTCGGCATGAAGCCCGAGCAGCTGATGGCGCTCGCCTTCCGCGATCTCGCCGAAAATGCCGGCAAGATCGGCCAGCTCAATATTTCGCCCGATCTCTTAAGCGAGATCATGCAGCCGCGGGCGCGGGCCAAAGCATGACCGCCGGGAGCGATGCCAAGATCATCCTGGTCGTGCGGCCGACCCGGCTCGACGAGCTGATCGCCCGCTTCAACAGTGCGGCACAGGCGCAATTCTATGTCGAGCATCTGGGCGCCGATTTCTCCGACTATCTGATGGAGCACAAGCATTATGGCGCGGCCGCCAGCGCCGCCGAGACAGGCTTGCGCGATTTCGGCCGGGTCCAGCGCCTGGAGCGCCGCTACCTCGCGAATTTCGTGTTCGGGCCCGAGGATCTGGTCGTCGTGCTCGGTCAGGACGGGCTGGTCGCCAATACGCTGAAATATCTCGACGGCCAGCGCGTCATCGGGGTCAATCCCGACCCGGCGCGCTGGGATGGAGTATTGCTGCCCTTCACGGTCAAGGATCTGCGACGCGTCGTTCCGGAGCAGCAGGCCCATCGGCGCCCGGTCAAACCCGTGACCATGGCCAAGGCCACGCTCAGCACCGGTGCCGTGCTCCATGCCGTGAATGATCTGTTCATCGGGCCCAGGAGCCATGTCTCGGCGCGCTACAGCATTGCCGTCGGCGGCCGGACCGAACAGCAATCCTCGAGCGGCATCATCGTTTCGACCGGGCTCGGCTCGACCGGCTGGCTGAAGAGCATCTATGCCGGCTGGGCCGCGACCAGTGCAGCACTCGGCGGTGCCACAGCGCCAGCACCGGATGGCGCCTTCGCCTGGGACGCCGATTTCCTGCACTATTACGTGCGCGAGCCGTTTCCCAGCCGGGCGACCGGTTGCAGCATCGTGCTCGGCCGCATCGGCCGGGCCGAGAGTCTGGAGCTGGTCTCGCAGATGCCCGAGCATGGAATCGTGTTCAGCGACGGCATCGAGGCCGATTTCCTCGAATTCGGCAGCGGTGTCAAGGCGGTGATCGGGGTCGCCGAACGTTGCGGCATGCTCGTGATCTGACCTGTTGGCGCCGCTTCAGACTCCCTTAACGTCCCCCCTCTAAGCATGGCGCCGCCATCTGCAACGGGGGATCTTCGGCGATGAGGGGAGAGCCGGCGCCGGATCCGCGACGCCAACAGCTGGTCGAGCTGCTGGATCGCCTGCCCGCCGACAAGGCCGAGAAGCTGCGCGACCTGCTGCGCTCGCAGGTCGGGGACCAGCCGATCTCGCCGCTGCTGTCCGATATCATCCATCGGCTGGCGCTGCGGGCCGGCGATGCCGGCGAGGACCAGCCCAATGCGCTGATGCGGCGCATCTGCATCCTGTTCGAGCCGTTCCTGATGTCGTCGCCTGACCAGGCCGCCGATTGGGTCATCCTGCGCTCGTCGCTCCTGCCCTGGTGGGGCGCGGCGATGGCGGCTTCGGCGCCGCTGCGGCGCTGCGAGGAGAGTTTCATCCAGGCCGTGCAGGCCCGCCAGCCCGCGGCGATCGAGCAGGCGGTGGATGCAGCCTATGAACGCCTGGCCGCGACGACGCAGAGCCTGGCCATCCGCGGCGCCTCGGCCGGGCTGCGCCAGGATCTGCGCAAGATCGCAGCACTGCTGGCCAATCGCCGGGCGCTCGGCACGGCCCTCGCCGCGATCGAGATCGGCGGGCCGGTCAAGCCCGGCCAGGAGATCGAGCTCGACATTGCCCTGATCGACGGCTTTGCCGCGCAGTACCGGAACCTGGCGCAGCACTCGACGCTGGATCCGCTCTGGCTCGGCCATGCGATCATGAACCGCCTCGCCCGGCCCTGGACCGGGCTGCAGCTGGTCCAGGCCGTCTTGGCCGGCGGGGCGGTGACGCCGCTGGCGTTGAGCGAGCTGGCGCCGCTCACCAATCGCGCCTTCTTGCATCTGGCCCAGCTCGGCCGCTCCGCCGAGGCCCAGCTACGCCGCGCCGGCAAGAACCGCCATGCCATCGAGATCGCGCGCGCCGCTACCGTCACCGAGCGCTATTTTGCCGGTCTCGACGAGGTGATCTCGCTCTGCGGCCTCGACGGCTTCTCGCGCCATGCCCAGGCGCGGCTGACCGAGCGCGACGGGGTCATTGCCGCCGTGGCAGAAACCCTCGGCCTGTTCGAGGGCGTGATCAGTGGCTTCCTGCGCCACTGGGCGCCGCGACCGCCGGACCAGGACGACCCGGAGCTCTCGGCGGCGCTCGATGCGGCCGCCTTGCTCGGCGCGGTCAAGGCGCTGGGACCGGGCTACAGCTTCGAACGCCCGGTGGCGGCGATCGCCGCTCGCCTGGCCGAGGCGCTGGGCCAAACTCCGGCCGCCGCGACCGGCTCGGCCCTGCGGCAATGGTCGCAGCACCGGGCCGGGCTGACGCATCATCTGCGCCTGGACTTGGCGTGACCATGGGCTCGGCACGGAACAATCGGTTCCAACTCCTCCTCCCCTTGCGGGAGGAGGGGTGCGCCGCAGGCGCTGCCACGGACTCTGGCACTAGATCATCTAACTGATATAGCTTTGAAATAGCGTCGTTCGGCATCGACACCCCCTCCTCCCGCGAGGGGAGGAGGAGAAAGATCAGCCGGAAATGTTCGGAGCGATTATTTCGTGCCAGATCCTAGGAAGTTGAAATGACGCCGGTAATTGCCATCCTGATCCCGTGCTACAACGAGGCCCGGACGATCGCCAAGGTCGTGACCGAGTTCCGGGCGGCGCTGCCCGGCGCCACCGCCTATGTCTATGACAACAACTCGACCGATGGCACCGCCGAAATCGCGCGCGCTGCCGGCGCCGTGGTCCGGGCCGAGACGCTGCAGGGCAAGGGCAATGTCGTGCGCCGGATGTTCGCCGATGTCGAAGCGGATATCTACCTGCTGGTCGATGGCGACGACACCTATCCGGCCGAGGCGGCGCCGCGCCTGATCGCGGCGCTGACCGGCCAGCATTTGGACATGGTGAATGGCAGCCGGGTCCCCGACCAGGCCGCGGCGCACCGTTTCGGCCATGCCTTCGGCAATCGGCTGCTGACCGGCCTGGTCGGCCGGATCTTCGGCGCCCGGCTGCACGATATGCTGTCCGGCTACAAGGTGCTGTCGCGCCGTTTCGTCAAATCCTTCCCGTGCCTCGCGACCGGCTTCGAGATCGAGACCGAACTCACGGTCCATGCGCTGGAGCTGCGCATGCCGATCCTGGAAATGCCGATCGCCTATCGCGAACGGCCGGCGGGATCGGTTAGCAAGCTCCACACCATCCGGGACGGCATTCGCATTCTGTGGACAATCCTGCGGCTGGTGCAGGTCGAGCGGCCGCTGCAGTTTTTCGGGGCGGCGGGCTTCGCTCTGCTGGCCGCGGCCATCATCGTGATGATCCCGGTCTTCGCCACCTTCGAAGCGACCGGCCTGGTGCCGCGGCTGCCGACGGCAGTGCTGGCGACCGGCGTGACTCTGCTGGGCTTTCTCAGCCTGGCCTGCGGCCTTATTCTTGAGACCGTGACCTTGGGGCGACTCGAGGCCAAGCGTATGGTCTATCTGGGCATTGCCGGGACGCCGGAGCGGTAATCAACCCCGCTGCCTGCGTTCCGCGTGCGAGCGCAGCAGGGGCGCCCGCACCGCGCGCTTGACCCAATCCGGAGTGCGGTTGCCGCCGGCGACGGCATCGGCCAGCGCGTCGTCGAAGCCGTTGCGATACTGCATTTCCAGCGTGTCGCCGACGCCGATCGGGACGTTGACATCCTTGATCTGGACCGTACGGAACGGCCGCGCGGTCTTCGAGACGCCGGTGCCGAAGGCGCCGCGGCCGCGCAGATAGGCGAGCGCGAACAGCGTCCAGATGCCGTGGCCCTCGAAGCGCGATTCGCCCTCGGGGGCGTCATCGAGATCGATGACGTCGATGCCGACCGGGCGGGCGACGCCGCAGCCTTCGTCGTCGTCGAGCGCATCGACCGCCATCTCCCAATCCTCGAAGCTCCATTCCGAGGTATTGCCGGCCGAGAAATTAAAGCCGCGGCGCAGGATCTTGCAGAAACCCTCGAGATCCTGGGTCGGCCGCGGGGCGGCGTGGCGCTGCAATGCGTCCTTGGCGTAAGTGCTCATGAGCTTCTCTCCCGGCAGGCTTCGATTTTTCGGGAAAGTGTAGCAGCATCGGAAGGGAATGCCCCGCGATTGTCGCGACGGTCGGAACGGGCAGGGGCAAGGGGAGGCAAAGGGCATGGATTTCGCGCTCACGGCAGAGCAGGAGGCGCTGCGCGACGCGGTCGGGCGGATCTGCAGCCGGTTCGACGACCAGTACTGGCTGACCCGTGACCGCGAGGGCGGCTTTCCGCACGAGCTGCATGGCGCCCTGGCCGAAGCTGGCTGGCTCGGCATCGCCATTCCCGAGGCCTATGGCGGCGCCGGGCTGGGCATCACCGAGGCCGCCATCATGCTGCAGGCGATTGCCCGTTCGGGCGCCGGCATGTCGGGCGCCTCGGCCATCCATATCAACATCTTCGGGCTCAACCCGGTGGTCGTGTTCGGCACCGAGGCGCAGAAGCAGCGCATGCTGCCGCCGCTGATCGCGGGTGCTGAGAAGGCCTGTTTCGCCGTCACCGAGCCCAATACCGGGCTCGACACGACCAGGCTCAAGACCCGCGCCACCCGCCAGGGCGACCGCTATGTGCTGAACGGCGCCAAGGTCTGGATCTCGACGGCACAGGTTGCCGACAAGATGCTGATCCTGGCGCGCACCACGCCGCTCGAAGAGGTGAAGCAGCGCGCGCACGGCCTCAGCCTGTTCTATACCGATCTCGACCGGCGCCATGTCGAGGTGCGCGAGATCGAGAAGATGGGACGCAAGGCGGTCGATTCGAACCAGCTTTTCATCGACGGGCTGGAAGTGCCGGTCGAGGACCGCATCGGCGAGGAGGGGCGGGGCTTCGAGTATATCCTGCATGGGCTCAACCCCGAGCGCATCCTGATCGCCGCCGAGGCCATCGGGCTCGGCCGCGCCGCCCTCGACCGGGCGACCCGCTATGCCGGCGAGCGCGAGGTGTTCAATCGCAAGATCGGCCAGAACCAGGCCATCCAGCATCCGCTGGCCGAGCGCTGGATGGAGCTGGAGGCGGCCGATCTGATGATGTACCGCGCGGCCTGGGCCTATGATCGCGGCGACGAGTGCGGGGCGGCCGCCAATGCCGCCAAATATCTCGGCGCCGAGGCCGGCTTCCGCGCCTGCGAGACCGCGGTCATGACCCATGGCGGCTTCGGCTATGCCAAGGAATACCATGTCGAGCGGTACCTGCGCGAAAGCCTGATACCCCGCATTGCCCCAGTCAGCCCGCAATTGATCCTGTGCTACATTGCGGAGAAGGTGCTGGGCCTGCCAAAATCCTATTGAGCCGGCGGTTCGACCCCGTGGCCTGTCAATGGTTTGCAGTTATGTCAAATTTGAGGTAAATTTATACCAATATAAGGGAAAATAAACACTGTTCTTTCGACGAAAAGCGACCGCAGAGTGTCGTTTAACCTGTGAATTACTTTTGTTATGGCATAATACTGCTGACGTAAATCGGTGAGACGGCAGCACAAATCGAGAATCGGCGGGAAAACAGCGGCACCGGGGCACGGCGCCGCTGTTTGCGCAGCCGGTCCCGGAGGAGAGCCGCGATGCCGCATTTCGCTCCAAAATTTGGCGCCCTCGGTGTGGCGATCGTCGCGGCGGTGCTGATCGGGCCAGCCGCCATGGCCGAAACCCTTGCCCCTGTCGTCCATCGGGACGTCCTGACCTATGGCTCGATGGCCACGGCCAGCATCGGCATTGGTGCCGATCTCAACGGCGCCGTGGCCTTTCCCGGCGACAATGCCTGGAACACCGATATTTCGCAGCAGCCGGTCGATCCCAATTCCGGCAATCTCATCGCCTCGATCGGCATCGGCACCGGGCTGCACCCCGATTTCGGCTCGGGCAGCTATGCCGGTTCCACGATCGGCATTCCCTATGTCGTGGTCCGCGGCAGCCAGAATCTGGTGCCGATCGATTTCACCGCCTATGGCGACGAAAGCGATCCGGGACCCTATCCGGTGCCGGGTGATGCGCCGATCGAAGGCCAGACCTTGAACGGGCTGCCCTTCGGCGGCGACCGTCATGTGCTGGTGATCGATCGCGACACCAACCGGCTGTTCGAAATGTGGACCTCCTATCCGCAGCTGAACGGCGCCTGGGCGGCCGGCTCGGGTGCCGAATTTCATCTGGATTCGGATGATGTCCGGCCGACGGCCCCGCCCGGCTGGACCAGCGCCGATGCCGCCGGCCTGCCGATCTTCCCGGGGCTGGCGCGCTATGAGGAGGCCCATGCCGGGCTCATTGCCCATGCGCTGCGCTTCACCGTGGATCATTCCCGCGCCGCCTATGTGCCGCCGGCCAATCATTTCGCTTCCAGCAATACCAGCGCCAACCTGCCGCCGATGGGCATGCGCGTCCGGCTGAAGGCCGGCTTCACCATCCCGAGCAGCTTTAGCCCGGAGGTCAAGACCATCCTGACCGCGCTCAAGACCTACGGCATGATGGTCGCCGACAATGGCAGCAACTGGTACATCAGCGGCGCGCCCGACCCGCGCTGGAACAACAACGATCTGGTGACCCAGCTGCGCCAGGTCACCGGCTCGAATTTCGAGGTGGTGCAGATGGTCGGGGTGGTGACCGAGTGAGGCGGCGTTACGCGCCGCCGCTTCATTGCGTCTCCCGCGTCAAATTCGCCGTAAACGCCGTCGCCCAGGTCTTGCCGCCGTCATCCGAGTAGGATTCCTGGTAACGGTGGGAAGTCGGCGTCATGTCGGACCAGACCGCCCGGACCAGGATCGCCCGGCCGTTGATGCTGTCCAGGGAGAAGAGTTCGACGCGCCCGTCCTTGAACCCGCCGATCGCGGGCGAATTCAGCATCCCCGACTTGGCGTTGACGTAGTTCTGGCTCCACTGATGCGCCTCGGGATTGTAGAGGAACAGGGTCAGGGCTTCCCAATGGCCGTTGGGGCCGTCGGCCTCGATCTCCTCCAGCTGGGCCCTGCCGTCCCAGACCTTCCGGACCGTGACGGTGCCGTTGAGTTCGATCGTGCTGGACGAGGCCGATAGCGGGTCGACCACGCGCTTGATGTGGGTCTTCCACGCGCCGATGTTGAAATCGAAATCATGCTGCCCGTCGCGCTGGACGGCTTCCGGCGGCTTGGCCGTGTCGGCTGCGGCGCTGCTGCCGATCGCACCGGCCAGCAGGCAAATACCGATGAGCTGTGGGATTTTCATTGCCGTCTCCGTTGGATCATGCTGGCCAGGACGCGGGCGCCAGGCTCATCGCCGGTGACGGTGTTGCCATGGCGGCCGATTGTCTCTGAAGGGCCATTCGGGAGAAAAATGGCTGGGCCACTCGCAATCACGCCCAATGGGCGCAGCGGATCCATTCTTTGACAGCGAGTTCGGCCCGGCGGCCGACCAAACTCAATGCGCCAGCGCCGGCAGCGACGCCGGGTCGAGGGCCTTCAGGCCTTCGGCCAGTTCGGCCGCGAGCGCCCTTCCGGCGGCGCCCTCGCGAAACGCGACATAGACGCCCTTGTCGGCCAGGGTGTGCCGGTCGAACTCGACCCAGGGCCGCATCGGCCGCAGGCCGGGATCGTGATCGAGACAGTATTCAAGCGTGTTCATATCGGTCACGGCGGCATCGACCCGGCCGGCGGCGAGGCGGCGGATGTTCACCAGATCGGAGGGTGCCCCCTCGACCGTGAGCCGGCCGGCAGCGGCGGCCTCGTCGAATTCGGGCGTGTAGCGATAGCCCAGCACCGTGCCCAGCGTGTATTTCCCGAGATCGGCCAGGCTGTCCCAGTGGATCGGCCGGTCGACCCGTTCGGCCAGGCCGATCGGGCTGGTCATGACCGCCGCCGAGGCGAAGAAGCCCCGCAGCGTCTTAAAATCATCGGCATAGACGGCGGCGACGCCGATATAGCTGGGATCGGTCAGCGCCACCGCCTGCGCGCGCTTCCACGGCATGATCGTGACCTCCACGGCATAGCCGCGGGTCGCGAGCGCGCGCCGGATGATATCGGTGAACAGGCTGTCGCCCGGTTCGCCCGGGCCGGTGAAGGGCGGCCAATCCGTCGCCGTCAGGCGGACGAGCCGATCCGCGGTCTCGGCCAGGGCGGGCAGGGCCCAAAGGGTCAGAGCAACTGCGAGCGGCAGACCGGGCAAGCGCACGCCAGAACCCCTCATTGGGACTCGCCTTCTGTCACGCTGTCACGAATAGCGCGGGCTCGCAATGGCGCGGAAAACCTCGCCTCAATGCGCCAGTGCCGGCAGTGATTCCGGATCGAGGGACTTCAGGCCCGCGGCCAGTTCGGCCGCGATGGCCCGGCCCAGGGCATTTTGCCGGAAGGCGACAGAGACCGGCTGCTTGGCCAGGACATGGCCGTTAAAGCGCAAAGTGGCCCCGACCGCTCGCAGGCTCGCCTCATGCTCCAGCAGGTACTCGAAGGCATTGGCATCGACCACGGCGGCGTCGATGCGCCCCGCGGCCAGGCGTTCGAGATTGACCGCATCCGTGGGCGCCGGCTCGACGTCGAGCTTGCCGGTGGCGACCGCGTCGTCGAATTCTGCGGTATTGGCATAGCCCAGCACGGTGCCAAGGCGGTAATGCGCGAGATCGGCAATGACGTTCCAACGGACCGGATTATCGGCCCGTTCGGCCAGGCCGAGCGGGCTCGTCATGACCGGCACCGAGGCGAAGAAACCGGGAATGTTGCGCAGATCCTCGAGATAAACCGGGAGCACGCCGACATAGGAAGGATCAGCCTGGGCGACCTCGATGGCGCGCTTCCAGGGCAGGAGGGTGACCTCGACGCCATAGCCGCGCAGGGCCAGCGCGCGCGTGACGATATCGAGGAAGATGCTGTCGCCCGGCTCGCCCGGGCCGGTGAAGGGCGGCCAATCCTCCGCCGTGAAGCGGACGATCCGATCCGCGGTTTGCGCCGGCGCCGGCGCCGGCGACAGGGCCAGAAGGGCGGCGAGCAGCAGACCGGGCCAGTGCCACGCCCAGCCCCGTCTCGGACCCGTTCCAGCCGGAGCGGTCACGGCGGGTCGACGCCCGCGGTGGAGCGGCCCGTCCCGTTCACGTCGCCCGGATCGTCGCCAGGAAGCGGTCGACTTCGCCGCGCAGCGAGTCCGATTGCCCGGCCAGATCATCGGCCGCCGCCAGCACCAGCGTCGCCGCCGAACCGGCATGGTCGACCGCCTCACTGACGCCGCTGATATGGCGCGAGACATTCTCGGTGCCGCCGGCCGCCTGCTGGACGTTGCGCGTGATCTCGCGGGTGGCAGCACTCTGCTCCTCGACTGCGGCGGCGATCGAGGCGGAGATCTCGTTGACCTCGAGAATGGTCGTGGAAATGCTGCGGATCGCGGCCACGGCCGAATCGGTTTCGCCCTGGATCTGGGCGATCTGCGCGCGGATATCCTCGGTCGCGCGCGCCGTCTGGGTCGCCAGCGATTTCACCTCGGATGCCACCACGGCAAAGCCCTTGCCGGCCTCGCCGGCGCGCGCCGCCTCGATCGTGGCATTGAGCGCCAAGAGATTGGTCTGGCTGGCGATGTTGTTGATCAACTTCACCACCTCGCCGATCTTGCGGGCAGCCTCGGCCAGGCCGGCAATGGTGGTGTTGGTCTCCTGGCTCTGGTCGGCGGCGCGCTGGGCGGTGGCCGAGGCGGCGATGACCTGGCGGCCGATCTCGTCGATCGAGGCGGCCAGCTCCTCGGCCGCGGCCGCCACAGTCTGGACATTGGCGCTCGCCTGGTCGGCGCCGGTCGCCACTGCCAGGGCCTTTTCCTGGGCGCCGCTCGACGCTGCGGACATGGCGCGGGCGGTCGATTGCATCTCGCCCGCGGCTTTGGACAGGGCCGCGACGATGCCGCCGATGCGCGCCTCGAACTCGTCGGCCAGGCGCCGCAGTGCCTGCTGCTTGTCGCGCTCGGCCTGGGCCTTCAGGGCCGCCTGTTCGCTTTCCAGCTGACGCGCCGCGATGGCGTTGTCCTTGAACACCTGGACCGCCTGCGCCATCTCGCCGATCTCGTCGCCGCGCCGCGATTCGACGATGTCGACGGCAAGATCGCCGCCGGCGAGCCGGGCCATGCGGGTCTTCAGGCTGCCCATGGCCTGGGTGATGCTGCGGCTGGTCAGCGTGGCGATGAGCCCGACCACCGCCATCAGCCCGAGCGCAATCAGGCCCAGCCGCTCCAGCAACGCCCGGTAGTCGGCATCGATGTCGTCGACATAGACGCCGGTCGCGATGAACGCGTCCCAGGGCGCGAACAGCTTGATATAGGTGTATTTCTCCAGCGCCTCGGTCTGGCCGGCGCGCGGAAACCAGTAGCTGGTCACACCTTCGCCGGCCGGCGAGCGCGCGACCGCGATCATCGAGCCGTTGATCAGCTTGCCGTTCACATCCTTGAGCGTGATCCGGTTCTCGCCCTCCAGCTTGGGATTGTCGCCCCGGGCCAGCGCCGTGCCGTCGAGCCGGGTCATCACCACATACTCGCCCTGGCCATAGCGCATGGCGTGGATCAACCCGCGCACCTGGTCGAGCGCCTGGTCGCGGGTAAGCTTGCCGGCCACGACCTCGGTCTCGGCCTGCTGGGCCAGGCCATACACCGTCTCGACGATCGCCTTCAGCTTGCCGATGCGGTCGTCGATCATGCGCTGATGCATGATGGTCCCGGCAATCGCCACCATGACGGCCAGCCCGGCCAACATGAGCCCGACCAGCAGCCACAGCTTGGTGCGGATGGTGACGCGCTGGAACAGGCTCGAACCGCTGATGACTGCCGGCATGGTTTTTGGCTTCTCGCAGGAAGGACTGGGAGCATCCTGGCGGTAAAA
>Ga0302314_10015490_pt1 | contig 12948 bp, 14 predicted proteins | sample III_Palsa_N2_3_FD_200533 | JGI IMG/M metagenome (GOLD analysis project Ga0302314, IMG submission 200533) | Peat permafrost microbial communities from Stordalen Mire near Abisko, Sweden - III_Palsa_N2_3 | ecosystem: Environmental > Terrestrial > Soil > Palsa > Peat permafrost | place: Sweden...
TCTGGCGATGGCCTACGCGATGGTGGCGATCGGCTTCATCGGCTTCATCGTCTGGGCCCACCACATGTACACCGTGGGCATGAACGTCGACCTGCAGGCCTATTTCTCGGCCGCGACCATGGTCATCGCCGTGCCGACCGGGATCAAGATCTTCTCCTGGATCGCCACGATGTGGGGCGGTTCGATCGAGTTCAAGACGCCGATGCTGTGGGCGCTGGGCTTCATCTTCCTGTTCACTGTCGGCGGCGTCACCGGCGTCGCCCTGGCCAACACCGCCTTCGACTACAATGTGCACGACACCTATTACGTGATCGCGCACTTCCACTACGTGCTGAGCCTAGGCGCCGTGTTCGCGATCTTCGGCGGCTTCTACTACTGGTTCGAGAAGATCTGGGGCGTGCGCTACAACGAGGCGCTCGGCGCCGCGCACTTCTGGATCACCTTCATCGGCGTGAACATCATCTTCTTCCCGCAGCACTTCCTCGGTCTGCAGGGGATGCCGCGCCGGCAGGTCGACTATCCGGCGGGTTTCGACACCTGGAACTACGTGTCCTCGGTCGGCTACTTTATCACCCTGATCGGCACCTGCATCTTCGTGCTGATGCTGCTGGAAGCCGCCATCCGCCGCCGTCCGGGCCGCGCCAATCCGTGGGGCGTTGGCGCCACCACGCTGGAGTGGACGCTTCCCTCGCCGCCGCCGTTCCACCAGTTCAACGAACTGCCGGTGGTGCATGCCGAGGGCGGGCACTAGCCGGGGCCAGGACACCGAAAACGTCGTCGTGCTGCGGATTGACGCGGCGCGGCGGCGGTTCCGTCCTAGCCAGCCGGCTCCAGGTGCGCGATGACACCGGACATGACCACCGTCGAAATACCGATCGCCGCCCCGGCCCGCTGGCAGGACTATGTCGCGCTGCTGAAGCCGCGGGTGATGTCGCTGGTGATCTTCACCGCGCTGACCGGGCTGGTCTGCGCGGGCGGGTCGATGAACCCGGTGCTGGCGGCGACCGCCATCCTCTGCATCGCGGTGGGCGCCGGCGCCTCGGCCTCGCTGAACATGTGGTTCGACGCCGATATCGACGCGAAGATGCGCCGTACGCGCAACCGCCCGGTGCCGTCGGGCCGGGTGCAGGGCGCGGACGCGCTCGCGCTCGGCATCGTGCTGTCGCTGTTCTCGGTCGCGCTGATGGCGCTGGCGGTGAACCTGGTGGCCGCGGGCCTGCTCGCCTTCACCATCTTCTTCTACGCCGTGGTCTATACGATGTGGCTGAAGCGGGCGACGCCGCAGAACATCGTCATCGGCGGGCTCGCCGGGGCTTTGCCGCCGGTCGTGGGCTGGGCCGCGGTCAGCGGGACCACGCCGCTGAACGCCTGGCTGATGGTGGCGATCATCTTCTTCTGGACCCCGCCGCACTTCTGGGCGCTGTCGCTGACCACCCACGACGACTACGAGCGCGCCGGCGTGCCGATGCTGCCGGTCGCCAAGGGCGAGCCGGCCACGCGGCTGCAGATACTGCTCTACAGCCTGTTCCTGGTCCCGCTGGCGCTGACGCCGGCGTTCACCAGTCTTGGCGGGCCGGTCTATCTGGCGATCGCGGCGCTGGGCGGGGCGGGCTTCATCGGCCTGGCGGTGCGGCTATTCGTCTCCAAAGACCGGGCGGACGCCAAGCGGCTGTTCGCCTTCTCGATCCTCTACCTGTTCGCGCTGTTCGCGGCGCTGCTCGGCGAGCATCTCGTCGGCCTCAAGCCGCTCGCGCTGCTGGGATGAGCGATCCGAAGGACGAAGGCGAGGCATTCCGCAAGGCTCGCAGCGGCCGCAATTACGCGATCATGCTCGGCCTGCTGGCCTTCGTCGCGCTCGTGTTCATCGTCACCATCGTGCACCTGAAGGGCAATGTCGCAGCCCCCAGTTTCTGAGTCCCCCCTGGCTTCCGACTCCAGGGTCCGAGTCCGCAACGCGCGGGTCGCCGCGGTTTGCGGCGTGATTTTCGCGAGCATGGTCGGGGCGGCGTTCGCGGCGGCGCCGTTCTACAGGGCGTTCTGTCAGGCCACCGGCTTCGCCGGCACCGTGCGGCGCGTCAACGCGGCCCCGACCACGATTTCCAACCGAACGGTCGAAGTGATCTTCGACACCAACGTCCGCGGCATCGCCTGGAGTTTCACGCCCAACGCGCCCAGCCAGGTGACGCGGCTCGGCGACTCCAAGCTGGCTTTCTTCAAGGTGACCAACACCTCGGACAAGCCGCTGACCGGCCGCGCGGTCTACAATGTCACCCCGGCCAGCGCCGGCTACTACTTCTCCAAGCTCGAGTGTTTCTGCTTCAAGAACCAGACGCTGCAGCCGCACCAGACGGCCGAATTTCCGGTGGTCTATTTCGTCGATCCGCGCTTCGGGCTCGACGACGACACCCGCGGGATCAAGCAGATCACGCTTTCCTACACCTTCTTCCCCGCGCAGCCCTTGGCGGCGAACGCGAGGCAAGGCTATAGCAACCCGTAATCAGGGGGCGGCCGCCTAGCGGTCCCAGGTCAAGAGAGGCACGGAACCCGCGAATGGCCCACGAAGGCGTAAAGCACGACTACCACCTGGTCGCACCCAGCCCATGGCCGCTGCTCGGCTCGTTCGCCGCCTTCGTGCTGACGGCCGGCGGCGTGATGTGGATGAAGGGCATCTTCGGCGAGCCGAAGCACACCTGGTGGATGGTGGTGACGGGTTTCGCACTCGTGCTCATCACCATGTACTGCTGGTGGAGCGATGTGGTGAAGGAGGCCAACGCCGGCGACCATACGCCGGTCGTCTCCATCGGCCTGCGCTACGGCATGATCCTGTTCATCGCCTCCGAGGTGATGTTCTTCGTCGCCTGGTTCTGGATCTTCTTCGAGATGGCGCTGTTCCACCACGTGCGCACGCTGTCGCCGATCGACGACGTCGCCAACGCCTGGAAGACCTGGCCGCCGAAGGGCGTCGAGACCGTACCGGCGTTCGAGCTGCCGCTGGTCAACACCCTGACCCTGCTGCTCTCGGGCACCACCGTCACCTGGGCCCACCACGCGCTGCAGACCGGCGACCGTCGGAGCGCGAAGATCGGCCTGCTGCTGACCGTGCTGCTGGGGATGCTGTTCACCTCGATCCAGGCGTTCGAGTATCACCACATCCTGACCGATCACCTGTTCTACAGCCCCGAGTCGTCGAACTCGGGCCTCTATGGCTCGGCCTTCTTCATGGCCACCGGCTTCCACGGCTTCCACGTGCTGATCGGGACCATCTTCCTGATCGTCTGCCTGATCCGGCTGATGAACGGCGGCTTCACGCCGACCAAGCACTTCGGCTTCGAGGCGGCGGCCTGGTACTGGCACTTCGTCGACGTGGTGTGGCTGTTCCTGTTCACCTTCCTCTACTTCACCTTCGGCGCGGGCTGGGGGAAGTGAGCGGGCGTCTCACGTGAGTGAAAGGGGCGCCGCGCCCTTCATCGCCGGCGCCCTCGGACGCTGCCCGAACTGCGGCGAAGGCCCGTTGTTCTCGGGCTTTCTCAAGGTGTCGCCGCGCTGCACGACGTGCGGCTTCGACCTCGCCAAGTCCGACAGCGGCGACGGCCCGGCGGTGTTCGTGATCTTCATCGCCGGCTTCATCGCCGCGTTCGGCATATTGTTCACCGAGATCGCCATCCGCCCGCCCATCTGGGTGGAGGGCGTGATCTGGCTGCCGATCGCGGTTCTGCTCTGCGTCGGCCTGCTGCGGCCGTTCAAGGGCCTGATGATCGCCGCTCAGTTCGCCAACAAGGCCTCGCAAGCTGGGCGGGATGATCTTTAAGGTCCAGGTACCTCCCCGATATCCGGTCATCGCCGGGCGTAGGTCCCGGCGACCCAAGCACGCCGACCTGCAGGTGGTCGTGCTCGGCACGACCACGGCGCCGACGGTGTGCATGGGTGACCGGCACGATGGCCGGTCATGACCGTCGGAGGGGGTGGCGTTGGGGTGTGGGCTGGCAAGCAGCGCTTTCCGCTCGGCCTGACGTTCGCGGCCTTCGTAGCCTTCGCCATCTGCGCCGCGCTTGGCGCCTGGCAGCTGCAGCGCGCGGACTGGAAGACGCATGAACTCGCCCGCATCGCCGCGCTGAAGCATGCCCCGCCGGCGCCGCTCGGTCCGGTGCTCGCCCAGGCGGCGGCGGGCGAGGATGTCACCTTCACGCCAGTGGTCGCCGACTGCGCGCCAGCCCGCCCGGCGCCCGCCGGGTTCCACCTGATCAGCGACAACGGCGATTGGATCGCCAGGACGCTCGGAGCCTGCCGGGTCGCGGTTGGCGCATACGACGGCGTCGTGGTCGATCGCGGCTATCTGCTGTCTAGCCGAGGCGCGCCGAACCCACCCACCGCGACGTTGCCCTCGCCGGCGCACGTCGTCGGCGTGCTCTACGCGCGGCCCAGCCCGCCGGACGTCGGCTTGAAACGGCCGGCGCCCTATGTGCTCGTGGCGCAGCAGGAGACCCCGGCCGCGCCCGGCGTCGCGCCGACACCCTATCCGGACGCCACCGACAACATGCAGTACGTCGGCGCCTATTGGCTGACCTGGTTCGGCCTTGCCGGGGTGCTGGCTTGCGTCTATGCGGCCATGCTCTGGCGCAGATACCACCCCAAACCCAGCCCCAAGCGATGAAGTACGTCTCCACCCGCGGCGCGGCGCCGCCGGTCAGCTTCCTGGATGCCGTGCTGACGGGCCTCGCGCCCGACGGCGGCCTCTACGTGCCCGAAGCCTGGCCCCGGTTCAGCGAGGCCGAGATCGCCGCCTTCGCCGGGCGGCCCTACGCCGAGGTCGCCGCCGCGGTGCTGGGCCGTTTCGCCGGCGATCAGATCGGCGCCGACGACCTTTCCGAGATGTGCGCCGACGCCTACGCCAGCTTCAGCCACACCGCCGTCGCGCCGCTGGTCCAGCTGGCGCCGGGCCGCTTCCTGCTCGAGCTGTTCCACGGGCCGAGCCTCGCGTTCAAGGACGTGGCGCTGCAGCTGCTGGCGCGGCTCTACGACCACGCGCTGGGCAAGCTGGGACGGCGCCTGACCATCGTCTGCGCCACCTCGGGCGATACCGGCGGGGCGGCGGTGGAGGCGTTCAGGGGCCGCGCCAACGTCCGTATCGTGGCGATGTTTCCCGAGGGCCGCATCTCGGAGGTGCAGCGGCGCTTCATGACCACCGCGGCCGAGGACAACGTCGCCTGCCTGGCGGTCAAGGGCACGTTCGACGACTGCCAGGCGATGCTGAAGGAGATGTTCCGCGACGCCCAGTTCGCCCGCGCGGTCGATCTCTCCGGGGTGAACTCGATCAACTTCGCCCGCATCGCCGCCCAGAGCGTCTACTACTTCACCGCCGCCGTGGCCTTGGGCGCGCCGCGCCGCAAGGTCGCCTTCGCCGTGCCCACCGGCAACTTCGGCGACGCCTACGCCGGCTATGTGGCGCACCGGATGGGGCTGCCGATCGAGCGGATCATCGTCGCGGTCAATGCCAACGACATTCTCTGCCGGGCGCTCGCCACGGGCCGGTATGCCCGGGGCGCGGTGACGTCGACCTCCAGCCCGGCGATGGACATCCAGAGCGCGTCCAATTTCGAGCGGCTCTATTTCGAGACCAGCGAGCGCGACCCCAGGGAGACGGCGCATGCGTTCGAAGCGTTCGCGGCGACCGGCGCCATCGACGTGCCGCCACGCAGCCTGGCGGCGATGCGCGCCCTCTTCGTTGGCGCGGCGGTGAGCGAGGCGGAGACCGCGCGGATGATCCTTTCCACCCTCAACGAGACCGGGGAGCTCGTCGATCCGCACACGGCCGTCGGTCTCGTGGGCGCGGGGCTGATCGGCCCGGCGCACCCCGCGACGCCGCTGGTGACGTTGGCGACCGCGCACCCGGCCAAGTTTCCCGAAACGGTGAAGGCCGCGACCGGCGTCGAGCCGGCCCGGCCGCTCAGCGTCGGGGCCATGGCCGGACGGCGGGAACGGTTCGATACGATCCCGGCCGATGTCGCGGTGGCGAAGGCGTTTGTCAGCGGGTTTGCGCGGGGATGATTGTGAAGCTGCCAGACGCCCCCTCCGTCACGTCGCACTTTGTGCGCCGCGCCACCTCCCCCGTTCCGCCTCGCTCCACGGTGGAGGAGCGATGAGCCGCGTCCACACCCTCGCCAACGGCGTGCGCGTCGTCGCCGATCCGGCGCCGGGGTATGAGACGCTGGCGCTGACCGTTGTGGCTGGCAGCGGCGCGCGGGCGGAGGATGAGGCGCGGTCCGGCTGGGCGCATCTGCTCGAGCACATGGTGTTCAAAGGCGCCGGCGAGCGGTCGGCGCGGGATATCGTCGAGGCGATCGAGGCCGAGGGGGGCTCGATCAACGCCGCCACCGGCTATGAGCGCACCAGCTTCCAGGTGAGGAGCCTCGCGGGCGGCCTGAAGCTCGGCCTGGAGGTGGTGGCCGACCTGATGCTGCGCCCGACCCTGGCGGCGGCGGACCTGGCCCAGGAAGTCGGGGTGATCGCCCAGGAGATCGCCGAGGCGGCCGATACGCCGGACGACTTCGTGTTCGAACTGGCCCAGGGCGCGGCGTTCGCGGGTCAGCCGCTGGGGCGGCCGGTGCTGGGGACCGAGGCCAGTATCGGCGCGGCGACGCCGGCGACGCTGGAGACCTGGCGCGCGCAGCTCTACGCCGCCGGCGGCCTGGTGGTCAGCGCCGCCGGCGCGATCGACGAGGACGAACTGCTGCGGCTGGCGGAGGACCTGTTCGGCGGCGCGATCGGCGCCGACGCGCCCGCTCAGACGCCCGGCAGCTTCATCGGCGGGCCGGCGGCCGAGGCGCGGCGACTGGAGCAGGCGCACCTGGTGTTCTTCCTGCCGGGCGTCGGCGCGGTCGATCCCGACTACTTCGCCGCCCGCGTGTTCACCGAGGCGCTGGGCGGCGGCATGTCGAGCCGCCTCTTTCAAGAAGCGCGCGAGAAGCTGGGCCTAGCCTACGCCATCGACGCCTTCGCCGAGTCGTACCAGGAGACCGGCCTGATCGGGGTCTACGCCGGCTGCGCGGCCAAGGACGCCAAGGCGCTGGCGAAGGTGGTGGCCGAGCAGTTCCGGCAGCTCGCGGACGGCGTCGGCGCGGCCGAGCTAGCGCGGGCGAAGGCGCAGCTGAAATCGGCGCTGTTCATGGCCCGCGAGTCGCTGTCGGCCCGCGCCGAGCAGGCGGCGGCGCAGTTGCAGGTGTTCGGACGCCTACTGAGCACCGCTGAGGTGGCCGAGGCGATCGACGCTGTCAGCCCAGCCGATCTGACCCGTCTGGCGGGGCGGGTCACGGCGCCCAAGCTCTCCGCGCCGGCCGTGCTCGGCCCTGCGCGGGCCCTCGCCGCCGCAGACGCGTTCCACGACGCCTTGTTCGGCGCCGCTTGAAAAAGCACCCAGAACCGGCGCAGAACATCGATCATGGCCCTGCTGGATTGGATTTCATCAGACCACGACCTGCGGCTGGCGGGCGAGAACGTCAGGCTGAGGCCCCACCGCAGCGGCGACTTCGAGGAATGGGCGGCGCTCCGGGCCCGTTCGCGCGCCTTCCTGCAGCCCTGGGAGCCGACCTGGCCGACCGATGACCTGACCCGCGGCGCCTGGCGCCGGCGGCTCTCGGCCTACGCCCACGACATCGAGCGGGGCCTCGCCTATCCGTTCCTGGTGTACAGCAGCGACAACGTTCTGGTCGGCGGCATCACTCTTTCCAACGTGCGCCGCGGCGTCGCCCAAATGGGCTCGATCGGCTACTGGGTCGGCGAGCCGTTCACGCGCAACGGCTACACCGTCTCGGCCGTGCGCGCGGTGGCGCGGTTTTCGTTCGAGCGGCTGGGCCTGCACCGGCTCGAGGCGGCGTGCATTCCGAGCAACGAGCCGTCGCGCGGCGTGCTGCTGAAGGCCGGCTTCACCCAGGAGGGTCTGGCGCGGGCTTATCTGAGAATTAACGGTATTTGGGAAGATCATCTCCTGTTCGGACTCGTTTCGCCGGCGCCGGCGAGCGAGCACAGGGGCGAGGACGTGCTGGTCTAGAGGGGCCTGCCGCGCCGCGCCCGCATTTGGGGTGATGAATGCCGTCCGCCGACAGGCTGGTCTGGGATGCGACGACGGTGCTCGAAGCGCTCGGCGCAGCCGATGCGGCGCTCTGGGTATGGGAGCCGGACCGCGACCGGCTGCGGCTTAGCGGCGCATCGCGGGCGCTGGGTCTGGGACCGCTGGCCCCCGAATCCGCCTCCGCCGCCGTCCGCGCGCTGGTGCTGCCGCAGGACCGCGCCGCCGTCGAAGATCTGCTCAAGGTGCGCGAGCCGGGGACGGAAATCTCCGCCCGCTTAAGGATGCGCGGCGCCGAGGCGTGCCTCTGGCGCGGCGTCTGGCTGGAAGAGGGCTTGCGCGCCGCCGGCGTGGTCGCCCGCGAGATGCGTTTCAGCGCCTCCGAGCGCGATCCGCTGACCGGCCTGCTGGATCGCCGCAGCTTCATCATCAGGGCCCGCGAGAAGCTCACCAGTCCGGGCGGGTTCGAGCTGGTGGTGGCCGACCTCAACCGCCTGCGCCGTCTGAACGAGGCGCTGGGCCACGAGCGCGCCGACCTGGTGCTGGCGGCGCTGGGCTCGCGCCTGGCCGCGGCCTTCGCCGGCGATTCGCTGATGGCCCGCATCGGCGAGGACGAGTTCGCCGTGTTGACCCCGATCACCAAGGCGCCGGCGGTCGAGGTGCTGCGCGCGGCGCTGGAGCAGCCGCTGCGGGTGGCCGGCTTCGATATCCATCCCACCTTGTCGATCGGCGAAGTGATGGTCGAGGGCGGCGACGACGCGCCGGAAGCCGCCGAGCTGCTGCGCCGCGCCGAGCTGGCGATCGAGGTCTCCAAATCCGCCGGCCGGGGCGCGCCGGCGGCCGCCTATGGCCGGGCGCTGGAGACCGACGGGCTGTCGCGGCTGGCGCTGGAGGCCGACCTGCGCGGCTCGATCGAGCGCGGCGAGATCCAGGCCTTCTTCCAGCCGATCGTGCGGCTCTCCACCGGCGAACTCAGCGGATTCGAGGCCTTGGCGCGCTGGCGCCATCCGCGCCGCGGCTTCCTGGCCCCCGATGACTTCCTCGGGCTGATGTCCGAGATGGGGATGATGGCCGAGCTCGGCGCCCACATGATGCGCGCCTCGGCCCAACAGCTCGGCGCCTGGCGCCGCGCCCACCCGGCGGTCGACCACCTGACCTGCTCGGTCAACCTATCCACCGGCGAGATCGACCGCGAGGGCCTTGTCGACGAGGTGGCCGACCTGGTGCGCAGCAACGGCCTGCGCCGCGGCTCGCTGAAGCTGGAAATCACCGAGAGCGATATCATGCGCGACCCGGACCGCGCGGCGCAGACGCTGCGCTCGCTGCGCGACGCCGGCTCGGGCCTGGCGCTGGACGACTTCGGCACCGGCTTCTCGTCGCTGTCGTACCTGACCCGGCTGCCGTTCGACACGCTGAAGATCGACCGCTACTTCGTGCGCACCATGGCCGCCAACGAGGGCTCGGCGAAGATCGTCCGCTCGGTGATCCAGCTGGGCCAGGACCTGGCGCTGGAGGTGGTGGCCGAAGGGGTGGAGAACGGGCTGATGGCCCGCGCCCTGCTCGATCTCGGCTGCGACTACGGCCAGGGCTACGGCTACGCGCCGGCGCTCTCGCCGCAGGAAGCCGAGGTCTATCTCAACGAATGCTACGCCGACGGCGCCGCGCCCGTGAAGGCGAAGGGGTAAGCGCCAACCCGCGTCCCTCCCCTTCATGGGGAGGGTGTCGCGCAAAGCGCGACGGGTGGGGATGTCTGAAGCAACAACGATCACCGTCGGTACGGCGCACCTCACCTGACTCCCCCACCCGACCGCTGCGCGGCCTGCCCTCCCCATGAAGGGGAGGGAGGGTTTTATGCGTGGCCGGTGAGGTTGGACAGCCGATCGGGCGAGACGCCGATCTTGGCCAGCGCCCGCGCCCACTTGCTGGCATGGTCGTCGTCGAACAGCAGGCTCTCGTCGGCGTCGCAGGTGAGCCAGGTCGACCCCAGCAGCTCCTGCTCCAGCTGGCCGGCGCCCCAGCCGGCGTAGCCCAGCGCGAGGATCGAGCGGCGCGGGCGGCTATTGTGGCCCGCGATCGCTTCCAGCACGTCGGGCGTCGCGGTGAGGGCGATGCCGGGCATCACCGGGATGCTCGAGGCGGGCGAGGTGTAGTCGTCGGTGTGCAGCACGAAGCCGCGGTCGCGCTCGACCGGTCCGCCCATCATCACCAGATCGTCGGGCAGCTCGATCGAGGAGTCGCCGATCTTCAGCCGCTTTAGCACGCTGCCGAGGCTGAGGCCCTCGACCGGCCGGTTCACGGCGATGCCCATGGCGTGCTCGGCGTTGTGTGCGCAGAGGAAGATCAGCGCGTGCTGGAAGCGCGGATCGCCGATGCCGGGCATCGCCACCAGCATGCGCCCGGTGAGGAACGGCTCTTCAACCAATGGCGCTTCCGAGTCGGCCATAAGCTTATGATTGGCGCCCCGTGCGGCGCTTTCAAGCCACAACCGCGCTGCAAGCGCTTGGCGCGGCGCGCTGCCCGTCCTATGTGCGGCGAAAGCCCGCAGGAGAGAGCCTCACATGACGATCAAGGTCGGCGACAAAGTCCCCGCAGCCACTTTCACCGCCTTCGGCCCCGACGGGCCCGGCCCTCTAACCACAGAGGCGCTGCTCGCCGGCAAGAAGGTCGCGCTGTTCGCGGTGCCGGGCGCCTTCACCCCCACCTGCTCGGCGCGCCATCTGCCCAGCTTCAAGGACCACGTGGCCGACTTCAAGGCCAAGGGCGTCGACACCATCGCCTGCGTGTCGGTCAACGACGTGTTCGTGATGAAGGCCTGGGGCGAGAGCCAGGGCGTCGGGACCAACATCCTGATGCTGGCCGACGGCAACGGCGACTTCACCAAGGCGGTCGGCCTTGAAATGGACGGCAGCAAGTTCGGCATGGGTAAGCGCTCGCAGCGCTATTCCATGATCGTCGACGACGGCGTGGTGAAGGAACTCAACGTCGAAGCCGGCGGCGAGTACAAGGTCTCGTCGGCCGAGTACATGCTGGAGCAGCTGTAGCGCTCTCCGATTCCCTATAGTCGGTCATAACCGGGCGTCAGTCCCGGTTACCCAAGCACGCGGAATTCTCCGTGGCCGTGCTCAGCACGGCCACCCGCCGGACGGTGGTCATGGGTCGCCGGGACTGACGCCCGGCGATGACCGATATTTGGGGGAGTTGGGGAGTTTGGTGCGCAAGGGGAGCGCGCACAGCGCTCACTCGAACGGAAACCGCGCGGCCCAGAACGCCTGCAGCCGCGGGTCCGCGTCGACCCGGCGCGCGACCGTGGCCAGTTTCGGGGCGGCGTCGTTGAAGCGCCCCCGTCCGCCGGCCCAGCGCGAGATCACGGCGACATAGAGGTCGAGCACGGTCAGCTCGTCGCCCAGGATGTAGCGGCCAGGGTCGACCTGGCGGTCCATGATCCGCCAGCAGTCGATGAAGCGGTCGCCGATGCGCGCCTTGGCGATCTTGCCCAGTTCGGGATCGTCGATGATCCGGGCCGGCTCGTCGCGGATCCAGTAGTAGGCGTAGATCGACGCCGAGATGAACGCCATCCAGCGCAGGAACGCCGGCCGGGTGTGCGCCGCCATGGTCGGCGCCAGCCGCGCCTCGGGGTGGGCGTCGGCCAGCCAGATCAGGATCGCGGCGCTCTCGGTCATCAGCTCGCCGTTGGGGAAGATGATCGCCGGCACCTGGCGCATCGGATTGGCGGCGTAGAGCGCCGGGTCGTCGCCATAAGCCTCGATCACCCGGTAGGGCAGGTCCAGCAGCGTCAGCGCCGCCTCCACCATCACCGATCCGGTGCCAACCGACCCGTAGACCACATATTCGTCGGACATCTCGCGCTCCCTGCTTCGGCCGGGTGTAGCCGATGGCGCGTCAATCTTCGACAGCAGTGCGCGCCGCAGGCGGCCCAAGATGTTGACCGCAGAGAACGCAGAGATTCGCGGAGCTACCGAGCTATCTCTGCGTATCTCCGCGGGCTCCGCGGTTCATATTCCTTTGCCTGCGGCGCGCGCCGTCTTGGTGGAATCGGCGCTCGGGGCCATCTTTAAGGGCGGAAGTTATCCACCTCGCATTCACAAGATATTGGGGTCTGCGGCGTACTATCCACTAGATGCAGCCTTTGGCCCTGATACGGTTGCGATACGAAAACGACCAAGTCCACGATTCGAGCCACCAGCAGTGAGCCGCCCATGACCGCCAATGTCCGCGCCCTTCCCGGCCTGCTCACGCCGTCGTTCGGTTACAAGCCGTTCCGCTATCCCTGGGCCTACGACTTCTGGAAGCGCCAGCAGCAGGTGCACTGGATGCCCGAGGAAGTGCCGCTGGGCGAGGACTGCAAGGACTGGGCGGCCAAGCTCAACGACAAGGAGCGCAATCTGCTGACGCAGATCTTCCGCTTCTTCACCCAGTCCGACGTCGAGGTGAACGACAACTACATGGAGCGCTACGCCCGGGTGTTCAAACCGGTCGAGGTGAAGATGATGCTGGCGGCGTTCTCCAACATGGAGACCATCCACATCGCCGCCTACGCGCTGCTGCTCGAAACCATCGGCATGCCGGAGAGCGAGTTCAGCGCCTTCCTCGAATTCGAGGCGCTGAAGGCGAAGCACGACTACATGCAGAAGTTCGGGGTCGACTCGAATGCGGACATCGCCCGCACTCTGGCCATGTTCGGCGGCTTCACCGAGGGGCTGCAGCTGTTCGCCAGCTTCGCCATGCTGATGAACTTCCCGCGCTTCAACAAGATGAAGGGCATGGGCCAGATCGTGTCATGGAGCGTGCGCGACGAGAGCCTGCACTGCGAGGGCATGGTCCAGCTCTACCACGCCTTCAACGCCGAGACCGGCGTGGTGACCAAG
>Ga0302314_10015492_pt1 | contig 12947 bp, 8 predicted proteins | sample III_Palsa_N2_3_FD_200533 | JGI IMG/M metagenome (GOLD analysis project Ga0302314, IMG submission 200533) | Peat permafrost microbial communities from Stordalen Mire near Abisko, Sweden - III_Palsa_N2_3 | ecosystem: Environmental > Terrestrial > Soil > Palsa > Peat permafrost | place: Sweden...
GGACGATACCGGCGGCGCGGTCGGGCCGGACGGCGAGACGGTCGACGACAAAAAGAAGAAGGCCAAGGACAAGGGCGCCGTCTACGACTTCGCCAACCAGTACATCGACAATCTGATCGCCGGGAAGTCGAGGCCTCAGTAGTACCGCTTTGAGCCATTGATCGGATGTCGGCTCTTAGGAGCGAATGAGATGCCAGCGAACGACTGGAGTGGGCGCGACGCGGAACAAATCAGGCGGCCGCACGGCGTGGCAGCTGGCGGCGTCTGAAACGCCGAAGCGGAGATTGCCGCCTGCCCCAGATCAACTCTCCGGGTTAGAGCACAATGATTCTTCGACGCGTGCCGTTGAATGACGTGCGTTTCAGAAGGCGACGGCGCGCTCGGCGGCGAGAGCGGTGCGGCGGATGGTGGCCAACAGGAGTGCTGCCGGGCGGGCCAGTGTAGCGGTACGTGGGATCAAAGCCTGCGCACTCACTGGGGTGACCGGCAGCAGTTTCAGGGCAACGACGTCTCGTCTCTCCGGAGCCACCAGCATGAAGGGATCGACCACTGCGACCCCCGCGCCGGCGCGGACCAGCGCGCAGGCGAGCGACGACTGATTGACCTCGAGCCCGATGCGGCGCGGCACGCCGGCTTCGCGGAACGCGGCTTCTACCAGATCGCCCAGCGGCAGGCTCCGGCTGAAAGAGATGAGTGGAAAGGGCGCAAGGTCGCGTACGTGCACCGCCCCGCGCGCTGCCAGCGGATGCTCAACCGGCACGACGCAAATCAGCGCGCCGGTGCACAGCGTCACAAGGCGTGCGTCGGGCTGGCCGAGCGGGGTCAGCACCAAGCCGAAATCCACCCGCTCCTGCATCACGCTTTCGACCACGCTCAGATTGTCCATGGTGCGGATGGCGACTTGGATGCGAGGCCTAGCAAGCCGGAATGCCGCCACCGCCGGCGGCACGAGATGATCGGCCAGCGTCGGGGTCGCGGCGATTTGAACGGTGCCGATGCCGGTATCGCGCATGTCGTGGACCAGCCGCCCGATGCGCTCCACCCCCTCGAACACCCGATCCAATTCGACCAGCAGCGCTCGCGTCTCGGCGGTGGGCTGTAGACGGCCTTGCCGACGGAGGAACAACGGAAAACCCGCCACGAGCGCGCATTCGCGAAGCATCATGCTGATCGCGGGCTGCGAGACGTTCAGCGCGGAAGCGGCTGCCGTAACGGAGCCGTGGCGACAGACGGCGCGAATCACCTCAAGCTGTCGCAAAGTCAGAGACATAAGTCTGACTTATATAGATTTAAATTTTGACGGGCTAGGCTTAACCATCGGCCCCGCTAACATGAGCGCCGACACGGACGCAATGGGATCGGCCATGCGAATTGCCGCCATCGAAACTTCGGTCGTTTCGCTGCCCTTCACCATGGGCGGCCCCTATCAGCTTTTTGCCGGTCAGCGCTGGGATCGGATGGAAATCCTGCTGGTCAAGGTCGAGACCGAGGACGGTCTGGTTGGCTGGGGCGAGGCGTTCGGCCACGCTGCCATCCCGGCGACCAAAGCGGCGATCGACACCATCCTGGCGCCCCTTCTGCTCGGAGAAGACGCCCGGGATTTGAACCGGCTCAGCCGAAAGCTAACGCACGCCGTTCATCTTCTCGGACGCAATGGGCCCTTCGTCTATGGCTTCGGCGGAATCGACATCGCGCTCTGGGATCTTGCGGGCAAGCGCAGCGGACAGCCGCTGTGGCGGCTGCTGGGCGGCAGCACGCCGGCACCGATGGAAGCCTATGCCAGCCTGCTGAACTATCCGGATGATGCGCTCGTGCGGGAGAACACAGCGGCCGCATGCGCTTCCGGCTACCGCGCCATCAAGTTGCATCAGACGACGCGGGAGGCTGTGATCGCTGCGCAGGACGCCCCGGGCGCGGCGCAAGCCCGCATCATGCTGGACGTGAACTGCGCCTGGTTGCCGGCAGCCGCCCAGACGATGGCGGCGTCGCTCGCCGATTGCGGACTGGCTTGGTTGGAGGAGCCGATCTGGCCACCCGAGGACGTGCGGGCGCTAGCCGCCTTGCGCCCGCACGGCATTCCCTTGTCGGCGGGCGAAAACGTCGCTGGGCTGTTTGGCTTCAAGATCCTGCTCGAGGCCGGTGCGGTCGACATCGCGCAGCCCAGCGTCACCAAGCTCGGCGGCGTGTCGGAAATGGTGCGCATCATCCATCTGTGCCAGGCGCACGGCGTGGCCGTGGCACCGCACAGTCCGTATTTCGGTCCCGGATTCATCGCCACGCTGCATATCGCCTCCGCCCTGATCGAGCGGCCGCTGATCGAGGTCCTGTGGGTCGACATGGAGGCCAATCCTTTCGATCCCTGGGTACGGCCACGGGATGGCCATGTCGTGGTGCCGGACGGACCCGGCCTCGGCTGCGACCCGGACCCGGATGTTCTGGCGCGCTACACGGTCGGGACGCCGACGCGCCATGTTGCAAGGGAACGCGCATGAAAGTAACAGCCGTTGAGACCCGTCCGGTTCTGGTGACACTGGACGAACCGATCGGCAGCGCCTTGGGCACCATCGCCAGCTTCGGCTGCATTCTGGTCTCGGTGCGCACGGATGGCGGCGTCACCGGCGAAAACCTGATCTTCACGCTGAACAACCGCCGCACACGCGTGCTGCGCCAGATGGTCGATGAACTTGCGGAGTTGGTGATCGGGCGCGATGCCGGCCATATCGCCGGATTCTGGTCGCGCGCCTGGAAGGACATCAACTTCCTTGGCCACAAGGGTGTGCCGGTGGTCGGCATTTCCGCCATCGACGGTGCCTTGTGGGATGCGCTCGGCAAATCCGTTGGCCTGCCGATCTATCGGTTGCTGGGCGGCGCCAAGGATCGGATGCCGGCCTATCACAGCGGCGGGCTGTGGCTGTCTCGCGACATCGATGCCCTTCAGGCCGAAGCGAGCGGCTTCGTGGCGCGGGGCTTCAAGGCGATGAAGATGCGGCTGGGCCTGTCCGACCCCCGCGACGACATCGCGCGGGTGCGCGCGGTGCGCCAGGCGATCGGGCCCGGCATTCGTCTGATGGCCGACGCCAACCAGGGGCTCGACGAGGCGCAGGCGATCCGGCTCGGCCGCAGGCTCGAAGAGTTCGACCTCACCTGGTTCGAGGAGCCGCTGCCGGCTTGGAATCTCGACGGGCTGGCCCGGGTTGCGGCCGCGCTCGACACGCCGATCGCCAGCGGCGAGACCGAATACACGCGCTATGGCTTCCGCCAGATGATCGAGCTGCGCTCGGCCGATATCCTGATGCCGGACCTGCAACGCGTGGGTGGGGTCAGCGAATTTGTGCGGGTCGGGCACATGGCCGAAAGCCACGATATCGCGGTGTCGAGCCACCTGTTCCCGGAGACCAGTATTCAGGTGCTGGGCGGCCTCGCCAATTCAAACTATCTCGAATACATGCCATGGTTTTCGCGGCTGTATAACGAGACGCTCGAGTTCTCGGAGGGGCAGGCTCTCGTGCCGGAACGACCGGGTTGGGGCTTCACCTTCAACCAGGATTATATCGATCATCTGGCGCTCTGCTACTGAGTGATGGAGGATCGGAAAGGCGCACTGTAACGACCCTGCAGAAGCCGCGAAAAGACGGGATCTGCTGAAACAACAATCCAAAGGGAGGATCGCATGAAACTCACACGTCGTTCGGTCGGCTTGGGCGCGATCGCCAGTTCGGCCCTTGGTACGTCTCTGTTCCGCTTGGTCAGCCCGGCCATCGCCCAGACGGCGCCGATCCGCATCGGCTGGCTTGCGTCGCTGACCGGCGCCAGCTCGGCGCCGGCGATCGGGTTCAACCGTGGCGTGGTGTTCGCGGCAAACGAGATCAATGCCGCCGGCGGCGTGAAAGGGCGTCAGATCGAGATTGTCACGCGCGATACGCAGGGCGATCCCACCAAGGCGGTGAACGCGACCCAGGAGCTGATCAGCCAGTTGAAGGTCGACGCCATCTGGGGGCCGACGAATTCGGGCGAGTCTCTGGCGGTGACCGCGATCATGACCCGGAGCAAAATGCCGAGCATCCACCCCTGCGTGGTGGACAGTCTGATCGATCCATCAAAGTACCCCAATGCGTTCCGGATCGCGCCGTCCAACACCCAGTGGGACGATGCGGTGCGCAATTACTGCCTGAACATCTTGAAGGCGAAGAAAGTTACCGTCATCGGCGACACGACCGGCTATGGCGTGACGGCGGTAAACGCCTCCGTGGCCGCATTCAAAACGGCGGGCGTCGACATCTCGACCCAGGCCAACATCGATGCGACCCAACCGGACATGACGGCCGACATGCTGCGCGCGCGCGATGCCGGGGCGCAAGTAATCGTGGTCTGGAGCGTGTCCACCGGCATGGTGGCGCGGCTGTTGAACACCCGCGAGACCATGGGATGGGACGTGCCGTTTGTCGGACATCCTTCGATGGCGTCGGGCGATATCGGCGGACTGCTGACCAAGCCGTCCAATTGGGACAAGGTCTATGCGGTCGGCTATCGCAGCTGCAGCTATGACTCCGCAGGTGCGTTGCCGGCCCACAGCAAGGAGCTGGTCGACAAGCTGCAGGGGAAGGTCAACCTGTCGGACTCACTGCTGTGGTGGGTCGCGGCGGGTGTGGACGCGATCAACCTGGTCGCTCAGGCCGTGAATGCCACGGGATCGTCGGCGAGCGAGGCGATCATCGACCATTGGAACGGACTCACCAAATATCCCGGCTATTTCGGCAGCTACAGCTTCAGCAAGACCGAGCATAACGGCTATCCCACCGACGATGTGGTGATGTCGGCGGCGAACTCGGCGAAGTCCGGCTCGTTCGCCCTCGCTCCCGGCTACGCCTGACAGGCTGGCCGATGTTCGCCTCCATCATCGCTTCGGGACTGGCGATGGGCGCGGTCTATGCGCTCATCGGCATCACCTACAACACGATGTTTGCGACCTCCCGGGTGATGAGCTTCACCGCCGGGCAATTGGGTATGCTCGGCGGCGTATTTGGTTCGCTGCTGATGTTGCGGTTGGGCCTGCCGCTGGTGCTCAGCCTGCCGCTGACCGTGCTGATGTGCGCAGTTGTCGGCGTCGTCACGGAATTCGTGGCGGTGCGGCCCGTGCTCAAAAGTCTCGAGCAGCACCTCTATGTGCTGACGACGCTCGCCGTCGCGCTGCTGATCCAGCAGGTGACGGCCATCGAATGGAGCACGGAGCCGCAACCGTTCCCGCGCCTCTTCAACCTCGGCCACGACGCCTGGGACGAGAAATACTGGCTGCCGGTGGCGACCTGCGCGGTGACGATCTTGGCCCTGGAATATCTGTATCGCCGCACGCTGATCGGGCGCGCCTTCCTGGCGGTCGCAGAGGATAATTTCGCCGCCCGCGCGCTCGGCCTGCCCGAGCGGGGGCTGCGCGTGGCGAGTTATGCCATGGCGGGCGGGATCGGCGCGCTGGCGGGCTTCTCCGGCGGGCAGCTGCTGCTGGCTTTCTTCGCCAACGGCCAGTTGTTGAACTTCTATGGGTTCATTCCGGTGGCCTTGGGCGGCCTTGGCAACAACCGGGGTGCCATCATCGGCGGCTTGGCGCTGGGGTTGTTTCAGCAGGCCGCCAATTTCACCGTCGGGGGCATCTTCGCCTCGGTGGCCGTGTTCATCCTCTTCATCGTCGTGCTTCTGGTCGCGCCCCAAGGCCTGTTCGGGGCGCCGGCCTCGCGGAGAGTGTGATGGCCATGGACGAACGCGTCCACCGCGCGCCCTCTCACGATGCCCCACGCGCAAGACTGAGCGATTTCTCCAAAGGATTGCCGTTCCTTCCGATCCTCGTCCTCGCGATGCTGTTGCCGCTGATCGGGAACGACTATTGGGCGCTGATCGCCACCCGGGCGGCGATTTACTGGATCCTGGTCTCGGGTCTCAACCTGATCGTCGGCTTCGCCGGACAGCTTGCGATCGGCTACGTCGCACTGTTTGCCGTCGGCGCCTATACCGCGAGCGTTCTCGCGGCCGGCAATGTCCTCCCGTCGCTGCCGCCCGTCGCGGCACTGGCCCTGGCCGGCGTTGTCAGCGCCCTGATGGGCGTCGTCGTGGGACTGCCCGCGTTGCGGTTGCGCACGTTTTATTTCGCCATGACGACGCTGGGCTTTGCCACCATCGTCACCCAGGTGGCGCTGGGGTGGCAGAGCGTGACCGGTGGCGGTGTCGGCCTGCCCGGCCCAAGCCTGCCGGCGCCGTTCGACACGACCTGGGGCCTCTATGGGCTGTGCCTAGGCCTGGCGGCGCTCTGCACCTGGATGACGGCGAACCTGGCCTACAGCCGCTTCGGGCGGGCCCTGGTTGCGACGCGGGACGCGGACGTTGCCGCCGAGGCCAACGGCATCGCCAAGCCCCCGTTGTTGATCAGCGTCTTCCTGTTCGCGGGCGCTGCGGCCGGCATTGCCGGCGGGCTGTTCGCCAGCTTGCAGACCTACATCACGCCCGATGCGTTCACGTTCGATCTGTCGTTGCTGTTCTTCATCGCCGTGCTGATCGGCGGTCGCGGCTCCATCCTGGGGCCGCTCCTCGGGACCCTGTTGCTGACTCTGCTGCCCGAGGTGGCGGCGCCGCTGGCGGCATGGTCAACCTTCGTCTATGCGGCGCTGCTGCTGATCATCGTGCTGCTGATGCCGGGCGGTATCGCGACGTTGTTGGATTTGCACAGCCGTCGCGCCCTGCCGGACAGCCGGGCCATCCTGCCGCAGCCCGCGGCACTGGGGCAATTGCTGGCCGCAGCCCGACCCGCCACCGGGCTGGAAATGGCAGGCGTGGTCTTGAGCTTCGGCGGTGTGAGGGCAGTCGACGGCCTCGATCTCTCGGTCCAGCCCGGCCAGGTGCATGGATTGATCGGTCCGAACGGCAGCGGCAAGACGACGACGCTGAACGTGATATCCGGCTATTTCCGTCCGCAGCAGGGCCGGATGACACTGGATGGGAAGACCCTGCCGACGGGCATGCCGGTGCTCCGCGCTGGGCGCGGCATCTGTCGGACCTTCCAGACGCCGCGGATCATCGGTGCCGCGTCCGTGCTGCAGAACGTGATGGTCGGCGGCACCATCACGGGCCGGGCGAGCTTCTTCGAAGCCATGCTGTCCTTGCCGCGATCCCTTCGCGATGAGCGGGCGATCCGGATGCGGGCACAGCTGGCCCTGCGCGCCGTCGGTCTTCATGCGCTGGAAAGCGTGCGCGCGGATCGTCTGCAGCATAGTGAGCTGCGTTTCCTCGAGATCGCGCGGGGGCTGATGTTGCACCCCTCGCTGCTGCTGCTGGATGAGCCCGCCGCCGGCCTCTCCGCCGATGAGATCAAACGGCTGGGATCGCTGATCAAGGCCATCAGCCAGCACGGGGTCGGCGTTCTTCTGGTGGAGCACCATGCCGACCTGATCTTCGAGATCTGCGACCAGATCACCGTGTTGAACCTCGGCAAGGTGCTGGCGCGCGGAACGCCGGCCGAGATCCGAATGCACAAGGAGGTGGTCAGTGCCTATCTCGGCGGCTGAGACATTGCTGAGCGTCGACGGCCTGCATGCCGGGTACGGCAAGGTCGAAGTGCTGCACGGCGTGACGATGCATATTGCGGCCGGCGAGCTGGTGACCCTGCTGGGGCCGAATGGTGCCGGCAAGACCACGCTGCTGCGTGCTGTCTCAGGCCTGTTGCCCTGGACCGTCGGCATGGGGCGGTTCGGCGAGCTCTCGCTGTGCGGGATCAGCCCCCGCGAGGCGGCGCGCGCCGGCTTGGTGCATGTGATCGAAGGCCATCGGGTGTTCAGCCACAGCAGCGTGAACGACAATCTTCTGCTGGCAGGGTTCGACCTGCCTCGGCGTGAGCGGCTGGTACGGGTCGAGGAAGCGCTGACCTATTTCCCGGAGATCGCGGCCAAGCGGCGCCAGCTCGGCGGATCGTTGAGCGGCGGCCAGCAGCAGATGCTGGCGGTGGCTCAGGGACTGGTGCGCCGCCCGCGCCTGCTCATGCTGGATGAGCCGTCGGCCGGTCTGTCGCCGATGCTGGTCGATCGTGTGCTGGCTGTGCTGTCGGAGCTGCGCTCCGCCGGGACGGCAGTGCTGCTGGTCGAGCAACTGGTCGAGAAAGCGCTGGCCGTAGCGGATCGCGTCTACGCGCTCGCGCAGGGGCGAATCGTTTTGACGGCCGATGCCGACGAGCAGAACCTGACGCATCGGTTGGAGCAAGCTTATTTCGGCCAGGACGCGACCACGTTGATCGACGGCTAGCCTGAACAATTCGTCGCTCCCTTCACAGCGGAGCGTCCGGGGTCCATCCACTCGCTCATGGAACGTGGGGCGGGGTGGCACCGAGGACACGACGTGCTGAAGCTCTTGCGCTGGTGGGACGCAGGGCGCCTTCCGAAATTGGGAACAATCGAAAACGTTGGGTCGACTGGACGACCGCTTTCGAGTAGGCCGCAAATGCCGTGGAACGGCCGTAGTGGGCGCTGTGCCGACCGGCCGTTCATGGCCTCGCTGAGATCGAGAATCAGATGCAATTAGCTTAAGGCCGTGTCCACGGGACCGGTGACAATTTGAGGCTTCCGATTAAATCTCGGTCACCACATTGTGGCATCGTCGGTTCCGGGTCCCCGCAACCACTCTTACCGAACTCCGATACAAGGCCAGAACGCCGGCTCCACACAGAGCGGGCTTTTTTGCTGTCCGCGCCATGCCCAAGCATCAGCACCAGCTCAAGCACCGGCGAGATGCCCTTCTCCGCCAACTGACTGAAGGATCTCCCTCGTGCCCGTCCGGCTCGCGTGTACGGCAAGGGCGGTTTGCAGGTCCGCAAGCTGCGTGAGGAATGGGTGGTTGCTCGCCGGCGCGGCTAGAAGTGGCATGACTTCGCCAGCAGGACACAACTCAAAACTGAATAATAATTAGGCGCGTCGGCAGTAAAAGCGATATCCAGATCGATCCGATCGCGCCTCAACTCTGTCCCCCGCACGGGTCTGATTTGTGAGGTTTCCCTTAAGATTCAGCGAATTTCCGGACTGGGAACGACGCTCTCATCTAGCGGCAAGCTGGGGTTGCGATCGAATAAAACCCGGGAGATCGAATCTCAAAGTCGCGTCTGATCATTGCTTTCCAACCCATTGTATATCAATGATATCTTCATTTCTCTGATCCAATGGTATGCCAGGCTCGCGCTTAGAGTGCCTGGCAACTCGACGGCATGAACTTTGAAATCACCGCTTGGGGCAATATTCGGCGTTTGCCGCGCAGGTATCCAGGGTCTCTGGTCGGCTAGCCGACGGCGGTCCGCAGTCGAGCTGTCTCTGCTGCTGATCGGAACCTTTACCGGTGCCGATATATCCTTGGCGGCCGACGTGCCGTCGTCGGTCGCGCCGGGTGCGATTGAGCGCGGTCTCCAGCCGGTGACCTCAGAAGAGCGCGACGCTCCGCCCGTGTTGCCGCCACCGCACGAAACGATGGCCCCCGCTGACGCCGATCAAATCCACTTCACGCTCCGCGAGGTCACGATCGATGGGGCGACCGCACTGCCGGCCGACGACATCCGGGCGACCTATGCGCGCCTGATCGGGCAGACGATCGCGCTTGCCGATCTCTATGAGGTGGCGAACGCCATCACCAAGCTCTACGTCGACGCCGGCTATGGTCTGTCCTTCGCCGTGATCCCGGCTCAACAGATAAATGATTCCGGCCGCGTAACGATCTCGGTTGTCGAAGGCTATGTCGCTGAAATCGCGGTCGAGGGTGCGTCGCCCTCGGCGGAGGCACTGGTTCACGAGTACGGCGACGGGATCCTGGCCTCGCGTCCGCTGCGCACGGCCGACCTTGAGCGCCTGCTGCTGTTGGTCAACGATCTACCGGGCACAACCGTCAAAAGCATATTCAACCCGATCGCGGGCGGCGCCCGGGGTGCCACCCAACTCGCGATGCATGTCACGTTCGACCCCTTCGAGGCCTCGCTCGACATCAATAACCGGGGCTCGCGCGCGCTCGGCAGATGGCGGGCCGACGCGCAGGTCACAATCAATTCGCCGCTCGGGCTCGGCGATGCGCTGACCCTGCACGGTCTGCAGTCGCTCACGAGTAGCGGACTTACTTATGGGGCCGCGAGCTGGTCGGTCCCGGTCGATCGCGACGGCACAGTGCTCACCTTGTCGGCGTCGAATTCGATCAGCACCCCCGAGACGCCGCAGCTGAAGGCGGTCGATTTCACCGGCACTGGCTGGATCGCGAGTGCCGGTCTCCAGCGCGCGCTCGTGCGTGCGCGCGCAGACAGCCTCTGGCTCAGCGTCACGGCGACCGGCAAATGGCTCGACAGCGACATTCTGTCGGCCCCGAATTCGCGCGATCGGATCTACACCCTCGACAGCGCGCTCACCTATCTCGGTCACGACATGAGCGGCACGACCAACGCCACTCTGCGATTAACGAAAGGGCTGAATCTGTTCGATGCGACGCTCGCCGACTCGCCATTGCGCAGCCGCGCATCGGGCAGCGGCGACTACCTGTCGGGGCAGGTTTCGGTCGAGCGACTGCAGGAGCTCGGCGGCCCGTTCCAACTCGATCTTGGCGCCGCCGGCCAGCTCGCCTCGCGCGGGCTGCTGTCGTCGGAACAATGCGGGTATGGTGGCAGCATCTTCGGCCGCGGCTTCGATGATTACGAGATAGCCGGCGACCATTGCCTGATGGGCTCGGCGGAGCTGCGCTACACGGCCGACACCGGCTGGTTGCCCGGCGTGGGCCTGCAATTCTACGGCTTCGCCGACGCCGGCATGGTCTGGCAGGCCGGCATGATTCTGCCGGGCGAGCCCCGCAGCGCCAGCGGCCGGTCGATCGGGATCGGTCTGCGCTTCAACCTACCTTATGATGTCAGCGGTTCCCTGGAGTTTGCCCAACCGATCGGGCGCGATGTCGGCCAGGAGGGCAATCGCGACGGCCGATTGTTCTTCTCGTTGAAGAAGAGCTTCTGACATGTCCCGCCGGATGCCCAAGCCGGATCTGCGCAGAGCGTTGCCGTGGCATCTGACATCCGTCGCCTTCTGGATCCTCGCCCTCGCCGCACCACTCCCCGCGAGCGCCAACCCGGCCGGTGGCACCGTTGTCGGCGGCGCGGCGACGATCACCACGACCGCGCCGAACACGGTCACGATCGACCAGTCGACCAAGATCGTCATCGTCGACTGGAACAGTTTTAACATCGCTAAGGGCGAGACGACGCAGTTCCAGCAGCCAGACAGTTCTTCCATAGCGATCAATCGGATAGGCGGTACGGATCCGACGGTGATTCTGGGCGATCTTAAGGCGAACGGCCGGATCATCGTCATCAACGGTAACGGCTTGCTGTTCGGCGACGGCGCCTCGGTCAATGTTGGTTCGCTCATCGCAACAACGCATGATGCGAGCAACGCCGACCTCATGACCGGCAAGGCCGAATTCGCCGGCCCCGGCAATCCGTTGGCGACGGTGGTCAACAATGGCCAGATCGACGCGTCGGGCTATGGCGGCATCGTCGGCCTGATTGCGCCGGCCGTCGCCAACAACGGCACCATCCGCGCCAAGCTGGGCACGGTGACGCTGGGTGCCGCGACCAAGTTCACCCTGGATTTCACCGGCGATGGCTTGCTCTCGTTCCCGGTGGACGCGACGGTACTCGCCCGCGCGATCGACGGCAGCGGCAAGCAGGTCGAAGCCCTCGTGGTCAATAACGGGCAGATCGAAGGGCGAACGGTTCTGCTGGCGGCGCATGTGGCCAAGGATCTGGTCCAGAATGCGGTCAGCATGGGCGGCTTAGTCCGAGCCACTGCGGCGCACCAGGTCGGCGGCACGATCGTGCTGGACGGCGGCAATGACGGCGTCTCGGTTACCGGGACGCTCGATGCGTCGGCGCGCGGTGCCGGCCAGATCGGCGGCACCGTCAAGGTGCTGGGCGACCAGGTGACCCTCGCCGGCGGTGCCAAATTGGACGCCTCCGGCGATGCGGGCGGGGGCACCGTGCTGGTTGGCGGCAACGCTCAGGGCGCCGGGCCGGAGCGCAATGCGACCACCACGACCGTCGCCGCCACCGCCTCGATCAAGGCCGACGCCATCACCAAGGGCAACGGTGGCAAGGTGGTGGTCTGGGCCGATGGCAGCACCAGCTTCAACGGAGCGATTAGCGCCAAGGGCGGCCGCGTCGGCGGCAATGGCGGCTCGGTCGAAACTTCCGGCAAGCGGCAGCTTACCGTCGGCGACGGTGCGACCGTCAACACGCTGGCACCTCATGGCAAGGTCGGCGATTGGCTGCTCGATCCGGCCTCGATAACGGTTGCTGCGGCAGGCGCCGGCACCCTCCTTCAGGCGGCCAATACCGCCGACACCGCGTCGGCCGTGACGATCAGTGCCGCCACCATCAACGGTGCCTCCTCGAATGTCGTGCTGGCTGCCAGCACATCGGTCGCGGTGAACAGCGCCATCAACATCGCCGCCGCAGGCGTGGGCCTTACGATCGAGGGCGCCGGCACGGCCGGCCAGATCGCCGCCGGACCGACCGGCGGGACGACCCTTGCCGCCGGCATCACGACCAACGGGGGGACGGTGCTGATCGACGGGCCGGTCACGGTCGGCGCCAACATCACGATCGCCGCCGGCAGCGCCGGCATTACCCTCGCCGGCGCCGTCAATGACAGCGTCGCCAATACCCATACTCTGGCACTGACCGCGACCGGTGGCGTCACGTTCGGCAGCACGATCGGCGCGACAAACCGGCTGTCGGCCCTGACGGTGACCGGACCGGCGGTGCTGGGCGGCAGCGTGACCACCGGCGGCACGCAGACCTATGGCGGCAGCCTGACCGATACGGCGGTTGCGACGCTGACGACGACGAACAGTGCGATCGGCGTGACCGGTGCGACGGTGCTGGGTGCCGCGACGACGCTGGCGAC
>Ga0302314_10015494_pt1 | contig 12945 bp, 11 predicted proteins | sample III_Palsa_N2_3_FD_200533 | JGI IMG/M metagenome (GOLD analysis project Ga0302314, IMG submission 200533) | Peat permafrost microbial communities from Stordalen Mire near Abisko, Sweden - III_Palsa_N2_3 | ecosystem: Environmental > Terrestrial > Soil > Palsa > Peat permafrost | place: Sweden...
GCTGATGGAGGAGAGCCACCTCGGCCGCGTCGCCGATCCGGCCGCCGGATCCTGGTATCTGGAGACCCTGAGCCGCGAGCTGGCGGCGGCCGGCTGGGCCTTCATGCAGAAGATCGAGGCCGCCGGCCGCGCGGCGGCGGCGCTGGAAAGCGGCCTGGTCGCGGAAGCAGTGACAGCGACGCGAACGGCGCGCACCGCCGACCTCGCCAAGCGCAAGAGCGGCCTGATCGGCGTCTCCGAGTTCCCAGACCTGGCCGAGGCCGGCGTCGACCTCGACCTCGCCGATCCCAAACCCTTCGCCAAACCCGCGCCCGCGCCGCTGCCCGGGCCCGATAGCCGCTGCCCGCCGCTCCACCCCTGGCGCGCCGCCGCGCCGTTCGAGGCCCTGCGCCGCCGGGCTGCGGCGATGAAGTCCCGGCCGCAGGTGTTCCTGGCCACCCTCGGCGCCCCCGCCGACTACGCCGGCCGGGTCGGCTTCGCCCGCAACCTGTTCGCCGCCGGCGGGATCTCCGCCGAGGTGGGCGACGCCGCCGACTGCCAGCCGGGCAAGGCCCCGATCGCGGTGATCTGCTCGTCTGACGCCCGCTACGTCGAGGAGGCCGAAGCCGCCGCCCGGGCGCTGAAAACCGCCGGCGCGCGCCACATCTACCTGGCCGGCCGGCCGGGCGAGCTGGAGGCCCGGCTGCAGGCCGCCGGCGTGCACGGCTTCCTTTACGCCGGCATGGACGCCCCGGAGCTCCTGAGCCGAGCGCTCGACCTGGCGGAGGGCTAGTGGCTGTGCGCTTTGATCACGACGAGTTGGCCCGAGGCAGGCTCGAAGGCATTGCGCGATTAGGCCCTTCCCCCTTGAGGGGGGAAGGGTTTGGGTTGGGGGTGACACCGGTTCAGCAAGCATCCGTCAGGCCAAAGCCGCCACCCCCTCGCCGGCCCAAGCTTCACCGTGACGGGGTTTGCCTGATGCGGTGTCACCCCCAACCCCGGCCCTTCCCCCCTCAAGGGGGAAGGGAGCCAGTGCGCGTGCCTGCAAAGATGCGCGCATACTTGAGCATCGCGCCGCAGGGACCCCGCTGATGGACGGCCAAGGGTTCACCGAACACACCTGGGACACGCTGAAGGTCTGGACCGGCGGCTGCGCCACGCCGCATGACGTCGACGCCGGGGCCGCGGTGTTCGCCCTGACCGACACCCTGAACGGCCGCCCGATGGAGTGGATGCTGCCCCAGCCGGTGATCTGGTACGAGGAGGACGAGGAGTTCGCCGCCGTGGTCGTCCAGGCCGAGGCGCACGAGACCGAAGCCGGCGAGACGCTGGAGGTGCTGGGCCTGGTCCTGCCCACCGGCAAGACCGCGGTCGCCTTCACCGAGGACGTGGAGGAGGTCGACGGCGTGGACGCCACCTGGATCGCCCTGCTCGAGGCCGAGCTCGACCCCGTCGGCGACGATGGCGCCGAGGATGAAGACGGCGTCTTCGCCGAAGCCGACGATCCCGACGCGGAATGGGACAAAGACCCTGACGGCGGGGAGGTTATCGACGAAGACGAGGCGGCGGTGATGCACGAGGCGCGCGGCGAGGCCGACGCCGTGCACAAGGACGATGAGGACGTTGAGCCATGACCGCCCCCTGGCCCGACTTCGCCACCTTGCCCTTCAGTGATGTCGCCACAAGCACGCCCGCCGCCGGCCCGGCCTGGGAGACGCCCGAGGGTATCGCCGTCAAGCCGGCCTATGGCGCGGCCGACGTCGCCGGCCTGGACTTCACCGGCGGCTATCCGGGACTGGCCCCGTTCGTGCGCGGCCCCTATCCCACCATGTACTCCACCAACCCGTGGACCATCCGCCAGTACGCGGGCTTCTCCACGGCCGAGGATTCCAACGCCTTCTATCGCCGGAACCTCGCGGCCGGGCAGATGGGCCTGTCGGTGGCCTTCGACCTCGCCACCCACCGCGGCTATGATTCCGACCACCCGCGGGTGAAGGGTGACGTCGGCATGGCCGGCGTGGCGATCGACTCCATCTTCGACATGCGGACCCTGTTTTCCGGCATTCCGCTCGACAAGATGAGCGTGTCGATGACCATGAACGGCGCGGTGCTGCCGATCCTGGCGCTCTACATCGTCGCCGCCGAGGAACAGGGCGTTCCCCACGCCAAGCTTTCAGGAACCATCCAGAACGACATCCTGAAAGAGTTCATGGTGCGGAACACCTACATCTATCCGCCCCGGCCCTCGATGCGGATCATCTCCGACATCTTCGCCTACACCGCCAAGGAGATGCCGCGGTACAATTCGATCTCGATTTCCGGCTATCACATGCAGGAGGCCGGCGCGACGGCCGACCTGGAGATGGCCTATACCTTGGCCGACGGGGTCGAATACGCCCGCGCCGGCGTCGCCGCCGGGATGAGCATCGACAAGTTCGCCCCGCGCCTGTCGTTCTTCTGGGCCATCGGCATGAACTACTTCATGGAGGTGGCCAAGATGCGGGCCGCCCGCCTGCTGTGGGCCCGGCTGATCAAGTCGGAGTTCGCGCCGGGCGACCCGCGCTCGCTGTCGCTGCGCACCCACTCGCAGACCTCGGGCTGGAGCCTGGCGGCGCAGGACGTGTTCAACAATGTCGCCCGCACCTGCGTCGAGGCGATGGCCGCGGCCGGCGGCCAGACCCAGAGCCTGCACACCAACGCCCTCGACGAAGCCCTGGCCCTGCCGACGGATTTCTCCGCGCGCATCGCCCGCAACACCCAGCTGTTCCTGCAGACCGAGAGCGGCCTGACGCGGACCATCGATCCCTGGGGCGGCAGCTGGTACGTCGAGCGGCTGACCTACGACCTGGCCAGGAAGGCCCTGGCCCACATCGACGAGGTCGAGCGGCTGGGCGGCATGGCCAAGGCCATCGAACAGGGCCTGCCCAAGCTCCGCATCGAGGAGGCGGCGGCCAAGACACAGGCCCGCATCGACACCGGCCACCAGGCCGTGATCGGCGTGAACCGCTACCGCCCCGACACCCTCGACGACATCCCCATGCTGAAGGTCGACAACGCCTCGGTGCGCGAACAGCAGCTGGAGAAGCTGACCCGGCTGAAGGCCGAGCGCGATCCCCAGGCGGTGGCGGCGGCGCTGGAGGCGCTCAGCAACGGCGCGGCCGGCGGCGCCAACCTCTTGGAGCTGGCGGTCGAGGCCGGCCGGGCCAAGGCCACGGTGGGCGAGATCTCCTATGCGCTGGAGCGCGTGTTCAACCGGCACAAGGCGGTGATCCGCGCCATCGACGGCGTCTATGGCCGCGAGGCCGGCGAGAAGGACGCGACCGTCGCCAGGGCCAAGGCCATGGTGAAGGCGTTCAGGGAGGCCGACGGCCGCGCGCCCAAGATCATGGTCGCCAAGATGGGCCAGGACGGCCACGACCGCGGCCAGAAGGTGGTGTCGAGCGCTTTCGCCGACCTCGGCTTCGACGTCGACATCGGCCCCCTGTTCCAGACCCCCGAAGAGGCCGCGGCCCAGGCGATCGAGCACAAGGTGCACGTGGTCGGCGCCTCGTCCCTGGCCGCCGGCCATCTGACCCTGGCCCCCGAACTGATCGGCGCCCTGAAAGACGCCGGCCACGCCGACATCATGACCGTGATCGGCGGCGTGATCCCGCCCCAGGACCACCAGGCGCTATTGGACGCCGGGGTCGAGGCGATCTTCGTGCCGGGGACGGTGATCGCCGAAGCGGCGATCGAACTGCTGGACAAGCTGAACCAGCGGCTGGGGTATGCGCAGCGGGCGGCGGAGTGAGGGGGCGGCGCGTCTGCTGAGCGCTCTTTCCCGTCGTTGGATTGCCTCCAGCAACACGATCTTCACCGCGCGGCGGTGATGTCCTTGATCAGCGCTTGCACCGGAGCCTTGCCGCCCGCGGACCACATCAGTTTGAGGTGCGACAGGGTTCTTGTCGCAGCCTCCTCCAGCTTCCATTCGCAGTTGACGAATTTGCAGTCGGTCAAGGTGGCGGGTTCGCCGCCGGTATAGATCAGGCGGCAATCGCGAAATTCGCAGCCGGAGAACGTTTCCGCCTCCAGCACCACGGTCTCGTGACTATAGGTGACGTTGCTGGGCATCGGGCCTCACGTGTTGTCAGGGTCGGAGTTGGGGACGTCCATGGAGGCGGCGCCGTCCCGGGCGCGGTCTTGCTGCTCGCGCTTGGCGGCGGCCTTGTCGGCGGCCTTGTTGGCTTTCAGGCGATCGCGCTCACGGCGTTCGAATTGATAGTTGGGCGCTTTGGGCATGCGTTCTCCTGCGTAGGGGTGTGGCGCCGCTCAGGCGCGTCGCGCGGTGCTTTCCAGCTCGGCCGCCGAGTAGGTCGCCGCGCAGATGGCCGCGAGGTGGTCGCGGATGGAGCGACTCGCCAAAAGGGTGTCGATCGCCCGGTAGCCGTCGGCTTCCAGGCGCGCCTTCACCGCCGCGACGTCAGCGAACAGGCCGGTGCGCGCCAGCTGATAGGCGCGTTCGAAAGTGGACATCTTCTTCTCCGAGGGATCCCGCGCGACGGGCCGGCGAAGCGCCGGTCCGCCGCGCGGATAAGGATTTCAGGCGGCCTGCAGCTGGCCGGCGGACATCTTCCCGCTGCGCTGATCGCGCTCCAGTTCGAACGACAGCTTCTGGCCCTCGTGCAGCGACCCCAGGGTGGAGCGCTCCACGGCGGACACATGCACGAACACGTCCGCGCCGCCGTCGTCGGGTTGAATGAAGCCAAAGCCCTTGGTGGGGTTGAACCACTTCACAGTGCCGGTCGTCATGAGGGTATCTCTTTCAAAACAAGGGGTCGCACGCCGCAGAGGGCGCGATCAAAACGTCGGAAATGATTGGGGTAGGCCCGGGGCTCGATCCTGAAATCAAGCGTGGAGAGCGACCGAACCAGAGCGATATTTGATTTGACCACCATGACACGGATGGCCTGAAAAATCCACGCCATTATCAGGAGGCCTACGATAGGACGCCTTCGTCCGCCCCCCATAGCGTGGGAGCGGAGCCCGTGGAACGCGCGCACCGCGTTCGCCCATCCACCGCGTTCTCAAGGTCTGCCGGCCCGGCGGCTCGGCGCTCGCAGCGGACGCCGCCACGGCGCCCGGACCTTCTCGAGCCCTCCATCGTCCCGGACGCAGGGCTCGAACGGCGCGGAGATCCAGGATCCAGCCTCTCCGGGCCGGGCGCTGAAGTGGGACGACCCACAAGGTCCGCGACCGATTAATTCTACAATTGATAAGGCGTCACCGTAATTCAAAATTTCGAAGACGGGTGGAAGCTCGTCACGAGGTTGACAAGAAAGATTAACCACCCAGCGCTGCTGGTCGATCGTTCTAGGGTGCCGTCGTCGCGCCCACAAACAGGGCTTCATACGCCGCCGCCACCACCTCCTCCGTCACCTCGTCCGGCGTGCGCTCCCATTGGACGGTGAATCCCAGAGCTAGCGCCTGCGTCGCCAGAGCCACGACGCGCGCGGGCATTTTGAGATGGTCACCGAACGCGGCCTCGATAAAGCGGGCGTCGTCCTCGAACATGGCCTTCTGTTGGGCGGCCTGTTCGGCACAAAGGTCAGGGTCGGCGCGAACATAGGCCTGGAGTTCGCTATAGAAGGCCGCTTCACGCTCGTACTGCGGTTTCGCAGTCATGATCGCGCGAGCTAAGGCCCTGGCCTGTCCCACAGGGTCGCCGGGCACGAGTTCAGGCGCCAGACGCATGCGCCGGCGATCCACCGCCGCCCACAAGAGCTCACCCTTGCTGCGAAAGTTGGAATAGATCGCCCCCTTGGTGACTCCAGCCCGCGCGGCGATGTCATCCAAGCTTATCGCGGACAGGCCACGCTCACCGATGACCGCCAGTGCGGCGTCGATCAGGGCCGCGCGGGTGTGTTGGCGTTTTGTTCCAGGTTCGCGCTTGACCATGCGTGGAATATATACCATCGGTATAAAAAATAACGGTACATTTTTGGAGTTTCTCGTCATGCTCAGGTTTCGGTCCGGCGCTGCCTTCGTCGCCGCGCTTCTGACGGCCTTCATCGCCGTCAGCCCCGCGCTCGGGGCCGAACCGCAACCGCTCGATCGCGCGAAAGTAGGTGCCTTCGTGGACAGCGCAGTCACTCAGGCCATGAACGAGGACCACATCGCCGGCGTCTCTGTGGCCGTGGTCGATCGCTCGGGGGTGGTCATGACCCGCGGCTATGGGCTGGCCTCGGTTTCCCCTCAGCGGGCCGCCGACGCCGACACCCTGTTTCGCGTCGGCTCGCTGTCCAAAACGGCGGTGTGGATCGCGGTCATGCAGCTGGCGCAGGCCGGCAAGATCAGCCTGGACGATCCGATCAACAACCACCTGCCGCCGGAGCTGCGCATCCCCGACGAGGGTTTCAAGCACCCCATCCTCGTTCGCCATCTGATGAGCCATTCGGCCGGCTTTGAGGACACCATCCTGCAGGACTTTTTCATCACGGATCCGGCGCGCCTCAGATCGCTGAATGAGACCCTGCGCACTCACCGTGTCCATCGCGTGCGCGAGCCAGGGCTGGTTTCGGCCTATTCTAACTATGGCGCAGCGTTGGCCGGAGCGATGGTCGCCTATGTCAGCGGCGAGACTTGGCAGGACTATGTCGAACGGCATGTTTTCAGGCCGCTGGGGATGGCTACGGCCACCTATCGCGAACCCTACTCCCCGGTGGTGGCGCGGGCTCACGGCCTGCCTACTCCCATGCCGACCGCAATCGCAGCCAATGTATCAAACGGCTTTGACTATGGCGCGGGTTCGCTCCAGCCTCAGCCGTTTGAATATGTTACCGGCGTTGCTCCGGCCGGGTCCTTGTCGGCCAGCGCCAATGAGATGGCCCTCTATCTGCGCGCCCTGCTCGATTCCGACGTGATGGCCAAGGCCGGTGTGCTGCGCGCCGACACCCTCAAGACCCTGCGCGAGCCCCTGTTCGGCAACGACCCGAGGCTGGGCCAATGGCGACACGGGTTTATGGATTTCAGCGCCGATCGCGGGCGGGCGAGTTTCGGCCACCACGGCGACCTCATCTATGAGCATTCGACCCTGGAGGTCTACCCGGACGCGGGCGTGGCGATCTTCGTGTCGGTCAATACGCCGACGGGCCAGCCTTTGCTGGATACCTTGCCGGCCGACCTGATGAATACATTTGTCGGTCCAGCCGAGCCGCACGCGCCGCGCCTGGACGACCCCAACTTCTCGGCGGCCAAGGTCGCCGGCACGTATGTTAGCCTTTACCGGCCCAGCTACCGCACGGAGGCCGCCATCATGCGCCAGCTAAAGGCTACGCAGGTTGTGGCCTTGCCTGGCGGCGACATTCTGCAAGGTGGGAATCGCTTCGCCCCCGTCGGCGGCGGCCTTTATGAGCGCACGGAGGGTGCGGGGCGCATCGCCTTCGGCATGGTTGCCGGCCGGATGCGGCTCTATGACAGGCTCAGCCTCGAGCCGTCCGACCGCATCGGCTATTTCGAGAGCATGCCCTGGCTCCAGCTCATCGTCGAGCTGGGAGCGTTTGTAGCGCTCTGGGGGGTCGCCACCGGTGCGATCCGCCTGTTCCGACCGAGTGAGCCTGGGCGCGCCACCGCCCTGACCTTGGACGGCCTCTGCCTGGTCTGGCTCATCGCTCTCGGGCTTTTCGCGGCGTCCGTGAGTGGGTGGTCCGGCGCCTCCTCCGTCTTGCTCAGCTATCCCGGTGCGCTTTTCCCAATCGCGTGCTGGTCGCTCCTGGTCGCGGTTCTGGCGACCCCGGCGGCGGTTGCCCTGGCCATTGGCGTCCCGCGCCCCAAGGGCTGGAGCTGGTGGCGCTGGGCCAAACAGGGTGCGGCGCTGGGTGTGTTCGCGGCGCTCAGCGTGACGCTCTACATGCTGGGGTGGCTGGGCTTTTCAGGCTGGTGAGGGCTAGGGTCGGCGGCGAAAGCTTCGGCTCAAGCCGCCGTCCCGCGCCTCACCAGATCCGCACGCGCTGATCCGGCGGCAGGTAGTAGGCGTCCCCCGGCTTGACGCCGAAAGCATCGTACCAGGCGTCGATATTGCGCGGCGGCCCGATCACGCGGAAGCCACGCGGGGAGTGGGGGTCGGAGACCAATTGTTTGCGCAGATAGTCCTCGCGAGCCTTGCCACGCCAAGCCTGGGCCCAGCCCAGGAATACGCGCTGGTCGCCGGTCAGGCCATCGATCACCGGGGCGCGCCTGCCGTCCAACGAGCGATGATAGGCTTCCAGCGCCACATTGAGCCCCCCAAGGTCGGCGATGTTTTCGCCCAGCGTCAGATCGCCATTGATGTGGGCGCCGGGAACCGGCTCATAGGCTGAATATTGCGCGCTGAGCCTTTGGGCGCGGGCCTTGAAGGCGGCGGCGTCGGCGGGCGTCCACCAGTCACGCAGGGTGCCGGAAGCGTCGAGCTTGCGGCCCTCGTCGTCGAAGCCATGGGTCAGCTCGTGGCCGATCACCCCGCCGATGGCGCCGTAGTTGACCGCCGGGTCGGCGGCCGGGTCGAAGATCGGCGGCTGCAATATGCCCGACGGGAAGACAATGTCGCGCAGCGAGCCGTTGTAGGCGTCGTTGGTCTGAGGCGTCATCGACCAGTCTGAACGATCGACCCGACCGTTCAGACGGCTGATATAGAAGCGCCAGTCCCAGGCGCCAGCACGGCGCACGTCGCCCACCAGGTCATCGGCGCGGATCTCCAAACCTGAGTAGTCGCGCGGATGGTCCGGATAGCCGACCTTGATCTGATATGTGTCGAGCTTCTTGAGCGCCTCGACCTTGGTCGCCGGGGTCATCCAGTCCACCCTCTCCAGCCGCGCGCGCATGGCGGCCTTCAAATTGGCGACCAGGGCCTCGATCTTGGTCTTGGCCTCGGGCGGAAAGAAATGAGCCGCATAGACCTGGCCGACGCCAAATCCCATGCTGCCGAAGCAGTCGATGCGGTCGCCGTTGCAATCGCCGCCGCCGACGGCGCGGATCGCTCGCTTCCAACGAACCTGCTCCTCCGGCTGGCCGGACAGGGTCTTGTCGCGAAACTCGAAGCGCGCCTGCGAGAACGGCCGGGCGAGGTAGAAGGCGGCGTTGTCAGCGACGCTAAACGCCTCCCAAGCCTTCAACACGCCGAGCGGAGTGGACTTGTAGACGGCGGCCAGACGCGGAAAGGCTGTGTTTTCCGCCACGACGATGCGGCCGACCTGGCCAAGGCCGGCGCTTTTCAGGTACGGCGTCCAGCTAAAGCCCGGCGCTAGGGCGGCGAGCCCAGCTCGTGTCTTGGGGTTATAGACCTTGTCGATATCGCGCTGCTGGGCCTTGGTCCAGCTGGCTTCGGCGATGTGGGATTCGAAAGCGACCACCGCCTTGGCGCTAGCTTGCGGCTCCGGCCAGTTCATCAGGGTCAGGAGCTTGGCGACATAGGTCTGATAGGCGGCTTTCTGCGCCGCGAACGACGGTTTTAGATAATAGTCGCGGTCGGGCAGGCCCAGGCCAGACTGGCCAGCATAGACGGCGTAGCGACTGACGTTTTTCAGATCGACGTCGGCGCCTAGGCTGAACAGGCTGGCGTAGAAGTCGCTGTTGTTTTGGCCCATGAGCGCGGCGATGTCGTCGCGGGTCTTGGCGGCGCGGATGGCGGTCAGTTCCGGCTTGATCGGACCCGCGCCCAACGCGTCCACCCGCGCCTCGTCCATAAACGCCTTGTAGAAGGCGCCGACCTTGCCCTCCAAATCGGTTTGGCTGGCTGGCCTCTTGTCGGCGGCGGCCTCCATCACGCCATGCAGGCGGGCCTCGATCGTATCGCTCATCAGATAGCGCAGCGAGGCGATCGGCTTGTCGATGGGGATCTCAGTGCGCCCCAGCCAGGCGCCGCTGGCGTAGCGGTTGAAGTCGTCGCCTGCCTTGACCGCGGGGTCCATCGCCGTCAGGTCGAAGCCCCAGGCGCCGTACTGCGGCTTGGTGGGCTCTTGCGCCTCGGCGGGCGCCAACCCTAAGAAGCCTGCCAGCACCAGTCCGGCCCACCGCGTCGGCTTCCAATTCATCGCTATTTCCCTGACCTCCGAAATCCTTTCCCACCTAGTCGCTGGCCGCGGAGGTGGTCAATTAGGTGTACGGAATATACCGCGTGAAAGAGATTCACGGGTCGATTTTCAAGGTCTTGAACCGTGGTGTACGCTGCCCAAGCTCTATCGCCCGACGGCCCGATAGCCGACCCCTGCAGAGTTGAGGTGGGCGGTGAGCCACCGTAGCAGCCGTCAGGTCGCCTCCAGCTTTTCCATGACCCAAGAGCGAGCGAGACCCTCAGGACGGAAGCCAAGACGCGCATATAGGTGCTTGGGGTGTTCGGACGCGAGCGCGCCAAGAAAGATCAAGCGGCAGCCACTGGCGCGCAGGCGATCTGAAAAGGCAGCAATCATGGCTGTCGCGACACCCCTTCGGCGAGCGGTCTGGAGCGTGAAGAGGTCCTCGATCATGCCCACTCCGTTCGGGGCAATGGCGTAGGCCCCGTAGGCGACAGGCTCCCCATCCTGAATGACGAGATTGAAGTGGTATTGTGCGCTCTTCGACCGGTAGCCCGCGACCACGGAAGTTGTGAACTCTGGCGTCAGGTCGAGGTTAGCAGTCCGTCGACCCTCGGCATGATCCAGGGCGACTAACCTGTGCATCGCCCCCCAGTCGGTATCGTCGACTACTGGACGGATCTCAGCCAACGCGCCCCGGTCCGAAAGTTCACCCTGCAGAACCATTTGAATTGTAACCGGCTGCTCCTGGAAACCGTCCAACGCTAGTCGCGCGAGAAATGCGTCCGGCGTAAAGCAGTCCGTGTGCACTACCCGCCATGGGGTGTGACCGAGACGCGCATCCATTGCAGCAAAAACCGAGGCGATCTCTAGATCGGTCTTTGCGGTGACAGCGTCCGCATGGTTGGCGTCCCACACCTGCGGATATGCCGGATTGGCGACGATGTGACAGCATGCGGCCTCAATGCTCGGATTTCCCAGGCGGCGCTGCCAGCGGTATGCCTCTGCAATCGCTTTGCCGGTATCCGTGGTCATGGGCCGGGTCTCCATTGGCGACAAAATCGTCTTTGAACATCAACCCTAGCGCCCCATGACACCTGCGAACACCCAGTGGCGGCGCTGACATCGGAAGTGAATGAAGCCTGATCGTTCGGGCGCCGCCGGGCGCTTCGAGCCGGAAAACCCCCACAATGTTCGTGATTTGTCCGCCTACGCGACAAAAATGGGCCGTTCGTTAGTTCGGGCCTATTTCATACAGCGCCACCGTAACTGCATGAAGCTGGCGAAATTTCGCGGCCGAACACCCGGGGCTGCTGGGTCCCGGACAAGGCCCGCGGGAATTTCGGTGACGCCTTAGGGAATTTCGGTGACGCCTGGGAATTTCGGTGACGCCTTATCAATTGCCGAAATGCAGACCTTCTGAGCGCCACAGGCGCCCAGAGCGCACGGCCGAATTACGGTGACACCGCGTAACTTCAGCGCTCCGGTTCCGCTCCAAATCCCGCCTCCAATCCTGGCTCCGGTCGCGGTCCCTGCTATACCGTCGCCGCAGAACACATCCCCGAGGGCGAAACATGAAGTTGGTTGCAGCACTGCTGATGGCGCTGGTGTCGTCCTCGGCCATGGCGCAGGTGAACATCGGCGAGCAGAAGCCGGAGGCCGATACGCCGTTCGCCATCACCAAGGTGGCGATGTTCAAGCTGCCCTGGCGGATCGCCTTCCTGCCGGACGGGCGGATGCTGATCACCGAGAAGGGCGGCGCCGTGTGGCTGGCGACGCAGACGGGCGACAAGGTCCCGGTCGCCAATGTCCCGGCGGTCGTGGCCAAGGGCCAGGGCGGGCTTCTGGGCATCTTCCTGTCGCCCCACTACGCGACCGACAACGTCGTCTACCTGACCTATGCGGAGCCTCAGGACGTGGGCGGCTCCAGCCTCGCGCTCGCCAAGGCCAGACTGTCGCTGACGCCCGGCGCGGAGGGCCTGCAGGACCTGAAGGTGATCTGGCGTGACGGCGCCGGCGGCGAAGGCGGCCAGTTCGGCGCGCAGATCGCCTTCTCGCCCGACGGCAAGCTGCTGTACCTGACCGTCGGCGACCGGCAGCGCATGACGCCGGCCCAGGATCCCAACTCGCCGCTCGGCAAGATCCTGCGCCTGACCCTCGACGGCAAGCCGGCGCCGGGCAACCCCATGGCCGGCAAGACCGGCGCGGCCACCCTGCCGATCACCGACCCGCCGGCCGATACGGAGAAGGCCAAGACCGCGCCGGTGCTGCGCACCTACACCTTCCCCGGTCCGAACCTGACGCCCTCCGAAACCTGGTCGACCGGCCACCGCACCCCTTATGGCCTGGCCTTCGCGCCCGACGGCAAGCTGTGGGAGGTCGAGCACGGACCCCGCGGCGGCGACGAGCTGAACCTGATCCAGCCCGGCAAGAACTATGGCTGGCCGCTGGTCTCCTACGCCATCAACTACAACGGCGTGCCGATCGACAGCCCGGACACCCGGCCCGACCTGGCGAAGCCGGTGCTGTACTGGACTCCGGTGATCGCGCCCGGAAACCTGATCTTCTATCACGGCAAGATGTTCCCGCAGTGGGAAGGCTCGGCCCTGGTCACCGGCCTCGCCACCATGTCGCTGAGCCGCATCGTCATCACCGGCGCCACCGCCAGGTCGGCGGAGCGCTGGAGCGTGGGCTTCCGCGCGCGCGACGTGGAAATCGCGCCCGATGGGGCGCTCTGGATGCTGCAGGACTCCTCGAACGGCGGGCTGTACCGCGTGACGCCGAAGTAGGTCCGGCGCCTCCAGGTGCTCCCCCTCTGGGGGAGCTGTCACGAAGTGACTGAGGGGGTGGCGCTGAGGGCGGCGGATATACAGCGCAGGCCCGAGGAGCGTTGCGGCTTGCACCAGCGGCGGCGCGGGGGGCGGCGGGGCCCAGGGGCGCCGCG
>Ga0302314_10015495_pt1 | contig 12945 bp, 11 predicted proteins | sample III_Palsa_N2_3_FD_200533 | JGI IMG/M metagenome (GOLD analysis project Ga0302314, IMG submission 200533) | Peat permafrost microbial communities from Stordalen Mire near Abisko, Sweden - III_Palsa_N2_3 | ecosystem: Environmental > Terrestrial > Soil > Palsa > Peat permafrost | place: Sweden...
TGGCGTGACGCTCGGCCGGCGTCGCTTCCGGACGGGCATAGACCTCGTGCTGGAAATGGTCGACGCAGACGCCATAGGGCAGGAAGCTCAGCGAATGAATGAGATGGACGCGGCGGAAGCGATCGGCCTCGGCCGCGCCGACCATCAGCGCCATCTGCGGGTGGCTGAGGAATTCCAGCCCCATCGAATTGATCTCGGCCGATTCCATGGTCGGCCAGAGATAATCGATGCCGGGCTGGCCACGGCTTTGCCAGTTCTGGAAGGCGTGGCCGATCTCGTGGGTGAAGACCTTGATGTCGTGGTCGGTGCCGTTGAAATTGGCGAAGACAAAGGGCACGCCATGGGTCGGGAACGAGGTGCAGAAGCCGCCGCCGGCCTTGCTCGGGCGGTTCTTCAGATCGAGGAAATTGCCGTCTTTCATCAGCCGGTAGAAATCGCCGAGCCGGCCATCCATGCGATCGAACATGGTCTGCGCCTGGTCGACGAGATAGTCGTGCCCGCCAGCCGGCCCGGGATTGCCACGCGGATCGGCCAGCTCCTCATCCCAATACTGCAGCCGATCGACGCCGAATTCCCGCCGCCGTTGTTCGAGCAATCTTCCGACCAACGGCACGACAGTCTCGACCACCTGGTCGCGGTAGCGCGCCACCTCGTCCGGACCGTAATCGACCCGGCGCATGCGGCGATAGCCCAGCGGCGTGTACGTCTCGTAGCCGAGTTTGCGCGCCATGCCGTGGCGTAGCTTGACCAGCTCGTCATAGATGCCGTCGAGCGCCTCGCCATGGGCGGCGAAGAATTCCCAGCGCAGCCGCTCGGCCTTGTGCCGCGTGTCGCGATCGAGATCCTGGGCGAAGGGCTCGATCCCGGCCAGGTTCACGGTGGTGCCGTTGATGGCGATCTGCGCCGTCGCCAGGATCTCGGTATAGCGCGCGGCGGTCTTGGCCTCGAGTTCGAGATCGCCGGTGATCGCCGGCTCGAAGGTCGTGACATCGGTCTCCCACAGGCGCAGCGCATGGGCGCCGACCAGGTGCTCCAGCCCGGCCCGATCCGGATCGCCGAGCAGACGCCGCTTGAGGGCGATCTCGAAGCCTGTGGCCTCCGGCAGTAACCCATCGGCATAGTCCCGATCGGCCTTGGCGGCGGGATCGGCCGTATTCTGTTGGAAGCGCAGCCGGACCATCGCCTCCCAGCTATCGACCTCGCGGCGCAGCCGATCCCAGGCGGCAAGCGCCTCGCGACGGCCATCCTCGGTGCCAGCCCCGAGCGCCGCCTCGATCGTCCCGTAGCGCGCGGCGAGCGACTCGCGGGTCGGAGTCGTCACCGAAATCTCGGCGAAATCGATCGGCATGATCCCTCACTGACTGCATTTTCTCAAGATGCGCCAGACCATGCCAGACTGGGATTGATCCGTCGAGGGTCCGCCGGGCCCTCACGAATCATTGAGTAGACGAGGAAGCAGCCGATCTCCTTGGTGGTTAATTCCCCCGTCTACTCAATGATAGGATGTCGGCTTCGCGCCGATCTCCTCGGCATCGGCCTCCGCCATCCGCTCTTCCCCGACTCGCAGCCACGCCATCAATTCGGAATAGAGCGGGGCGCAGTGCAGCGTTTCGGTGAGCCGGTCGAGCAGGACGAAGACGGTCAGCATCAGATCGCTGACATCGGGCTTCTGCGCCGCATAGACCATGCAGGCATCGGCCGCACTGATCAGGATCGTATCGGCCGCGGCCGAATCCGCACCGGGCCGCGGCATGCTGGCCGGCACCTCGAACTCGCCGCAGCGGGCATTGCGCAGATGGCGGATGATCAGCCGGTCGCGGATGGCGCCGTCGAGCATCGAGACCATGGTATAGCCGCCGACCTCGTCGACGACCCAGCGCACGCGCCGAAGGGCCGCCAGCAGCCCATGCGCGACATCGCCGACGGAGGCGTGGTTGCGGGCAATCGTCAGGCTATGGTCGATCGTCGGCTCGATCATGCAGGTCATGGCTGGGTGCGCCCTCATCTCTATGTTCGACAGAGGACAGCGCAAGTTCCGCGCCGGAATCCGACACCCGGATGCAATCCGTTGAAATCGCCGGATGAACTGCGTATTACCGGGCCCTTGCGGCAGGCGCGTGGGACAGTTCTTGCCGCCGGCTGCGCCGGCACCGGCAATTTATGCCCGGCAGTGCCTGCCCTAAGCAGACCTTCACAGGTCTGCTTACCCATCATGAGTCTGAGCAGCACTGGATTTGCTCGCTTCCGAGCAAATCCAATCGTGGCTTTAGCCACGCAAGGCTGCTTAGGATCTGATTGCCGGAGATTGCGGGCGGCAGGCAGCATGCCTACTTGAGCCATGTTCGACTAAGAAAAGGGCCGACATTCCATGATACGCTCCCTGTTCCTCGTCCCGGCGGCACTGCTGCTGGTCACGCCGCCCGCCTTCGCCGCCTTTCCGCTGGTCAACGGGAGCGGCGTGCCGAGCGTGGCGCCCGTGCTGAAGGAGGTGACCCCGGGGGTGGTGAACATCGCCGTGCGCGGCCGGGTCCAGGTCAACAACCCGCTGCTCGCCGACCCGTTCTTCCGGCGCTTCTTCAACATCCCGAACGGCCCGGTCGTCCGGGAAACCCAGGCCAGCGGTTCGGGTGTCATCGTCGATGCCCAGAACGGCTATGTCCTGACCAACAACCATGTAATCCAGAATGCCGATCTGATCGAGGTGACCCTGCGCGACAAGCGCCGGCTCAAGGCCAAGCTGATCGGCACCGATCCGGCGACGGATATCGCCGTGCTGAAAGTCCCGGCCGAGAATCTGGTCGCCGTGCCGTTCGGCGACAGCGACAAATCCGAAGTCGGCGATTTCGTCCTGGCCATCGGCAATCCCTTCGGCCTCGGCCAGACCGTCACCTCGGGCATCGTCAGCGCGGTCGGCCGGTCGGGCCTCGGCATCGAGGGCTATGAGGATTTCATCCAGACCGATGCGCCGATCAATCCCGGCAATTCCGGCGGCGCCCTGGTCGATCTGAACGGCAGGCTGATCGGCATCAATACCGCCATCCTGGCGCCGTCCGGCGGCAATGTCGGCGTCGGCTTCGCCGTGCCGATCGACATGGCGCGCAGCGTCATGGACCAGCTGATCAAATACGGCCATATCGATCGCGGCTGGATTGGTATCGGCGGCCAGGATGTGACCCCCGATCTGATGGCCGGCCTGAAAACCAAGCACACCGAAGGCGCCGTCATTTCGGCGATTCAACCGGGCGCACCGGCCGAACGGGCCGGGCTGCAGATCGGCGATCTGGTGCTGAGCGTCGACGGCCAGCCGATCACCAGCTGGCAGCATCTGCTGAACCAGATTGCGCTGGCCCGGGTCAATCAGGAATTGTCGCTGACCGTCGAGCGCCAGGGCCATGAACTCACCCTCCCGGTCAAGGTAGCACCCCAGCGCAACCGCGAGGCCCGCGGCCCGCTGGAGGATGACGACGAACGGTGACATGATCGCAGGAGCACACGCGGAGGCAACAGATGGCCACGCCCCTTGACGAACTCGTATTGGGAACGGTGAATGCGCCCTGGAAGCGTATGCTGAATGCTGAACAACTCGGGCGGGCCGTTGCAACCGGCGAGTTCGAGGGTTGCCTGCCGCATTTGGCGACCTTTTTCGCCGAGGTATCGCCGACGCTGGTGATTCGTTTTGCAAGGCAGCACGGGATTTCATTGGTCGATCTGGCGGTCGCCTATCGACAGGTCAAAACCCTCACCGGCGAGGCGAACACGGCACTGGAGAGCTTGATTGTCGGCATGGGACAAGCTGCTTGAGCGCGCCCTTGAGGGGATTGATGCTTTAGCGAAGAACGGGACGCCACTGCCCAGATGGGTCTTGGGAGGCGGCACCGCACTCATGCTTCACTATCAGCATCGTGTTAGCAAAGACATCGACATTTTCATCGATGATCTTCAATACCTTGGCCTCATCACGCCTCGCCTCAATCCTTGGTTCGGCATTGATGAAGGTAGCTACGACGAGACTGCCCACTACATCAAACTAAGGTACTCGGAGGGCGAGATCGATTTCATCGTTTCCCATGCCCTCTCAGACGCCCCTCAAACGACATTTTGCTTTCGGGGTCGAGAGCTGCCGATCGAGACCCCGGCCGAGATCGCACTGAAGAAACTCTACCACCGAGCAGAGGGGCTAAAGCCGCGCGACATCTTCGACATCGCAGTGGTCCTGAGTTCGGAGAACGACACGAAGGAACTGGAACGCCAGCTTGCCGTTCTGGAACCGGTAAAATCGGCGCTCACCGACCGGTTGGCTAGACTGCCTGACCCATATTACCAAGCTGCATTGGCGGAATTGGATGTCACTCCACCGTGGGAACCCATCAAGGCGCGCGCCCGGTCGATGGTTGAGAACCTCGTTCGCACGATACCGTCGGCGGCCCGGTAGCCCGCCTCGGCTTTCGGCGTTTCCCGCTGTCAATTTCGATCATTCGCCGATCTTTGCGACCTGCTGCTGCACCTCGATCTTTATGCCGCTTTTATGTTTTACCCCGCTTTCCCCTCTCGATTTTTCATGACCGGGTGGCCTTATCTAGCGGGCCGTGCGTCATAGCCGGCCCCCGCCCGATCGGCTAGACTGCTCCCATGTCCATGAATGATGCTGCCGATCGCGATCAGCGCCCGTCGCCGGAAGCGCTTCTCGCCGCTGCGGCCCGCGAGGGCCGTGGCCGGCTGAAGATTTTTCTGGGTGCGGCCCCCGGCGTCGGCAAGACCTACGAGATGCTGCGCCAGGCGCAGAAGCGCCGCCAGGAAGGCGTCGATGTCGTGGTCGGCGTGGTCGAGACCCATCGGCGGCTGGAGACCGAGGCGCTGGTCGAGGGCCTCGAAGTCGTTCCGCGCAAATATACCGAGTACAAGGGCCGGACCATCGACGAGATGGATCTGGACACTGTGCTCAAGCGACGGCCCAAGCTCGTCCTGGTCGACGAGTTGGCCCATACCAACGCCCCGGGCTCGCGCCACGCCAAGCGCTATCTGGATGTCGAGGAGTTGCTGACCGCCGGCATCGACGTCTACACCACGCTCAATATCCAGCATGTCGAGAGTCTGAACGACATCGTCGCCCAGATCACGCGGATCCGGGTGCGCGAGACCGTGCCCGATACCTTCCTCGACAAGGCCGACGAATTCGAGGTCATCGACCTCACGCCGGAGGATCTGATCGAGCGCCTGCGCGAGGGCAAGGTCTATGTCCGGGACCAGGCCCAGCGCGCGCTCAAGCATTATTTCTCGCCCGGCAATCTGACCGCCCTGCGCGAACTGGCGCTGCGCCGCACCGCCCAGCGCGTCGACGAGCAGATGCTGTCCTATATGCAGGAGCACGCGATCAGCGGCCCCTGGGCGGCGAGCGAGCGCGTCCTGGTGTGCCTGAGCGAGGTGCCCAACACCCCCGGCCTGATCCGCCATGCCAAGCGCGTCGCCGACCGGCTGAAATGCAAATGGACGGCGATCTATATCGAGGGTCCGCGTTTTGCCCGGCTGAACGACGCCCAGCGCAACCGCATCGCCGATGCCATGCGGCTGGCCGAAAAACTGGGCGCCGACGTCGCCGTCGTGCCCGGCGGCCAGATCGCCGACGTCCTGGTGCGCTACGCCCAGGCCAACAACATCACCCAGATCATCATCGGCAAATCCGGCCGCTCACGCTGGTTCGAGATTCTCCACGGCTCGGTCGTGCATGATCTGGTGCGCAAGGCCGGCGGCATCTCGATCCATGTCATGGCGGGCGGGGTCATCGACGAGAAGCCCGACGAGACGGTCGTGACCAAGCCGGCCCGGCACCGCTCCGAAGGCAATGTCTATGTGTACTCGTCCCTGGCGGTCGGCGTGGCGCTGGCGGTCAGCGAGGCGATCGGACAGATCGTTCAGCTGCCTAACATCTCGCTGATCTTCCTGACCGCGGTGCTGTTCAGCGCGGTCTATTGGGGACTTTGGCCGTCGCTGCTGGCCGCCGTGCTGAGCGTGCTCGCCTATAATTTCTTCTTCCTGCCGCCGCTCTATACGTTCACGGTCGCCGACCCGGCCAATGTGCTGGCGCTGATCGCCTTTTTCATCGTGGCAATCATCGCGTCGAATCTCGCCTCGCGCACCCGCGAACAGGCGATCACGGCCAGCGCCCGGGCCAATACCACGGCCGAGCTCTACGCCTTCTCGCGCAAACTGGCCGGCACCGCGACCCTCGACGACGTGCTCTGGGCAACCGCCTATCAGATTGCCTTCATGCTCAAGGTGCGCGTCGTCATGCTCATGCCCAACGATGCCGGCAAGCTGGAAGTCGGCGCCGGCTATCCGCCCGAGGACGAGCTCGACGAGGCCGATCTCGCGGCGGCGCGTTGGACCTGGGACCATAACCGCCCGGCCGGGCGCGGCGCCGATACCCTGCCCGGCGGCAAGCGGCTGTTCCTGCCGCTGCGGACCGGGCGCGGCGCCATCGGCGTCATCGGCATCGATCGCGACGGCGGCGGCGCACTGCTGACTCCGGAAGAGCGCAGGCTGCTCGACGCGCTGAGCGATCAGGCCGCGATCGCCATCGAACGCACCAAGCTGGCCGAGGATATCGACGAGGCGCGGCTGCTGGCCGAGACCGAGCGGCTGCGCTCGGCCCTGCTGACCTCGATCTCGCATGATCTCCGCACACCGCTGGCCTCGATCATCGGCGCCATCACCAGCCTCCGGAGCTATGGCGCCAGCTATGACGTCATGGCCCGGACCGAGCTGATGGCGACCGTGCAGGACGAGGCCGAGCGGCTCAATCGCTTCGTCGGCAATCTCCTCGACATGACCCGCCTCGAATCCGGGGCGCTCGAACCCAAGCGCGGCTATGTCGATCTGGGCGAGATCGTCGGCTCGTCGCTCGACCGCACCGCCAAGATCCTGCATCGCCACAAGCTCGAGGTCGAGATCGGCCAGGATCTGCCGATGCTCAATGTCGACGCCGTGCTGCTGGAGCAGGTTCTGGTCAATCTGCTCGACAACGCCGCGAAATACGCGCCGCCGGGCAGCCTGATCCGCCTCGACGTCTATCGCGACCCGGCCTCGATCGCCCTCGACGTCACCGATGAGGGACCGGGCATTCCGAACGATGCGCTGGAGCGGGTCTTCGACAAGTTCTACCGGGTCCGCGCCGGCGATCGGCAGCGCGCCGGCACCGGGCTCGGCCTCGCCATCTGCCGCGGCTTCGTCGAAGCGCTCGGCGGCAAGATCGTCGCCCGCAACCGCCCCGACCGGTCGGGCGCCACCCTCCATGTCAGCTTCCCGGCCGAACTCGGCATCGAGGCCGCAACTCTCCTCGGAGCAGACCATGGCTAGCCGGCCGACAAGCATCCTGGTCGTCGATGACGAGCCGCAGATCCGCCGCTTCCTGCGCACCAGCCTGGCGGCACAGGATTATGAAGTGCTGGAAGCCGAGAACGGCCTCGACGCACTCGAGAGTGCACGCCGGCATAAGCCGGATCTGATGATCCTCGATCTGGGCCTGCCCGATATCGACGGCATCGAGGTCATCACCCAGTTGCGCGCGCAATCGGCTCTGCCGATCATCGTGCTGTCGAGCCGCGACGACGAGCATATCAAGGTCAAGGCGCTCGATCTCGGCGCCGACGACTACATCACCAAGCCCTTCGGCATGGAGGAGCTGACCGCCCGCGTGCGCGCGGCCCTGCGCCACCGGCTGCAGGAACAGGGCGTTGCGGCGGCAATCGTCACCGGCGATCTCAAGATCGATCTGGTCCAGCGCCTGATCACGCGCGCCGGCGAAGCGGTCAAGCTGTCGCCCAAGGAATTCGACATCCTGCGCCTGCTGGCGACCCATGCCGGCAAGGTGCTGACCCATCGCTTCATGCTGCAGCAGGTCTGGGGCACGGCCAATGCCGAGGACGTCCAGTATCTGCGCGCCTTCATCCGCCTGCTGCGCCAGAAGATCGAGCCCCAGCCGGACCGGCCGATCTATGTCGTCACCGAGACCGGGGTGGGATATCGCCTGAAGATGCTCGACGAAGTGCCGCAGCCTCAGGTCGGGATTTCCGACAGGCCGTAGATGAGCGCAATCAGCAGATCGACCAACAGCGTCACCGCATAGATGCTGCCGATGAAGCCGATCTTGAACAATGTGCCGAACCAGCCGCTGCGATAGACATGGCGATAGGCGAGCACGGTCCAGACCAGGGTCGCGCCGCCCAGGAACCCGCCGAGCGACAGCTCCGGGAGTTCGGGCAGCCAGCGCCGCGCGCCGATGGCGATCGTCCCGAGCAGGAAGGCAAAGGCCTGGCCATGCAGGGCAAAAGCCAGATGATCGACGTAGAACAGCCCGCGCTTGCGGCCGAATAGCGCCAGAAACAGCGCGACGAAGGGCAGCAGAAGCACGAGCAGGCGCGGCAGCCAATCATCGAGCACGCCATTCAATAGCCGCGGATGCTCCAGCGCCATCATCAGGCCCTTGCCGGCCCGCCGCGACCGGTCCGATTCATTTGCGCCCTCGCGCGCCATGCCCGCAAGGGTCGCCGGCGAAATCTCCAGAGCGCCGTCATGCACCGGGCGGAAGAACTCGATCTTGCCCATATCGAAGGCACTCGACCCATCATCGCCCCGGACCGACGAGCGGTCGAATTGGATACTCGGCAGATCGATCCGGCCGCTGATCTGGAACACCGCCAGGCCGGAGGAATAGAGCGCCAGGAAGAAGACGAAGCTCATGAACAGGTAGAGCCGGAACGGCGACACATAATGCACCCGCCGCCCCTCGACATAGCCGCGGGTCAGGCGCCCCGGCCGCAGCACGAGCGCATAGGCGGTGCGCAGCATCTTGCTGTCGAGCAACAGGTGATGTTCGACGAATTCATGGAAGAAGGTGAGCAGCGAGCGGCTGTGATCCTCGCGGCTCTGGCCGCATTCCGCGCAGAAATGCCCGGTCACCGGCGCGTCGCAATTCAGGCAGGCCCGGACCGCGACCGGTTCGGTAGCATGGAACGCCGCAATGGCGCGCTCGGCAGGACTGGTTAAGGCGACACTGGACAAGGCGGCATTCCCGGCAGGCGGATCGTGGCCCGAGCATACGAAAATGTCCCCCGGTTGCACAAGCGCGCGGCTGTCACCGCTCACGGTTTGGTCGATGCCGCCAATGCCCAATCATCGACCGATGGCGGTGCTGCGTCCCGCACCACAGCCAGGATCTTCGTCTCCATGGCCAGGCGCTCATCGGGCAACAGGGCCGCGATGACGGCGCTGCCGATCCCCGCACGGACGCTGGGCACGGCAGCGGCCGACCGGCTGGCGATCTCTGCTGCCGCCGACGGATTGGCCGTTGCCGCGGCCGCCGCCAGTTCCGGGGCCAGGCCCGGCTGTTCCGACGCGGCGGCGGCCGCAATGCTGGCGGCCTGTGTCGGGTGCGCGGTCACGGCACTGCTCACGATGCGTACCGCGAATCCGGGATTGGCGCCGGCGAGCGCGCCGATCGCCAGCGGGTCGCCGGCCGCGGTTGCGCGGCGCAGGCCCTGATCGAGCTGGGGCGGGAACGGTGCCTCCGACTGCTCGACCGAGAGCCGCCCGGCGGCGTCGGGAGCGGGCGCGGTTGCGGCGCAGCCGGCCAGCAGGAATGCACCGGCCAGTCCCACCGCGCTCAACCCCAGCCGGCTCCAGCCCAATCTTGCGAGGACGATCATGTTCCCTTGCCCGTGGCGATGGTGCAGCAGCTTCCGTCGGAGCCATACTAGATCGGCCGGGGTTAACGGTGTATAGACCCGGCGCATGATGGCAGCTTCTTCTGAGATTCCGGCGACCGCTTGCGGCGCGGTGCGATGACGGCAGGACGCGACGGCGCCCTCGCCGATCTGATGATCGATTTCTCCGGCCTGTCGGTGCTGGTCCTCGGCGATCTGATGCTGGATTGCTGGATCTACGGCCAGGTCGACCGGATCTCGCCCGAAGCGCCGATCCCGGTCCTGCGCATCGAGCCGGAGCGCCAGCGCTGGACGCTGGGCGGCGCCTGCAACGTCGCGGAGAATGTCGCGGCTTTGGGCGCCCGGACGATCCTGATCGGCGTCACCGGCGCCGACGACGCGGCCGCCGAGATGGCGCGGCTGACCGGCCGCATCGACACTTGCCTGATCACAGCAGCCGGGCGCTCGACCACCGTCAAGACGCGCTATATCGCCAATGGCCAGCAATTGCTGCGCGCCGACCAGGAAACCACGACTGCGCTCGACGCGGCGACGGCCACGGCGGTGCTGGATGCCTATCGGGCCCGACTGGCCGGGGTCGATATCGTCATCCTGTCGGATTATGCCAAGGGCGTGCTGTCGGACGCGGTGCTGCCGGGCGCGATCGCCGCCGCCAGGGCAGCGGGCATTCCGATCATCGCCGACCCGAAACGGCTCGATTTCGCCCGCTACCGCGGCGTCACCGTGCTCAAGCCGAACCGGCTCGAAGCCAGCCGCGCCACCGGCATCGATTGTCTCGACGACGCCTCGACCGAAGCGGCCGGACGCCAGGCGCTGGAAGCGGCCGAAGCCGAGGCCATCCTGGTGACGCGCGGCGAGCACGGGCTGTCGGTGATCCCGGCGATCGGGCCGGCCCTGCATCTGCCAACCCAGGCGCGCCAGGTCTTCGACGTCTCGGGCGCCGGCGACACCGTCATCGCCGTCTTCGCCGTGGTGCTGGCCGGCGGGGCGAGCCTGGCCGATGCCGCAAGGCTGGCCAATATCGCCGCCGGCATCGTCGTGGCCAAGCCCGGCACCGCAACGGTGAGCCGCGACGAGCTGGCCGAGGCGCTCCATGTCGATGATCTGCTGGCGACCGATCGCAAGATCATGGTGCTCGACCAGGCCGTGGCGCGGATCGCGGAATGGCGCGCGCGCGGCTTGAAGATCGGCTTCACCAATGGCTGCTTCGACCTGATCCACCCGGGCCATGTCGCCCTGCTCAGCCGGGCGCGGGCGACCTGCGACCGGCTCGTGGTCGGGCTCAATACCGACAGCTCGATCCAGCGGCTGAAGGGGCCGGACCGGCCGATCCAGTCGGAAGGTGCCCGTGCCACGGTGATGGCCTCGATCGGCGCCGTCGACCTGGTCGTGCCCTTCGCCGAGGACACGCCGATCCGGCTGATCGAGGCGATCCGCCCGGAGGTGCTGATCAAGGGTGCCGACTATACCGTCGACCAGGTCGTCGGCGCCGATTTCGTCCAGGCCCATGGCGGCCGCGTGGCGCTGGTCCCGCTCGAACAGGGGCAGAGCACCAGCCGCACCATCGCGCGCATCCGGGCTGTGACCAGCGAGAGCTAATACGCCCCGGCCCCGCGGATGACGACCGGCACGGTCTTCAGCAGGATTGCGACATCACCGCGCAGGGTCCAGCCGCCGACATAGGCGGCATCGAGGCGGACGCGATCCGCATAGGCCAGATCGTTGCGGCCACTGACCTGCCACAGCCCGGTCAGGCCCGGCCGCACTTGGCAATAGAGCGCGATTTCCTCGCCGTAGCGCTGGATCTCGTCCTCGACGATCGGGCGCGGCCCGACCAGGCTCATCTCGCCGCGCAGGATATTGAGCAGCTGCGGCAGCTCGTCCAGGCTGGTCGCGCGCAGGAACCGGCCGAGGGCGGTCACCCGCGGGTCGTCCTTGAGCTTGAAGCGATCGAGCCACTCCGAAGCCGCCTCCGGATCGCGCTCCAGCAGCGCGCCCAGCACGGCATCGGCATCCGGCACCATGGTGCGGAATTTGAAACACGAGAAACCGGCGCCGCCACGCCCGATGCGGCGCTGTACGAAGAAGGCGCGGCCGCCATCGAGGCGGAGCAGTGCGATGAGGATGACCAGGAGCGGCGACAGCAGCACCAGCAGTGCTGCAGCCCCGATCAGATCGAGCAACCGCTTCGAGACCCACCGGAGGCCAAGTCGAACCCGATCCGCAGGCCGCGCCGTCCACGCCGGGCCGAGCCCCGCGGCGGGGCGCGGCATGCGGTCGAGCGGCACCGGCAGATCGATGGTCACACGCCCCCTCCCGGTGATTTTCGCGGGAAATGCCAATTCTCTTTAGCACAGGGGTTGTAGCGCTAACAAGCGATCCGCACAACCAGGACGGGGTGAAGTGCCGGACGCGGAATATCCTATTCCAAGAACACCGAGTGCAGCTTCACCAGGGTCAGCAGCCCGGCGGCGATCAGGGCCGCCAGCAGGATCAGCAGCCACATCCAATGGAAGCTCTTTTGCGCCGGCGCCGCTTTCCGACTCGGCGCGGCGTTCGAGGGTGCGGCTTCGGCACGGGCCGGCTGGACCTTCGCGGTCTGGCGCTTGTCGGCCCGGATCTCGGCGACCTTGGCCTTCATCTGCACGCGCTTGTCTTCTTTGGTCTCGGCGCTTTGTTCATCTTCGCGCGAGCGGCGGAACACGGTGGTCGCGTTGATCAGCTGGGTTTTTTCGTCGTATTCTTCGCGCACGACCCGGACGCCGAGTGGCCGCCGGCTCGATTCGAGTGTGCGAATCGCCTCGTCCTCGGCCTCCTGCCGATCCTGCATGACCAGTTCGGTCGCCCATTTGCCGCCGGCGAAGACCTGGACCTCATAGGTCACGGGCGTCGGCGCCGCCCGGCGGCGCGAGGTCGGTTCGGTTCGGTCGGTCACGTCACGGACGCCATTGAAGTTGCTTCCTCTCTCGCGCGAAGCCGCGGCACCGCCCCCAGATCGCCGTTGCCGCCGGCCTCCTTGTGTCGATCCTACCAGAATAATGCATGGGGCAACACCAGCCGACACGCCCTATCCAGCATTGCCGGACTTTCCCCAAGTGGAGCTTAACACGCCGCTGCGAATTGCTGCCGTGCTGGCGCCAAGTCCGCTTAAGCTTGACCCGGCCGCCGGTCTCGCCGAGAAAGCGGCCCTGGCCCGGTATCGTGATCGGGGCCGATAGGCGAGAAG
>Ga0302314_10015497_pt1 | contig 12945 bp, 7 predicted proteins | sample III_Palsa_N2_3_FD_200533 | JGI IMG/M metagenome (GOLD analysis project Ga0302314, IMG submission 200533) | Peat permafrost microbial communities from Stordalen Mire near Abisko, Sweden - III_Palsa_N2_3 | ecosystem: Environmental > Terrestrial > Soil > Palsa > Peat permafrost | place: Sweden...
TTCTTCTGCAGCTCGGGAAACGACACTTTCGTTTGTTGAGCGAGGGCAACGGGAAAGAGATACATGCTTTCCTGTGTGGCGAGGCCGAGCTTCAGCATGAGGCGTTCGCGCGCTCGCGAGTCGCCGCCGAGAATGTCGAACACCTGGGCCGTTGTGATCCCAGCGGCCTCGAGGGCGCGCCCCAGCTCCGCCCAATGCTCGATTTGCTGCGCCAGCGATCGATGCACCTTCTGGGAGGTCGCTTCGGCCAGAGAATACAGCCGGTCAGACACGCGAATAGATTTCGCCATTTGCAGCAGCATGCCATTAAATGTCGCATATTGCCACAAGCGGCGCCGAGGCTATCGATTGAACTCGCTAGGCAGCGACGCCCTCGATCCAGGTCTTCCGCACTTTGAATTCATCGTCCATCTGCACCAGATTCGCGCGATAGCCCGGCGCGATGCACCCGAGTTCGTGGCCCAGTCCGAGAAACTCCGCCGGATATTGGCTGGCCATGCGCGCCGCCTCGGCGATGCCCAGGCCCAGCAAGGACACCGAGTTGCGCACCGCAGCCGCCATGTCGAGTGCCGTGCCCGCGAGTGTTCCGTTCTCGTCGCGGCAAATCCCGTCGACCACTCGAATGGTCCGGCCCTGCAGAACGAAGCTGGGCTGGTCGGATCCCACCGGCGGCATGCCGTCGGTGACCAGCATGAACCGGTCGTGACGCTTACAGCGCAGCGCGAGCTTCAACATGACCGGATCGACGTGGTGCCCATCGACGATGATGCCGCACCAGGTGTTTTCATCGTAGAGCGCGGCGCCGACGATGCCGGGATCGCGCGGTTCCAGCCGCGCCATCGCATTGAACAGATGGGTGAAGCCCCGCAGCCCATGCGCAATGGCCGCGGCCGTTTCGCCATAGCTGGCCTCGCTGTGTCCGGCGGACACCAGAACGCCTGCAGCGGTGAGCTTGGCGATAATTTCCGGCGTGGTCATCTCAGGCGCCAAGGTCACAACCGTCTTCCCCGCACGCAGACGGCTGAGCAGCGACACCAAGCCGGCATCCAGCTGCCGCAGATGCTTTGAATCGTGCACGCCGCGGCGCGCCGAGTTGAGGAACGGCCCCTCGATGTGGATGCCGAGAACGCCGGGCATGCCGCCGTCGAGCGCCCATTGCACCGCGTCGATGGCGCGCCCAATGGTCTGCAGGTCGTCGCTGATGAGCGTGGGCATGAAGCCGGTGGTGCCGAAGCGCCGGTGCGCCGCGCCGATGGCGCGGATGGACTCGGGGCTCGGATCATCGTTGAACAACACGCCGCCGCCGCCGTTGACTTGCACGTCGACGAATCCGGGCAGCAGGAGCTGTCCCTCGATGTCCACGATGGCCGCTCCCCGGCAGCGAGAATCACCCGGATCGACCAGTGCTTCGATGCGCGATCCGGAGAGCAGCAGAGTCCGCCCGCTCACCACACCGTCACCCGCCAGGATTCGGCCGTTCACCAGGGCGGTGCGCATCACACCGTCTCCGTGACCTTGAGCAAGTGCGCGGGGTGATCGGGATCGAACCCGCGCCGTACCGCGAGCGTCGCGATCAATCGATACGCGCTTTGCACCAGCAATATGGGCGCCACCTCCGCAGCAACGTCGAGGGTGGGCAGCACGATGGCGCCCGCGGCCGTGACGCTTTCCTCTGCACCGGCGATCAGCACGGGCACTCCCCTGCGCGCGAGCTCGAGACTCAAAGCCTCGATCCCCCGCCGCGTGGCGTCGCGCTGGGCGAACAGCAGCGCCGGAAATTCCGGGCCGAGCAGAGCGTAGGGGCCATGGCGCAATTCCGCGCTGCTGAAAGCCTCGGCGTGCAGACCGCAGGTTTCCTTGCACTTGAGCGCGGTTTCCTGCGCGGCGCCGAGACCCAGTCCGCGGCCCACCACATAAAGATTCGCCGCCGATTCGAGCGGCGCCAGCGCCGCCGACCAGTCGAGCGCCCAGCTCTGATCCAGCAACCCCGGCAGTGTGCCGACCGACGATTCGAGCGCCGCGTCCTGTGTCCATGCCGCCACCATCTGCGCGAGCGCGGACAGCGTCGCGATATAGGATTTCGTGGCGGCGACGCTGACCTCCACACCGGCACGCAACTCGATCGCCCAGTCCGCGGCAGCCATCAGCGGCGCATCGGGAGTATTGCAGAGAGCCAGAACCGTTGCCCCGGCCGCCTTGGCGGCCGCGACCGAGGCGAGCAAGTCGGGACTGCGCCCTGATTGCGACAGCGCTAGAAACAAGCAGCCGCGAAGATCCTGCGCGACGCCGTACACGGAGCTGACCGAGGGCGCGGCGGACGCGGTCAGCACTCCCGCGCGGGTTTCGATCAAGTACTTGGCGTAGGTGGCGGCATGATCCGAACTGCCGCGTGCACAGGTGATCACCGCACGCGGCGCGAGCCGGCGCAACTCTGCGCCGATGGCCGCGATCGCCGCGCCGTCAACGCGCAGCTGCGCCCGCACGGCGTCCGAGCTGCTCGCGGCCTCCTGGAACATATAAGTGTTTTCCACCCGCATGGCGCCCCCTGCACTCACGTAGAGGCGCTCAACTCAGCGACGAAATCGTAGGTGTCCCCGCGGTAAAAAGATTGCGAAAACTCGATCGCCCGCCCGTCGGGCAATGAACCGAGCCGCTCGACCAACAAGCCGGCATCGCCCGCCTTGGCCTTGAGCAATTCGGCCTGATCGCCGGTCAGAAGCACGGCCCGCAGACGCTGCAGAGCGCGCACGGGACGCTGACCGGCCCGTTCCAGCGCCTCATACAACGAGGTATCGACGGCGTCGATGGAGGGCAGCGCGGACGCGACGACGGTCGCGTATTCCAAAGCCATCGGCGCGTCGTCGGCGTAGCGGATTCGATTGAAGCGGAACACCGGAGTGCCCGGGCTCAGCCTGAGGGCCAGCGCCTCTTCGGGGGTCACGGTGCCCGCCGCGCGCTTCAGCCAGACGCTGCGCGGCGTGCGGCCGCGTGCCCGCATATCCTCGGAGAACGAGGTCAGCATCGCGAAGTTCTTGTCGACGCGTGCCGACACGAAATTGCCCGCGCCTTGCCGCCGCACCAACAGGCCGTCGGCCACCAACCCGTCGAGCGCCTTGCGCACCGTAATGCGCGATACGGCGAAATCTGCCGCCAGATCGCGTTCCGAGGGCAGCGCGTCGTCGGGCCCCAGGAGGCGGCTGTCGATGGCCTTGCGCAGCGCACGCTGCAGCTCCTGATACAGAGGCAAGTTGCCACGACCGTCGAGAGGGCCGACTGCTTTGGCGAGTGATGTCATGGGGGTGAATCGCGCTTCCGGTATGTTTTCAGTCATTGGAACAATACCAAATAAATACCACTTTTAGAACAACAACCCGCTTCGTAGTATCGTAACTCATTATATTTTATAAATATTTAGCATGTAAAAATGTGTTTATTGTGCGGCACTAGCGGAATTCATAAATTGGTACTATATTGGGTCTTAACTGGTGTTGGCGGACCGGCGCTCGGGGGGATACACCGAGCGACACTACGACGGCCGCCGACCGCCGGCAACACTGGATCTAAGACCGGAAAGGCGATGGGACAGGGGGGAATCGATATGAATCGGATGGCATGGCAGCTAACGAGAATCGCGGCATGGATCGGCACAGCCGTCGCGATCGCAGCGTGGGGGAACAATGCGTTCGCGGATCAACAGGAGGTTCGGGCATCCGATAAAGCGCCACCGCAGGTGGCTGCGAACGACACGGGCGGCGGCTCGGATACCGCACTGGACGAAATCGTCGTCACCGGCATCCGCTACTCCCTGAAGGAGTCGCTCGCGACGAAGCGCGCATCAACCAACGTCGTGGAGGTCGTGACTGCCGAGGACATCGGCAAACTACCCGACAAGAATGTCGCCGATGTACTGCAGCGCGTTCCAGGCGTGAATACGCAATCGGCCGCGAGCGGCGAGGGCGGTTTCGACGAGAACAATCGCGTGAGCATCCGTGGCACGAGCGCGAGCCTCACGCAGACCACGATCAATGGGCACACGGTGTCCACGGGCGACTGGTTCATCGACGATCAGTTCGAGACGGCCGGTCGAAGTGTGAGCTACGATCTGCTGCCGTCGGAGATCGTGGCGCGAACCGTCGTGACCAAGACCCAGTCGGCCGATCTCATCGAGGGAGGGGTGGCCGGCAGCATCGATCTGCAGACTCCCAAGCCTCTCGACTTCAAAGAAACCTTCACCACCTCGGGATTGCTCGGCGGTGTCTATTCCGACCTACCTTCGAAGACCGAGCCGCAGGCCAACGTACTGTTCAATTGGCAGAACGGTCAGATGGGCCTGCTCGCGATGGGCTTCTACGAGGAGCGCGATTCGCGGCGCGACGGACAGGAAATCCTTGGATACGGCGCCGTTCCGGCCGCCACCGCCGCCGCCTGGCAGGCCGCGAACCCGTCCCTGCCGAACGCCGCGGGAGCGCAATACCCGACCCTCATCGGTCAAGCGCTGTTCCAGCAAAAACGCGAGCGCTCGGGCGGGCTCATTGACTTCGAGGTGAAGCCAACTGACAACCTGACCCTCGATTTGAACGGCTTCTACTCGCGCCTGCTCGCGAACAATGTCAACGACAATTTCCTGATGTTCGGCAGCAACTTCATAGGAGGTGCGAATTCCGGGCAGTACGTGCCGACTGCCCTGACCGTCAGGAACGGGACGCTGGTTGGCGGCACTTGGCCGACCATCGCCGGCGCACCGATCGCAAACGGGGCGATTCCCTACAACACGGCAGCCTACGATCAGATCGTTCGCCCCTCGGACTCAGGAACCTACTATATCGACTTCGACGCCTCGCTCCAGGCGACGGACCGGTTGACGTTCACCGCACAGCTGGGCTACACGCGCGGCGTCGGCAACACGCCCCAAGAAACCGATATCGAATCGCAAGGAGGCAACGGTGTCAGCTACCAGTTGAACGGCATCAGCAATCCGGTGTCCGTGCACTATCCGGGTCTCAACACGGCCTCGCCGGCGCAATTCTTCACCGACTATGCATTCGGCAGTATCACCCACGAGATCGACGAGGAGACCTACGGTCAGATCGATGGGCTGTTGAAGCTCGACTCGGGGGTCTTCCAGTCCTTCAAGTTCGGTGCACGCTTCGCCGCGCACGAACGTGACCAGCAGTATCCCGAGAAGAACGGCTGTCCTGACTGCAGTGCCACCGGCCCCAATCCCGTCTTCAGCGGCGGCGCCTATCCGAGCAACTACGCCAGCGCGCTCGGCGGCAGCGGCTACCCCACCAACATCTATACCAATTCGAACGCCGCGATCCAGGCCTTCGATGCCCTTTACCTGTCTCATGGTCCATCACGCTACTACTGGCCCGGCGCGTTCGAGGTGAAGGAAGGCGATGCCGCCCTCTATGCGATGGCGAATGTCGGGGGTGATGGCTGGAGCGGCAATTTCGGCGTGCGCGCGGCGCACACGGCCAACACCAATTACGTCAATGTAGGAGGTGGGGCAGATCCGATCACCACCTCGTTGTTCGGCCCCTACACACCGACGACCTACAAGAACAACTACTTGGACTTTCTCCCGAGCGCCAATCTCAAGTTCGATCTAGCGAACAATGTGGTGCTGCATTTCTCCGCGGCGCAGACCATTGCGCGGCCGGACTACAGCGCGCTGGGTGCCGCAATCAGCCTCACTGACCTGAATAACACCGGCAGCGGCGGCAATCCGAACTTGAAGCCCATCCGCTCGACCAACTACGACACCACGCTCGAGTGGTACTACGCGCCGCAATCGCTGCTGCAATTCTCGCTGTTCGACATGGAGATGTCCTCCTATGTGGATTACGGTACTTCGCAGCAGACCTTCTTCAATCAGCAAAAGAACGCGTTCGCGCTGTACAACATCACCTTGCCGGTCAATACCACCGCGCAGGTGAGAGGCGCGGAGCTCGCATGGACTCAGCCCCTCTGGCTGGGATTCGGTGCGCAGGCGAACCTCACCTATGCCAATGGCCAGACGGGTCTGGACACGCCGATGGTGGGACAATCGGCAATTACCTACAACCTGGGAGCCTATTACGAGGCCCACGGCTTCAGTGCGCACGTCGACTATACCTACCGGTCGCACTACCTCGTCGGTCTTGATCACAGCTCGCTCGAAAATGAGGCCGGTATCGGCAACCTGGGCGCAGCGTTCAACTACTCGATCAGCAAAAACCTGTCGTTATCGCTCAACTTGCTGAACCTGGCCAACGAGACGCTCAAGTACTACGGGGCCGATACCAGCCAGCCCCGCGCCTTCTACTCCAATGGTCGCCAGTTCTACTTTGGAGTGCGCTTCAAGCTCTGAAGCCGGAGAGACCGGGTAAAGTGTCAACGTGCGGTATGGCTCGAGTGTAGTGTTACGAACGAGGGCGGCGGCCAGCGTCGCCGCCCTCATTTTGACCTTTACGCCGCCATTGGCAGCACGGGGCGGTGTCATTCCACTTCCCGCTGAGACCGTCCCGGGAGTTGGCTCGTTCAATATCGGACCCGGCACCGTCGTGCGTGTGCCCCCAGGCGATCGCGATGCCGCCGCCGCCGCCCGCTATCTCACTGCCCTGTGGACCCGTACCAACCATCTGACCTTGCCGGTCATCGGCACCGCCAGTACCGGAACCCCCGGCATCGATGCGATCGAATTCCGCCGTAGGAGCGGCTTCGGCCCGGAAGCCTATGGGATCGAGGTCACGCCGCAGCAGATCACTGTTTCGTCGAGCTCGGCGGCAGGCCTGTTCTACGGCGCCGTCACTCTCTGGCAGCTGCTGCCGCCGGTCGGCGATACAGGCGAGATTCCCTCGCAAACCATCCGCGATGCACCGGTATACCCCTGGCGGGGCCTGATGCTCGACTCCGCCCGGCACTATCAGACACCCGCCTCCATTCGCTCCATGATCGACTGGATGGCCTGGCATAAGCTCAACGTGCTGCATTGGCATCTGACCGACGATCAGGGCTGGCGGCTCGAGATCCGCAAGTATCCGCGCCTGACTTCCGTGGGCGCCTGGCGCATCGATCCGAACGGCACGCGCTACGGCGGCTACTACACCCAGGACGAGGTGCGGAACATCCTTCGTTTCGCGGCGGCCCGTCATGTGCAAATCGTGCCGGAAATCGAAATGCCGGGCCATGCCACGGCGGCGATCTCCGCCTACCCCTTCCTGGGGGCGGCGGGCGGCGAGCCGCCGCGCGTCTCGGCCGATTGGGGCATATTCACCCGCCACTTCAACTCGGACGACCGGACCTTTGCCTTTCTCGAGGGTGTTCTCGCCGAGGTCATCGATCTGTTCCCGGCAACGCCCATTCACATCGGCGGCGATGAGGTCGCCGATGTTTCCGGCGCACTGCACGCATCCTTCACTCAAAGAATCGGCCGCTACCTCGCGGCGCATGGCCGGCGCATGATCGGCTGGGACGAGATTCTGCATCCGGGCCTCAGGCGAGATGCCATCGTCATGTCCTGGCATGGAATCGGCGGAGCTCGCGCGGCGGCGGCGGCCGGCAACGACACCGTGCTGGCGCCCTCGCCCACGCTGTACTTCGACCACCGGCAGAGCGCGCTTCCCACGGAACCGCCGGGGCGGTTGGATGTGGTGTCGCTCGAGGATGTGTACCGCTTCGAACCGCGCGATGCAAGGCTCGACGGCGGCCGACGATCTCATATGCTCGGCGTGCAGGCCAATCTCTGGACCGAGCACATCTCAACCGAAGCGCGCCTGCAATGGATGGCGCTGCCGCGCGCTGCCGCTCTCGCCGAGGTGGGTTGGTCGGCCGCGGCACGCCGCCGCTGGCCGGACTTCCTCGAGCGTCTCGTGCCCCAGTTCGCCCGCTATCGGGCATTCGGCCTGAATTATGCCGACAGTGTGTTCGCACCGGCCGGGCAGATCTCGCGCACCGCCGGAGGGTTTTCGCTGGCTCTGTCCAATCAGGCCCAGAGCAGCGGCGCCGCCCTCGGCGGCATCCGCTATACGCTCGACGCCCGCGAACCCTCGGCCGGCTCGCCGCGTTATGAGGCGCCGTTGCTGGTGCCGGAGGGTGCGCACGTTCGTGCCGCAGCCTTCGTCGAATCCGAACAGGCTTCGCGGACATGGAACGAGCGCTTCGATGCGCACACCGCTTTGCGCCGCGACACTCGCCAGCTTGAACTCTGCAGCGACGACATCGGGCTGTTGCTCGAACCGGCCGCAGCGAGCGCGCCGCTCGCCGTCGACATCATGAATCCGTGCTGGATCGAGCGCGGCGTCGACCTCTCGGCGGGTCCGAACGTCACCGCCGCCGTGGCCGCCTTACCGTTCAATTACCAGATCGGTGCCGATACGACCAAGATTCGCGTCGGCGATGCGCGCACGGCAGAAGGGGAGCTCGAAATTCGCGTCGACGGCTGCGCGGCGCCGGCATTGGCGTGGCTGCCGCTTGCACCGGCCGCCGGTGCCGCAGGGGTGACGGTGCTGCCCGCACAACGCCTGCCCCGGCTCGCGGGGCGCCACGATCTGTGCCTGCGTTTCGCGCGTCCGCGGCTCGATCCCCTCTGGGCGCTCGATTGGATCGAGATCGATGAGTAAGGAGAAAATGTCGATGCTACAAATCCTGGCGCCCTGCGACGGCTGGTGCGGCCCGCTCGACGAGGTTCCCGATCCCGTATTTGCAGGACGCATGTTGGGCGACGGAGTCGCCATCGATCCGACCAGCCCGGTTCTGCTCGCACCCTGCGCCGGTGAAATCGTCGCCTTGCCGGCAAGCGCTCATGCGGTCTCGATCCGGACCGCCCAGGGCATCGACCTGCTGATCCACATTGGAATCGATACCGTGCAGCTGGGCGGCCGCGGATTCGATGCACGTGTGCGGCCGGGGGCGATCGTCCGGGCGGGCGACGAATTGATCCGCTTCGATCTCGATGTCGTGGCGCGCGGCGCCAAGAGCTTGATGACGCCCATTGTGGCGACGCCGATGGACGGCCTGCGCCTGGATCGCCGCCGCGCGGCCGGCTCGGTGTCGGCGGGCGAGCTGCTGTTCGAAATCGCGGGCATTGCGTCCGAGGCCGTTGCGTCCGAGGCCGGCCCGCTCCAGGCCGCCACCGCCGTGCAAACGGTGGTCGTAACCCTGCGGCAAGGCCTGCACGCCCGGCCGGCGGCGCTGCTCGCACAGCGCGCCAAGTCATTCGCAGCCCAGGTCACCTTGAGCGCCCACGGCCGCAGCGCGAATGCGCGCAGCGTGGTTGCCATCATGGCGCTGGGAGTGCGCCAGGGCGACGAATTGATCATCCAGGCCGGCGGCGCCGACGCCACGCAATCCGTGACGGGTCTGATCGCCGCCATCGAAGAAGCTCTGCGTATGGAAGCGGCCGCGGGGCACCATTCCCCGCGCAGCCCCGAGCGGCCGCCCACGACCGGGGCACCGCCGCCGAGCGCAAGCGCGCCACGGAGTCCGGCGCCGGGTCCGGTTCCCGGTGTGCTCACCGGTGTAGCCGCCGTCGCCGGCCTTGCGGTCGGCCGGGCCGCCTGGCTCGAGCGGCGCGAGACCCCAGTCATCGAGAACGGCGCCGGCTCTGCGCGGGAGATGGCCGAGCTCGAACAGGCGCGAGCCAACGTGCGTGCGCGGCTCGCGCGCGTGGCGGCGGCCGGGGGCGCCGTGCGCAACGAAATCATCAGTGCGCATCTCGAATTCCTCGACGATCCGCAATTGAACGAGGAGGCTCACGCACTCATCGCCGCGGGCAAGAGCGCGGGCTACGCGTGGCGTACAGCCATTCGCCGCGCGATTGCCGCGCTCGAAGCGCTGGAAGATTCGCGCCTGAGCGAACGAGCCGACGACCTCCTCGACGTCGAAGCGCATGTATTGCTGGCGCTTGCCGGCGAAGCCCAGCCCCTGCACATTCCTTTGCCCGAGCACGCCGTGTTGATCGCCGACGAGTTGCTGCCTTCGGAACTGACCGCGCTCGACCGCCGGCGGCTCGCCGCCATCTGCCTGGGTGGCGGCGGCGCCACGTCGCACGTCGCGATCCTGGCGGCCGCAATGGAGATTCCCATGCTGGTCGGCATCGGGGCCGCCATCCGCGAGATCGCCGACGGCGCCACCGTCATCGTCGACGCCGACGGCGGCGGCAACGGTTGCGGCACTCTGCAAGGGGCGCCGACAGCGGCGGCCGTTGAGCAGGCCCGTTCGGCGGTCGAATCGCAACTCATGCGCCGCGCCCATGAGCGCGCCCAAGCGCAATCGGAATGCCGCGCTCGGGACGGCACGCGCATCGAAGTATTCGCAAATCTCGGGAATGCCTCGGACGCAGTGGCGGCGGTCGCCAATGGTGCCGAGGGTTGCGGGCTGTTGCGCACCGAATTCCTGTTCATCGACCGAAACACGGCACCGGACGAGGCCGAGCAGCTCGAGGCATATCAGAGCATCGCCGCAACGCTCGCCCCGCGGCCCTTGGTGCTGCGGTTGATGGACGTGGGCGGCGACAAGCCGCTGCGCTATCTGCCGCTGCCGACGGAGGAAAATCCGGCGCTCGGCCTGCGCGGCATTCGGGCTGGGCTGGCGCGGCCCGATTTGTTGCGCACACAGCTGCGCGCGGCGCTGCGGGTACGGCCGGCCGGCAGCCTGCGGTTGCTCATTCCCATGGTGACCGATCTGTCGGAAATGCTCGCCGTGCGCCATGTGGTCGACGAACTCATGGTGGAACTCGGCACTCCCGGCCGCATCGAGCTGGGCGCAATGATCGAGACTCCCGCCGCGGCGCTGTTGGCGTCCAGCCTGATTCGCGCAGCCGATTTCCTCTCCATCGGCAGCAACGACCTGACGCAGTACACTCTGGCCATGGATCGTGGCCATGCGGAGCTTGCGGGCCGCGCGGACGCCTTGCATCCGGCGGTGCTCAAACTCATCGCGGCCGCGGCGAGCGCCGGTGCCGCCGCCGGCAAGATGGTTGCCGTCTGCGGCGGCGCGGCCGCGGATCGATTGGCGGTGCCCATACTGCTGGGTCTCGGAGTCCGCGAGCTCTCGGTCGTTCCCGCCATGGTGCCTGTGGTCAAACGCGGGATCCGATCGCTGCGGATGGACGCCTGCGGCGAGCTCGCGATGCGCTGTCTCGATCTCACATCGGCGGCCGAGGTGCGTGCATTGGCGGCGCAAACCATCGAAACCTGGGGTGAACCATGATTAATCTGCGCATGCAAGGACTGCAGCAGCTCGGCCGGGCATTGATGCTGCCGATCGCCGTTTTGCCCATCGCCGGACTGCTGCTGCGTCTGGGTCAACCCGATCTGCTCGGCTGGCCGGCAATGGCGGCGGCCGGCGATGCCATATTCTCGAATCTCGGCCTGCTCTTTGCAGTCGGCATCGGTGTCGGGCTGGCGCGCGAGAATCATGGCGCGGCCGGGCTCGCCGCGCTGGTGGGCTTCGTGGTCACGATGCGCGCCGTGGAAACTTTGCTGGCGGCGCCGCCCGGCAGTCTTGCAAAACTCAGCATCCCGGTCGGATTGTCCTCCGGCATCATCGCCGGCGTGGGCTACAACCGCTTCGGCAACATCACTCTGCCGAGCTACCTGAGTTTCTTCGGCGGCAGGCGCTTCGTGCCCATCCTCAGCGGACTGGCCGGCCTGCTGCTGGCCACGATGTTGGGTTATGCGTGGCCCTGGTTGGAAGGCGGGATGGACGCCACCAGCCGCGCCATCCTGGGCGCCGGGTCATTTGGCCTGTTTGCCTACGGCCTCTTGAACCGCCTTTTGATAGTCACCGGGCTGCACCACATCCTGAATAATTTCGCGTGGTTCATCGTCGGCGACTACCATGGCGCCACCGGCGATCTGAAGCGCTTTTTCGCCGGCGATCCCACGGCCGGCGCCTTCATGTCCGGCTTCTTCCCGGTCATGATGTTCGGCTTGCCGGGAGCCTGCCTCGCCATGTATCACACCGCGCGGCTGGAGCGCCGCGCCGAGGTTGCCGGCTTGCTCCTGTCGCTGGCCTTGACTTCGTTCCTGACCGGAGTCACTGAACCGGTGGAGTTCACGTTCATGTTCCTGGCGCCCGTGCTCTACGCAGTGCACGCGGTTGCGACCGGCCTCTCCATGGTTATCATGAACCTCTTCGGTGTCCGGCTGGGCTTCAGCTTCTCCGCCGGCCTGTTCGACTATGTGCTGAACTTCAGCCATGCACGGCGTCCGCTGCTGCTGCTGCCGATCGGCGCCGCCTATTTTGCGCTGTATTATGGGGTATTCCGATTCTGCATCCTGCGCCTGAATCTGGCGACGCCCGGACGCGGCATCGACGATGCGGCGGAAGCGCCCGTGCCAGCCACTCCCGGCGCCCGGGCCCAGGCCTTCGTGACCGCTCTGGGCGGCGCGCGGAATCTCACCGACGTGCAGGCCTGCACGACGCGCCTACGATTGGTGCTGGCCGACAACCGGGCCATCGACGAAGCGGCGCTCAAGCGCTTGGGCACGCGCGGCATCCTGCGCTCCTCGACTGAAGGGTTGCAGGTCGTGCTGGGCCCCATTGCCGATCAAGTTGCGGGCGAGATCCGCGCGGTGCTGCGTTCTGCGGAACCCGCGATTTTTGCCGGCCCCGCCGCGCCAGCAATCGACGCGGCCGGATTGCTGGCCGCGCTGGGCGGCCGTGACAATGTCATCGACATGGAGACATTTGCGGGGCGCCTGCTGATCCGCACGGCACGATCCGATCAGGTGGACGAATCCGCCCTGGCAAAGCTCGGCACCCGCGGCATCGCCCGCACGGCCGCGGGCTCCATACAGGTTCTCGTTGCAGGCCCCGTCGAGCGCTGGAGCAATCCTCTGCGCGGATTCATTGCCGCCAAAGAACGACCAATACATAAACCAAGGTAATTACGATCAAACCTGCATGCCCCACGCGGGATTGCACGAGCAGGTCGTTGGAGCGGGAGGCAGGGGGCGC
>Ga0302314_10015498_pt1 | contig 12945 bp, 12 predicted proteins | sample III_Palsa_N2_3_FD_200533 | JGI IMG/M metagenome (GOLD analysis project Ga0302314, IMG submission 200533) | Peat permafrost microbial communities from Stordalen Mire near Abisko, Sweden - III_Palsa_N2_3 | ecosystem: Environmental > Terrestrial > Soil > Palsa > Peat permafrost | place: Sweden...
GGTCGGGGAGCCAAAAAGAATTTGGCCGTAGAAGATCAAGCCTTTGCGAGAAATCGCTTGGGCTTTTTTTTCGTCCACATCCGTGTGGGTACGCGTCACAATAAGTGTCAAAATAAACGTCAAAAACCGGCCTTGACGGCAGTGCTTCGCGCTTTTTTTTCGCAATGACTTGCAGCAGAATAGGCATCCGACTTCAGCATTAGCACCCTCGCTTGGCACACTTAGTTGGCACACTTAGTTAGCACACTCAGGCATCGTTTCCCACCATGTCACAGCCGAGCACGGATCTGGCCGAAATTCTGCGGCGCGCGACTGCGGGAGTCGCCCTGCAGCGCATGCAACGTCCCGCGGAGGCGCTGGATCAGTTCACGCAAGCCTTGCAGTTGAGCCCGGGCACGGCCGAGCTGCTTGTGATGCGCGGCAACCTGTTGCGAGAGCTGAACCAGCCTGCCGAAGCATTGGCCGATTACGATGAGGTGCTGCGCCTGCGGCCCGATTCTCCTGAAGCATTGAATCAGCGCGGCAATGTGTTACGTGACTTGGGTCAACCCGGCCTGGCGCTGGCCAGTTACGATCGCTTGCTGCAGATCCAGCCGCTAGCACCCGAGGTGCTGTCCAACCGTGCAGACGTGCTGCAACAACTCAAGCGCCTTGAGGAGGCACTCGCAGGCTATGACCAGGCGCTAGCGCTCCAGCCGGATTTCGCTGCCGCCTGGAACAATCGCGGCAATGCGCTGCATGAGCTTCGACGTCATCAGGAGGCACTCGCCAGCTATGACCGAGCCTTGTCCCTCAAACCGGATTTCGCTTTGGTCTGGAACAATCGCGGCAACGCGCTGCTGGATTTGCAGTGCTACGATGCTGCGCTGGCCAGTCAGGCCCGCGCGCTGCAGCTCGACCCGAACTTGATCGCGGCGCTGAACAACCGGGGCAATCTCCTGCGTCACTTCAACCGGCACGCCGAAGCGCTGGAGCACTACGACCGGGCTGTCGCGCTTCGACCCAACTTTGCCGAGGCCCACCTCAATCGCGGCCACGCCCTGCGTGAAATGAACCTGATTGAAAAGGCGCGAGAGGCGTACCAAACCGCGGTTACGCTGGCACCCAACACGGTCGCGCCTTATCGCAACCTGGCTTCGGTCACGCGCCTGAGCTACGACCATCCCTGTTTTTTGGCTCTGGAGCGATTCGCACAGCACACCGACCGGCTCAGCCAGCAAGATCGCGTCGAGTTACATTTCGCGCTGGGCGACGCATTGACGCAGCTCAAGGCACCCGACCGGGCATTCGCGCATTTCCTGAAGGGCAATGCGCTACAGCGCGCCCTTGGCAACTACGATGAAGCCGCCACATTGGCGCATTTCGAATGGCAGAGCAGCACCTTTACGCAGGCCTATATCAATGCACATCGCGGCGGCGGCGACCCGTCCGATTCGCCGGTTTTTATTGTCGGCATGCCACGCTGCGGATCGACGCTCATTGAACAGGTATTGGCCAGCCATCCCGAGGTGTACGGTGCCGGCGAATTTGAGGCGTTTTCCGCGACATTGGGCGAATTCGTCAGACACCAACAAGGTAGCGATCCTTACGATATGGCCATCCTTGGCGCGCTGACACCCGCGGACTTCACGACGATAGGCGCCGGATATGAACGCCGGATCAGCCATCTGGGAGGCATCGAGCAAGGCTACCGGCGCGTGGTCGACAAGACCCTGCCCAATTTTGTGCATCTTGGCCTGCTGCATCTGGCGCTGCCCAATGCACGCTTTATTCATGCACGGCGCAGCCCGGTCGACACCTGTCTGTCGTGTTTCTCCAAACTGCTCGGCGCGGCATCGTTCAGTTTTGATTTGGGCGAGCTCGGTCGTTACTATGCCGCCTACGACAGGCTGATGGCCCATTGGCGCGCCGTCCTGCCCGCCGGCGCGTTGCTCGAGGTGTATTACGAGGACATGGTCAGCGATTTGCCGGGCCAGGTGAGCCGGATACTCTCGCATTGCGAGCTGGCCTGGGATCCTGCCTGCCTCGCTTTCGACCGCAACGAACGAGCCGTTGCGACAGCCAGTTCGATGCAGGTGCGCCAGCCTATCTACACCAGTGCCGTGCGGCGCTGGCGTCCCGCACCCGAGTTGCTGGCGCAACTGATGGAGGGCCTCGGCCCATTGGGGTCGGCGACAGCCGGTTGATGGTGCGCAGCGTCAGCCGCATGCGCTCGCAGCCATGCACAGGATTCATCAAATAGAGTGTTGCGTTTTTTCCGACTCCATCCCTGATCTCGTCATGCTGAAGACCACTAACTATGCCCGCGCTGAGATGGGACCGGCGGCGCATTAAAGTCTTCCGCACGGCCAGGGTCAGCGCCGACATCGTCCAGGCGGATACCCTTCGTTTCCGGCAACAGCCATGCCGCCACGATCACGCAAAGGTAGCCTGCGCCGGCGACAACAGGAATCGACAGCCCCAGCGATAGACGTCCGGTGCTAAGCCAGCCGACACAAAAAGGGAACACCGACCCGATAACGCGTCCAACGTTATAGGAAACGCCATAACCCGTCGATCCGTGATCTCGCCGCGCACGCTGCGCCGCCCAATATTCGCACTGCCCAATCGGCAACGTCGATAAGTCGGGCTGATCGCCAGATCAGCACAAACGATTAGCCTCAGCACGCTCACCTGTCTATCTTCTAGCTCAAGCAGTAAGCCTACTGCTCAAGCGAGCGCGCCGCCCGACGCGACAGTGGCGCTCTCTCCAGCGCCCCTAGGAGACCCAGAGACATCATGGCCAAGATCATTTGCGTACTGTACGACGACCCGGTGAGTGGTTACCCCAAGACTTATGCCCGCGACGACCTGCCCCAACCCGAACGTTATCCGGATGGCCAGACGCTGCCCACACCCAAAGCCATCGACTTCAAACCTGGAACGTTGCTGGGCAGCGTCTCGGGAGAATTGGGGCTGCGCAAATATCTCGAAGCGAACGGCCATCAGTTGATCGTCACCTCCAGCAAGGACGGCGCCGATAGCGTGCTGGACCGAGAACTGCACGACGCCGAAATCGTGATTTCGCAGCCGTTCTGGCCGGCTTACATGACAGCCGAGCGCATCGCGAAAGCCCGCAAGCTGAAAATGATCGTCACAGCCGGAATCGGCTCGGACCACACCGATTTGCAAGCGGCGATGGAACACAACATCACCGTGGCCGAAGTCACTTATTGCAACAGCAACAGCGTGGCCGAGCATGTCGTGATGACCACATTGGCACTGGTGCGCAATTACATCCCGTCGTACAAGCAGGTCATCAACGGCGGCTGGAACATCGCCGACTGCGTCTCGCGCTCCTACGACCTGGAATCGATGAACGTCGGCACCGTTGCGGCCGGACGCATCGGGCTGCGCGTCTTGCGGCTGCTCAAGCCCTTCGACGTGAAGTTGCACTACCTGGACCGCCACCGCTTGCCCGAGTCGGTCGAGAAGGAACTTAATCTGACCCATCACACGAGCCTGGAAAGTCTGACGAAGGTCTGCGACGTCGTCACGCTGAATTGCCCGCTGCATCCCGAGACGGAGCATATGATCAACGCGAAGACGCTCGCCAACTTCAAGCGCGGCGCCTACCTGATCAACACGGCGCGCGGCAAGCTATGCGACCGCGATGCCATCGTCGCCGCGCTCGAAAGCGGCCAGCTCGCAGGTTACGGTGGCGATGTGTGGTTCCCGCAGCCGGCGCCGGCCGACCACCCGTGGCGCACCATGCCTCACCATGGCATGACGCCGCACATCTCGGGCACCAGCCTGTCGGCACAGGCTCGCTATGCCGCCGGCACGCGCGAAATCCTCGAATGCTTCTTCGAAAACCGCTCAATCCGCGACGAGTATCTGATCGTTCAGGGCGGCAAGCTCGCGGGCGTCGGCGCGCATTCGTATAGCGCGGGCAACGCCACCAAAGGCTCCGAGGAAGCCGCACGCTTCAACAAGAAATAGGCTGCTGAAGAAACAGGCTGCAGAGGAAATAAGCCGCAGCCTCCCCTCCCCGTTTGCCGTCACCCGGCGTCAAACGGGGCAAAGCGGGGTCAGCCGGGGCAAAGCGGGACCAAACGGGACCTGGACGCGACGCGCCCGCTAAAACACGATCGGCTTCATCTTCATCTGCTTGGCGTTGCGCGCAAGCACTTCATCCAGCGTCGCCATGCTCTTGGCCTTGGCACACAACGCTGCTGCCAAATGCAGGGCGTCGCCCGCACGTAAGCCCATTTTAGCGTCCAGGGTGAGTACGGCCGCGCGGTGAAATGTGCTCTGCTCGATCGGTAGCAACTGCAAGTCCCCCGCGCACAGTCGCTCGAAAGACTGCCATGCGCGAGCGCCTTGTTCGCCGTTGATTTGCGCGGTGCGCTGCTTGATGCCCAGTGCGCTGGCAAATTCAGTCACGCACCACGCCGCGGAGATCAGTTCGTCGCGGCACGCAGCGTACCACCGTCCAACGATCGCACTATTGGGCTCGTTCACGCAGAGCGCCACCAATACGCTGGTATCGACGTACACCATCAGTACCGCGCCCCCTGCCGCAATTCGTCGATCACCGACTCGCCCATCGGCATGGCCTGCCGGGATTTCTCGAGTTCGAGCGCAAATGCTTTCCGGTCCCGCTTGATGGGACGAATGCAGATACCACCGTCTGCCGTCAAATTCGCTTGCACGTGATCCCCCTCTTTGATGCCGATGCGACGCACGTAATCTACCGGGATGCGCAGTGCGAGACTATTACCCCATTTAGCTATTTGCAAATCCATCGCCAGCCTCATTGATATACGTTACGGTATATACATTATATCGCCATTCGACCTATCGCAGGTGGGGCAGCGTCGGGGATAAAAACATTCAACGGCGCGATCGTTCACAATTTCCGTGGTTAAATGTGGCGAACCTATCCGGCTATCCAACGTCTAGCTCGATAGCAACGCATTTCTTGCAGGTCACGCTGCCCATTCTGCCCATCCTTCATTTACGCTCGGGGCTCTCAATGAATCTATCGCGCACCTTACGACTTGCCGCAGGCTGGGCCATGGTTGCCCTGTTCTTCGCCTTCGGCTCGCAGATTACGGCGCTCACGGCATCGTCCGCCCTGCTGGTCATACCCAGCGCGCTGTTGTTCGGGGTGATTCTGTGGTCGGCGTTCGGCGTCGTCGAAGAAGCCGATCATCTGGCCATTTCGCTGGGCGAGCCGCTGGGCACGCTGGTGTTGACGTTGTCGATCGTGCTGATCGAGGTGGCATTGATCAGTGCCGCAACCTTCAGTTCGGCTCAGCCCACGCTGGGCCGCGACACGATGTTTGCGGTGCTGATGATCGTGCTCAACGGGGTGGTCGGGCTGGGCTTGCTGCTCGGCGGTCTCAGGCACGGCGAGCAGAGCTACAACACGCAGGGCGCGAGCGCCTATCTCGCGGTCATTATCCCGTTGGCGGTCATTTCCTTCGTGCTGCCGAATTTCACGGTATCGACCTCGGTCGGCACGCTGCACCCGGTACAGGCAGTCGCGTTCTCGCTTTTCACGCTGATTCTCTACGGGGTATTTCTGGCAATCCAGACCGGCCGACATCGCGATTTCTTCATCGCCGTCGAGGAACCCGTGCACGTCCCCCATGGCCACGTCGATGCGCAAAACGGCAGCGGCACGATGATGCGGCAAATATTCTGGCTGCTGGTGTCGATCGGTCCGGTGGTGCTGCTCTCGAAATTTCTCGCCAAGTACGTGGACGTCGGACTCGCCCGGCTGGGCGCCCCATCGGCGTTGGGGGGCTTGCTGATCGCGGTGATCGTGCTGGCGCCCGAAGCCATTTCGGCGATTCGCGCGGTGTCGGCGAATCAGTTGCAGCGCGCCGTCAATCTGTGCCTGGGCGCATCGGCCTCCACCATCGGGTTGACAGTGCCCGCCGTGTTATTCATCAGCCTAATCACCGGGCAACACCTGGTGCTGGGTTTGTCGCCCACCAATATGGTGTTGCTGGTGCTCACGCTGGGGCTGAGCATGCTGACGTTCTCGGGACCGCGCACGACCTTGCTCGAAGGCGCGATGCACCTGGTGGTGTTCTTCGTTTATATCTCGTTGATCTTTGTCGCTTGAGGCTTGAGAAGATACCGTCGGGCGGCCGACATAATGATGCAGTATGCAGTCACGCCGCGCCTCGCCCCTGACGGTATCTGTGCCCTTGACGGCAGGCAGCCCTCAGCGATCCCACACTTCATCGGGCAACGGCAGGCCAGCCAGATCCGCCGCCGTTAGCGGCCCGTTGGGCTGCGTTCCATAGGACTCCAGCATCAACATGACCTGACGCGTGTGTTGCGCCGCATGCCACGCCGTACGCTCCAGCACTTCGGCCATCGGACGTATGCCATAGTAGGTCGGCACATCGTAGCTCAGCGACCGGTCAGGCTCGGTCTCCCACCAGGCCAGAATCCGTGCGCGTACGTCCTCGCCCCACACGGCGATATCCTCGCCGGTCCATGTCGGCGGCGGCACTTCGTCGAAACCTTCGAACAAAAGCTCGACCTGATGCGCGGCCTGCATGCCCATTTCGGCCACGCGAAACACATGAAAGCACAGACCCGCGGGCGTGCGGTTGCGATCGCGAAACGGCACGTGCAACTCCTCGGGTTTGAACTGGCGTGCATAGCGCGCAGCACCGGTCAACACGAGATCGATCTTCTCCACCAATTGAGCCGGCGGTAACGGCTCCATCACCTTGGTCTTCAAGTCGAGAAACTTGATAACGTCGTTGATCGATTGACAGAACGTGTAACGCGCGCCGATCGAGACGACCGGCACGCTGCGCGCGCCCAGCGCGTCCAACTGCGCGCGCCCGTCGGGGTCGTTGTGCACATCGATCGATTCGAACGAGACACCCTGCTTGGTGAGAAATTCTTTGGTGCGCAGGCACGACGAGCATCCAGGTTGCCAAAACACCTTGATGCGTGCACCAGTAGTCGCTTGCTCCATTTCGATCTCCTTAAGTATTCGCGTTGGCTCCAAGGCTATTCTTGCGGCTCTCGCCTGGAGATGCAAAGCAATGGTTGGCGATGCCGCCATCACCGAAAACGATGGAGGGCATTCTCCGGCCGGCTACTACGGGTATTCTTCCCGGGTGTTACTCCCGGGTATTACTCCATTACACTCGGTACGTAGTTGGCCGACATTGAATCCGAAGGAACGTCCCATGGCGCAGCTTGACCCCACCTCGCTTAAGCTTTTTATCCGTGTCGTCGAGGAAGGCACGATCGCGGCGGCAGCCGAGCGCGAGCACATCGTGGCGGCGGCGATCAGCAAGCGCATCAGCGAACTGGAAGCGAGCCTGGGCGTGCCGCTGCTGCGTCGCACCAATAAAGGCGTCGAACCCACCGCTGCGGGCGAGGCATTACTGGCGCTGGCACGCCGCGCCCTGCATGAGCTCGACGACATCGGCGTACAAATGGCCAGCTACGCAACCGGTGCGAGCGGCCTGGTCAGGGTGGTCGCCAACGTGTCGTCGATCGTGCAATTCCTACCCGCCGAAATCAAATCGTTCCTGTCCGCTCATCCTCATATACAAGTACGTCTCGAAGAGAAAGTGAGCCCCCTGGTCACCAAGGCGGTCGCCGAGAATTCAGCCGACGTCGGCATCTTCACCGTCGTGCCGCATGGCTATCCACTCGAGACCTTCCCGTACCACGTTGATCGCCTGGTGGTGATTACCCCGCGCGATCACCCGCTGGGTACGCTAAGCGAGATTTCGTTCGCCCAGACGCTCGCCTACGATTACGTCGGCCTGCATTCGGATAGCGCGATCAATTTGCAACTCTCGCGGGCCGCTAACGAACAGGGGCGCACGGTGAATCTGCGCATCCAGGTGACCAGCTATGACGCGCTATGCCTGATGGTGGCGACCGGACTCGGCATCGGCATCCTGCCGCACGCAGTGGCGGCGCAGCATGCCACGCGTCTGGACCTTCACACCGTCGCGCTCAGCGACGCTTGGGCGCAACGCGAACTGAGAATCTGCGTGCGCTCGTTTGACGCCTTGCCCGCAGCCGGGAAATTATTGGTCACTCACCTGAGCCGATGCGCCGACTTAGGCTCATGACCTTAAGCCCCCGACGGGGACGAACCGCGATGTTGGCCGTAAATCCACTTGCGTTGCTGCCGATCCGTGCGCTGAAAGGCCTCGATCTCGTTCATCAAAAGCAGCGTCTGATCGATTTCATCGAGCCCTTCGAGCAACGCGGTCTGTTGCACCGGATCGAACTCGAATCGAATCGGCGCCAACCCCGGTGCACGCACTTCCAGTTCTCTCAAATCCACTTCGAGCGGCGTGCCGTCACTCGCCACTGCCGCAAGCGCAGCGATCGCCTGCGCCGGCAGAACAACCGGCAGCAGTCCGTTTTGCAGACAATTGCTGCGGAAAATATCGCCGAAACTCGGCGCAATCACACAACGCAAGCCGAATTCTTCGAGCGCCCACACCGCCATTTCGCGCGAACTGCCGCAGCCGAAGTTGGCGCCCGCAAGCAGGATGCATGCGTGCCGAAACGGCGGCTGGTTGAGGATGAAATCGGCTCGCTCGCCACTTTGCGGCCCCTCGCCCAAATAGCGCAAGGTTTCGAAGGTCCACGTGGCAAATTGGCCGCGTCGCAATTGCGATATGCGTTCGATCCGGATAATCAGGTCGGTATCGACGTTGTTGCGCAACAGCGGGGCCGCGGGTCCGCGGCATATCGTGAACGGTTTCATGCGACACCTCGCGCGCCGCGCACGGAAGGCGCCGCAATGTGACCGGCCAACGCGCTGGCGGCGGCGACGGCCGGGCTGGCCAAATGCGTCCGCGCGCCCGGTCCCTGGCGGCCGGCAAAATTACGGTTCGACGTCGAGACGCAGCGCTCGCCAGGACCGACAACATCGCCGTTGGCTCCCACGCACATCGAACAACCCGGCTCCCGCCATTCGAACCCAGCCGCCAGGAATACCTGGTCCAGGCCTTCCTGAGCCGCTTGCCGCGCCACGCTCAACGAGCCCGGCACCACCCAGGCTTTCACACCCTGCGCCACATGCAAGCCGCTAACCACTTCGGCCGCGGCGCGCAGGTCTTCGATCCGGCTGTTGGTGCACGAACCGATAAACACCCGGTCGACATCGAGCTCACCGAGCCGCTGTCCAGCGTGCACGTCCATGTAGTCGAGCGCGGTCTGCAGCGCCGCACGCCGCGCGAGATCGGGTTCGCCGGCGGGGTCCGGCACGGCGGCATCCAGCGCAATCACATGTTCCGGGCTGGTGCCCCACGTAACCTGAGGCGAGATGGCTGCCGCATCGATCTGCACCTCGCGGTCGAAATTCGCGCCGGCGTCGCTGTAGAGCGTGCGCCATTGCGCCACCGCCGCTTCGAACGCCGCACCCTGCGGCGCGTACTCGCGCCCGCGCAAATACGCGAAGGTCGTGTCATCGGGCGCTACCAGGCCGAATTTGGCGCCCAGCTCGATAGTCAGATTGCATAAGGTCATCCGCCCTTCCATCGAGAGCGCCTCGACAGCCGGCCCTGCGTATTCGATCGCATAGCCGGTACCGGCGGCCGCACCCAACCGGCCGATCAAATACAGAATCATGTCCTTGGCAGTGACGCCCGGAGGCACAGCCCCTTCGAAGCGCACCCGCATCGTCTTGGGCCGCACTTGGCGGATCGTCTGAGTGCCCAGCACGTGTACCAGTTCGCTCGAGCCGATACCCCAGGCAAGCGCGCCGAATGCACCATGCGTACAGGTATGACTGTCGCCGCAGACGATCAGCGTCCCCGGCAAAGAGAGCCCCAACTCCGGGCCGATCACGTGCACGATGCCCTGACGCCCGTCGCCGATATCGAATAGGGGTATGCCCAGGCGTCCCATCTGGCCGCGCATCGCGTTGACCATCTCGCTGCTCCAGGGCTCGTCGCCCGCGGTACGGCCGGGTTCGGTCGATATCACGTGATCGAGCGTAGCGAAAGTCAGATCGGGATTACGCACCGGCAAGCCCCGCCGCTCCAGAACGCGCACGGCCTCGACACCGGTCAGCTCATGCATCAGATGACGATCCACTTGCAGCAGGGCGACCTTGCCCGGCAGCTGCGCGATCGTGTGCGGCTCCCAGATTTTTTCGAACAGCGTGCGTGGGCCCGAATAGGCCATCGAACTATGTACGCCTCGCACAGGCGCAGCAGGATTTCGAACAGCAGCCATGATGTCTCCATGCAAGTTGACGGCGAACCGGCCTGAGGTCAACCCGAGGATAGTCCGCGGATCGGCCCACACAATCAGCCCGTTTTTGCAAGCCGGTGATGCCAGCGCAGCAGCAGCAAATTAACCCCCGTGGCGAACAGGAACAGCATCAGCGCGAGGGCCATGATGGTCTCGGTATCGTTGCGGGCCATCGCGATCATCAGCATGTGGCCGATTCCGCTTTGCGAGGCGAACATCTCGCCGATCAGCGTACCGAGCAAGGTCAGCGAAAAGCCGATGCGCAGGCCCGCCACGACCTCCGGGACCGCCGCCGGCAACATCACATAGCGCGCGAAATCGAGCGGCGTGAGCCGATACGCCAAGGCAGTGCGTGCATAGACGATAGGCATGTTGCGCACGGCGCCCATGGTGAAGACGGTGATCGGAATGATGCCGTGGATGACGCCGAAGGTGACCTTCGCCGAGAGTCCGAGCCCGAACATCAGCAACACGACGGGATACAGTGTGATCTTGGGCAGCGCGTAAAACGCCATCAACAGCGGCTCCATCACATCGCCCGCCAGCCGGCGCGCGCCGAGCACAAGACCGAGCGAGACGCCACCAACCGCGGATATGACGAGTGCCGCGATGAATGCAATCCCTGTCGCTTCCAGGCTTTGCGGGAAATCTTCGTCGCGCACGATCTTCAACGCCTTCACCGCGGTGCGCCAGGGCGTGGGCAAAATCTCGGGGCCCGCCAGCCAGCTGCACAGTTGCCACAGCGCCAGCAAGGCCAGCACCAGAATCACGCCATCGCTCCAGGAGCGCGATGCGCGCGACGTACCGAGTTCGCGCGCCGTAGTCGAGGTAACCGTGCTCATGTCGCCGCCCGGCTCATACGCCGATAGAGCCGCGCCTCGGCCATATGCAACAGCATATTGAGCGTGCCGACAAACAGCAGCAGCAACAACATCAAGCCATACATGCTTGGATTGTCGAAGTTGTTATAGGCAAACGCGATGCGGTAGCCAAAGCCCGAACCCGACAACACGAACTCTCCGGCAACGATCGCAATGAACGCATACACCACCGAGAGCTTGATGCCGGTGAACACAAACGGCAGGCTGGCCGGCAAGGTGATCAAGCGAATCTCGGCCAGCGGGCTCATGCGCAATGCCCGTGCCGTGCGCAACATGACGCGCGGCACGCGCTCCAGGCCATTCAAGGTGTTGACCGCCATCGCCACGATGGCGAACAGGACGCCCAGCGAGATCAACGGCCAACGGTTCAGGCCCATCAACACAATCAAGATCGGATAGATCACGAAGATCGGCACGGCGTAGTACGACATCAGCAAGGGATCAAGCACCCGACGTACGCGCGGCAGTTTATATAAGGCCACGCCAAAAGCGAATCCGGCGACCACCGCCATCACCACCGCGAGTGCGGCACTGCTCAGCGTAAGCAGGATGTCATCGGTGTAGTCGCCCGAGCGCAGCAGTTGCCATGCGCCCACGACCATGCGCGAGGGCGGGATGAACGAGACCGGGTCGATCCATGCGAGTCGGCTCGCCAGTTCCAGCGTGAGGACGAATGCGACCATAAGCGCGAGGCGCCAGCGCGTGGCAAGGTTCATGTCTGGCTCCCGAGCGCTTTCATGGCCTCGCCGCGCAACAGGCCCCAGACGCGCGCCGTCAGCTCGCCAAAGCGCGCATCGAGTGCGGTATTGCTGTCGCGCTCGCGCGGCCAGTTGGTCTCTATCGTTTCGATAAAGCGCCCCGGACAGGCCGACATCACACCGATGCGATCCGACAGCAGCACGGCCTCGTCGATCGAGTGGGTAATCAGCATCACTGTGGCGCCCGTGTCGCGCCATAGCTTGAGCATTTCGTCGCCCATCAGCAGGCGCGTTTGCTGATCCAGTGCTCCGAACGGCTCGTCGAGCAACATCAGGCGCGGGCGCACCACCATCGCACGCGCTATGCACACGCGCTGACGCATGCCACCGGAGAGCTGCGCCGGGTACGACTGCGTAAACGCCTTCAGGCCCATGAACGCCAAAGCGTGCTCGACCCGTTCACGAATTTCCGGCTCCGGCAGCCCGGCGCGACGTGCACCGAATGCGGCGTTGTCATATACCGTCAGCCAGGGAAAGGTGGCGTCCTCTTGGAACACCACCGCCACACCGTCGGGCACCTTGGCGTGCACCGGCACGCCTTCGAAAATCACGCTGCCGCTGCTGGCCGGATTGAGCCCGGCCATCACATCGAGCAAGGTCGATTTGCCACATCCCGAGGGCCCGACTACCGAAAAAAATTCACCGGCACGCAAGTTCAGACTGACCGGACCCAACGCATGAAACGACGGCCGGCCTTTACTGCCCGGGTAAATGCGCGTCACGTCGGTCAGCGTTGCGTGAATCTGCGGCCCCGCCGGCGAGGTCGGATTGGCCGACACCACCGACAGTGGTGTACCGGGTTTGCGTAGCGGGCCCATCACCATTCTCCTTATTTGGAGCGTTCGTTCGCCGGCAGCAGCGAGTCGTCGACGATCTTCGACCAGTCGAACGGACCCGGCTCGATTGCCTTCACCAGCACCAGACCCTTGAGCAATTCGTTCATGCCGTTATAGTCGAACCCACCGGTGCTCCAATAGTTGGGGTCGCTCGCCAGCACATTTTTGATCGCGGCGGTCGCGACGGCGGGGTCCATTTTGTATTCCTTTGCGAGAATT
>Ga0302314_10015499_pt1 | contig 12944 bp, 10 predicted proteins | sample III_Palsa_N2_3_FD_200533 | JGI IMG/M metagenome (GOLD analysis project Ga0302314, IMG submission 200533) | Peat permafrost microbial communities from Stordalen Mire near Abisko, Sweden - III_Palsa_N2_3 | ecosystem: Environmental > Terrestrial > Soil > Palsa > Peat permafrost | place: Sweden...
TCTCGCGCTCCGGCGTCTGGCCTACGCTCAGCAGCACGTCGGCCTTGCCGGTGGCGAGATAAGCCATGCGGTTTTCGCCGGTGATCGGTACGAGGTCGACTTTCACCTTCATGGTCTTGGCCAAATAGTCGGCCATCTCGATGTCGTAACCTTGGGGTTTCATATCCGGACCGATAGAGCCGAACGGCGGATAGTCCATGAATACGCCAACCCGGAGCACGCCGTTTTTCTGCACGGTATCAAGGGCATCCGCGTGGGCGAAGGTGGCCGTGGCCGCCAAGGGCACGGCGAAAGCCGAAGCCACGAAGAGGCGCCGGGCGAGGCGGGAAAGGCGAGTCGTCATGATGGTGGCCTTGAGCAGAAAAGTCGGAGAGCGGGAGATCTGGATTCACTCGCGGGATTCGCTCGCGCGATTCACTCGCGCGATTCACTTGCGCGATTCACTTGCGATATCGTCTCGGCATCCCGGAGCGCAACCTGAGCGTACGTAACGTACGCGTGAAAGCACTCTAGGCAGGCCAAAAACCCGCAACAATCGAAATATGCTCATGCCAGCCATGATCGGCATGCATGGCTGGGGGCGCTTCTACCGATGCTATTTGATCAGCGTCAACGCGTCCCTGAAACGCGGATGCCGGCAGCTTCCCAACCAGCCAAAGATCGCGGTTTCCGCGGTGGTGGGAAACGCGCCCTCGCGTTGTGCTCTTGCCAGCGCGATTGCCTTATTCTCCGGCATGCGGGAGCCGACCGCATCGGCGATCAGTTCCACCGTATAGCCCAGTTTCAGCAAGCCGGTTACAGTCAGCAACACGCAAACATGCGCTTCGCAACCGGCCACGAACAGCGCGGTTTCCTTCGATGGCAATGCCGCCACGAAGTCCGGACACAGTGTTGCGTCGAACGTTTCCTTCTCGATCACGCAATGCCGTTCGCCAATCAGGCCATCGACGCTCGCGCCAAGGCCGCGCGAATTCTGTTCGGTGACAAGTACCGGGATATCGAGCATATCGGCTGCTTTCACCAGCGCTAAACAACGCCGCAGAACAGCCGCGCCGTTATCGATATGCGGCATCAGTTTCGCCTGCATATCGATGACGACAAGCACCGGATCAGGCTTCACTTTCCATGATCCGGTCGATCAGCCGTGCGTTTTCACCCGCCGAGCCAATGCCTGCATGCTTGGCCATCGGGATGAAAAAATGAGTCTTCACATTCGGCAGGTTTGCACGGTCCAACCATTCCGTCAGGTGCCGGGTGAGCCTGTGCGCGGGTGCATCGACCTCGGCGCGCAACGCGGGCGGCAACTGGCCGAGATACCGAACCTCGGTCTGGTAGGGCTCGGGCGCGACGCATAACGCATCGGGACGCCCATCGGGGTCGGCGGGCAGGCGTTGCAACGCCTCTCGCAGCAACGCGACCCCCAGGCCTTGGCCACGCCACGGTTTCCTCACTTCCCACGTGCTGATATACACCACGCGGTGCGTATTGAACACGCTGCACAGGCGCTCGGCCCCAAGCGCTTCGGCGGCGGCGAGCGCGAGGGACAGCATTTCGCCGGAGTAGGTATCGAGGACATAAACGAGGTCTGCGCTGCTCTGGATGGGCGGCACTTTCACGAGTTTCAATTCGACCGCGGCCGCCACGATATCCGTGCCCGCCTCGTGAAATACCGCGAACGCGGTGCCGAGCCGTTCATCGTCGACCTGCGGATATTCATGTCGATATGTCATGGTCAGCAGGAACGGGCCGGTCTTTTCGCGATATGCCAACGGCTTGTCAACGTCGTAATCGCTCGTGCCCTCCAGCCCGTAGGGGTCGTAGTCCTGCCCGGCCGATGCCGATGCCGGCGCCAGGTCCGCAGCGGCTTTCGACACCACGGCCGGCCGTCGCGACTTGGGCACCAGGTCTTCCGGCAAACCTTCCCAGCTCAGGCGAAGAAATTCGCGAGCGCCGCGATAGTGCGTTTCGAATAACGACGCGACCGGCGTCGATTCGAACGGCGCAAGAATGCGTTCGGCGGATTCGAGCGCACGATCCATCAACTGATCGGCTTCAGCGGGATCGGGTACGTGCCGCGTGCCATCGGTGTCTACGCCGCCATTGGCCGCGTGCTGTTGGCGCGCAAGTTGCAGCCATTCGTCGGCAGCCCGTTCAGCGAGAAATCCCGCCGCAATCTGATAACCAGACAGCACGATCGACTTGCCGGTTTCTCCAAGCGGGAACACGTACTCGTCGGTCATGACATCGGCGACGTGCACGTTTTTGTAATCCTTGCGCGCAGACGGCGCGTTCTCGGCAGCGTCATAGCGTTCGTGCGACAGCACATGTGCAGCGAGATCGGGAGCGGCCGGTATTGCGTACGGCCCGGTCGCGGCGGTAACCGTCGCGCCGGAGGGGAGCAGAGCCAGCAGGGATACGTGCTTCATGAGTGCCATCTCCGTCTCGTGGGGGTGTCATCGTAGCAAAACCGCATTTTTTTGCACGTCGCCAATCCGATGCGGCGCGCAGGTTGCTACCAGGCGGATTGCTACTAAGATTGTTGCCATGGCCGTCGCTCCCCGGGTCACAGGGTTCTGCATGCCAGTAGATAACAGATACCAGATTATAGGGAGGCTGCGATGAACGACATGATTCAGAACACGGGTCAGGAAGTTCGACATGACGGCGGGTGCGCGTGCGGTGCGTGGCGCTTTACGGCGACGGCGAGGCCGGATCGCGTCGGTCTTTGCCATTGCATGACGTGCCGCCGCGTGCATGGTTCGGCGTTTGGCGCGTACGCGGTCTATGCGCAGGAGCAGGTCACCATGTCGGGTGCGACCAAAGCCTGGCAAAGCTCCGCCGATGCCCGCCGCCACTTCTGCCCGGTATGCGGGTCGGTAGCGTACATGGCTTACGTCAACAATGACGAGATCGAACTGCCGATTGGCGCCTTCGACGAAACCGGCTTCCTCGAGCCGTCCTACGAACTCTGGTGCATCCGCCGCGAACCGTGGCTGTCCGGCGATGGACGGCGGGAATATCCGGAAGACCGGTCCTGACGAGCGCACCGAAAATTGCCGGATCCATGGATCGCCAAATGAACGTGCCTTTTTTCACCATTGGTCATTCGACGCGTCCGCTGGCGGACTTTGCCGGTTTGCTCAAAGAAAGCGAGATTGAAGTGCTGGTCGATGTCCGCAGCATTCCGAGATCGCGGACCCATCCGCAATTCAACCTGGACACACTGCCGGCTTCGCTGTGCGCGCAGGGTGTTGCCTACGCGCATATTGCGGCGTTGGGCGGGCGGCGCGGCAGGCGCAATACGGACCAATTGTCACCGAACACCTACTGGACCCATCCGGCGTTCCGCAATTACGCCGACTACGCGCTTGGCGAACCTTTCCGCGAAGCCCTGGAAGCACTGCTGGACCTTGGCCGCGAGCAGCGCTGCGCGATCATGTGCTCGGAAGCAGTGTGGTGGCGATGCCATCGGCGGATCGTGGCGGATTATCTGCTCGCGCGAGGCGAGACTGTGCTGCACATCATGGGCCCGCATCAGGTCAGGCCCGCGACCCTTACGCCGGAAGCTTTACCGCAGCCCGACGGCACTGTGATCTACCCCGAAGCAAGCGCAAAACCGCGGGCGACGCCGAATTGACAGTCTTCTGACACCGATGCATAAGCAGAGGGCAATCGTTTGCCTATGCTGGAACTGTGCCCGTCGCACCGTGTCGGATAACAGGCTGAAGCAAGCAGGGGTCCCCGGAATAGAGGGTGTCGCTGGTAAGTCATCTCGAACCCTGAATCCGCGTGACACGAATTTTCGCGTACCAGCAAGGAGCCACAAGTCATGAGCAAGCATCCGATAGCCGGCAGCGACAAGTCGCAACCCGAAGGCGCACATTGCGTCGGCGCATGCAATCCGGACGAAAAAATCGAAGTAGTCGTGATGCTACGGCGGCAAAACGAGGACGCATTCCGCCAGTTGATGCAAAAGATCAATACGGGCGCCGCCGACGCCGTGCCGGTTTCTCGCGAGGAGTTCGGCAAACGCTTCGGGGCATCCACTGCGGATGTCGCCAAGACGGAAGACTTCGCGAAGGCGCATGGCTTGAGCGTAGTTCGCGCCGATGCAGGCTCGCGCAGCGTGGTGCTGTCGGGCACCATCGCCCAGTTCAGCACGGCCTTCGGCGTCAAGCTGGAGCGCTTCGAACATCACGCGATTGGCGAGTATCGCGGGCGCACGGGACCGGTGAATGTGCCGGACGACATGAAAGACATGGTGACCGCTGTGCTGGGTCTCGACAGCCGCCCGCAGGCGCGCCCGCATTTCCGTTTCCGGCCGCCGTTCAAGACAGCGCGCAGCGAAGCCAGCACGTCGTACACGCCGCTCGATCTCGCGCGGCTCTACGACTTCCCAGGCGGCGACGGCAGCGGCCAGTGTGTCGGCATTATCGAGCTGGGCGGGGGATATAGCGAAAGCGACCTGAGCGCCTATTTTTCGCAATTGGGCGTGGCACAGCCGAACGTGGTTGCAGTGGGCGTCGACCAGGCCAACAACGCGCCGACGGGCAATCCGAACGGGCCTGACGGCGAGGTGACGCTGGACATTGAACTGGTCGGCGCGATCGTTCCGGGCGCGCGCATCGCGGTGTATTTCACGGCCAACAGCGACGCGGGTTTTATCGACGCCGTCAACCGCGCGATCCACGACGATACCAACAAGCCATCGGTTATCTCGATCAGTTGGGGCGGCCCGGAAACCAACTGGACGTCGCAGTCGCAAAACGCATTCGACGAAGTCCTGCAATCCGCCGCGGTACTTGGCGTGACCGTGTGTGTGGCCTCCGGCGACAGCGGTTCCAGCGACGGCGCCGCGGACGGGCAAGATCATGTCGACTTCCCGGCGTCGAGCCCCTATGTGCTCGCGTGCGGCGGGACTCAGCTGCGGGCATCGGCGAGCGGGATCACCAGCGAAGTGGTGTGGAACGACGGCGAGCAGGGCGGCGCGGGCGGTGGCGGCGTAAGTGCCGTGTTTGCGCTGCCGGTCTGGCAGACCGGCTTGAGCGTCACGCGGGTCAGCGGCGGGAAGTCGGCGCTGACCAAGCGCGGCGTGCCCGATGTCGCAGGCGACGCGTCGCCGGTCACGGGCTACGATGTGATTATCGGCGGGACATCAACCGTAGTGGGTGGCACAAGTGCGGTTGCACCGCTATGGGCGGGGCTCATCGCCCGGATCAACGCGGCGGCGGGTAAGCCGGTGGGTTTCCTCAACCCGAAGCTGTACGCTGCGAAGACAGCGGGCCACGACATCACGCAGGGTAACAACGGCAGCTTCGAGGCGTCGGCGGGATGGGATGCCTGTACGGGGCTGGGCAGCCCGGACGGAGTGAAAGTCGCGGCTGCGCTGAAGTAGCGGTTGCAGGTCAAGATCAGATAAGTGACGTTAGATAAGTGACGTTAGATAAGTGACGTTAGATAAGTTGTGACGATGGGCCAGGCAAGAACTCCAACAACACCGGCAAGGGAGCAATCATGACGAACTCCAGTTCAGCGGCAAAGACATCTTCTAAAACATCTTCAAAAGCACCTTCAGGCACGCCTCCAACCGGGTCTTCATCTGGCTCTTCAAACGGGTCATCAACAGCGGGGGACCAGCCTTACTTTGATCCCACCGCTTACGGCAACGGTCCCGACGATTCCATCGACGCGACCCAGACTGACGAAAACGCCGCCATCACCCATCACTCGGCCGTCATAGGCGGCAAGACGATCGACTACACGGCGACGGCCGGGCATCTTGTGATTGTCGATCCGAGCAGTTCGAAGCCCGACGCCAAGTTGTTCTACGTGGCGTTCACACAGGATAATCAAACTGAGGAATCACGCCCGGTCACGTTTTTCTATAACGGCGGACCGGGGTCGTCGTCGGTATTCGTGCTGCTCGGATCCTTCGCGCCGCAACGCATCAAGACTTCGACGCCTGCGTTCACGCCGCCCGCGCCCTACCAGATGGAGGACAACCCGGACAGCTTGCTGGACAAGAGCGATCTGGTCTTCATCAACCCCGTCGGCACCGGTTATTCGGCGGCCATTGCGCCGAACAAGAACCGCGACTTCTGGGGCGTCGACCAGGACGCGAATTCGCTCAAGCAATTTATCAAGCGCTTCCTGACGAAAAATAATCGCTGGAATTCGCCGAAATTCCTGTACGGCGAGTCGTACGGCACGGCGCGCAGTTGCGTGCTCGCGTACCTCTTGCACGAAGATGGCGTGGACCTGAACGGCATCACGCTGCAGTCGTCGATTCTCGACTACACGCAATCAGGCAATCCGGTGGGCGCGTTGCCAACGGCCGCTGCCGATGCCTGGTTTCATCGCAAACTGGGTGTGCATCCACGGCCCACGGATTTGTTGACGTTCTCCGAGGAAGTCGCGCAGTTCGCACGCACGGATTACCTCGCGGCGCTGCGCAAATTCCCGCAGACGGACGACGACACCGTGGAGAAGCTGTCCGAATACACGGGTATCGACAAAGCCACGCTGATCGCCTGGAGTCTCGACGTCGCTTCTTACGACAGCCGCGGCAACTCGCTCTTTCTGACCACGCTGCTGAAGTCCAAAGGCGTGGCGCTAGGTTCCTACGATGGCCGCGTGACCGCTATTTCGACGGGTATCGCGGGCAAGATCGATCCGAATTCCGGCGGCAACGACCCCACCATGACGGCGGTGACCGGGGTTTATACGGCAATGTGGAACGAGTACCTGAACGAGCAGCTGAAGTTCACGTCCACGTCGTCGTTCACGGACCTCAACGACCAGGCTTTCGCCAACTGGGACTTCCATCACACGGACCCGACGGGCGCCCAGAAGGGCGTGGACGCGAAGGGCAACATCATTCTCTATACGGCGGGTGACCTGGCTGCGGTGATGGCGCTCAACATCGACTTGAAGGTGCTGTCGGCGAATGGTTTCTACGACTTCGTGACGCCGTTCTACCAGACCGTGCTGGACCTGCAGCAAATGCCGCTCATCGATAAAACCGTGCGGGCTAATTTAACGGCGAAATTCTATCCGTCCGGTCACATGATCTATCTCGATGGCGGTTCGCGCACGCAACTGAAGGCGGATCTAGCGAAGATGTATCAAGCCGCGACGACCGATCATGAAGCCATGGGGCGGATTCGCGCACTGCAGCAACGCAAGATTGAAGCGAAATAGCGGGCAATTGCCGAGGGTTTGAGCCACGGCATCGGCGGGAACACAAGTTGCGAACGGACGAACGAGCGCATGTCGAATGCGCCACTTCAACTGCACACTGGAGTTCCCCCGATGCCGACCTCGAAGAAGAATGCTGGCGCGCCCGCGCCGTCAAAAAATACCAGCGCAGTTGCGCGCACACCCTCACAAAACAACACCAATCCGAAGCTCGACAGTCTCGAGCAGTTCCGCTCGGACGCGACGAATCAAGCCCTGACGACAAACCAGGGCGTCAAGGTTTCCGATAACCAGAACACGCTTAAAGCGGGTCCTCGCGGACCCTCGCTGCTCGAAGATTTCATCATGCGTGAAAAAATCACGCACTTCGATCACGAGCGGATTCCCGAGCGCATCGTGCATGCACGCGGTTCAGCCGCGCATGGCGTGTTCAAGCCATACAAGGCGCATACGGACCTGACGAAAGCGGCGTTCCTGCTTGACCCGAACAAGGAAACGCCGGTGTACGTACGATTCTCGACGGTGCAGGGCTCACGCGGCTCGGCGGACACCGTGCGCGACGTGCGTGGTTTTGCCGTCAAGTTCTACACCGAAGAAGGAAACTTCGACCTGGTCGGTAACAACATGCCTGTCTTCTTCATTCAGGACGCGATCAAGTTCCCCGACTTCGTTCATGCAGTCAAACCGGAACCGCATAACGAAATGCCGCAGGGCGGCTCAGCCCACGACACATTCTGGGACTTCGTCTCGCTCGTGCCGGAGTCCGCGCACATGGTGTTGTGGACCATGTCGGATCGCGCGATCCCGCGCAGCCTGCGCACCATGGAAGGATTCGGTATCCATACGTTTCGTCTGGTGAATGCAGAGGGCAAGGGCAGGTTCGTTAAATTCCACTGGCGTCCGACCATTGGTTCGGCCTCGCTCTTGTGGGACGAAGCGCAGAAGCTGGCCGGCAAGGATGCGGATTTTCATCGGCGCGATCTGTGGGAAGCCATCGATATGGGCGACTATCCCGAGTGGGAACTGGGCGTACAGATTGTGGAGGAGGACGACGAGCATTCGTTCGACTTCGACCTGCTCGATCCGACCAAGATCATTCCAGAGGAAATCGTCCCGATCACCATGCTCGGCAAGCTCACGCTCAACCGCAATCCGGATAACTTTTTCGCGGAAACGGAACAGGTGGCGTTCTGTCCGGGGCACATTGTGCCGGGCATCGACTTCTCGAACGATCCGCTGCTTCAAGGCCGTTTGTTCTCGTACACGGACACGCAGATCAGCCGGCTGGGCGGTCCAAACTTTCATGAGATCCCGATCAACCGCACCATCGCGCCGATGCACAACAACCAGCGCGATGCGAAACACCGGATGACGGTGAATCGCGGGCAGGCTTCGTACGAACCCAATTCCATCGACAGCGGCTGGCCAAAGGAAACCGAACCCGCTGCGATTGGCGGTGGGTTCGAGACCTATCCGGAGCGCGTGGACGCCGTGAAGATCCGCCAGCGCAGCGAGTCGTTCGCCGACCATTATTCGCAAGCCACGCTGTTCTGGAACAGTATGACGAAGCCGGAGAAGGATCACATCGTGGGCGCGTATTCGTTCGAGCTGAGCAAGGTCGAGCGCAAGTTCATCCGCGAACGGCAGCTTGGAATCCTGGCGAATATCGACAGTGAACTGTGCGCGCGTGTTGCCGATAATCTCGGCCTGCCGGCGCCAAAGGCGAGCGCAAGCGCGGCGGAATTGGGTAAGTCGTCGCTGGCTGAGTCACCGGCGTTGAGCATTGTCGCGAAAACCAAGCCGTCGGTGAAGACGCGCAAGGTTGCCATTCTTGCCGCGAAGGGGGCGGACGTTGCCACCATCAAGGCGATCAAGGATGCGCTGACAGCGCAAGGCGCGCATGCGAAGGTGGTCGCGCCGCAGCTAGGTACGTTGGGCGACGGCGTGGAAGTCGATGCAACCATTCTCGGCTTGCCATCGATCATGTTCGACGGCGTAGTGGTGGCCGGCGGCGCGGCGAGCGCGAAGCTCCTGTCCGAATCCGGCGATGCCCGCCACTTCGTACTCGAATCGTTCAAGCATCTCAAGGCGATCGGCGCAGTGGGTGACGGGGAGGACGTGCTGGCGGCCGCGCATCTGCCGACCGGTGACGAAGGCATCAGCGTAGGCAGCGACACGAAGAACGTGATGAAGGCGTTTATTGCAGCGTTATCAAAACATCGAGTATGGGCGCGGGCCGACAAGGCGGAGAGCGTGCCGGCGTGATGGGCGCCAAGGGTATGGACATGTGAAAGATCCCGTGGCGTCCAGTCGCGGGTACCTTTTTCGCTGCTGTTTTCGCTGCTGTTACTGCGGTGCTTGCCGCGCTTTTGCGGATAAGCACCGCCACGCAGGCGACGCAAGTTTTATGATCGATGTACGCGTTTCCAGATGGAAGACGCGAATCCACGGAGGATGACATGGTCAAGACAGCATTGTGGGTCCGGTTGGAAGCAAAACCCGGAAAGGAGAGGGATGTCGAGGCGTTCTTGTTGGGTGGCCTCCCGCTCGTCGAGCAAGAGCCTGCCACGACCGCATGGTTCGCGCTGCGGTTGAACGCAAACACGTTTGGAATCTTCGATGCTTTCCCCGATGAAGCCGGTCGCGACGCGCATCTTTCCGGCAAGGTCGCCGAGGCACTGATGGCGAAGGCGGGCGAACTGCTCGCCGCGCCGCCGCAGATCATGAAGATCGATGTATTGGCAGCGAAGCTGCCGGGCTGACCCTCGCGGGACGTGTGTCACTTGCTGCGACGTCCAGCCCAACGCCGCAGCCAACCCGCGATCAATTCAAATCAATTTTAATGATGGTCGGGGAAGTCCGCGCGGGGTTTCGGCGTCGCGGGCATCTTCGCGTACTCAAACTCTGGCAGCGCCTTGATTGCCGCCTTCGTTGCACCCGCCAATACGATCTTGCCGCCGACTATGTCGAGTTGCTCGATAGGAATGGCGACGTCGTGATGCGAGACGCCGGCAAACTGGCTGGCCGCGACAATCGCAAACGACACCGACTTGTCCGGCGCCACGATGATGTCGTGAATCACGCCGACGCGCTCGCCGTTTTCATTGACGACCGGCTTGTTGAGGATGGATTTCTTGATACTCCAGCCGCCCAGGATGGCGGTGGATTCCTGCACGGTGATACCGAGAGTCTGCGAGCCGGCAACTTGCGCCTGCGAAGGAAGGGCGACTTGAGCCAGCGCTGCTGCAATGAGCGCTGCGATAAGTTTCGTTTTCATGTGTGTCCTCTTGCGCGAGTGAATGAGCAGGCAGGCGGCACGGGCCGCGCGGCTGCGGCTTGAAAGCCCGGAGACACGCTTGGCCCCGACCGCCGGAAAAACCATCGGCTAAGAGTTGATAGCTGAGGGTCAAGGGTGGAGCGTCACGCGACGACGCGACGACGCGACGACTCCGCGAAACGGACGGTTTGATACGAGTGACACGAAACACATTGGGGAACGAATGAGCACGGTCACGCCGATGATGAACCTCGGCGTTTTGATCAGTCAGGTTGAATATTGCGTGGCCCGGATGGCTCGTTCGAGCGGTGTGACACTAACGTGTCATGGTTTCGCAATGAGCGAGCTGATTGGGTACGGCAACAGAACCTTGCTGAATGGTAACGGTGAAATCAGTTTCTGTCAGAGACCGGCTAAGCACGCCAAAAGAGGGGCATGCCGAGATAGACGCGGCCGCATGCCGGGTGTATTTGAAAGTGCGGATCGTGCTGTCCGTCAGGCCGAAGTTGAAACGAAGAGAGCCGCTACATGGCGGCTCCCTTCAATTACTTCGATTTAACTAAAATGTTAATTTTTACCAGATGGCCATTCGGTCATCAATGTCTGGCTTAGTGCCCGAAGTACACCGAATGTGTTTCGTCCGGTTGCGCCATGGGGGTGCGCATTCCGGCCGCGTACGAACCATCTGTCGGCGAGCCGTAAGACGTCGCAGTGATGCCGCGGGTCGTTTCCACGCGTTGCTCTGCTGCCTGGGTCTGCGCCGGGTAGGTGGTGTGATCACCTTCGACGTTATAGCCGGATTGTTCCATCTGCAGCAGATCGGCCTTGACCGCAGGACGGCTTACCGTGTCCGCGTCTTGCGCATAAGCGAATGCCGGTGCGCCCAGCGCGGAAGCAAGCACGATTGCGGGAACCAGTGACTTGAACATGATGGAATCTCCTCTCTTATGTGTGTCGAGTTTGTTCCAGGACCGATGAGGTCATGCTGAACAATCTCAACACTGAAGTGTAGGTAAGGAAGTGTTGTTGCATTAGCCGTGAATCTGTCGAAATAGTATTGCGTGTCTCGCAATAATGAATGCACTTGATCAGTGCGATCGACCTGTGCGGCGTTCCATGATTAACTGTTCGGTTAATGACCAGGCTTACGTTTTCGTTAGCCAGGCATTCGATTCCAGACGGAATCTTTAGCCTCGAATAGCCAGATGTGGCACCCCTCGTGCATGCTCAATGTGACTGTGTCATTTAGGCTGACTGACCGTTTCAACTTCCCCAATTGGCGTGGACGCTCGTATTTGCGACACTGACGCTCCTTTCAGAATGCGTGTCTGGCGCCTTGCGCAGGCAATCACCCAATGAGTTTGCTAAGGACACACGTCGCGCTACAAAGCATCAAGGCGTTGCATCGGGCAATAGTGTTCACCTGTGTGCTGGCACTTTCCATTGCAGCCAATGCCGCACCGCCCAAGCCGTTTATCGTGGGCGCGGTCCCGGGCGCATTGCCGCCGATGGAAATGAACGATCCGGATGAGCCCGGTTTGGGCATTCGCGGCGTCTCTGCCGATTTTGCGCAACGCGTGGCCATTGCGTTGCAAAGGCCGCTCGAATGGCGGACCTTTCCTGACCGTTCTGCCATGTTGGATGCGCTGCGTCACCACCGAATTGATGCAGCGACGAGTGCGACCGGCAATGACGCAGGGCCGGCGCTGCTTTACAGCCGGCCTTATGTTGCGACCAAGCAAGTTTTCGTTGAACGGCGCGTTGCGGGCCCTCGCTCAGGACGTATTGCTTATGTCGAGCAGCAAACGTCGGCGCGCCGGCTGCACGACGCTTATCCCGCGCTTCGTGCGGTAGGTTATCGCGATACGCTCAGTGCGCTGCTGGCTGTGTCGCTGGGAGATGCGGACGCGTTTGTGGGCGATCTGGCCACGGCGGGTTACACGATCGATCACCAGGACCTGATGAACCTCACCATCTCGGGCTTTGCGCCATTCGATGAAGCCGGCTACAGCTTCGCCTTCGCCGCCGATGCCGCAGGAGATATCCAGCGTCAACACGTGGATGCGGCGATTGCCGCGCTGCCTCCGCGCTTTCTGCTCGAAGTGCGTGCGCGATGTGGCGCTGCCGCCGCAGTGACGTTTGCCGAGCCGCTTACGTTGAGCGATGCGCAACGCGCGTGGATAACGGCGCATCCGGTGGTGAATTACTCCATGTATGCAGACGCTGCGCCCATGACATTCCGCGATTCAAGCGGTAAGCCCGCGGGTCTGGCCATCGACATGCTGTCGGCTATTGGCGCCCTCACGGGCCTGAGCTTCGAAGGCCGCCTGCGCGGTTCGACAGAGCGGGTGACCAATGACGTGAGCGACGGCCGCGCGAGCCTGATCGCGTACGGACTGAGCGAGGGACAGATACCGCCGCAGTTCGCGCCAAGCAAACCTTATGGCGAAGGCGTGCTGGTGATCTTGAC
>Ga0302314_10015500_pt1 | contig 12944 bp, 10 predicted proteins | sample III_Palsa_N2_3_FD_200533 | JGI IMG/M metagenome (GOLD analysis project Ga0302314, IMG submission 200533) | Peat permafrost microbial communities from Stordalen Mire near Abisko, Sweden - III_Palsa_N2_3 | ecosystem: Environmental > Terrestrial > Soil > Palsa > Peat permafrost | place: Sweden...
TGGCGACGTTCTCCCACGGGGCGAGCATGTCAAGGATGACCCGGTCGAAGGTGCCCGTGTTCGCGGACTCCCGCTGCTCAGCCGGCTCTCCGATCTCGGCGGCCCCTGCGGTCACGGTGACCTCTCCGGTCACGGCCGCCTCGACGGGCTGTGCCGCCTGCACGGACTCTGCCCCCTGCGCGGGCTCGGTGGCCGCGCTGGTGAAGCGGTGCAGCCGGGAGTAGGCCGCGCTCGTTCGGTAGGACGGGTCGAGGGCGGCCGCCGCGGACAGCTCGGCCGAGACCAGCCGCCACCACGGCGGGACCTCGCCGAAGTACTTCCTGACGTTCTCCCGGGCGATCTCGGCGAAGTCGGCGCGGGCCTCGAAGGACACCAGTTCGCCGTCGGGGCCGATCGCGCGCAGCAGCCAGCAGGACAGCGCGCCCGAGCCGGCCCCGGCCTCGAGCACCCGGGCGCCGGGGAAGACGTCGGCGTAGGCCAGGATCTGGGCCGCGTCCTTCGGGTAGACGATGGTCGCGCCGCGCTTCATCGCCAGCGTGTAGTCAGCCAGCAGCGGGCGCAGCGCGACGTAGGCGGTGCCGCTCGACGCGGTCACCACCGAGCCTTCCGGCGCGCCGATCAGGTCATCATGGCTCAGCGACCCGCGGTGCGTGTGGAACGTGCCGCCGGGGCTGAGGACTATCTGGTGCATGCGGCCCTTGGGGTCGGTGAGCTGCACCTGGTCTCCGGCCGCGAACGGGCCTCGCTGAGTTCTCGCCTTCACGGCGCAAGGCTACTCAGTCGCGCCACGGGACTGGACACGATGCGGCCAGGCCGCGGCCCGGCGCGGGCCCTAGACGCCCGCGAACACCTGGTCCAGGTCGCGCGCCGCGAGCACCCCGACGACCTCGCCCGACGGCTCGACCAGCAGGTACTCCGAGGCCGGGGAGCGGCGGATGGCGTCGAGCAGGGCCATGCCCTGCAGGTCGGCGCTGAGCACCAGGCCCGGGTCGATCGCGCGGGCCATCGACCCGGTATCGACCCACGGCCGCCGCTGCGGCGGGGTGGCCATCACGGAGGACTCGTTGACGATGGCGATCGGCTTGTTGTCATGGTCAACCACAACGACCGCGCGGGCGCCAGCCTCGTCGGCCCGCCTGATCGCCTCGGCCAGCGGCGTGTTGGCGGGGACGGAGACGGCCCGCCGCGCCAGGCGGCGCGCCTGCAGCGCGGGCAGCCGCTCGCGGAACCTGGTCGCCTTGATCGACTGACTCGCGCCGAACCACATGAACGCGGCGATGGCCACCACCCACACGGTGCTGACGATGTCGCCGCCGGCCAGGCTGCCGGAGAAGAACGGGATGGCGAGCAGCGCCAGCGCGAGGACGCGGCCCGCCCAGGCGGCGGCGATGGTGGCCGTGGTCGGTTTCCCGGTGAGCTTCCAGATCACCGCGCGCAGCATCCGGCCGCCGTCAAGCGGCAGGCCGGGCAGCAGGTTGAACACCCCGACGATGATGTTGGCCCACATCAGCTGTCTGATCAGCGCGCCCGCGATGCCGTACTGCACCAGCTGGGCCAGGCCCCAGCCGACCACGCCGAGGGCGAGCGACAGCGCCGGGCCCGCGCCGGCCACCGCGAACTCGCGGCCCGGGGTCGGCGCCTCCCGCTCGATCTCGGAGATGCCGCCGAGCGGGTAGAGCAGGATGCGGCGGACCGGCAGCCCGTACCCCCTGGCCACCACCGAGTGGGACAGCTCGTGGACCAGCACAGAGACGTAGAGCAGGACCACAAAGGCCGCCGCGACGACGAAACGCATGCTGCCGCTCAGCGAGGCGGACAGGTCGTTGGCGTAAATGACGATGAAGACGCCGGCGATGACAAACCAGTACGGCGACACGTAGACGGGAATGCCAAACGGACGCGCTATGACCCAGCCACTCTGCTTCTGCTGGGGCTGGTTGTCGCTGGACTGCTCGCGCTGGTCCGGCTGCGTGTCCTGGCCACTTGCCACGTTACCGATGCTACGTGCATCCAGCCGCGATGGGAGTGTTCAGCGCCGCCGCGCCGCCTATTTGCAGCAGGTCCACGGCGATCTCCCAGGTTGTCGGCCTGCGGCGGCCCGGCGGCCGGGAAACCGGTAAAAATGTCGGCGGGCTGCCCTACGGTTGCGGATGTGGATGTCGAAAACGTGGTTGACGACCTGGATGCCGACGCCGGCGCCGCCCCGGACACACCCGGGCAGCGCCCGCCCGCGCTGTCGCCGTCGCGCGCGTCGGACTTCATGACCTGCCCGCTGCTGTACCGGTTCCGGGTTATCGACCGGATCCCCGAGCCGCCGACCCCGGCGACCGCGCGCGGCACCCTGGTGCACGCGGTGCTCGAGCGGCTGTTCGACCGGCTCCCGGCCGAGCGGACGCCCGGCGCCGCGGCGGAACTGCTCGGCCCCGAGTGGCAGCGCCTGTGCGACGGCGACGCCGGCCTGGCCGAGCTTTTCCAGACCGAAGAGGAACGGGAGCGGTTTACCGCCGACGCCCACGCGGCCCTGACGGGCTACTTCCGGCTCGAGGACCCGCGGCGGCTGGAGCCCGAGCAGCGTGAGTGGTACGTGGAGACGGAGCTGCCGTCCGGGCTGCGGTTGCGCGGGTACATCGACCGGGTCGACGCCACCCCTGCGGGCGACCTGCGGATCGTGGACTACAAGACCGGCAAGGTGCCGCTCGAGGCTTACGAGGCGAGCGCGCTGTTCCAAATGAAGTTCTACGCGCTGGTCATCTGGCGGCTGCGCGGGGTGATCCCGCGGGTGCTGCAGCTGATGTACCTGTCCGGCGACGGCGAGGTGCTGCGCTACTCCCCGGACGAGGCGGACCTGCGGGCGACCGAGCGCAAACTGGAAGCGCTGTGGGCGGCGATCACCCGGGCCCGGGAATCCGGGGTCTTCCGGCCGCGGCCGTCCCGGCTGTGCGACTGGTGCCGGCACAAGGCGCTGTGCCCGGAGTTCGGCGGGACACTGCCGCCTATGCCGGCCCTTCCGCCCGCGACCGCAGTGCCCGCTCCGGTGGCCGCCGCCCTGGTGGCCACTGAGACGGTTGCCGCCGCTCCGCTGCCCGCCGAAACCGTTGCCGCCGCTCCGGTACCCGCCGAGACGGCTGCCACCGAGGCGGTTGCCGTCGCCGTCGACTGAGCCCGGGCGGCGCGGCACTGCAGATAATTCGTTTGACAACGCGAGATTAGTCTCATGATACTAATCTCATGAACCTGACCCGATTGATGGCGCTTGGCGTCCTGGCGCGCAGCGGGCCGACGCACGGGCACCACATCCGCCGGCTGGCCGAGGTGACCAACGTCGGCGAGTGGGGCGGGGTATCGGTCGGCGCCCTGTACCGGGAGCTGCGCACGATGGAGCGCGAGGGCCTGGTCGAGGCGACCCGCACCGAGAAGGTGGGCAACCGGCCGGAGCGGACGGTGTACGCGATCACCGGCGAAGGACGGCTGGAGCTGGCCACGCTGCGCGAGCAGGCGATCAAGCCACTGGAGTTCGGCCCCAACCCGCTCGGCGTGGCGCTGATGTTCGCCGGCAGCGACATGGACCCCGTCGACCTGCGCCGGAGCCTGCGCGCCCGGCGGGAGATGCTGGCGATCAGGACCGAGCAGATCAGGGCCGACTGCGACCAGCTGGTCGCCAAGGGGTACCTGGACGTGCTCGCCGAGACGAACATGCGGCGGGCCGTCATGCACGCCGAGACCGAGATCCGCTGGCACGACGAGTTCGACGCGGTACTGGCCGAGGTTGGCGAGGAGATTCCGCCGCCCCGGCAGCAGCTGCCCTCAGACTCGCGATAGAACTTGAAGCGATCGAGATATTACTTAATAATGACGATTACCCGGCGCAGCTGACCGAAGCGCGGACGGGCGTCATCCATCCCAGAGGGGAACGGCATTCATGGCAATCATCGAGGCACGAGGACTCGCGCGTGACTTCACCAGCCGCAAGCGGACCGTGCACGCGGTGCGCGGGGTGGACCTCACGGTCGAAGCGGGCGAGATAGTCGGCTTCCTCGGGCCGAACGGGGCGGGCAAGACGACGACGCTGCGCATGCTGACCACGCTGCTGCGGCCGACCGCGGGCACCGCGACCGTGGCCGGCGCCGACCTGCTGCGCGACCCGCTTGGGGTGCGCAAGCGGATCGGCTTCGTACCGCAGGCCATCGGCCAGACCCAGGGCGGCACCAGCGACAACAGCCTGGTCATCGAGGAACTGCTCGACCAGGGCACCGCCTACCGGATCGGCCGCGAGGAGACCAGGCGGCGGGCCGCCGTGCTGATCGAGCAGCTTGACCTGGGCGGGCTCGACCAGCGGTTCGTGAAGACGCTGTCGGGCGGGCAGCGGCGGCGGCTGGAGATCGCGCTCGGCCTGGTCCACGAACCGCAGCTGGTGTTCCTGGACGAGCCGACCACCGGGCTCGACCCGCAGTCCCGGTCGAACATGTGGGAGCACATCCGGCGGCTGCGCTCCGAGCTCGGCACCACCGTGTTCCTGACCACGCACTACCTGGACGAGGCGGACGCGCTGTGCGACCGGCTCTTTGTCATCGACCACGGGGTGACCGTGGCGGCGGGCACCCCGGACGAGCTCAAGCGCCGGGTATCGGGGGACGTGGTGACCCTGCGGGTGCACGGCGAGACGGAGGCCGCACGGTCGCTGCTGGCGATGGCGCCGGTCGTCCGCGAGGTCGGGGTGACCGACGAGGCACTGCGGCTGACGGTGGACCGCGGTGAGGAAGCGCTGCCCGCGCTGCTGCGCACACTTGACGGGGCCGGCATCACGATGAGCGCGATCAGCCTGTCCCGGCCGACCCTGGATGACGTGTTCCTCACGCTGACCGGACGCTCGCTGCGGGACGACTCCCCCGGCAGCGCCGGAGCCGGGCCAGGCCAGGCGGCCGAGCTGGCGGGCGCGGGGGCCCATGGCAGCAACGGCTTCACCGGCGAGGAGTAGAGCCTTGGTTTTGACCCGGCCGCACGGCACTCGATCCCAGCCGCACCAACCAGAAAGGAGTTCTCACCCGATGTCCTTCATCAGCGACACGCTGTTCGTCTACCGGCGCCAGCAGCGGCTGATCCTGCGGGTGCCGGTGTTCCTCATCGTCGGCGTGCTGCAGCCGATCCTGTACCTGGCGCTGTTCGGGCCGCTGCTGGTCAAGTTGCCGGCCGGGACGCTGTCCGGCGGAACGGGGAGCGGCGGGACGGCGGAGGCGTACCGGTTCTTCGTGCCCGGGCTGCTGATCCAGCTGGCGCTGTTCGGTTCGTCCTTCGTCGGGTTCGCGATCATCTCCGAGTGGCGGGCCGGGGTGATCGAGCGGTTCCGGGTGACGCCGGTCTCCCGGCTGGCGCTGCTGACCGGCCGGGTGCTGCGCGACGTGGTGACGCTGATCGTGCAGTCGACCGTGCTGGTGCTGGCGGGCATCGCGTTCGGGCTGCGCGCGCCGCTGCCCGCGATCGTGCTGTCCTACGGGTTCCTGGTGCTTGTCGCCATCGGGCTGTCGTCCGTCTCGTACGCGGTCGCGCTCCGGCTGAAGAGCGAGGACGCGTTCGCGCCACTGATCAACTCGGTCGTGTTGCCGCTGATCCTGCTGTCCGGGGTGATGCTGCCGATGACGCTCGGACCCGGCTGGCTGCAGGCCATCGCGCGGATCAGCCCGTACCGCTACATCATCGACGCGATGCGCGAGGCCTACGCGGGCCAGTACTGGAACGCGATCATGGTCGAGGGAATCTGCGTGGCGGTGGGCACAGCGGCGGTCTTCCTCTGGCTCGGCTCCCGGGTCTTCGTCCACGAGAACGCTTAAGGCATGTCTAAAAAGTACGACTCGGGCAGTTCACCCGCATGGGGAGTCATCCCCTCGAAATAATGCGACCAGGCACCTTGGGCACTTTTTAGACACGCCTTAGCCCCGCTACGCCAGCGCGACGCCGAGCAGGATGAGGGCGGGCACGACAACCGCGGCGATGGCGGGCCAGTACCAGGCCGCCGTTGCCCGCGGTTGCCCGCCGTCAGCCACACCGCCGTCAGCCATCGCCTGCCCGGCCAGCCGGGCGCGTTCCCGGTCGGCCCGGGAATCCAGCTGGACCGCCATCGCCTTAGCCGGCGGGAGGGAGGCCAGGTACTTGGCCTCCGCCGGCATCCGCGATGAGCCGTAGCCGGCCGCGTCCGCGCTCGGGTTGCCGCCGAACATGCTCGGCATCGCGGCCCAGCCGCGCGAGCGCCGCGGGTCACGCACGCGCGGCGGGCCGCTCGCGATCTTGCGCCGCCCCCGGGCGGAGACGTACAGCGCCCAGCAGTAGACCTTCTCGGCGCCGGCGCTGCTCGCCACCACGGCCGGGTCAGCGCCGAAGCCGCGGCCCGGCCGGTCGACGGCGCCGCCGGGGGCGGTCGCGCCGCCAGGCGATGGAGGATCGTCGTCAGCCGCGTCGCTGGCGTCGTCAGCCGCGTCGCTGGCATCGGTGCTACCAGCCGGCCCGCTGCCGCTGGCGCTGTCACCAGTGGCGGCCCTGTCACCAGTGGCGGCGCTGTCGCTGGCGGCGCCGGGAACAGCCGGCGCGTAGTGGACCTGGACCCACTCGCCGGTGTCCACCGCGGTGATCAGCCGCCACGGCAGGCGGTGCGTCCGGTACGGGTTGAGCACGGTGATCCCGTCACCGGACGCGATGACCCGCGGCCGCAGGGCGAGCGTGTAGACCAGCCCGGTGACCAGCAGCAGCACCGCCCCGACGACCGCGCCGAAGTACGCCGACGGCAGTCCCTGGACCGCGTAGTCGATCACGTTGGCCGCGACAAACGTGACCCACACCCACCAGAAGATGACAGGCGGGGCGAGCCGGAAGGTCTCGCGTTCGGTCACGTAATCCGGACGCGCGGGTCGAGCGCCGCGTACACCAGGTCAACGACGATGTTGGCGAACACAACGAACACCGCGGCGATGATCACGGTTCCGATGATCACCGGAAGGTTGTCCTGGTCGACCGCCTCAAGCGCGACCTGGCCGACCCCGCCGAGCCCGAACACCGTCTCGACCACGACGGCGCCGCCCAGCAGCGTGCCGACGTCCACGCCCAGCTGCGACACCACCGGGGTCAGCGCGGCGCGGACGGCGTGCCGGTAGAGGATCCGCCGTTCAGACAGTCCCTTCGACCGCGCGGTGCGGATGTAGTCCTCGCCCAGTGTCTCGAGCAACTGGCCGCGCGACAGCCGGGTGTACACGGCCGCCTGGACGGTGGCGAGGGTGATCCAGGGCAGGATCATGTGCCCGACGAACGGGACGATCCCCGACGTGATGCCGACATAGCCGGTGTTGATCCAGTGAAACCCGTGCGAGTAGAGCGGCTGGAAGATGAAGAGGATCAACAGCTCGCCGGTCACGAAGACCGGCAGCGACAGGCCGATGAGCACCCCGACCGACGCCACCCGGTCGAACAGCGACCTGGCCCTGGTCGCGCTGATGATGCCGACGCCGAGGCCGAAGACCAGCCACAGGATGGTCGCGCCGATAACGAGCGAGATGGTGGGCGGCAGGTCCGCCTTGAGCACCTGGTCCACCGTCTGGCCGGTGTAATACGAGAAACCGAGGTTGCCGTGCAGCAGGTTGTCGAGGAAGTGCCAGTACTGGGTCAGGATGGGCTGGTTGAGCCCCAGGTTCTGGATCACCTCGTTGATGACCTGCGGAGTCGCGGCGCGGCCGGCGAGCTGCCGGGCGACGGTCTCCACCGGCCGGGCGAAGAAGAGAAAGAACGAGGCCGTGGCGACTAGCCAGACGACCACGAGTCCGGACAGAATGCGCCGGATCAGGTAACCGACAATTGCCATGCTTTATCTGCCTGTTCCTTAGTTCCCGGGCTGCTGGAGCTGGACGGTCGCGGGCGGAGTGCCGGCGTTCTTGCGGCGCAGGCTGCGCTTGCGCATCCGCCGGGCGGCGATCAGCCGCTCGGTCCGCGGGTCCATCGCGTCCCTGATCCCGTCGCCGAGCAGGTTGAACGCGAGCGTGGTGATCAGCAGGAAGAGCGCGGGGAAGAACACGTACCACCAGGCGACCTGGTAGAAGTTGGACGCGTCGGAGAGCATGTTGCCCCAGCTCGGGGTGGGCGGCTGGATGCCCAGGCCGAGGTAGGACAGGGTGGACTCGAAGACGACGGCGTTCGGGATGTACAGCGTGCCGACGACGAGCACCGGGGCGAGCAGGTTCGGCAGGATGTCGTAGAACATAATCCGGAACGGGCCCGCGCCCAGCGACCTGGCCGCCTCGATGTACTCCTTCTCCTTCAGCGACAAGGTCTGGCCGCGGACGATACGGGCGATGCCCGCCCAGGAGAAGAACGTGATCAGGATCATGATCAGCAGCAGGCTGGGTCCGAAGACGGTGGCCAGCGCCAGCGCCAGCAGCACGTAGGGGAAGGCGAGCACCGCGTCGGTAAACCGGGCCAGCACCGTGTCGACGATCCCGCCGAAGTAGCCGGCGATCAACCCGACGGCCACGCCCAGCACCAAGGCGATCGCGGTGGTGACGATGCCGACGAAGAGCGAGATGCGCGCCCCGTAGACGATACGGACGAGCAGGTCACGGCCGGCCGAGTCGGTGCCGAGGATGAACCCGTTGACACCCGGCGCCACCGGGTTGCCGAAGGCGTTCTCGCCGGTGTCCGGGTAGGCGGCGTCCACCGGGTGGCCGGTGACGGCGGCGAACGCGGGCGCGGCGAGGGCGATAATGATCATCAGGATGACCACCACGAGCGCGATCATCGACACCTTGTCGCTGCGCAGCCGCCCCCAGGTCAGCTGCCACTGGGTGCGCCCCATGACGTTGTGGGCGCCTTCTTGCGCCCCAACGGTCGCGGCGGCCTCGTTGGCGGCTTCTTCCAGGATGCTCATACGAGTTCTCCCTTCGCGGTGCCGGCGCTGGCCAGCTCCTCGCCGGGGACGACAGGGAAGTGGCAGGCGGTCACGTGCGCCCAGCCGCCGGGTACCGCGTCCGCCGCGGGTCCCGTCACGTCGTCCGCGCCGGGCGCGTTGTCCGGCACCAGCGGCGGTTCGACCCGTCCGCAGATCTCCTGCGCCTTCGGACAGCGCGGGTGGAAGCGGCAGCCCGCGGGCGGGTCGATCGGGGACGGCACGTCGCCGGTGAGGATGATCCGCTGGCGGGCCAGCACGCTGTCCGGGTCAGCGGCCGGCGCGGCCGACAGCAGCGCGACCGTGTACGGGTGGCGCGGCCGGTCGTACAGTTCCTCGGCGGGCGCGGCCTCGCCCACCCGGCCGAGGTACATGACCGCCACCTTGTCGCTCACGTGCCTGACCACTTCGAGGTCGTGCGCGATGAACAGGTAGGTAAGGCCGAACTCGGACTGCAGGTCGCCCAGCAGGTTGAGGATCTGCGCCTGGATCGAGACGTCGAGGGCGGAGACCGGCTCGTCGGCGATGATCAGCTTGGGCCGCAGCGCGAGCGCGCGGGCCACGCCGATGCGCTGCCGCTGGCCACCGGAGAACTCCGAGGGGAAGCGGTTGAAGTGCTCGGGGTTCAGGCCGACCCGCTCCATCAGCTCCTGCACCTGGCGCTTGCGCTCGTTGCCGGTGGCGGTCTTGTGAATGGAGAACGGGTCGCCGATGATCGCACCGACCCGCCGTCGCGGGTTCAGCGAGGAGTACGGGTCCTGGAAGATCATCTGGACCTCGCGGCGCAGCGGGCGCATCGCGCGGCGGCTCAGCTTGGTGATCTCGGTCCCGCTGAGGGTGACCTTGCCGCTGGTGACCGGGATGAGCCCGGCGACGCAGCGGGCCAGGGTGGACTTGCCACTGCCGGTCTCGCCGACCAGGCCGAGGGTCTTGCCCCGCTCGATGATCAGTGAGACGTCATCGACCGCGTGCACCTGGCCGACGGTGTGCTTGACAAAGCCGCCCGCCTTAACCGGGAAGTGCTTGACGACGTTCTCCACCCGGACGAGGACTTGGTCATCCGGCACGGTGTCGGCCCGCGTGGTGTTCCGCTCGCCGGTCGCCATCAGGCCACGCTCCCCTCGTTGTCCGAAGTCGTCTCGGTGGCTGATTCTCCGCCGGCGTCCGGCGCGGAAACCCCGAGCTGAGCGAAGGCCGACGCGGCTACCTCGGCCGCCTCCTGGCCGCGCTCGGCCGCGACGACCTGCTCGCGGAGCTTTTCGGCCTCGGCCGACATGCCGGCCGCGTTGGCCGGCAGCCAGCAGGCCGAGGTGTGCAGGCCGCTCTCCGCGACCGGGTGCAGCACCGGCTCATCGGTCAGGCACTTATCGAAGACGTAGCCGCAGCGCGGGTGGAACTTGCACCCGGACGGGAGGTTGATCAGGCTTGGCGGCGACCCGGGGATCGGCTTGAGCCGGCCGCCGGCCGCCTTGCTGCTCGGAATGGACTCGAGCAGCCCCTTGGTATACGGGTGGTGGGCCGCGTAGAAGATGTCCCGCTTGGGGGCCTTCTCGGCCGCGCGGCCCGCGTACATGACCATGACCTCGTCGGCGATGTCAGCGATCACCCCGAGGTCGTGGGTGATCATGATGAGCGCGGTGCCGAGGTCCTGCTGCAGCCGCAGCAGCAAGTCGAGGATCTGTGCCTGCACGGTGGCGTCGAGCGCGGTGGTGGGCTCGTCCGCGATGATGAGCTTGGGTTCCAGGGCGAGGGCCATCGCGATCATCGCGCGCTGCCGCATGCCACCGGAGAACTGGTGGGGGTAGTCGTTGACGCGGCTCTCCGGCTTGGGAATGCCGACCATCTTGAGCACGTCTTTCTTGGAGACCGACTTGTCGTGCGCGCGGATCATCTCGCCGACCTGCCAGCCGATCTTGTACAGCGGGTGCAGGCTGGTCAGCGGGTCCTGGAAGATCACCGAGATCCGCTCGCCGCGGACATGGCGCATCTCGTCGTCGCTGAGCGACAGCAGGTCGATGCCCTCAAACTCGGCGGTGCCCGACACCTCCGCGCCCGGGGTCAGGCCGAGCAGCGTCTGGGTCAGCACGGTCTTGCCGCTGCCGGACTCGCCGACGACGCCGAGGGTCTGGCCGGGCTCGACGTCAAACGACACGCCGCGAACGGCGCGGACCACGCCGTCAGCGGACGGGAAGCTGACGTTCAGGTCCTTTACCTCTAGCAGTGTCACTGGATCTTCCTCCGGCTAGCCCGCCGCTGCGGATCAGTCGCACTCGCAGGGCTAGCGTCGCACACGATTGTTATGGGCGCTACGCGCGTCTTGTTAAGACTGACGCGCGCTGGCCCGGCCTGGGCGGTTACGTCCAGGCCGGGCCAACTTTACCTCGCTGGTAACAGTGCGTAATACTGCACGGTCACCGGTGCCGTGAAGGCGTCAGCTGCTCGCCAACCAGACGTTGGCGAGGTCCGGGTCACCGATCGTCGGCGAGAACAGCGCCGTCGGGTAGGAGTCACCGTTGGGGAGCACACCGCGCACCCGCTTGCTGGCGATCTGCGGGAACGTCTGGCTGAACACCGGGACGATTACCGCATCCTTCATGATCTGCGTGTTCGCGGCGGTCCAGTCCGCGGTGGCCGCGGAGTTGGAGGTCGCGGCCTCGGCCTTGGTGATCAAGCTGTTCACCGTCGAGCTGTTGTAGCAGCCGTAGTTGACGGTGTTGACCACGCAGTTCGGGCCCTGGAAGAGCGCCTGGATGACGGACCGGCCGTTGTTGCCGAACCAGTCAGGAATCCACGCTGCCTGCGCCATGTCCCAGGTGCCGGCCTTGTTGTTCTCCGGCGCGTTACCCAGGTCGACGAAGAACGACGAACCGGGAACGGCCTTGCCCGTCAGCTTGACACCACAGCCGGCCAGCGAGGCCTGGATGGCCTCGAACAGCCGGGTGTTCACCGAGTCGTTCGGGTACAGGTAGGTGATCGTGATGCCGTTGGGGTGGCCGGCCTTGGCCAGCGCGGACTTGCAGGCGGCCTCGTTACCGGTGCCGTTGTTGTCCGGGTACGGGTTGGTCGACAGGAAACCGTCGTTGCCCGGCGGGATGGCCCCGTTAAGCAGCGAAGAGACGAGCGGGCCACCAGAGGACTTGATGGACGCTTCCTTGTCGAGGCCGTATTCCAGCGCCTGACGGACGCCGGTGCTCGCCATGACGCCACCGTCGTTCGGCGAGCGCAGGTTGAACACCATGTAGGTGATGGTCGACCAGGGCCAGATGGTGAAGTTCGGCTCCTTGGACGCGGCCAGCGACTCGATCGACGAGGGGTTCACGCCGGTGTCGTTGGTCAGGTCCATGCTGCCGGCCTGGATGTCCGAGAGCTGGGTCTCGGCCGAGGTGACGCCCATGGTGAGGTCGATCTGGTTCACGTAGCCGTGCCGCAGCGTGTCGGTCGACTGCTGCCAGGCCGGGTTCTTGGTGAACGTGATCGACTTGTTGGCCACGTACGAGCCGACCGAGTACGGGCCGTCGGACACGATGTGCGTGTCCAGCTGGATCGAGTTCGGCACGTAGCTGTCGTACTCGACCGGACGGGCCGAGGCGAACGGCATCGCCAGCATGTAGATGAAGTCACTGGCAGGCGAAGTCAGCGTGAACTGAATCGTGCTGCTGTTGACCGCCTTGATGCCAGAGATGGTGTGCGAGTTCTGGAAGTTGGCGATGTTCGTCGCCGTCGGCGCGTTCTTGGTGTTGGCGAAGTACGCGGTCTCCGCGTTCGCGTACGCCGTCAGGCCGGAGATCGTCGACTCGTAGTAGCCGGGGTTGCCGACCGGGCTAACCGGGTTGAAGAACGCCTTGAACTCGCGGATGAAGTCGTCCGCGGTCACCTGGCGGGCCGGGGTGGTGTCCCAGTCGACGCCCGGCTTGATGTGGAAGGTGTAAACCTTCCCGCCATCGGTGACGCCGCCGTTGGTGGTCGTCGGCACCGCGGTGGCGGCGTCGGCGACCGGGGTGGTGTCGGTCGTCCAGGCCGCGCTCGA
>Ga0302314_10015501_pt1 | contig 12944 bp, 10 predicted proteins | sample III_Palsa_N2_3_FD_200533 | JGI IMG/M metagenome (GOLD analysis project Ga0302314, IMG submission 200533) | Peat permafrost microbial communities from Stordalen Mire near Abisko, Sweden - III_Palsa_N2_3 | ecosystem: Environmental > Terrestrial > Soil > Palsa > Peat permafrost | place: Sweden...
CGTAGGCGTGGGCCGAGCGCGCCATCTTCATGTTGCGGTTGCCGGCCAGCACGGCGGCGCGATCCGCCGGGCGGATGGACTTGATCTTCGGTGTGGTCATGGGGCGCTCAGGCAGACGCGATCGTGCCGCTGCCGCTCTCGCCGGGCTTGTCGCTGCCGCCCAGCAGTTCGCCGATCGGCTTGAGGTCGTCGACGCGGTCGCAGACCGCCTTCAGCGCCATCAGGATCGGCGTGCCCAGCAGCAATCCCCACACGCCCCACAGCCAGCCCCAGGCCAGCACGCCCACGAACACGACGACGGCGTTGAGCCGGCTGGTGCGGCTCGTGAGCCAGGGCGTGATCATGTAGCCGGAGACCACGTGCAGCACGATGGAGACGCTGCCCACGGCAACCGCCATCTGCAGCGTGCCGAACTGCAGCAGCGCCACGACCGACGACGCGCCGCAGATCACCGCCGTGCCCACGTAGGGCACCAGGTTCATCACGCCGGCCAGCACGCCCCACACCGCGGCGTTGTTGAAGCCCAGGGCCCAGAACGCCAGCGCCGTGGCCAGGCCGACGACCACGCTCGTGAGCAACTGCACCAGCAGGTAGCGCTGGATCTGCTCGGTGATCTCGTCGAGCGCCTGCACGGTGATCTTGCGCTTGGCGAAATTCGGCCCCGCGATGCGTGCGAGCTTGCGCCGGAAGGTGTCGCCGGCGGCGAGCAGGAAGTAGGTGATGAAGGCCACCACCAGCACCTGCGCCGCGGCCTCGGCGGCGCGCATGGTGCCGGTGAACAGGTAGTCCTGGACGTTGAACGACGCCTTGACGATCTGCACCTTGGCCACGCCGGGCGTCGACTTGGTGCTGCTGTCGGTGGCCTGCGCGAGCGTGGCGGCGGCTTTCTGCACCTGGTCCATCGTCGACGGGTTCGGGTCGCGCTGGCGCGGATGCAGCGTGTCGCGCAGCTTCTGCGCCGCATTGGGCAGCGACTCGATCAGGTTGTTGGCCTGGTCGCTGAGCAACCACGTGCCCCACGCGAGTCCGCCCACCAGCGCGATCATCACCAACCCGGCGCCAAGCGCGCGCGCAATGCCCAGGCGCACGAGGCGGTCGACCAGCGGCGTCAGCGCGTAGCTGAACAGCAGCGCCATCAACACCGGGATGACGATCTCGGCGGCCCAGCGCAGCGCATAGAGCGTGAGCAACGAGGCGACGACGATCATCGAGACGTTGCGCACGTCGATGGGCATGCGCAGCAGCACACGCTCCTTCTCGCGCGGCGGCTCGTTGGCCGCGCCGACAGTCTCGACCTGCAGCTCCAGCGTCTCGTCGGCGCTGGGGATGACGTGCACGGCGCCGCTCATCGCGCCGCCCGCGTGGTCGCGTCGTGCTGGCCCTTGCCGCTGTCTGCCATCGTTGTCTCCGCCATCATTGTCGAGTCGCTCCAGTGTGAATCGCACGTGAAGCAGCGCCGGTAGGTCGAGCCCATGACCGCGTGTAGGACAGTCGGCCGCAAGCCGCGCCAGGTCCTGCGCCGGCCGCTGCCATAATCCGCGCACGCCCGAGTTCCGCGGGCCACCCACCGGCGTTCACATCGCATGTCCACTGCTTCCAGCCCGACCGACTCCTCGCCTGCCAGCCCGCGCCGCGTGCTGCTGGTCGACGACAACGTCGACGCCGTGGAGTCGATGGAGATCCTGCTGCAGGCGTTCGGCTACGAAGTGGCGACCGCGATCCACCCGGATCTCGCGCTCGCGCAGATCGAGACCTTCGATCCGGCCGCGGCCGTGATCGACATCGGCCTGCCCGGCATGGACGGCTACCAGCTCGCCGCCGAGATCCGCCGCCGCCTGGCCGGCAAGCCGATGCGCCTGATCGCCTTCACCGGCTACGGCGGCGCCGACGACATCGCCCGCGCCACGGTGGCCGGCTTCGACGCCCACCTGGTCAAGCCGGTCGACATCGACCGGCTGCTGGCGGCGTTGGGCGGGTCGTGAGGCGCTGACGCGCTGCGTCGAGAGCTCCCGACTTTCGGCCGCCGCCAAGCGTGATATCGGCGCCTCCGGCGACTGAGTCCCAAGTCAGCGCAACGGCACGAACTGTCCGTTGGACACGGCTCTCTTTCTCCGCACCGCGCATTGCAGCGCACGCTACATTCCCACCCATACTTACAACAATTGACCTCTGAGGACGCCCGGCGTAGTGTCGGCCTCGAGGAGCTGGCGAGACGCAGGGGGGTATGAACCTCGAGCGATCTTTTGCCGCACACGACTCGCAGAAGTCGTCGCAAGGCCGCAGATTGCGCGGTGATCACGCAAGCAACGGCGCGCCCGCGAAAGTCGGGTCGTCGCGTTCAGGGAGAGAACGTCAAATGGCAAGAATCTATCTGATCGACGACCACCCGATCGTGCGCGCCGGGCTCAGCGCCTTGCTGCAGAGCGCCGGCCACACGATCGTCGGTGAGAGCGAGGAGATCACGCAGGCCGTGTCGGAAGTCAGCCGGCTGGCGCCCGATGTGTTGATGCTGGACCTGCATCTGGACGGCCGTTCAGGCTTCGAGGTGCTGGCCGAGCTGCAGCGGCGCCAGCTCACGACACGAGTCATCGTGTTGTCGATGTCGGACCAGCCGCGCAACGTCGCCGAGGCGTTGCGCATGGGGGCGTCCGGCTACGTGCTCAAGGGCTCGGCCAGCGTCGAGCTGGTCACCGCCGTCGAGGCCGTCATGCAGGGCCGGCGCTACCTCGGCGAAGGCCTCACCGACATCGCCGTGCAAGGCCTCACCAGCGACGCCGATCGGGGCAACACGCTGTCGCCGCGCGAGCGCCAGATCCTGGTGATGGTGGCCAGCGGAAAATCGAGTGCGGCCATCGGCGACGAGCTGCACCTGTCGCCCAAGACGGTGGACACCTATCGAAGCCGCCTGATGGCCAAGCTGGAACTGGCGGACGTGCCGGCGCTGGTGCGCTGGGCCATCCGCGAGAAGCTGATCGACCTCTGACGTCGATTGCAAAGCGCGAGCGCCTCGGGACGAGGCCGCTCGCGTCGTAGTAGCCGGCTACATCAACCCGGCCGTGGGAATTTCTCGACGCGGCCAGGTGTGGCATCCAGGTCGGCGACAAGACGCGCTTGGTGGTCGAAGCCGTGAGCTCCGGCGACGCCACCACCGGTGACCGCCGCGACGCCCTGCTGGTGGGCGCCGAGCGCAGCCTGGACGGCGGCGTCAAGCTCGAGGTCGGCGCGCGCCACGTGCAGGATCACCCGGGCGCCGATGCGGTCGACGGCACGTCCACCCACTCAGACACGTCCACCGTGCGCGCCAAGGTCAGCGCGCCGCTGCCCGGCGTCGCGAAAGCCACCGCGTTCGTCGAGGCCGAGCAGGACATCCATGACGCCGACAAGCACCTGCTGGCCGTGGGCGGCGACTACCGCCTGACGACCAGCTCGCGCATCTACGCGCGCCCTGAAGTCGTCTCGTCGCTGACCGGCGGGCTTGACCTCGACGCCGCGCAACACCGCAACACCACGCTGCTGGGCATCGACTCCGACGTCACGCACGACTCGCACGTGTTCAGCGAATACCGCGTGCGCGACGCGCTCGACGGCCGCGAGGCCGAGGCCGCGATGGGCCTGCGCAACCAGTGGGCGCTGGCCGAGGGCCTGCGCCTGAACACCAGCTTCGAGCGTGTGCGCGCGCTGGCCGGCGGCGACGACGACGACAACCTGGCCCTGACCGCCGCCGTCGAATACACCCGCGACCCGCTCACCAAGGCCAGCGGCCGCATCGAGCTGCGCGATTCCACCGGCAGCCGCGGCGCGTTGTCCACGCTGGGCCTGGCGCACAAGATCTCCGAGGACTGGACGCTGCTGGCACGCAACGCCTACGCGCTGACCGAATCGAAGACCGGCGGCACCAGCCAGCTGGAGGAACGCTTCCAGTTCGGCGTGGCTTACCGCGACACCACCACCAACCGCGTCAACGGCCTGGCCCGCTACGAGTTCAAGCGCGAGGACGACGACACCGACTTCGAACGCCGCACCGTGCACATCCTGTCGTCGCACGCCGACCTGCAGGTGGCGCGCGGCCTGATGATCACCGGCGAGTACGCGGCCAAGCACGACCTCGGCGAGCGCTGGGACATCGGCGTCGCCGCCCGCGTCCTGGGCAACGCCACGTTCTCGACGCGCGCCACCAGCCTCGGCGCCGAGCTGGGCTTCCGCGCGATCGAGAACCTGTGGCTGTCCGTCGGCTACAACCTGAACGGCTTCCGCGATCGCGACCTGGTCGACGACAACACGACCGCCGCCGGCGCCTACGTGCGCATGCGCTTCAAGTTCGACGAATCGCTGTTCGGCGCGAAGCCCGACACCAGCGTGAAGGCGGCGCCATGAGGATCGTCGCGCGCCTGCGCCGCCTGGTCGCGGCGGCCGCCCTGCTCCTCCTGCTGGCCACGCAGGCCGCGCAAGCCTGCACCGGCGGCGGCTGCGTCGTCGCCGGCCCGCGGCTGGCCAGCGTGTCGACCGCGCAAGGCGCGCTGCTCAATCCGCTGCTGGGCTCGCTCACCGGCTCCACGCTGAGCGTGAACGTGCTGGACTGGCAGCACGTTCCCGACGCTGAACCCCGCCACCTACACCGTCGTCATCAGCGCGTCGAACGCGACCTCGGCGATCACCGCGCTCGCGCCGGCCGGCTGGATCGGCACGCAGGTGCCCACGCTGTCGCGCAGCGTCACGGTGGTGGCGGCCGACCTCGCGGGCCAGAGCTTCGGCCTGTTCCACGGCAGCACGCTGGCCGGCACGGTGTTCAAGGACAACGGCGCCGGCGGCGGCACGGCCAACAACGGCGTGCGCGACGGCGGCGAGGCGGCCATCGGCGGCGCCGCCGTCAACGTCACCGATTCCACCGGCACCACGACCTTGGACAGCGAGCCCACCGACCCGACCGGCGCCTATCTGCTGTGGATCCCGAGCACCGCCGGCACCGGCGTGCTGAAGGTCGCGCAGGCGGCCAATCCGGCCATGGTGTTCGTCTCGGGCAGCGTGGGCACCAGCGCCGGCACCTTCGCCGCGGCGAGCGCCACGACCAGCTTCACGCACGTGCCGGGCAGCGTCTACACGGGCGTCAACTTCGGCGACGTGCCGATCAACCGGCTCGACACCGATGGCCAGCAGTCGGTCGCCGCCCGCACCACCGCGATCTACGCGCACGTCTTCCACGCCGGCAGCGCCGGCCAGCTGAGCTTGGCCACCGCGCCGCTCGCGACCGCGCCGCCGGGCTGGAGCGCCACCGTCTACCTGGACGCCAACTGCAACGGCCAGCTCGATTCGGGCGACACGCTGCTGACGGCCGCCACCGCGGTCGCCGCCGACCAGGCCGTGTGCGTGATCGTCAAGGTGTTCGTGCCCGAGGCCGCGCCCAACGACATGCGCACCACCTACGCGCTGACCGCATCGTTCGCCTACGCCAACAACACGCTGACGGGCCAGGCGCTGCGCCAGGACCTGACCATCGTCGGCGCCGCCGACGGCCTGCGCCTGGTCAAGAGCGTCGACAAGACCGTGGCCGCCTCCGGCGCGGTGATCACCTACACGCTGACGTACACCAACCAGGGCGCGAGCGCGGTGAACCTGGTCAAGATCCGCGACACGACGCCGGCCTGGACCGTGCTGGGCGCCGCGTCGTGCGGCGCGTTGCCCACCGGCATCTCGGCGTGCAGCGTGACGGCTCAGCCCGCCGCCGGCGCGGCGGGCAGCGTCGAGTGGACGCTGACGGGCGCGCTGGCGAGCGGCGCCACGGGCACCGTCGTCTTCACCGTCACGGTGTTGTGACGACTGTCGCCGCCGTCGCGCGCGAACGCGCGACGATCGCCTGCGCCAGCGCCGCGTAGAGCGGCCGCGCGATCCAGCGCGACACCAGGCTCGCGCCGAGTGCCGCGGCCATCAGGCTCAGCACCATCGCGTGGCCGCCGACCATCTCCATGACGATGATGAAGGACGTCATCGGCGCCTGCGTCACGGCGGCCAGGAAGGCCGCCATGCCGATCGCGATCAGCGCGGCGCCGTCGGCCTGCGCGCCGGTGAGCGCGGCGACGTCGTGGCCCAGGCCCGCACCGATCGCCAGGCAGGGCGCGAAGATGCCGCCCGGCACGCCCGACCACACCGCCAGCCACGTGGCCACCACGCGCAGCGTGACGTACAGCAGCGGCACGTCCACGTGCCCTTGCAGCAGCGAGCGCGTGTAGCTGTAGCCGCTGCCGAAGGTGGCGCCATGGCTGACGATGCCGATGACGCCCGCCGCGAGCCCGCACGCGCCCGCGAACGCGACCGGATGCGCGGCACGCCAGCGGCTGACGCGGTCGCCCGAGCCCGTCAACGACGCATGCAGCAGGCGCGCGAACACGCCGCCGAGGCCGCCGGCGGCCAGCACCAGCAACAACGCCGGCCACGCCATCGCGTAGTGCAGCGGCGGCACGTCGATGACGCCGAAGTACGTGGAGTTGCCGAAGAAGGACACGCCCATCAGGCCCGACAGCACGATGGCCGCGATGATCAGGCCGCTGCTGCGCTGCTCCAGCTTGCTGGCGAGCTCCTCGATCGCGAACATCACGCCGGCCAGCGGCGCGTTGAACGCCGCCGCGATGCCTGCGGCACCGCCGGCTACCAGCAACCCGTGTTCGGAGATCCCGGGATGCGGCGGCAGCCAGCGCCGCGCGTGCTGCATCACGCCGGCGGCGATCTGCACCGACGGTCCTTCGCGTCCGCTGGCGAGCCCGCCCAGCAGCGATCCTGCGGTCAGCACCGCCTTGGCCACGCTCAGTCGCAGCGACACGAACGTCGAGTGGGTGGCCGCCGGCAGCGCCGGGTCGAGCGTGGCCATCACCTGCGGGATGCCCGAGCCGGCGGTGCCGGGCGCGAAGCGCCGGGTGAGCCAGACGACGCCGGCGGTGCACGCCGTGGTCCACACCAGCGGCGTCAACGGATGCAGCGCCAGCACGCTGGCGAAGCCGTGCTGGGCCAGGTCGCACAGGCGCGAGAACGCCACCACGGACAGGCCCGCGGCGCCGGCATAGGCCAGCACGATCAGGCGCGCCAGCCACTGGCGCCAATCGGCCAGGTCGCCGCGCATGGCGGCGACGACGTCGGGCTGTTCGGTTCGGGACGGCTCAGGCGTCATGCGGACATCGGCTCATATTTGTGCAAATGTACACGCTTGCGCAATATCACCGCGCGCAACGCCGTCGCGGCGCCGCCAGCTCAATAGTGCGGCGGCAACTCGTCGCGCGGATCGCGCGAGGCACCGCCGCCCGTGTCCGGCGCGCGGTCCTTGAGCTTGCCCACCTCGCGGATCAGCAGCTCGATCTGTTCCTGCTGGCGCGCCACCAGGTCGTTGAGATGATCGACCAGGTCCTCGCTGAAGCTGGCCTTGACCTCGAGGTCGGTGAGGCGCTTGTCGATGGCGTCGTCGATGTCGTTCGGATGGGGCATGGCGCCATTGTGGAACAGCCGGGCGAAGGCGTGGAACAGCCTCCTGCCGTGTTGCTGGCTCGTCAAGGCGACGCATCTGCAGGTGATGTTGCTGCATCGGGGTCAACTCACGCCGTCAGCACCTCGTTGAACCGGTACAAACCGCACCACCCCGGTTCGCGACCGACACACACACCAACAGGAGCCTCCGCATGAACCGCACTCTTCTCGTGACCGCCCTGATCGCCGGCGCCGCCTTCGGCAGCAGCTTCGACGCCTCGGCGCAGACCACGTCCGCCACCACCACGCAACGCGACGCCAACCAGGAGCAACGCATCGAGAACGGCCTGCAGAGCGGCTCGATCACGACGCGCGAGAACTCCGAGCTGCAGCGCGACGAGTCGCACGTGGATCGGCTGCAGGCCAGGGACATGAGCAACGGTTCGCTGTCGCCCGCCGAGAAGTCCCAGCTGACGGCGGCGCAGAACAAGACGAGCCGCGACATCACGCAGGCCAAGACCAACGGCATCAACGGCAACCCGCTGTCGGCGTCGTCCCAGCGAGCGCAGGCCGACACGCAGCGCAACGCCAACCAGCAGCAGCGCATCGCCAATGGCGTCAAGGACGGCAGCCTGACGCACCACGAGGCCTCGAACCTCGAGCGCGGCCAGTCGCACGTCGATGCACGCGAAGCACGTGCGGGCGCCAACGGCAGGGTAGGCGCCGGCGAGCAACGCCACATCGTGCGCGCCGACAACCGCCAGAGCGCGCGTATCCATCGCCAGCGCCACGACGCGCAAGTGCGCAGCTGATCTGCTCGACGGCGTGCCAGGGCAAACCTTGAAACGCGCCGTACGGACGAAAAAAGGGCCGCGAATCGCGGCCCCAGAAATTTCACCCCGGAACATCACTTCAGAAAGTACTTCGGGCTCCTGGCGTCGTGAGACGTCCGGAGCACGATCGCATCCGACCCTGCCCTCCAGCGCGTCGAAAAGCGAATGTTCCGACGCCATTGTTTCCGAGGATGGGCGAGGCGCGATCCGGTGTTTTCCCTCGCGTGAAGACGGCCAGGGCAATCTGAAGTCGAGCTGACGGCCCCGCGCATGCGATTTGCCCGGCAGCGGCACCCGAGAAGGAGCCTGCATGCCGCCGCCCCGCGCGTGTCCCTGTCGCCACCGGCGACGCCCCGTGCCCGCCGGCGCCTGCGGGCGTCGTTGCCGCAACTTGTTCAGCGCCGCCCGCCCGCGCCCGCGCGCATGAGTGCGGTCTTCTCTGCGCGCGCCGTGCTGGTCGTGCGACTGGCCGTGCTGGCGCTGCTCGGGCTCGGCGTGGTCGCGGTGATGCTGTTCGTCTGGCGCGCCCGCGGCTACGAGCAGCTCGGCGAGCCCATCGCCCAGCCGATCCCGTTCAGCCACAAGCACCACGTGGGCGACGACGGCATCGACTGCCGCTACTGCCACACCACGGTGGAGACCGACGCCCACGCCGGACTGCCGTCCACCGCAGTCTGCCTCAGCTGCCACTCGCAGCTCTATCGCGACCAGGCGCTGCTCGCACAGCTGCACACCAGCGCCGCCACCAACCAGCCGATCGCCTGGCAGCGCGTGCACGTGCTGCCCGACTTCGTGTACTTCAACCACAGCGTGCACGTCGCCAAGGGCGTGGCCTGCGTCGAATGCCACGGGCGCGTGGACCAGATGCCGCTGGAGTGGCGCGCGCAGCCGCTGCAGATGCAGTGGTGCCTCGAATGCCATCGCAATCCGGCGCCGCACCTGCGTCCGACGAGCCAGGAGTTCGCGCTGGACGCCCCGTTGCCGCCGCCGATGCAGGCCACCGCGCTGGCGCGTGCCGCCCACCTCGAAAGCCAGCGCCGCATGACCGACTGCTCCACCTGCCATCGCTGACGGCATGTCGCTTGCCGTCGCGCCCTGAACTCGGCGGTTGGCCCGTTGCCAGCCCGATCACCTCGCCCGCCACCATGCCGAAATTGCCGACTCCTTCCGCCACCGACGTGGCGGAACACGTGATCCAGCTGCATCGCGGCGCCGGCGTCAACCGGCGCCAGGCGCTGGCCGTGATGGCCGCGTCGATGGCGATGGCCAACACGGCCTGCTCGCCGCCGCCGCACCTGCAGGCGCACCCGTACGTCAACCTGCCCGAGGCCGGCGGCGGCGCGCTGCCGCTGTACTACGCCAGCGCGTTCGTGCGCGAAGGCTTCGCGCACGGCGTGCTGGTGGGCACGCAGGAAGGCCGGCCGATCAAGATCGAGGGCAACGCGGCGCATCCGTCCAGTCTCGGCGCCACCGACATCCATGCCCAGGCCTCGGTGCTGCAGCTGTGGGATCCCGACCGGTCGGCCGTCGTGCGCCAGCGCCTGGCGCGCAGCGAAGGCACGCGCGGTGCGCCGCGGGTCGCGCCGTCGACCTGGAGCGCCTTCGAGGCGGCTTGGCGCGCGCAGGCGGCCGCCCGCGCGCAATCTCCGGCGGGCGGGACGCTGCGCGTGCTGACCGGCCCGCTCACGTCGCCCACCGAACGCGCGTTGCTGGCGTCCTTGCTCGCGCACGAGCCGCACGCCCGTTGGCACGTGTGGGCGCCGCTGCAGGACATGGCCGCCGACGACGGCGCCCGCATGGCCTTCGGCCGTGCGGCAACGCCGGTGCTGCACCTGGCCCAGGCGCGCTGCGTCCTCGCGCTGGCCGCCGATCCATTCAGCGACGGCCCGGGTGCCGTGCGGCACGCCATGGACTGGGCCAGCGCGCGCGCCGCCACACGCGACACCACCGGCGGCGCGACGCTGCTCGCCGCCGAGGCGACGCCCGGCTTGTTCGGCGCGCGCGCGGACCATCGCATCGCGTTGGCGCTGCCCGGCATCGAAGCGATGCTGTGGCGCATCGCCGCGCACTGGCTGCCCGGCATCGCGGCCGCCGACACGAGCCCGGCCGATCCGGCGTCCGCCGCTTTCGAGGCGCGCGCGGTCGCGGCGCTGCAGGCGGCCGGCGATTCCGCGCTGGTGATCGGCGGCCCGGGCCTGTCCGCCCAGGCGCACGCGTTGGTGCTGGCACTGAACCAGCACCTGGGCGCCATCGGCCGCACGCTCACGCTGATCGACCCGCCCGATGCCGCGCCGGGCGCCGGCACGCTGGCCGACCTGGTCGACGCCTTGCGCGCGGACAGCGTCGACACGCTGCTGGTGCTCGGCGCCAACCCGATCTACGACGCGCCGGCCTCGTTCGACATGACGCTGGCCATGAACCGCGCGAAGCTGCTGGTGCACGCCGGCCTGTACGTGGACGAGACTGCCGTGCTGGCCGACTGGCACCTGCCGCTGACGCACGCGTACGAGCAATGGAGCGACGCCGTCGCGCACGACGGCAGCGCCACGCTGATGCAGCCGGCCATCGCACCGCTGTACGACACGCGCTGCGCCGCCGAGCTGCTGGCGCTGCTGGCCGACGACGAACTGCGCGACGGCCATGCGCTGCTGCAACGCCAGTGGCGCGCCGGGCACGTCGGCGACTTCGACGCCTTCTGGCGCGCCAGCCTGCGCGCGGGCGTCGTCGCGAACAGCGCGGCGCCGGCCCTCGCGGTCAACACGGCGCGGCTGCCGGCGCATGCGCCGGCGCGACACGCCGCCGCGGAACTGACCGCGCTGTTCGTGCCCGACGGCGCGGCCCGCGACGGCAGCTTCGCCAACAACGGCTGGCTGCAGGAGCTGCCGCGCCCGTTCACCAAGCTCACCTGGGACAACGCGGCCTTGCTGAGCCCCGCCACGGCCGCGCGGCTGGGCCTGGTCACCGGCGAGATCGTGCGCGTGCAGGTGGACGTGCGGGCCGTCGAGGCGCCGGTCTGGGTGCTGGCGCAGCAGGCCGACGACGTCGTCACGCTGCCGCTGGGCTGTGGTCGGCGCCATGCCGGCCGCGTGGGCAACGGCGTCGGCTTCGACGCCTGCGGCCTGCGCCCGACGACGGCGCTGAGCGCGCCCGTGACGCTGCACAAGACCGGACGCACGCATGCGTTCGCGGTGACGCAGCACGAGATCGACCAGCACGAGCGCGAGCTGCTGCGCACCGTGGCGGCTGGCGCCGCCATCCCGCCCGACGAGGAACACGCCGAACTGTATCCGCCGTTCCCGAGCCCGGTGCACGCCTGGGCGATGGTGATCGACCTGGACGCCTGCATCGGCTGCAACGCCTGCACGATCGCGTGCCAGGCCGAGAACAACATCCCGGTGGTGGGCAAGTCGCAGGTCGCCAAGGGGCGCGACATGCACTGGATCCGCGTCGACCGGCACGACCTCGCCGAGATCGGCAACAGCGCGTTCCAGCCGGTGCCGTGCATGCATTGCGAAGAGGCGCCGTGCGAGGTCGTCTGCCCGGTCGGCGCGACGGTGCACGACAGCGAAGGGCTCAACGTGCAGGTCTACAACCGCTGCGTCGGCACGCGCTTCTGCTCCAACAACTGCCCGTACAAGGTGCGGCGCTTCAACTTCCTGCAGTACTCGGACGAGGTGACCGAGACGCTGAAGGCGCAGCGCAACCCCGACGTCACCGTGCGCCAGCGCGGCGTGATGGAGAAGTGCACCTACTGCGTCCAGCGCATCGCGCGCGGGCGCCAGCACGCGGAGCGCGACGGCCGGCCCCTGGTCGACGGCGACGTCGTCACCGCCTGCCAGGCCGCGTGCCCCACGCAGGCGATCCACTTCGGCGACAAGAACGACGCGCTCAGCGACGTGGTGCGCGCGCGCAGCTCGCCGCGCCACTACGCGATGCTGGCAGAGCTCAACACCAAGCCGCGCACGACCTACCTGGCGCGCGTGCGCCCGGCCGCCTGACGAATCGCCCCGATGTCGTCGGCCCCTCCCGTCTCGAAGGACAGCGGCGTGCTGCGCGCCGGCTGGGGCTATGCGAGCGTCACCGACAAGATCGCGGGCCTCGTGCTCACGCGGCCGGTGCGCTGGCCGTGGCTCGCGGCCTTCCTCGCGACGCTGGCCGGCACGCTGGCCTACCTCGGCGCGATGACCTGGCTGTTCATCAAGGGCGTGGGCATCTGGGGCATCAACATCCCGGTGGGCTGGGGCTTCGCCATCGCCAACTTCGTCTGGTGGGTGGGCATCGGCCACGCAGGCACCTTCATCTCGGCGGTGCTGTTGTTGCTGCGCCAGCGCTGGCGCACGTCGATCAACCGCTTCGCCGAGGCGATGACGCTGTTCGCCGCCGGCATGGCCGGCCTGTTCCCGATCCTGCACCTGGGCCGGCCATGGTTCGCGTACTGGCTCGCGCCGTATCCCGACCACATGAACCTGTGGCCGCAGTGGCGCAGCCCGCTGGTGTGGGACGTGTTCGCGATCTCGACCTACCTGCTCGTGTCGGCGCTGTTCTGGTACCTCGGCATGCTGCCGGACCTCGCGACGTTGCGCGACAAGGCGGCGACACGCGGCAAGCAGGTCGCCTACGGACTACTGGCGCTGGGCTGGCGCGGCGAGTCGCGGCACTGGGCGC
>Ga0302314_10015506_pt1 | contig 12943 bp, 12 predicted proteins | sample III_Palsa_N2_3_FD_200533 | JGI IMG/M metagenome (GOLD analysis project Ga0302314, IMG submission 200533) | Peat permafrost microbial communities from Stordalen Mire near Abisko, Sweden - III_Palsa_N2_3 | ecosystem: Environmental > Terrestrial > Soil > Palsa > Peat permafrost | place: Sweden...
ATGGCTACGGGGCCGACGAGTATGCCACCGGCGCCTACGACCTACCGGAAGGCGCCGACGAGGAGCCCTCGGAACGCAGCGGCGGCCGACGCCGCAAGGACCGCGGCGAAAGGACCGGTAGACTCCGGCTGCGCCGGGACCGCGGCGAGGACATCTGGCCCGATGATGGCGTGTCAGACGAGGACTACTGGGCCTCAGTTGCCTCCGATCGGCCGCTGGTCGGTGCGAACGGCCTGGATGAACCGCCGCCGTCGGGCAGACCAGGCGCCCAGGGCAACAACGACGGCGGGGCGCGACTGCCTGCGCTCCCCGGAGATGACGCCCGCGCTGCGGCGGGCGCCCGGCCAGCCGCAGACTCCCGGACCGGGGCTGACCAGCGATTTGGTGACGAGCCGCGCGGCGTGACCGGCCGCCTCGGGCCGCCGCCGGGTCTGCGCGGCGACTACCAGCCCGGTGGCAGCGTAGGCCCGGACAGCGGGCCGATCTCCGCGCGCCCGGGCACCGGGCCGATGGCAGCGCGCCCCAGGACCGGCCCGATGGCGGTCCGCCCGGCGGCCGGGTCGGCCGGCGCCTGGTCCAGCCAGGCGGGGTTCGGCCAGTCGGCTACGGCCCAGCCGTCCTTCCAACCGGGCGGGTCGGCGGCAAGCCGCCCGCAGGACGGCCGCGAGACCGACAGCCGCCCAGCCGACCGCGCCGCCGACTGGGGTGAGCGAACGGAGCGGATCGATCGGGTCAACGCGTCCGGTTACCCCGAGCCCCGCAGCAGTACTCGCGGTCAGGCACCTGGCAGGCCCGCACCGTCCCGAGCCTCCGGCCCATTCGCGGCTCCAGTCGCGGCCGGCCGGGGCAGCGCCTCCTCCGGCCCCTTCAGCGCCCCGGTCGCGGCCGGCCGGGGCAGCGCATCCGGCCCATTCGGGGTTGCGGTCACGGCCGGCCGGGCCAGTGCCCCCGACGGCGGCCGTCCCGACGGCGGCGACCGGTGGGCACCGGACCGCCGGGCGCCGGGGCGTGACTCGGAGCGCGACAACGTGCGTAACAGCGGCAGCTGGCCGATGGCCGGCCGCAGCGGCGCACCCGCCGCCGACCGGGTCGGCGATGAGGACCCGCTCACCAGCAGGGCCTACTCGCGGGCCGCTGTGAGCGACGCCGACGGCCGCTCGTACCGGGTGGCCGCGCGCCGTTCGCAGGCCCAGGCGAAGCTGACCGAGCAGACCGCGACGTTCACCGCGACCGGCAGTTACCCGTCCGATCAGTACCGGGCGGGGCAGGCCGGGCAGTACGACACCGGTGCCACCGAGGCGTATCCCGGCGGGCAGTACCAGACCGGCGCAACGGGCGAGTACGCAGGCGTCCAGCACCAGGCGGTGGCGACCGGCACGCCTCGGGCTGGTCAGTACCAGACCGGCGAGTACGGCCAGTATCGGGCCGACGCGCAGGCGTCAGACGCCCGCTATCCGGGCTACGGGAGCCAGGTGGGCCAATCCGCCCAATCCCCCCAATCCGGCCAATCCATGTCCCACTCCGGCCCCAGCCAGTCGTCCCAGCCGATCCGACGCGGCCAGCCGGGGGCGGTCGGCCAAGGCGGGCAAGCCAGCGCCAGCGGGCCATCGGGACCCGCCGGTCTCGGTCGGCCGACTGGTGGCAACGGCGGCCACTACAACGCCGCCGGCCCCAGCGGATTCGGTCGGCCGAACGGAGCAGGCGGGCCGAACGGAGCAGGCGCGTCCGGCCGCCCGAGCGGCTCAACTGGGTCCGCCTGGCAGCCAAGCCCAGCCGCCGGGCAACCGGCCGGCAACTCGGGCCGGGTCACCCTGCCAAGCGGGTCCGCCACGCAATCCGGCCCTTACCCGACTCAGTCGTCGCAGCAGCCCCGGCAGCCGCAGCAGCGCCCGCAGTTCCAGCCATCTCGCCCGGCCGCCCAGTCGCAATTCCCAGCCGGGAGCAGCGGAAGCCAGGTCGACAGCGGGCCGGTTCGGACCCCGTCGGCTACCACCGGGCAGAACCCGTATGAGTCAACCGTCACGGGCTCCTATCCCTATCCCAGCCCGCCTTATCCGTCCCGTCCCTCGGCGGCCAAGACCCGCCCGGCAGCAGCGAGCCCCACCCTGGACGGCCGTGACGACCGGCACTATCGGCCTGGACCGCCTCCGGCGGACGGCTACGGCGCCGTTCCCGGTCACTGAGTGGTGGCGCGTCCTGGTCAGCGGGCGGCCACGAGCGGTCTTTGGCTTCCTGGTTGCCTGGTGGGGTCGGCCGGTCCTGGCACCGGGAGGCAGGAGCCTGCGACCGTCCGGGCCGATGCGCGGGGCGACGGTATTCGGTTATCAGTTGATGTCGAATTCGTTGCCCTCGGGGTCCTTCATCGCCACCGCGTAGTGGTCGCCCTCCTGTTCTTCCTCGCCGAGCTCGCTGAGGATCGTCGCCCCGAGGCCGGCCAGTCGTCTCGCCTCGGCGTCGACCCGACCCCTGCGGGTGGCGAGCGGTACCGCCCGCCCGCCGCTAACGTGAATGTCAAGGTGCAGGCGGTTCTTTACCGTCTTGACGTCCGGCACCAGCTGGAACCAGAAGCGCGGCCCGCTGCCTGCGGGGTCGACGATGCAGTCCGTGCCATGCCCCAGGAAGGACTCGGGAAGCCCGAGGTCCCGGTAGTAGTCGTCCCACGTAGCGAAGCCGGCCGGCGGCGGCTCCAGCACATACCCGAGGGCAGCGGCCCAGAAGCGCGCAAGCGGCTCAGGCTCGGCGCAATCGATCACCACTTGGAACCGGACACCCATCGCTCTCCTCCTCAACTCACGCGACGTCCCCCGGCCACGGCCGGTTGACGATCGCGCATTTCCCGTTGCCCCGCAGAACCGGATACCCGTTCCCAGTGAGTCTAGATGGCGAGGTAGTCTTTCGCAGGTGCGTTCGATCCTGGCGCCAGCGAAAGGCCTCTTTCTCAACAAGCAGCGCAGTCACGTAGTCACCATCTTGGTAGCCTCTCGATCATGCGCGACGAGACGATCGGAAGCTTCCTCACCCGCCTTGCTGCCCGCAGCGCGGCCCCGGGCGGTGGCGCCTCTGGAGCGTTGCATGCCGCGCAGGCCGCCGCGCTGCTGGCCATGGTCGCCCGGTTCAGCGACGGTCCCCGGTACGACGCCGAGACGGTCGGCCGGGTCCGCGCCGCCGCCGACGGCCTAGCCGATGAGGCGGTCGAGCTGGCGGTGGCCGACGAGGCCGCGTTCACAACGGTTGCGGCCGCCTACCAGCTGCCCAAGCAGACCCCCGAGGAGCAGGCGGCCAGGTCCGCCGCGATCGCCGAGGCCACCGGCGGCGCCGCCAGGCCGCCAGCCGACCTGATGGCCGCCTCGGTCCGGCTGGTCGGCCTGGCCGAGGAGCTGCTGCCGGTCGCGAACAAGAACGTGATCTCCGACATCGCCGCCGCGTCGGCCGCGATCACCGCCGCCGCGATCACCGCCCGGGTGAACATCGAGGCGAACCTGCCCGGCATCAAGGACAAGGACCTGGTCACGGAGCTGACGGCCACCGCCGCGCTCGCTGAGGGTGTGGCAGACCGGGCCGAACGGGTGATCGGCGCCGTCCGCGAGGAGATCTCCAAGTGACCTTCGGCCCTGGTCGCAGGGATCTACCCGGCCGCGAGTTGGCCAAGGCGATCCGGGCCGAGGTCGCCGCCGAGGCGGCCGAGCTCACCAAGGCAGGCAGGCAGCCGAGGCTTGCCGTGGTCAGCGCCAACGACGACGGCGGCAGCGCCGCCTATGTACGCTCGATCGCCAACGCCGCGGCGAAGGAGGGGATCGCCTGCGACGTGGCGCGCACCACCTCCGTGGCCGGCATCATCGCCACGCTCACCCAGCTGGCCGACGACCCCGAGGTGCACGGCGTCATCCTGCAAACCCCGCTCCCCGACGGCGCGAGCCTGGCCGGGCTGGCGACCGCGATCCCGCCCGCCAAGGACATCGACGGCGCCAGCCCCGAGTCCCTCGGCCGGCTGGCGGCAGGGCTGCCGTCGTTCGCGCCGGCCACCGCCGAGGCCGTGCTCGCCCTGCTCGACCATTACCAGGTGGAGCTGCGCGGCGCGCACGCGGTGGTGGTGGGCCGGTCGGTGGTGGTGGGCAAGCCCGCCGCCCACCTGCTGCTCGATCGGCACGCCACCGTCACCATCTGCCACTCGCGTACCGCCGACCTCGCCGCGATCACCCGCCAGGCCGACGTCCTGGTCGCCGCCGTGGGCCGCGCCGGGCTGATCGGCCCCGGTCACGTCTCCCCCGGCAGCACCGTCATCGACGTAGGCACCAACGCAGCCCCGGATGGCGGGCTGGCAGGCGATGTCGACCCGGCCGTCGGCGCCATCGAGGGAGTCGCGCTCACCCCTGTCCCCGGCGGCGTCGGCCCCGTCACCACGGCGCTGCTGCTCAGGCACGTGGTCGCGGCCGCCGCGGCGGCCGGGTGAGCACCGCCCCGGCTGCGGAGACATGGGTGACGCGAACCATCACATGTTACAGCGGTGCAAAATTTCCGGTTTCTCCCGTTTATCGGGCTGAGATTTAGTACAAACGAATCCCATGACGGGAGAAGCCGGGTACTGGGACAGCCAAGCGTCCACCTTCGACCACCAGCCCGACCACGGCCTCCTCGATCCCCGGGTTAGGCACGCCTGGCGGCGGCTCCTGCTGGCCGCGCTGCCGACCGCGCCGGCCGCCATCGCCGACCTCGGCTGCGGCACCGGGACGCTGTCGGTCCTGCTGGCGGCGGAGGGGTACGCGGTGACCGGGCTCGACTTCGCCCCGCAGATGATCAGGGCGGCCCGCGCTAAGGCCAGGTCGGCCGGCGTCAGCGCCCGGTTCGAGCTATCGAACGCCGCCGCGCCCACGCTGCCCGCCTCGAGCTTCGACGTGGTGCTCGCCCGGCACGTGCTCTGGACCATGCCCGACGCGGGTGCGGCGCTCGCGGCCTGGCTCCGGCTGCTGCTCCCCGGCGGCGTCCTGCTGCTGATCGAGGGACGCTGGTCGACCGGCACCGACGGCCCGGGCGTCGGGCTGACCGCGCGCGAGGCCGGCCGGGCGGTGCTGCGCCACCGCTCGGACGCGACCATCACCGTCCTCGACGACCCGGCCCTGTGGGGCGCCCCCGTCACCGACGAGCGCTACCTCCTTGTCAGCCGCCGCTAGGCCTACACCGGTTGGCGGATTCCCCAGCCCGTGACCGGCATCTTCTGTCCTGCGGGCCGATTGTTTTGTCGTCTAGGCGACAACATAATCGGCTCTGGGTCCGGACGGCCGGGCAACGCTGACCACGTCATTGCGGCAAGAAGGAGCAGTAAACGGTGGAGGTATCCCTTGAAGACAAGGTCGCGCTCGTCACTGGCGTAGGGCCGAACATTGGCAGCGGCGTCGCCCTGGCGCTGGCCAAGTACGGGGCCAAGGTCGCCTGCAACGACGTGTCCAAGGAGTCGATCGACGCCTGCATCGCCCGGGTGGAGAGGAACGGCGGCGAGGCGATGGCCGCCCCCGGCGACGTCACCCACGAGGCTACCGTGCAGGGCTACATCAACGACGTGCTGGCCCGCTGGGGCAAGATCGACATCCTGGTCAACAACGCCGCGCTGCTGGGCGGGCGCGGCGTGCTTGACGAGACAGCCGAGGCGTTCTACCGGGCGGTGACGGTCTCGGCGATGGGGACCTTCCTGAATACCAAGTACGTCGGGCGTTCGATGGCCGAGCGCGGTGTCAAGGGCTCGATCGTCTGCGTCTCCTCCTCCAACGGCTGGTCGGGGACGGCGGGCGTCTGCGCGTACGCGTTCCACAAGGGCGGCGTCAACAACTTCGTCCGGGCCGCCGCGATGGACCTCGCCCCCTATGGCATCCGCGTCAACAGCTTCACCCCCACCGCGCCCAACCCGGACAACCCGGAGCTGCTGGCCGAGCGGGCCAAGCAGGGGTTCGGCCCCGGCGGGGTGCTGTCAGGCCCGCCCGGCGGCGGCCTCGGCGGCCCGACCGGCGACGAGGAGTGGCGGCGGCCGAGCCGTTACGCCGGACCGAGGGCGCCGATGGTGCCGATGGGCACCACCGGCACGCCGACCGACATCGGCCACGCGATCGCCTGGCTCTGCTCCGACTACGCCCGGCTGATCACCGGCATCGACATGGTCGTCGACGGCGGCGCCCGGGCCAGGAACTTCGCCTACATCCCGGCCGCGCCCGACCAGCTGGCCGGCCCGCTGCCGCTCATCACCCTCGACAGCACCCCGATGCCAGAAGGCTTCGGCCCGTTCTAAAGGTCGCCCGCCACTACCTGCGGGCTCCGGGAATAGAACTCCAGAAAGATTGGGTGTACTTAACGGGGCTATCTGACGTCAAGTACACCCAATCTCTGCGCACGAGCTGTCTCTTGCTGTTATCCGTGCGCCGCGACTGGCATGCCGCGCAGCGAGTTCAGGTGCGGCGGCAATTCCAGGACCTCGACCGACTCCTGCTCGGCCGGGTCGGTGCGGGCCACCACCGCGACCATCGGGACCCCGCTGGAGTTGACCGGGAGGTGCGGGGAACCGGGCGGGACGTAGAGGAAGTCCCCGGCCCGCAGCATCGCCCGCCCGACCAGGCCGGTGCCGTGCCAGACCTCGACCTCGCCCTCGGCAATGTAGATCGCCGTCTCATGGCCGTTGTGCAGGTGCGGCGTGCCCCGGGTGCCGGGCGGGATCGTCAGCACGTGCATGCACAGCGCCCGGCTGCCCGCCGACCCTCGGCTGACCCCGGCGGCCAGACTGACGCCCTGTTTTCCGTCGTAAGTCTCGCCGCTTCTGATGACCACGCACCCGGTGCCTGTTGCGGTCGTCCCCTGTCGCATCAATGCGATTGCCTCCTTGCTCAGTCACTCCATGACGGAACCGCTGCTGGCCGATTAGAGGGGAACCGGTCGACAGCGCGATTACGTTACGCCGTCTAGCCATAGACGCAAAGTCACCACACCGGACGGGACGGGGATTCATCACCTCATTCGAGCAAGGCGGCATGGAGCGATGCGCAACGATAGACCTGCGTTCGCTGATAACTATGAGGTTGTAGTGTCTAGATGAAAGGGTTACCGGACACCCGTTCGAGGGCATGACACCTGGTGTGACGGTCGCTGGCGCAGGCCGCGCCGAGCCGGGGCAGTTGGGTCAGCTGCGGGCCGCGCTGGCGGCGGCCGACCTCGGGTGGTGCGTCTTCCCGTGCGCCCCAGGCGCAAAGCGGCCCGCGCTCCGGGAAAACTGGCAGGACCTCGCCACCACCGACGCCGACCGCATCCGCTCTTGGTGGACGCGCCAGCCCTACAACATCGGCATCGCCTGCGGCCCCTCGGGCCTGGTCGTCATCGACCTGGACGTCGCACGTGACGGACGCGACCCCGCCGACCCGCGCGACCCACGGCAGGGACTCGACGGCCCCACATCAGGCGCGGACGCCCTCGAACGGCTGTGCCGGGCGCACGGCCAGCGCTACCCGGCCGCCACCTACACGGTCGACACGCCATCCGGGGGAAGCCACCTGTACTTCACCGCCCCCGAGACCCCGGTGCGGAACTCCGCCGGCCGGCTAGGTCCGCTGATCGACGTCCGCGCCGACGGCGGCTACGTGGTCGGCGACGGCAGCCGGATCGGGGGACGCGCCTACGCCGCGCGCGGTGACTTCCTGCCGCTGCCGCTGCCGCTGCCGGCCTGGATCGCGCGGCTGCTCAACGAGGAGCCGGCGTTGCCCGAGCCGCCGCGGCCGCTGCCGGTTCTCGACCGGGCGCAGGGCCGGGCCTACGCCTTGGCTGCCTTCCGCGAGGAGACCCGCCGAGTGGCGCAGGCGCGCGTCGGGACCAGGAACGACACGCTCAACCGGGCCGCGTTCAGCCTCGGCCAGCTGGTCGCGGCCGGCCTGATCCCACCGTTGCCGGTGATGACCGGCCTGGCCGGTGCCGCCGCTGCGGCCGGGCTGCCCGAGGACGAGGCCCGCCGTACCATCCGCTCCGGAATGGCAGCCGGCGCGCGCAAGCCGCGTCCCTCACCGGTCTGAGGAACGCGGCTCCGACGGACAGGGCGCGGGGATCAGCCGATCTGCGCCAGCGGGCCGACCACCTTCTGGCCGAGTAGGGTGACGAACCGCGCCGGGTCCGGCATCGTGGGCGCGACCTCGACCAGGTCGATGCCGAGGGCCGCGTACCGCTCCATGGACGACAGGAACTCGCTCACGTCGCCGTCGGGGTCGACCCGGGCGAGAATCGTCTTCTGGATGCTGTCGTAGTCGCGGCCGAGGGCGTCGCAGTGCCCGCGCAGCACGTCCAGCTTGTGCGCGGTGTCCTCCGGTGTGGTCGCGAACAGGTTGCACGCGTCGGCGTACTGCGCAACCAGCCGCAGCGTCTTCTTCTCTCCGCCGCCGCCGATCAGGATCGGCGGGCGCGGCGTCTGCAGCGGGCGCGGGACGCAGATGGTCTCCGCCAGCTGGTAGTACTTGCCCTGGTAGGGGCCCTCGTCGTCGCTCCACATCTGCTCGCAGATCTGGAGCGTCTCCTCCAGGCGCTCGAACCGCTCGGCCACCGGCGGGTAGGGCACCCCGAGCGCGAGGTGCTCGCGCTCGTACCAGGCCGCGCCGATGCCGAGCATGGCCCGGCCGCCGGACAGCACGTCGAGCGTGGTCACGGTCTTGGCCAGCAGCCCCGGGTGCCGGTAGGTGACGCCGGTGACGAGCAGGCCGAGCCGCAGCCGCTCCGTCTTGGCGGCGACGAAGCTGAGCACCGAGTAGCCCTCGAGCATCGGGTCGTGCGCGTCCGCGAAGTGCTCCATCTGGAACCAGTGGTCCATCGCGGTGAAGACGGCGCAGCCGGCCTCCTCGGCCGCGACCGCCGTGTCGCCGACCGCCGCCCGCAGCCCCGCCGGGCCGTCGGGCAGCGTGAAGTTCATGAAGTGAATGCCTGTCTGCATGACTCGATCCTAGACAGTCGCGCACGCCCTACTGTAGGCCGCCCGCCGGCCGCCCAGCAGGCCGACTACATCGACGCTGGTAAAGGCGTTGCGGAATGCGGCCGTTGAGATCCGTCAGCTGACGGATGTCTTGCTTTGCAAATTGCAGAAGTGTTTGCGGTGCGAGATGCGCTTGGTTCCGTCAGCCGGGAGAACCGGTGAACGCGATGCCACCCTACGCGGGGTGCACCGGACCCGAGCGCCACATGAGCATCCCACGGAAGGCAGTTTCATGATGGACGACACCTGGAGCGACGTGAAGTTCCTGACGGTCTACGAACTCGCTCTGATGATGCGAATCTCCAAGATGTCCGCGTACCGACTGGTACGCACCGGCGAGCTGGAGTCGATCCGGGTCGGCCGCTCCTACCGCATACCGGAGCAGGCCGTCATCAGCTACATGCGCGGTGCGGCGTTCACGCCCGCCGTCATCGCCTCATGACAGCGTGCAGGCCGACCCCAGCTGGGTCGGCCTGCACGGTTACTGCTCAGGCGAGGGACGGGGCTCAGGCCACGTCGAACCGGTCGAGGTCCATCACCTTGTACCAGGCCGCCACGAAGTCGGCCACGAACTTCTCCTTCGCGTCGTCGCTCGCGTAGACCTCGGCGAGGGCGCGTAGCTCGGAGTTGGAGCCGAAGATGAGATCGACCCGGCTGCCGGTCCAGACGACCTCGCCCGCCTCGTTGCGGCCCTCGAACGCGTTGGCGTCCTCGGCCACCGGCGACCAGGTCGTACCGTAGTCGAGCAGGTTGACAAAGAAGTCGTTGGTCAGCGCGCCGGGGGTGCTGGTGAACACGCCCAGCGTGGACCGGTCGTAGTTGGTGCCGAGCACCCGGAGCCCGCCGACCAGAACCGTCATCTCGGGCGCGCTCAGCGTGAGCAGGTTCGCCTTGTCGATGAGCAGGTACTCGGCCGGTAGCCGGTTGCCCTTGCCGAGGTAGTTGCGGAACCCGTCCGCCTTCGGCTCGAGCGCTGCGAACGAATCCGCGTCGGTCTGCGCTTGCGACGCGTCCACCCGACCGGGCGTGAACGGCACCTCGACGGTGAAGCCCGCCTCGGCGGCGGCCTTCTCCACGCCGACGCCGCCGGCCAGCACGATCAGGTCGGCCAGCGAGACGTGTCCGCTGAACGACGACTTGATGCCTTCCAGGGTGCGCAGCGCGGTGGCGAGCTCGTCCGGGTTGTTGACCTCCCAGCTGCTCTGCGGCTCCAGCCGGATCCGCGCGCCGTTGGCGCCGCCGCGCTTGTCGCTGCCGCGGAACGACGAGGCCGCCGCCCACGCGGTGGAGACCAGCTGAGACACCGACAGGCCGGAGGCGAGGATCTGCCCCTTGAGGCTGTCGATGTCGCCGGAGGAGAGCAGCTCGTGCGCCGCCGCGGGCAGCGGGTCCTGCCAGATCAGCTCCTCGGTCGGCACCTCGGAGCCGAGGTAGCGCACGACCGGGCCCATGTCGCGGTGGGTCAGCTTGAACCACGCGCGGGCGAAGGCGTCGGAGAACGCGTCCTGGTCGTCGGCGAAGCGCCGCGAGATCTGCTCATAGATCGGGTCGAAGCGCAGCGCCAGGTCGGTCGTGAGCATCCGCGGCTCGCGCTTGCCGTCGCCGAACGCGTCCGGCACCAGGTCGTTGCCAGCGCCGCCCTTGGGCCGCCACTGGTTCGCACCCGCCGGGGACTTGAACAGCTCCCACTCGTAGGCGAACAGGATGTGGAAGAACTCGTTGTCCCAGCGGGCCGGGTGGTAGGTCCAGGTGACCTCGAGCCCGCTGGTGATCGCGTCGGCGCCCACGCCGGTGCCATAGGTCGACTGCCAGCCCAGGCCCTGCAGCTCGATCGGCGCGGCCTCGGGGTCGAGGCCGACGTTCTCGTCCGGGCCGGCTCCGTGGGTCTTGCCGAAGGTGTGGCCGCCGGCGATCAGCGCCACGGTCTCCTCGTCGTTCATCGCCATCCGGGCGAACGTCTCGCGGATGTCGCGCGCCGCAGCGAGGGGGTCCGGGTTGCCGTTGGGACCCTGCGGGTTGACGTAGATGAGGCCCATCTGGACCGCGCCAAGCGGCTCCTCAAGCTCGCGGTCGCCGGTGTAGCGCTGGTCGTCAAGCCACACGGTCTCCGGGCCCCAGTAGACGTCCTCCTCCGGCTCCCAGGTGTCCACCCGGCCGCCGCCGAAACCGAAGGTCTTAAAGCCCATCGTCTCGAGCGCGACGTTGCCGGTGAGGACCATCAGGTCGGCCCAGGAGAGCTTCTTGCCGTACTTCTTCTTCACCGGCCAGAGCAGCCGACGGGCCTTGTCCAGGCTGACGTTGTCGGGCCAGCTGTTGAGCGGCGCGAACCGCTGCTGCCCGGCCCCGGCCCCGCCGCGGCCGTCGCTGATCCGGTAGGTGCCGGCGCTGTGCCAGGCCATCCGGACCATCAGCGGGCCGTAGTTGCCGAAGTCGGCCGGCCACCAGGGCTTGGAGTCGGTCAGCACCGCCGCGATGTCGGCCTTGACCGCCGCCAGGTCGAGGGAGTTGAACTCCTGCGCGTAGTTGAACTCCTCCCCCATCGGGTCGGCCACGGCCGGGTTCTTGGCCAGGATCTTCAGGTTGAGCTTGTTCGGCCACCACTCCTGGTTGGCATCGCCCCTGGCCGGGTGAGTGCGGCCGTGCACGACCGGGCAGCCGCCGGCCGTCTCCTCCCCGGCCTCGGGCGTCGCGCCCTCGGTGACTACTGGGTCATGGTTTTCAGACATGAAATTCCTTCCGGACTAGACGTTGTCACGGCGCCCACGAACTGCGGGCAGTGGAACAGTCGGGGCACAGGCCCCAGTAGATGACCTCGGCCTCGTCGATCTCGAAGCCGTGATCGTCGGACGGGGTGAGGCACGGTGTCTCGCCGACCGCGCAATCCACGTCGGCGACGGCACCGCAGGACCGGCAGGCGACGTGGTGGTGGTTGTCCCCCACCCGCCCCTCGAACCGGGCCGGGCTGTTGGCCGGCTCGATGCGGCGCACCAGCCCGGTCGCGGTGAGCGCGTTCAGCGCGTCGTAGACGGCCTGCAGGGAGACGTGGCCCACCCGCTCGCGCACCTTGTCCGCGAGCGCCTCGACGCCCAGGTGGTCGCCTCGCCTGACGGCGTCGAGCAGCGCCACCCGGACCGCAGTCACCCGCAGGCCGGCCCCGCGCAGCTCATCGGCGGCGGGCGGCGGCTGGGATGCGGTCATAGGCCAAACCTACTCCCGAAGACACGAACCTTTCAAGTAAACGATTAATTCAAGTCTCGTGTTGCCCGGTAGATCAAAAGCATGAGGATATGGAACGGACCGTCGCTACACAATCACCCTACGCTCACACCTCGCTCGCGGCGGAACGGGCCTGGTCAGCGGCTCCAGAGCTGGATGACCGACCGCCAGGGGCGTCCGAGATCACCCGGTGACTGCGTCTGCCGCTCGGTCGGCGACTGCTCGCGCGGCTGGGTAACGGTAGCCATCAGGCACCAGTCGGGCGAGAACGCGGCGTTGGAGATGTGGCCGCCCGGGTCCTCCAGTGGTGCTCCCGAGCTCCGCAGGGTGGCCGCGTCCCACAGGCGCACTGCTCGCTGACCTGAACCGCCGAACCGGTCGACGGTGGCGATCACGTTGCCGTCGGGAGAGAACATCAGATCCACGACGCCCGTCTCGCTGGAGCCGATCCGGCCAAGCGCCTCGCGAGTGCGGACATCCCAAATAAATGCCTGGTCGTCGGACCAGAAGTTAGCGAAGATACGACCGTCCGGAGAGAACCGCATCCCGGCTCTCTCGCTTTCTTTTCCTAGCAGCGAAACTTCCTCCTCCCGCTCCCCGACTTTCCACTCGGCTGCTGGTTTCCGCGAAATATCCCATATGCGGACGCAAGCGACCTTGCGGCCAGATCCACTGAAATCAACGCTGAGCGTGGCGATGAACCGCCCTTCGGGCGAAACGAGAACACGCCGGACATCGTGAATGGGA
>Ga0302314_10015507_pt1 | contig 12942 bp, 10 predicted proteins | sample III_Palsa_N2_3_FD_200533 | JGI IMG/M metagenome (GOLD analysis project Ga0302314, IMG submission 200533) | Peat permafrost microbial communities from Stordalen Mire near Abisko, Sweden - III_Palsa_N2_3 | ecosystem: Environmental > Terrestrial > Soil > Palsa > Peat permafrost | place: Sweden...
GGCCGTCAGCTCACGCTGCCCAGGAGTTACCTGGCACTCTGCCCTATGGAGCCCGGACTTTCCTCGATGCACTTGCGTGCGACGCGACTGTCCGGCCGACTCCACCGCCCAGTCTAGTGGGAGCGCACCCTGTACGCGATGTTTTTCGCGGGTGATGTTTGCTGGCCTGTGTTTCAAACATGTCGAGGATGCATCACCTACAGGGGGCCAGACACTTCGCCGGAAGATCAGAAGCTCTACCCCCTCCCAACCTCCCCCTGCCAGCAGGGGGAGGAGCAAAGCAGGCAGCTCCAACACACTCCCGCGTGTGTAATCCGCTGCCGCTGCCTCTGCCTCTGCCTGTGCCCCTCCCCCTGCTGGCAGGGGAGGGTTGGGAGGGGTTGCTCTTTGCTCCAGCACTGACGACAGCATCGAAGTCGCCGACAGCGCAGCAAAAGCATCGCGCACAAGGCGCACATCTACCCTTCGTACAGAAGCTTGCGCGGGGCGCCGCTGATCGCAGCGGCCAGCTTGGCCGCCTTGGCCGGCGGCAACTCGTCGCGCAGGATCGCGAAGATACGCTGGCCTTCCGCAAGCTTCGCGTCAGCCTCTTCGCCGCGGCCAGCGACCAGGATCACGCATTCGCCACGCTGTTGATCGGGATCGGCCGCGACGCGTGCAGCAAGTTCTGCCAGTGGCTCGCCCAGCACCGTCTCGAACATCTTGGTCAACTCACGCGCCAGTACCGCTTCCCGTGTGGCGCCGAAGATATCGCGCATGTCCGCCAGGCTCTCGGCCACGCGATGCGAAGACTCATAGAAGATCACCGTACGCGCGTCACCGGCAAGCTCCTGCAGACGGCTGCGACGAGCGGCGGCCTTGGGTGGCAGAAAACCTTCGAACACAAATCGGTCGCTGGGCAGGCCAGCCACCGACAACGCCGCGATCGCTGCACAAGCGCCCGGCACCGGAATACAGCGGATGCCGGCGGCGCGCGCCGCCCGCACCAGACGGAAGCCCGGATCGCTGATCAGCGGCGTACCGGCGTCGGAAATCAGCGCCACCGAATCGCCCGCCAGCATCCGCCGCACGATCGCATCCACCGCATCGCGTTCGTTGTGTTCATGCAACGCGATCAATGGCGTGTCGATGCCGTGATGCACCAGCAGCGGGCGACTGTGCCGGGTGTCTTCGGCAGCGATCACAGCGACCGTGCGCAAGGTCTCGATTGCGCGAGCGGACAGGTCCTCACGATGACCGATGGGGGTGGCTACTACCCACAGGCAGCCTGGCTGAACTGAAGACATTGGGGAACTCCTGCGCCGCGGGTCGGCAATGCAATGCGATCGGATATGATCGCGCATTACCGACCATGACGATCAACGGAGTTCCCATGCGCTTCTTGCGCCTCTCGCGTACCGCCGCGATCGGACTGCTGTTTTCGCTCTCGTTGACCGGTTGCATGCTGGGCAACGTAAAGCCATCGCCGGCCGAGATCGCCGCCGCGCAGAGTGCCGCTGCTCTGGAACAGCAAGGTCAATTCGACCAGGCCGCACAGGCGTATCTCGCACTGGCCGACCAATCCTCCGGCCGCAGCGATCACTACCGCCTGCTGGCCGCCGAAGCGTGGCGGCAGGAGGGTCAGATCCAGCTCGCCGCACCCACCCTTGCGAAAATCAAGCGGCAGCGATTGACCGACGACGATCCCTTGCTGTTTGACCTGCTGCGTGCCGAACTGGCTCTCAGCCAGCACGACGCCAGCACCGCGCTGCAGCTCACCACCCAGCCGAATGTCGCCGTACCGCCGGCGCTGCAACTGCGCCTGCTGGAACTGCGCGCCCGTGCGATGGATGCCAGTAGCGACTATTGGGGCGCCGCGCGCACCCGGGTACAGATGGATGCCCAGCTGAGCGGCCTGGATCAGGCGCAGAACCGACAGCAGGCACTCAATCTGCTCGTCAAGCTCGGCGTCGAGCCGCTCAAGCAACGTGCCGCCGCGATGAAGCCGGGCGACCGCATGCTGTCCTGGGTCAACGAGGCGCTGGGCCGACTCGGCGTGGCCGTGGCGCAACCTCAGCCTGAACTGCAGCAACCTGTCGGCACCCTGCTGCCCGGCGCCAACGCGAATGTTCGCGAAGGCTACAAAGTGCCCCAAAAGGTTGCGCTGCTGTTGCCCAGCGACGGTAATTTCGGCGCGGCGAGCGAGTCGATACGCGAAGGTTTCTTCGCCGCGTATATCGATGCCGGACACAACCACGCACCTCGCCCGACGGTGCGTGTATACGACAGCCGTGGCACCGCCGACGGCGCCGTCAAGGCTTATCAGCAGGCCGTCGGGGATGGTGCGCAATTGATTGTCGGGCCACTCACTCGCGGCGAAGTCGCCGCGGTATTCAGCCAGACGAGTTTGCCGGTGCCCTTGCTGGCGTTGAATCACCCCGATGAAAAGCAGCTGCCAGCTGGCAACATCAGCGAATTCGGCCTGTTGCCGGAAACCGAAGGCGCCCAGGCCGCCGATCACATGGTCGAACGCGGTCTGCGGAAGGCCTATGTGCTGGTCTCCAACGACGACTTCGCCCAACGCGCAGCCAGCGCGTTCAAAGCTGAACTGGCCGCCCGCGGCGGCCAGCTGGAAGGCATGACCACCCTGACGACGTTCAACGCCGCGCCCAGCGGCCTGAGCCCCGGCGATACCAGCAACGGCGCAGACGCTACCAGCGATACCGGCATCTTCATCAGCATGCGACCGAACCAGGCGCGCATGCTGCTGCCGCAGCTGCTGGTCGCAAATATCCATCTGCCGGTGTTTGCGACTTCGCATGTTTACGACGGCACCGACGATGCCACCGCCAACCGCGACCTGGAAGGAGTGGAGTTCTGCGATACGCCGTGGTTGTTCGACGCCCAGCCGGGCCTGCCCAGCCATGCCGATATCGCTGCTCAGTTACCTGGCGCGCAAGGCAGCGCCGCCCGACTGTTTGCATTCGGCATGGATGCATGGAATCTGGTGCCGTACCTCGACTGGCTACGCGCGCATCCCGGCAGTTATCTGCCCGGCGCCAGCGGGCAGCTCACCGCGGACGAGTTCGGTCACGTACGCCGTGTGCTGATCTGGGCCAAGTTCCAGGACGGACTGGCACGACCGCTGGGCGGCAGCCTGCAAACGGATGACGTCCCGTCCAACGCGCCGCCACCGGACACCACCGCGCCAGCGCCGGCCAGCTCGTCGTCGAGCGGCGGCTTCCAGCCCGCTTCAGGCTGATGCGCGCTGCCGGCGATGCCTTCGAACAGCGCGCCTGCGCCGAACTCGAACGCGCCGGATTGCGCCTGCTCGCACGCAACTACACCACCCGCCACGGTGAGCTCGATCTGGTGATGCGCGACGGCGACACGGTCGTGTTCGTTGAAGTGCGCTATCGCAAGAGTGCCAGTCACGGCGATGCGGCGGCCTCAGTCACTGTCAGCAAACAAGGCAAGCTGATCCAGGCCGCGCAGCACTGGCTGCTGGCGCATCCCCAGCACGCACGACGCGCCTGCCGCTTCGACGTGATGAGCTACGACGGGCCGGCCGATGCGATCCGGCAGAACTGGCTGCGTGGCGCGTTCGAGGCCCATTGAGGCATCCCGCACCATGCGCGCAGGAGCCACTTCTTCCTGCATTGGGATAGGCTTTAGCGATGCCATTACCTGCCGAACTACTCACCAGCCTGCGCGAGATTTTCTCCGCCGATGCATTCACCACGGGTGAAGCCGAGCGGATTTCCTACGCCTACGACAACTCGCGCCTCCACGCGCTGCCCGACGCGGTGGTGTTTCCCACCGAGCACGCGCAAGTCGAAGCGCTGGTGCAAGCTTGCCGTGCGCACAAGGTTCCTGTGATCGCGCGTGGACGCGGCAGCAACACCACCGGCGCCACCGTGCCGGTGAACGGTGGTGTGGTGGTGAGCTTCGAGCGGATGAACCGGATCCTCCGGATCGACCCGGACAATCGCCTCGCCGTAGTCGAACCCGGCGTATTGAACGGAGATCTGCAGCAGGCGTTGCTGCCGCATGGTTTCTTCTGGCCACCCGATCCCACCTCGGCGCCCTGGTGCAGCATCGGCGGCAACCTGGCCTGCAACTCGGCCGGTCCGCGCACAGTGAAATACGGCAGCCCGCGCGAGAACACGCTGGGGCTGCGTGCGGTCAGCGGTAACGGCGACGGCTTCCGTTGTGGCACCTACACCAGCAAGGGCGCCACCGGCTATGACCTGACCCGCTTGCTAATTGGTTCGGAAGGCACGCTGGCCCTGATCACCGAAGCAACACTGAAGCTCACCCCGAAGCCATCGGCAGTTCGCACGTTGCGCGCGACCTATCGCGACGTCGGCGCCGCCGCACGTGCCGTGGCGCGGATCATGGCGCAGCCAGTGACGCCGTGTGCGCTGGAGTTCATCGACGACGTGGCCTTGAAGCTCGCGCACGACCACAGCGGCGACAGCGTGCCGCTGGCTGGCGCGCTGCTGATGATCGAAGTCGATGGTGAACCAGAAACCCTCGCCTCCGCCGTGGTAGCCGTTTCGCGCGCCGCGCGTGGCGATGGAATGGAAGAGTTGCGCATCGCCGAAACCGCCGAGGAAACCCGCACGCTGTGGGCCGCACGCAAAGCGCTCTCACCCGCACAGCGCACGATCTCGCCGAACAAGATCAATGAAGACGTGGTGGTGCCGGTCAGCCACTTGCCCGCGCTGGTCGACGGCATCAAGCAGCTCTCCGCGAAACACGATGTCTTGATCGTCACGTTCGGCCACGCCGGCAACGGCAACCTGCACGTGAACCTGTTGCCGCGCAACGATGCCGAGCGCGAGCGCGCGCACGCCTGCCTGGCCGACGTGTTCGCGCTGGTTATCCAGCTCGAGGGCACGTTGTCGGGCGAGCACGGCATTGGCATGGTCAAGCGCGAATTCATGCCGCTGGCACTCGCGCCCAGCACGCTGGATCTGATGCGCAATATCAAGCACGCATTCGACCCGGACGGCATCCTCAACCCGGGCAAGCTGCTGCCGTGAGCCGCGTGGATCAGCTCGACTCGTTGCTCAGGGACATCCGCGCCTGCCGGCTATGCGAAGCGCACCTCCCGCTCGGTCCCCGACCCGTACTGCAGGCATCAGCTTCGTCGCGCCTGCTGATCGTTGGCCAGGCACCCGGGCGCAAAGTGCACCAGAGCGGCATCCCGTTCGATGATGTCAGCGGCGACCGCCTGCGCGCATGGCTGGGCGTGGATCGCATCCTGTTCTACGACGCACGACGCGTTGCGATCGTCGGAATGGGCTTCTGCTTTCCCGGCAGCGCTCGTGGCGGCGACCTGCCGCCGCGACCGGAATGCGCACCGACCTGGCACCCGCGACTACTGCCGTTGCTCAAGCGCGTGCGCCTGACCCTGGCGATCGGCCAGTACGCACAGGCCGGACTGCTCGGCAAGCGCCGTGGCCGCACGCTTACCGACACTGTGCTGGCCTGGCGCACGCATCTGGCCAACGGGGTACTGCCGCTGCCACATCCGAGCCCGCGCAACCGCGTGTGGCTGACCCGCAACCCGTGGTTCGAGGCCGAACTTGTGCCGGTATTGCGTGAGCGCGTTGCCGCCCTGCTCGGTGATGAGGCTTGAGCTACGCCGCAGGGTACCTTGCCGCAAGCTTGGAGCATCATCTAACCTCGGCGGGTTTTGTGGCCATGGGGGCGTTCCCCGGCTCAGCCCAGGGAACAAACATGCTGGAAATCCATCCATGAGTCTCAAGCTCCGACTCATCACCATGAACTTCCTGCAGTTCTTCGTCTGGGGTTCGTGGCTGCTCACCATCGGCGCTTACTGGTTTCAGACCAAACATTGGTCAGGCTCGGAGTTCGGCGCGATCTTCTCGACGATGGGTATCGCCTCGCTGTTCATGCCGTCCATCGCCGGTGTGATTGCCGACAAATGGATCAATGCCGAAAAGCTCTACGGCCTGCTGCATCTGGCCGGAGCCGCGGTGCTGTTCGCGATACCGCTGGTCAAGGATCCCACCACCCTTTTCTGGGTGATGCTGATCAACATGATGTGCTACATGCCGACCATCTCGCTGTCGATCACGGTGGCGTACGCGGCACTGAAGAATGATGGCAAGGACGTGGTGAGGGATTACCCACCCATCCGGGTGTGGGGCACGATCGGTTTCATTGTGGCTTTGTGGACGGTCAGCCTGTTGCATCTGGAGACCTCCGCCGGGCAGTTCTACGTGGCCTCGGGCGCAGCGCTGTTGCTGGGCCTGTATGCGTTCACGCTGCCACCCTGCCCGCCGAAGCTCGAGCGCAAGTCGGGGCTATCGCTGCTCGATACGCTGGGCCTGACTTCGTTCGCGTTGTTTCGCAACCGCAAGATGGCGATCTTTTTCATCTTCGCCATGTTGCTGGGCGCCGCGCTGCAGCTGACCAATGCGTATGGCGACACGTTCCTGCACGACTTCGAAAACGTCGGTGCGTACAAGGGTCTGCTGGCGGTCCGCTATCCAGCGATCATCATGTCGATTTCGCAGATCTCCGAGACGCTGTTCATCCTGGCCATCCCCTTTTTCCTGAAGCGGTTCGGCATCAAGACGGTGATGCTGGTCAGCATGCTGGCGTGGACATTGCGCTTCGGCCTGTTTGCTTTCGGCAACCCGGGTCACGAGCTGTGGATGATCATCCTGTCGTGCATCGTGTACGGGATGGCGTTCGATTTTTTCAATATCTCCGGCTCGCTGTTCGTCGAGGAGCAAAGCGATCCGTCGATACGCGCCAGCGCGCAGGGACTGTTCATGCTGATGACCAACGGCGTCGGCGCCGTGCTCGGCAGCTCGCTGAGCGGCATCCTGATCGACCGCTATTTCACCCACGCGGGCGCGAAGGATTGGCATGGCATCTGGCTGACCTTTGCGCTGTATGCGCTGGTGGTGGCGATCCTGTTTGCGTTGCTGTTCAAGCACAGGCATGTACAGGCGAATCGCTGATCTGCCGACAGCAACCTCTGCATCACACGATCAGCCGCCCGATGCGTTGCTGCCATCTCCAGGCAGCAGATGCTCCTGTACCCGCTCGCTGCGCGATTCAATCAACTGGCCGCGATCATCGAAACGCAGCACCAGCAGCCAGTCATAGACATTCTCCGGCCATGACTTGCTGCCAAGTAGATCCGTGGCGTTGCCGCCGAACGCATCGATCAGCTTGCCGATATGTCCGTGATGCCATGCGATCAAGACCACAGGCGCCTGATTCTGTTTGCGCAGCGACTTGACCAGCTGATCGACCTGATCGTCCGCAAAGGGTTGCTCGATCGGCAATGACAGGCGCGACGACAACGGGGTCAGGGTCAACCGTGGCCGCTCGCTGGCTTTGCTGTCGCTGGTGGCGATCAGCCGCTGTGGCTGCAAAGTTTCGCCATCCAGTCGCAGCGGATCGAAATAGCTGGCGTAGGCAGCCGCGCGTTGCTCGCCGCGTGCGCTGAGTCCATTGCCCGGGTCGGCTTTTTCAGCATGCCGCACAATCAGCACGGTGACGTTGCGCAGCCCTTGAGCGTCCTTGTCGCCATGATGCGCGGACGCCAGCGCAGGCAACACCAGCAAACCCCACAAAAGCTTGCGCCACTTCATATTGGGGTCCTCTGTGATGAACGGATTCAGGATAGCAGTCGATCCCTGCGCAGCATGACCAGCGGCGCAACGACGTAAGCCCATCCCCCGCTGCAGCTACAATGGGCGAATGCAGATCGGCCCTTACCGCATCGACCCGCCCGTGGTGCTTGCCCCGATGGCAGGCGTCACGGACAAACCGTTCCGCCTGCTGTGCAAACGGCTGGGCGCAGGTTTGGCTGTGTCCGAAATGACGAATGCCGATCCGCGCCTGTGGCATACGCGCAAGTCGCTGCAACGGATGGACCATGCCGGCGAGCCCGAACCGGTCAGCGTGCAGATCGCCGGCTACGATCCGGCGATGCTGGCCGAGGCGGCGCGCTTCAACGTCGCCAACGGCGCGCAGCTGATCGACATCAACATGGGCTGCCCGGCGAAAAAAGTCTGCAACGTATGGTCAGGCTCCGCGCTGCTGCAGGACGAGCCGCTGGTGGCGCGGATCGTCAAGGCGGTGGTCGATGCCGTTGACGTACCGGTGACCCTGAAGATCCGCACCGGCTGGGATCGGCAAAACAGGAACGCGCTGAACATCGCCCGGATTGCCGAGGACAGCGGCATCGCCGCGCTGGCCGTGCACGGTCGAACTCGCGCCGACAAATACGAAGGCGAGGCCGAGTACGACACGATCACCGCCGTGAAGGCAGCCGTGCGCATTCCCGTTCTAGCCAATGGCGACGTCAACACGCCGCAGCAGGCGCGGCACGTACTCGATATCACCGGCGCGGATGCGCTGATGATTGGCCGTGGCGCGCAGGGCCGGCCTTGGATCTTCCGCGAGATCTCTCACTATCTCGCCACTGGCGAGTTGTTGCCCGCGCCCGCGCCGACCGAAGTCGGACAGATTCTGATCGGTCATCTCGAACAGCTCTATGCGTTCTACGGTGAACTGCAGGGCGTGCGCATCGCCCGCAAACATCTGGGTTGGTACGCCAAGGATCGGCCGGAGAACGCCGCGTTTCGCCAGGTGGTCAATCGCGCCGAATCGGCCGATGCACAGCTGAGCCTCACTCGCGACTACTTTGCCGCACTCGCTGCCGGCGAACGCCTGGCCGCCTGACTGGCTGCCCTCCCCAGGGCCACTTCTGGCGACTTGGCCGGTCGACAGACCGCAACTACCTCCGCACGCCTGACCATCTGCCAACCCGGCGTTGACTTCGCACGTCCATAAGGCTAATTTTCGACTCGCTGATGGTAGTTATCTCTTCATCCGAATGAAGAGATAACCTCAAGGGAAGCCGGTGAGAATCCGGCGCTGCCCCGCAGCGGTATGTGGAAACGACCTCCGTCACATGCACTGGGCGCGATGCGCCCGGGAAGCGACGGACAGTAGGCCGAGCGGTACGTCCACGAGCCCGAATACCTGCCTCAGCCGGAAGCGCGCGTGCGTGCTTCTGTCCGACCTGGCGTTTCCGCGGGGGAACACCGGAGCCAGTGCGCTGCCTGTCGCCTTGTGCGGCAGACGCGCTGGTTTCGCTTGCCCCGTGGCGGTGCCGGCTCGCCCGCGGGGGCGAAGGTCACAGGCGCAGCGATCATGCTGGTCACCCTTCGTTCCTCTTTGCCACCACGCAAGAGGAAATCCAATGTCACTCGTCACTCACTCAGGCTTTCCACGCATCGGCCTAAAACGCGAGCTCAAACGCTCGCTCGAATCGCACTGGCACGGCGAAACCAGCGCACAAGCGTTGCTCGACACCGCCCGCATGCTGCGTGGCCGGCATTGGCAGCTAGCCGTAACTGCTGGCGCCGATGTCGTACCGTGCAACGACTTCAGCCTGTACGACCATGTACTGGACACGGCCGTGCTGTTCGACGCCATCCCGCCACGCTATCGGCCGGTATTCGCCGAAAATCCCCTGGACGGCTATTTCGCCATGGCCCGCGGCCACAAACGCGACGGCCATGATCTGCACGCGCTGGAAATGACCAAGTGGTTCGATACGAATTACCACTACCTCGTTCCGGAGCTGTCCGCCGGCCAGCGCTTCACGCTCGCCGGCGACAAACCGCTGGCGGAATTTCGCGAAGCACAGGCACGAGGTCACCGGGCTCGCCCGGTGCTGCTCGGTCCCGTGTCATTCCTGCTGCTGTCCAAGAGCGTGGACGGGAGCGATCGCCTGGCATTGCTCGACGCGCTGCTGGTGCCCTATGTCGAACTGCTCGGACAACTGGCCGACGCCGGCGCCGACTGGGTGCAACTGGACGAACCCTGCCTGGTGCTGGACCAGGACGCCGACGACCACGCCGCCTATCGCCATGCCTACGCGGTACTTGCCGCAGCGCACACGCCGCGCCTGCTGCTGACCAGCTATTTCGGTGCATTGGGCGACAACCTGACCCTCGCGACCACGCTTCCGGTGAATGGTTTGCACATCGACCTGGTGCGCGCGCCAGAACAGCTCGATGCCGTGCTGGACGCGCTTCCCGCGGAACACATCCTCAGCCTCGGTGTCGTCGACGGCCGCAACATCTGGCGTAGCCGCCCTGAGCGCGTACTGCCCTTACTGCGCAAGGCCCAGGCACGCATCGGCAACGAACGCCTGTGGCTCGCACCGTCCTGTTCGCTGTTGCACGTGCCGATCGATCTCGAAGCTGAAACCACGCTCGATCCACAACGCCTCGCGCCGATGGCCTTTGCCCGCCAAAAAATCGAGGAGCTGCGGGTGTACGCCGATGCACTCGACAGCGTGCCGGAAGCCGTCGCCGCACTCGCTGCGCAACAGGCCCTGCTGACTGCGCAGGCACAGGCGCCCGGCGTAGTCGATCTCGAGGTCCGCGGTCGTTTGCACTTGCTCGGACCACAGGCCCCATTGCGTCGATCCGCCTACGCGATACGCCGAGTCGCGCAGTCCGAGGTACTGGGATTGCCGCCGTTGCCGACCACCACGATTGGTTCATTTCCGCAAACACAGGAGCTGCGCAAGGCACGTGCGGCCCACCGCACCAGCCATCTGAACGATGGCGCATACGATGCGCTGATGGAGGCGGAGATCGAACGCGTCGTGCGCTTTCAGGAGGATATCGGCCTGGACGTGCTGGTACATGGCGAGCCGGAGCGCAACGACATGGTTGAATACTTCGGTGAGCAATTGGACGGCTATCTGTTCACCAAGCTCGGCTGGGTGCAAAGCTATGGCTCCCGCTGCGTGAAGCCGCCGGTGATCTACGGCGATATCGCCCGCCGTGCGCCGATGACCGTGCGCTGGTCGAGCTATGCGCAATCGCTGACCAATAAGCCGATGAAAGGCATGCTCACCGGACCGGTGACCATGCTGCAATGGTCGTTCGTTCGCGACGACCTGCCGCGCGAAACCGTTTGCCGGCAGATCGCGCTGGCGCTGCGTGACGAAGTGCATGACCTGGAATCGGCCGGCATCAGCGTGATCCAGATCGACGAGCCCGCACTACGCGAAGGCCTTCCGCTACGTCGTAGCGCGTGGCCAGCCTATCTGGCGTGGGCCGTGGAGTGCTTCCGCATTACCGCTGGCGGCGTGCGTGACGCTACGCAGATCCACACCCACATGTGCTATTCGGAGTTCAACGACATCATTGAGGCGGTCGCGGCGATGGATGCCGATGTGATCTCGATCGAAACCAGCCGTTCGCGAATGGAACTGCTCGATGCGTTCGTGCGCTTCCGTTACCCGAACGGCATCGGCCCGGGTGTGTACGACATCCACTCGCCGCGTGTGCCCGAGTCGAAAGAAATGCTCGACCTGTTGTACAAGGCGCTCGATGTGCTGCAGCCCAACCAGCTGTGGATCAACCCCGATTGCGGACTGAAGACCCGCGCCTGGCCGGAGGTTGATCAGGCGTTACGTCGGATGGTCGACTGCGCAAGGCAATTGCGCGCCGAGCTGAAGCTGATCGCCTAAAGCCCCCGAAAAACCAATCTCTGCTCGTCATTCCTGCGAAGGCAGGAAGCCAGTGCCCTTGCTCGTCAAGAACTTGAAGCCACTGGGTCCGTGCCTTCGCAGGGATGACGAGCTGGGTTATTCGAGGCTCTCCCAAGTGAACACAGTCCCTGCCTTCCGCAATGGCAGGCAAGGACTCATTGATGCACTGGCGCCCGACTGCGCGCTGGAACAATCCTGGTGGCAGGACTCACCCCAGCTGGCGCGAGAGGTGTACTGTGCTCTTCGCGCGATCGTAAGCGGCGCACACGGCACTCCCCTGACTTCACGGCCACTCTCGTGAACAGCATTGTCACTGGTGACTTTCCCTACATTCACGGCTTTTCCGCCGAGGAACAGTCGCGACTGGTACGCCAGGCGCGCATGTTCGAAACCAGCCTGTTCGGAAATATCGATTACGGCGGTGCCACGCGTTTGCTGGAAGTGGGTTGCGGCGTGGGCGCGCAGACGGAAATCCTGTTGCGGCGGTTTCCGCAATTGCACGTCACCGGTGTGGATCTGTCCGCCGCGCAGTTGGCTGCCGCCGAGAAGAACCTCGCCGCCACCGCGTGGTGTGAATCGCGCTACGCACTGAAGCAGGCTGACGCCTCCGACCTTCCGTTCGCCGAACGCAGTTTCGACGCCGCCTATCTGTGCTGGGTACTCGAACACATGCCGAGTCCGGCGCGAGTGCTTAGCGAAGTAAGGCGAGTGCTCAGCCCCGGCGCCCTGGTCTATGTCACCGAAGTACTCAACTCATCGTTCTTCCTCGACCCCTATTCGCCCAACTTGCTGCGCTACTGGATGGCTTTCAACGACCACCAGTACGACAGCGGCGGCGATCCGTTCATCGGCGCAAAGCTGGGCAATCTGCTGTTGGCCGGCGGCTATCGCGATGTGCAGACGGAGGTGAAGACCATACATCTGGACAACCGCCAGCCCGGGCGGCGCAAGCACATGATCGAGTTCTGGCAGGAGCTGTTGGTCTCGGCCGCCGATCAGCTGATCGCCGACGGCAAGGTCGACACGACCACGGTGGAGGGTATGCGCCGCGAACTGCATGCCGTGCGCAACGATCCCAATGCGGTGTTCTTCTTCAGCTTCGTCCAGGCCCACGCCACGGTGTATTGAGTGGAAGGGCGCTCCCAGCCGGGCCAGTCAGGATCCATTTCCTGAGGGGATCGATCAGGCCGACATCCATCGGCCCAGCCCTCGCGTCTTCGCTATCCTGCGGCGATCTGCACGCGCCAGCGGCGCCCGGACAGCTTTACCGCGGCCACTCAAAAGTTAAAAAGCCGTCCAAATGGCTGAATCGGCATGAAATCGTCATCCTTCATCGGCATGCTGAGGCTGCAAAACCGGGAGCGGGGATGTATCATGTCCGGCTCTTG
>Ga0302314_10015508_pt1 | contig 12942 bp, 13 predicted proteins | sample III_Palsa_N2_3_FD_200533 | JGI IMG/M metagenome (GOLD analysis project Ga0302314, IMG submission 200533) | Peat permafrost microbial communities from Stordalen Mire near Abisko, Sweden - III_Palsa_N2_3 | ecosystem: Environmental > Terrestrial > Soil > Palsa > Peat permafrost | place: Sweden...
GTCAGCACCAGGGCGTGGTTGGCGATCACCAGGTCGGCGCGCTTGGAGCCGCGCACCGCCTTTTCGATGAAACAGGTCCGGTAGTGGGCGCAGCCGGCATGGACGCATTCGCCGCGCCGGTCGACCAGATTGCCGGCGCTGGCCTGCAGGGCCGGGGCGAGCGCGAACAGGGCGGGCAGCCAGGCCGGAAAATCGCCGCCGGTCATGTCGCCGTCGCGGGTGGCTCGGATCCAGCGGGCGGCCAGGACCATGCCGACCAGATCGCCGGCCCCCAGTTGGGCGGCGTTGGCCTGTTCCTGGAAGTTCAGCAGGCAGACGTAGTTTTCGCGGCCCTTGCGCACCACCGCCTTGCGGGCGCGCACGGCCGGGTCGGGATAGATCGAACGGCTCTCGCGCTCGATCTGGCGCTGCAGGGCGCGGGTATAGGTGGATATCCACACCGAGGGGCCATTGGCCTCCGCCCACAGCGAGGCCGGGGCCAGATAGCCCAGGGTCTTGCCGATCCCGGTGCCGGCTTCGGCCAGCATCATCATCGGTTCGCCCTCGCGCTGGCGGGGCTGGAAGGCATGGGCGGCCTCGGCGGCGAACACCGCCTGCATCGGCCGCGCCTCGTCCAGCCCGGAGCGCGCCAGCAGCTCGACCAGCCGCGCGGCGGCGGCTTCGGGCTCGACCGGCCGCGAGCCGGCCTCGCCCGGCGGCGCCTGGTCTTCCCATTCCGCCACCCGGCTCCAGACGTCCAGGCCGCCGCCGCGCCAGGGCCGGCCCAGCGGCGCCGACCTTAGTGCGCCGATCACCGCCGGCGCCCAGGACCAGCCGGCGCGGCCCAGGGTCTCGGCCTGGGCCAGGGCCTCCTCGCGGCTAGGGGTCGGCGCCTTCGCCAGTTCGTCCAGCAGAACGCCGCTGGCCTCGCGCAGGGCCAGCGCCTGGGCGGTCACGTCCTTGGGTTCGGCCAGCCCCGTCGCCAGCGCCAGGCCCACCGCCGATGGCGCACAGAACCGCGCCGGCCGCGCGAAGGCGAACAGCTCCAGCACATCGAACAATCGCGCCGACCTGGCCGGCGCCGGCAGCCCCAGCCGCCGCGCCGTCATCGACGCGTGCGCCACCAGCACCGGCCCATCCTCGAACAGATCCCGCGCCTGAGGCGCCCGCGCCGGCCGCGCCCCCGCCCCATCGGCGATCGCCGATCGCGCGCCAGGCAGCACCACCAGGGCGGGCGCGAGATCGAGGCTGGCGGCGGGGGCGTTCACGGGGGTGTTGGTAGCGGATCGGCGGCCGAAACGGAACCGGAACAGCCTGCTCTCCGCCCCCTTCTATCTCTTTGCTAACGAATGCACACATCTCACCGACTGGCGCGGAGGTTTCCTTCTCCCCTCGCGGGAGAAGGTGTCGGCGAAGCCGACGGATGAGGGGGCGCGTGGCGACTTCCGATTAGCGGTTGGGCGCTAAGCCCGAGAGGCCCGTCACCCCCTCATCCGACCCCTTCGGGGGATGGTCTTCTCCCGCGAGGGGAGAAGGGAACACTCCGCGCCGAACTTGCCAGATGTGTGCATCCCCTAGCCTCTTCGGGGGGGGAGGGGACCGTGATGCGATGGTGGGGGAAGCCGCGTCAACGCCTGCTGGCGGTCACAACCAAAACCCCCTCTGACAGCGCCGCGCCGACGCCTATACTGGTGGCGGGCGCGGACAAAGGGACACCCCATGCGGGACAAGACGGTCATCATCACCGGCGCGACGTCGGGCATCGGCGAGGCCGCCGCCCTGGCTCTGGCGGCCAAGGGCGCGCGCATCGTCTTCACGGCGCGCGACCGGGCCAGGGCCGAGGCCACGCTGGGCGCCCTGACGCGCGCCAATCCCGACGCGGCGCATGATTTCGTGCTGGGCGAGCTCTCGACCCTGGCCGGCATGCGCGCGGCGGGCGAGGCCCTGGCCGCCAAGGCGCCGCGCATCGACGTGCTGGCCAACAACGCCGGAGCCATGTTCAATCCTCGCGAAGCCACCGCCGACGGCCTGGAGAAGACCTTCGCCGTCAATCACATGGCCTATTTCGTGATCACCGAGATCCTGCGGCCGCACCTGGACGGCGCCGGCGCCCGCATCGTCAGCACCGCCTCGGGCGCCCACGCCTTGGGCCGGCTCGACTTCGACGACCTGCAGAGCGAGGCGAAATACAGCGCCATGACCGTCTACGGCACGTCCAAGCTCTGCAACATCCTTTGGACGCGCGAACTGGCCCGGCGCCTGGCGGGCGCCCAGGTGACGGTAAGCTGTTTCCATCCCGGCGGGGTCAACACCGGCTTCGGCTCCAACACCCACGGCTTGATCAAGACGGTGTTCGGCCTGGCCGGACGCTTCCTGCTGACCCCGGCGAAGGGCGCCGACACCCTCGTCTGGCTGGCCAGCGCGCCTGAGGCGGCGGGTCAGACGGGCGGTTACTGGGTCAGGCGCAGGCTCACCCAGCCTTCGGCGGCCGCCCGCGACGCCGCCGCCGCCGCGCGACTTTGGGACGTGAGCGCGAAGATCGCCGGCGCGATGGCTTAGGTCCGGGGCATGCGCGTGTACGCCTTCCGCCTGACGCCCGGGACCGATCTCAAGGCGGAACTGGAGCGCATCACCAAGCTGCACGCGCTTCGCGCCGGCGCCATCCTCACCTGCGTGGGCAGCCTCTCCGCCGCGCGCCTGCGGATGCCCGGCGCCCTGGGCGAGGCGGAGATCTTCCGTACATTTGCAGAGCCGATGGAGATCCTGTCTCTGGCCGGCACGATTGGTCCGGACGGCCTTCACCTCCACATCAGCCTCGCGCGCCGCGACGGCGCCTGCATCGGCGGCCACCTCGTCGGCGGCTGCATCGTGAACACCACGGCGGAGCTGGTGATCGGCGAGGCGACGCTGCTCGCGTTCCGCCGGCTGCCGGACCCCGCCACCGGCTACGCCGAGCTCAGTGTGCGGCCGCGGCCGCCCGAGGGCGAGGCGTAGCTGGCGTTGCGGTTTCGAGGACCATCACCGGGCGCCTGAGTTTGGCGGAGGTGACAGGTGCTCCTTTCCCCTTGTTCTACCAACCTTCATCTCGAGCGTTGAAACCGATCGGAGACATGCAACCCATCTCGCCCCGAAGAGGCGGGTTGCGCCCGGTTCTCGGAGTCACCCCAACCCCGCGAAGGGCGTGCGCCAGGCGTCGATTTCATCGAGCCGGGCCGCCCAGCCGAGGATGTGCTTGTAGCCGCCGACCGGCATCTTCGCCTCGCCGGCGAAAGGCATGATCGAGGCGGTGCGAAAGTCGGCGTAGGTCAGCCGGTCTTCGATCAGCCAGCGCCGCGAGGCCAGAATATCGTCGAGCACCCTGGCGTAGCGATGAAATTCGCCTTCGGCCTCTTCAATCACCCCCGGGTCGGGCGGCAGATCGAGATACTTCGGTTTGATGAGGTTCTCGAAATAGTAGGCCTCGCCGGCCAAGGTCAGATGCCGCTTGTTCCAGCTCAGCCATCTGACCGTCTCGGGCAGAGATTCGCCGGCCGGCCAGAAATCCGAGCCCGCGATCTGGGACAGCCGACAGGCGATGGCGTCGGTCTCCCACCAGGTTCTGTCGTCCTCGACCAGCACCGGCACGAGCGTGTTCGGGTTGATCAGGCGAAACGCCTCCTCGTGCTCCGGATCACGCGGGCTGGCGCGAATATAATCCACCGGCGAGGCCAGATATCGGGCGACCGCCACGGCGACACGCGGATTGAGGTTCCTGGAGTAGTAGAGCTTCACGGGCGTCCCTCGGTTTCGGGTTCGATGCGGCCAATGTCTAGGAGGCCGAAGGCGCTGGATGTTCGCCGCAGATGTGCAGCATCAGGACTGCGGCGAGATCGGCCGGGCTGGCGCGCGATCGACCAAGCTGGTCCGCCGCCAAGGCCGCGCCGCCGACCAGAAACAGGCCGGCGGCGAGTGCGACGAAGGCCCATCGCACCAGCGGTAGCCGAGCCATGAGGCGCCTTGCAAGGCTCCGCCAGGCGACCAGCGTCGCCATGACCAGGCCCGCGATGGCGCAACACATCATGGCGGGGATCTCCGGGCGACCGCTTCAGCTCGCCTCGGCATGGACGTCGCAACCGCAGGCCCGCGGATGATAGCGGCCGTTGCGCTCGACCATGCCCCCGTTGCCGTACATGGTCCGCGGCCGCACCCAATCGCCCATGGTGCCATAGGGGCCGTTCTCGTTGCGGCCTTTCGGCATCAGGTCGAAGATCCGATAGATGCCGAGGAAGCCTTCGGCGCCCCGGCCATAGGCCGAGTAGGTGTGGAAAATCCGTCCCGTTTCATCCTTGTGGAAGATGAGGTTACCCGTGCCCACCAACCCGTCGGGATTGAAGGTGACATGGGCGTCGTGGTGGAAATCGCCGCCGAAGGACGACACCCAGGCAAATCGCCAATCCATGCGCCGCCGCAGGTCTTCGATCTCCTCGATCGGCGCCGGGGCGATGGCCGCATAGCTCACGTCATTGCCGTTCAGGTGCTCGATGAGGCCGGCGACATGGTCGACTTCGAGCGAGCAGCCGGTGCATTGATGCTTCTGCCCAGGCTCGAACATGAAGAGCTTGACGAACAGCTGGCTTCGACCGTCGAAGAGATCCGAGAGAGTCCGAGGCCCTGAAGGACTCTGAAAAACGTATTCCTTCTCGATCTCGACCCAGGGCAGGGCCCGCTGCTCGGCGCCCAAGGCGTCGCCGGCGCGGGTGAACGCCTTTTCCTTGGCGATCAGCGCGGCGCGCGCGGCGCGCCATTCTTCGCGGGAGACGATTTCATGTTGCATGACTGTGGCCTTCGGATGGATCGGACGCGAAAAGCAGTTCGAAGTAGCGCCTCAGATGCAGGATGCTGTCGATCGCGACCTGTGGGTCGTCTGTCGCCTTGGCCAGGATGAAGGCGCCCTGCAGAACGGCCTGGATGTGGATCGCCAGGCCGTGCGGCGTCAGGCCGCCCGAGGGCCGGTATGTGTCGATCGCCTCGGCCAGATCCGCCTCCAGGGTCGCGGCATGGCCGACAATGCTCGCCGAGCACGCCCGACGGATCGCCGGATGGCTGAGGAACGTCTCCTGCGTCATGGTTCCGGCCACGCAGCTGAACTCGGCGGCGGCGCCGCGAATGAGCGAAGCGCGAAGGTCGATATAGCCCAGCACGCGATCGAGCGGATCGGAACGGTGGTGGTAGGGCGCCTGGGTGAACATCTCTCCGGTCACGGCCGACCAGTGATCGGCGGCGGCGACCGCCATGTCTTCCTTGGATTTGAAGTGATGAAAGAACGCCCCCTTCGTCACCTCGGCGGCGGCGCAGAGGTCATCGACGGTCGTCGCATTGTAGCCCTTCCCCCTCAGGATGCGCAGGGCGGCGTCCAGCAGCTTCGATCGCGCTGGCGAGGAACTCGATGCTGGGGCTGAGGGCGTCATGAGAGTGACATACCAACTGGTTGGTATGGAGTCAATCACCACGCCGCACCGTGAAACCTCTTGACAAATCGATTGCAATATGCAATGTTTGGATTCGTGTCCGATCCGTCCCTCACCCCCGCGTCACCCGAAGACGCCTCCATCCAGCGCGCCGAGCGCCAGCTGCGCATGCTCCAGGAGCTGGCCGAGATCGGCATGGATCTGGCCCGGGCGTTGCGGCGGCGCGTGGAGAGCGAGACCGATACCGAGGCCGATGCGCCGCCGCCCGCCGCCGGGCGCGATCCGGCCGACGCCTTCCAGCGCCTCTCCCGCGCCATCCGCCTGACCCTGGCCCTGGAGACCAAGGTCGCCGAGGCCCTGCGCGCCCTGATCGCCGGCGAGGCCGCCGCTGTGGAGACCGGCCGGGCCGAGACCGCCCGCCGCGACGACGAGGCCCAGGCCCGGCGCCGCGAAGCGACCCACTCGAAGGTGGTCGGCCTGGTCGGCCACGCCATCTATGCCGAGATCGACAATCAGGAAGCGCTTTGGGATTGCCTCGACGCCATGGACGAGCGCCTCGATGAAGACGAGGCCTATGAGGGCTATGCCGACCGGCCATTGCGCGAGACCGTGGAGCGGCTCTGCGCCGACCTGGGCCTCACGCCCGACTGGAGCTTGTGGACCGACGAGGGCTGGGTCATCCCGCCCGCCGCCCGGCGTCCCGCCTATTCGGTCTTCCACCAGCCCAACCGCGCGCCCTATGGGCGCGAGCGGGCGAATGCACCGCCTCCACGACTGGAGTGAGCCGGCTACGCTGCATCGAAACAAAGCAGGAACGTGACCGTTGATCGCGCAAGCGTCGGGTGATAGGTGGCTATCTCTCGTGGCCATATGGAGGTCGTCGTGATCTGGACCCTCGCGCGCGCCAAGGACCGGCTTTCCGAAGTTGTCTGGCAAGCGCTCGACCATGGGCCGCAGACGATCAGCGTGCGCGGCCGCGAGGCGGCTGTGGTCCTTTCGAAGGCGGACTATGAGCAACTTCGTGACCCGAACGCGCCCAGATCACTTTGGGAGCTGCTGGGTCGCATGAACTTTGACGGTGTCGACCTGTCGCGCGATCAGACGCCCGCGCGCGACATCGATCTGACCTGAATTGCAATAGTGTGCCCATCACCCTGGTTGGCGCCGCGCTAGTCGGTGAGGCGCTCTCTTTCCCCCTCTGGGGGACGTACCGCCGAAGCCGGGGATGGGGGAAGTTGCAGCGCGAGATATGGCCGGAGAGGACTGTGAGCCCTTCCAGCGGCGCCACGCGCTGCAACTTTCCCCCTCCACCGCTTCGCGGTCCCCCTCCCCCACGAAGGGGCGTGGGGGAGGAGAGATTGCGGTGACGCCGGCGCTCCCGCCCCGCTTCGCCGTTTGGTTCGACGAACGCGGCTGGGCGCCCAGAGCCCACCAGCTCGCCATGATCGAGAAGGGCCGCGCCGGGCGCCACGCCCTGCTGATCGCGCCCACCGGTGGGGGCAAGACCCTGGCGGGGTTCCTGCCCAGCCTGATCGAGCTGTCGGAACGGCCGAAACCCAATACGCCGCCCGGAATCCACACCCTCTACATCTCGCCGCTCAAGGCCCTGGCGGTGGATGTGGAGCGCAACCTGATGGCCCCGATCGCGCAGATGGGGCTGGGGGTGATCGCCGAATCGCGCACGGGCGACACCGGCGTATCGCGGCGTCAGCGCCAGAGGGTCAAGCCGCCGGACATCATGCTCACCACCCCCGAGCAGCTGGCCCTGTTCTGCGCCTGGGAGGGGGCCAGGCGGTATTTCGAGGATCTGAAGTGCGTCATCCTCGACGAGATCCACGCCATCTGGCCCTCCAAGCGCGGCGACCTGCTGGCCCTGGATCTGGCCCGCATCCAGACCTATGCGCCGCTCTGCCGGCGGGTGGGGCTCTCGGCCACGGTGGACGATCCGGACCTGATCCGGCGGTGGCTGTCGCCGGGGGCGATGGACGCGGTCGATCTGGTGCGCGGCGCGCCCGGCGCGGCGCCGGTGGTGGACATGCTGCTGAGCGAAGGCCAGGTGCCCTGGGCCGGCCACACCGCCCGCCACGCCATGCCGGAGGTCTACGACGCCGTCCGCCGCGCGCGCACGGCGCTGATCTTCGTCAACACCCGCTTCCAGGCCGAGTTCGCCTTCCAGGAGCTGTGGCGCCTCAACGAGGACAATCTGCCCATCGCCCTGCATCACGGCTCCCTGGCCGCCGAACAGAGGCGCAAGGTGGAGGCGGCCATGGCGCGCGGCGCCCTGCGCGCCGTGGTCTGCACCTCGACCCTGGACCTGGGCGTCGACTGGGGCGATGTGGACCTGGTCATCCAGCTGGCCTCGCCCAAGGGCGCCTCGCGCATGGTCCAGCGCATCGGCCGCGCCAACCACCGCCTGGACGAGGCCAGCCGGGCCCTGTTCGTGCCGGCCAATCGCTTCGAGATGCTGGAATGCCAGGCGGCGCGCGAGGCGATCATGGAGAACGCCTTCGACAGCGAGGAGCCGCGCGCCGGCGCCCTGGACGTTCTGGCCCAGCACATCATGGGCTGCGCCTGTTCCGAACCGATCGATCTGATCGCCCTCTACGATGAGATCCGAGCCGCCGGTCCCTATCGCGACCTGGCCTGGGAGGACTTCGAGGCGGTGGTCGATTTCGTCGCCACCGGCGGCTATGCCCTGCGCACCTACGACCGTTTCGCGCGCATGGTGAAGGGAACCGACGGCCTGTGGCGGGCGCGCAATGCCGAGATGATCCTGCGCCACCGGATGAACATCGGCGCCATCGTCTCCCCGGCCATGCTGTCGGTGCGGATATCGTCGGGCAAGCGGGCGACGCCCGGGCGCAAGATCGGCGAGGTCGAGGAGGGCTATCTGGAGGTGCTGGAGGTGGGCGACACCTTCATCTTCGCCGGCCGCACCTGGCGGCTGATGGGCGTCACCGGCCTGGACGTCCTGGTCGCGCCCGCCCCCGGCGCGGACGCCAAGATGCCCTCCTGGGGCGGTTCCAAGTTCGCGCTCTCCACCTTCCTGGCCCGGCGCGTGCGCGCCATGATGTCGGACGCCCATCACTGGGAGGTGCTGCCCGCCGACGTGCGCGAATGGCTGGAGACCCAGCGCGACCGCTCGGCCATCCCGGCGCAGGACCAGATGCTGCTGGAGACCTTCCCGCACGGCCGGCGCCAGTTCCTGGTCTGCTACCCCTTCGAGGGGCGCCTGGCCCACACCACCCTGGCCATGCTGCTGACGAGGCGGCTGGAGCGGCTGGGGGTGGGGCCACTGGGCTTCGTGTGCAACGATTACGCCCTCAGCGTCTGGTCGCTGAAGCCCATGGACGGCGTCGATTTCGCCGAACTGTTCGACCAGGACATGCTGGGCGACGACCTGGAATCATGGCTGGCTGAAAGCACCATGATGAAGGCCGCCTTCAAGAACTGCGCCCTGATCTCGGGCCTGATCGAGCGACGCTTTCGCGGCGAGCGCCGGACCGGCCGCGCGGTGACCTTCTCCACCGACCTGATCTACGACGTCCTGCGTCGTCATCAGCCCGATCATCTGCTGCTGCGCTGCGCCCGCCAGGACGCCGCCAAGGGCCTGATCGACGTGGCGCGGCTGGGCGACATGCTGGCGCGGATCAAGGGCCGCATCCTGCATGCGCCGCTGGACCATCTCTCCCCCTTTGCCGTGCCGATGATCCTGGAGATCGGCAGCCAGGCCTCGCCCGGCGGGGCGGGAGAGATGATCCTGGCCGAGGCGGCCGAGGACCTGATCGCGCGGGCGACGGCATGAGCCTGGCGGCGAGCCTGCATGCCTATGACTTCAGCCAGCATCCGGCCGGCGGCCTGCGGCTGGCGTTGCCGGGCGCGGAGGTGGTCTGCCGCCCGGCCGGGGCCCTGTGGCTGGCGGCGGCCCGCGCCCTGATCGTCGCCGACCTGCATCTGGAGAAGGGCTCGTCCTACGCCGGGCGCGGTCAGCTCCTGCCGCCCTACGATACCCGCGAGACCTTGAACCGGCTGGAGGCGGAGGTCGCCGTCCTGACGCCCGATGTGCTGGTCTTCCTGGGCGACAGCTTCCACGACGGCGACGGCGAGGCGCGCCTGACGGCCGAGGACGCCGCCAGGGTCGCCGCCCTGGCCTCCGGGCGGACCCTGATCTGGGTGGTGGGCAACCACGACGCCGAAGGCCCGCGCCATCTGCCCGGCGAGGTGGTCGCCGGCCTGGCGCTACCGGGCCTCACCCTGGTTCATGAGCCCGCTCCGCTTGCCGCCACAGGGGAAGTCGCCGGCCACCTGCATCCCTGCGCGCGGGTCAAGGGGCGGTCCGGCAGCGTGCGGCGGCGCTGTTTCGTCACCGATGGCGAGCGCCTGATCCTGCCGGCCTTCGGCGCCTATGCCGGCGGCCTCAACATCCGCGATCCCGCCTTCACACTCCTGATGCGCCGCCGACCCCTGGCGGCCGTCCTGGGCGCCGGACGCGTCCATCCGGTGGGCTGGGACGCCCTGCGGGGCGATTAGTCGCGGGCGGCGCTCGGCGAGGTCGATTCCGCGGAGGAGGGCAAGGGCCGATGGCCGAGCCGCGGATGTTGGGCCCAGACGGGTTTGGCCGGTTGCGCTGGCGCCGACGCGACGGGTGGCGGCGCCGGGGCGGCTTGGGCCGCCGTCAGCTTGGCGATGGGTGGCTTGGCGGCGGCTCCGGCCGGAGCGCTCTGCCGCCAATACCAGAAGCCGGCCAGCACCGCCGCGAGGACCGCCGCCAGGATGAGGCTGAGCGCCAAACGGCGTTCGCGCCGGCGCGGCGCCGGCCTGGCGGGCAGGGCGAGCGGCGCGGGCGCGGCCGGTGGGAGTTCCGACCCCGGGATCGGCGGACGATGCTCGAGCGCGCGGACCCGGCGCGACAGAGCCCCGCCCATGTCCACGACATCCAGGGCCAGGCGCCGGGCGGCGGCGGCGGCGCGCTGCTCGGCGCCCTCCATCTTGCTTTCGAGCTCGCCGGCGACGCTGGCCAGCCGCCCCTCCAGCGCCACCAGGGAATCCCGGACATCGCCCAGGGCCTCGGCCAGGGCCTCCGGAGAATGGGGCGCGCGATTGTGGAAGCGGTCGGCGGTGGGCTCGCGGTCGAAATAATCCTGCGAGACCGCGTCGTCGGGACCGTCAGAGCCCGTTCCCTTGGCGCCCATGTCCGCCGGCGCGGTCATCCGATTCGCCCTTCAATCCACCGAACCGGACGGTAGACAACGATTTCCAGTGTGTAAACGCGTGCGCGCCGCAAGATATGGTATCCCTACGGATCATCTGTGGACGCAACGCAGCGAGCGTCCAACAACTCTTTTCCACTGCCCAGGGTAGCGTTAACCCCAGGTTACGCCCTGGCGAAAGTTTTGCCCATGAATTTGCCGCTGACGGCGAGCCTGGCGGGCCTGGCCGCCGCCCTCACCGTGCTCTTCGGCTGGCTGGGCGCTCGTCCCGCCAGGCCGCTCAGCCCGCCGCGCCTCGTCCCCTGGCGGTTCCTGATGGCGCTCGCCTTCACCATGACCGTGGACTTCCTGGTCCACCTCGTCGCCCTGGTTCGCCATTAGCGTCCGCCGGCGAGCGTCTTCATCAGCCGATAGGTGAACTCCACATCCTCGGGAAAGGCGGTGACGCCGATCCGCTCGTCGCGGCCGTGGGCGCGGCCGTCGTCCAGGTCGTCGAACATGCCGTCGACGCCATAGGATGGCATCCCGGCGGCGCGGGTGAAGGCGCTGTCGCTGGCCCCGGCCGAGAGGATCGGCAGGATCACCACCTCCGGCCACATGGTCTTGGCCACGCTGGCCACCGCGCCGATCACCGCCGGCGACGGCGGCGACTCGGGGCTGGGGGTCGGCGGCGTATAGACCGAGAGCTTCACCGCCGGGTCGGCGACGGCGTCTTCCAGCGCCTTCGCAATCCCGTCCAGCGGTTCGCCCGGCAGCACCCGGCACTGGATCACCGCCCGCGCCCGCTCCGGCAGGGCGCTCTCGCCCTGGCCGCCGTCGACCATGGTGGCGACGCAGGTGGTGCGGATGAGGATGCCGGTTTCGATCTCGGCCGACAGCCTGTCGATGGCGCCTGGCGAGGGGGAGGGGCCGCCGGCCTCGGTCATGTCGGCCTTGACCTGGCCGGTCTCCAGGGCGGCGCGCTGGGCGAAATAGGCTCTGGTGGTGTCGGTGATGTGGACCGGGAAGCGATAGGCGTCGATCCGGCCCAGGGCCCGGGCCAGGCGATAGATCGGATTGGCCGGCGTCGGCCGTGAGCTGTGGCCGCCCTTGTCGGTCGCTTCCAACTGATAGGTCACATAGATTTTCTCGGCCGTCTGCACGCCGACATAGAGCTTGCGCCCCTTCTTCATCCCCGCCTCGCCGCCGTCGGGATTGATCACCAGGGCGGCGTCGATCAGGTCTCGATGGTTCTTCAACAGCCAGTCGATGCCGCTGGCGTCGCCGCCGGCCTCCTCGTCGGCGGTGAAGGCGACGATGATGTCGCGGTCCGGAACATAGCCCTCCTGCTCGAGACGGATGAGGCTGGCCAGCACGGCGGCGTCCTGGCCTTTCATGTCGATCGTGCCGCGGCCATAGAGCCAGCCGTTGTTCTCGGTGAGCAGAAAGGGATCGTAGGTCCAGTCGGCGCGGTTGGCCTCCACCACGTCCAGATGGCCGATGTAGAGGACGGGCCTGGCCTTGCCGCGCCCGCGCAGGCGGACCACCACATTGCCCTTGGTCGGGTGGTCGGCGGGAATCAGCAGCTGGACATCGCTCGGCGCGAAGCCCGCCGCCAGCAGCCGCGCCTGGATGGCCTTGGCCGCGCCGGTCGAGCCGAAGGCGTGGGTGGAATTGATCTCGATGAGCTGTTTGAGGATGTCCCGCGCCAGGGCCTGGTTGGCCGGCGGCGGCACGGGCGTGGCGGCCTGGGCGGCGGTGGTCAGGAGTGCGACGGCGCCGAGCGCGGCGAGGCGAGTTCTACGCTTACGGATTTCGATCATCGAGCCTTGCGCCCCCCAAAAAGCGGGGCGGTTCATCCGTCCCCGGCCCGTGGATAGGGCGCCCGGATCGGTTAGACCATGGGGCGAGGCGATATCCTCCCTCCCCATAAAGGGGAGGGAAGGATTTGACGCTATCTTCAGTGCGCGGCGAGGACCTGACCGCGGATTTCGCCGCCGGGGTTGGCGGCGGTGTGGACGTTGACGTACCAGAGGCCGCCGCGCAGATCGCCGATCTGGCCGTCGTTGAGGGTGGCCATGCCGCTGACCGGGCTGGCGAGGGCGCCGGTGAGCGGCACCTGGACGCCGGCCGCCACGCCCACCGCCGCCGGCCCGTGGAAGTGGGCCATGGTCGCCGGGCCGCTGAGACCGGAATACTCGATCTTCCACATCAGCATCTTGCTGGTGGTGTCGAGGGTGACGTCGGCGGTTCCCGTTCCCTGGGTCGTCTTGGGCGGCGTCTCGGACGCCCCGTCGAGCTTGGCCGTGAAGTGAAGCACCTCGGCG